>Ga0129308_1001914_pt1 | contig 19531 bp, 18 predicted proteins | sample L827metagenome_FD_94440 | JGI IMG/M metagenome (GOLD analysis project Ga0129308, IMG submission 94440) | Ring-tailed lemur group fecal microbial communities from Wisconsin, USA - L827 metagenome | ecosystem: Host-associated > Mammals > Digestive system > Large intestine > Fecal | place: USA... | reverse complement strand
TCTGTTCATCTTCCGCCGCGATTCCGCGGCTTTCCGTGTACCGCTTCAGCGGATCTATCACCATCACCTGCTGTCCGCTAATGGGGGCCACAGCCTGCTTGTAATACCACCTGTAGCTCTTTCGCGTTCCCTGACCCCTTGTGACGGCCTCCTCCGGGTCAGAGGTATAAGAATCTGTCTGATAAAAATAGAAATAGTACGTAAGACTTTCCTCCTCGTTCTTCTCTAATTCATCCCCAAACCGTTTCACAGAATTCCATATTTTCTTCGTCACGTCTTTCACAGAATTTGCCGTTTTGGCATTTCTCAACGTTTCAAGACTCTTATCATGCAGAAGGTTTTCTATGTCTTTTTTATAATAGTCCTGATACATTTTTAATTCTGTTTCAGCATCATTCACCAATTGCCTGGCCGAATCGCTTTTCTCTTTTTCGTACTTCTTAATAAAATCATTCAGACGGGAGATCGCCCCGTCGATTTCTTTCTCCGTTTTTTGAGCGTATGCATAAATATCCTCCGCCCGCTTATCGATCAGCCGATACAGCATCCAATGGTCGTCCCGAAGATCATCGTGAAAAGCATCGGAATCTTTTTTCAGAGCTGCCTCCGGTTTTTCTCCCGCCTGCTGGCAGGACAAGACCTCCATCGCCGCTGTCAGACCGTCAAAATAGATATTTTGGTACCCTTCCATGGCGTCGGCGGCGATTTGCCGGTTCAGCTCTTCAATGGCGTAACTCAGACCCTTTTGTTCCATTTCCGCCGACTTGGATTCGTCCCCCTTCAGTAACCGGTCAATGGCGCTGTTCGCTTCGTCGATCTCCATCTTTTCTTCCATGATCGAGGCGGCCTTTTCTATTTCTTTCGTTTTTTCCTCGGCTGCGGACAGACCCTTTATAAACTGCATCCGCTCCCCCATCACATAGAGACCTCTGTATTTCGAGTATTCCACGATCTGATTTTGCAGTACCTCCGGATTTGCCAGACTATAAAGCGGCGTCACGGAAGACGGCCCGTCCAGTGTAAAGTCATACAGATTCAAAAAACTTTTTCCCCGATATGGATTCCCGTCTCCTAACGCATTGGCAAGTATGTTCCATACCTTTTCCGAATAATCTTTCCCATCCAGTCCGGCCGCGCTGAGCGTCCGGGTCAGACAGTCTGTAAACACGCTCTCCACGCTGCCGCTGTCCTTCAGCGCAAAAAGACCGTACGCCTCCTTCAAGTCGGGATCGTAAGACGTCAATACGCTCATCGCCGCCAGATCGGAGGCTTCCTGAACCATAGCCCTGGCGCTCACCATCCTCGCCGCGTCGACCAACAATACGGAAAACAGCATCGTGGGAAGCAGAATGATAATTAAAAAGACCGAAATGATTCCTTTTGTTTTATCGAAAAAATCCATATTCCGTTCCCCTTACTGCAATACTTCCATAAATTCAGTGATCGTCTTTTGGACCGTGTCCATTTTTTCCTTCGCCGCGCCGTATGCGCCTGTCTTTTTCAGCACATCCGCGCACAGATCGGTATTTCTGATGAACTCCATGGGATCTGTCACGGTGGATACCGCAGTGACGTCGATATCAAAGGGACTTTCAACGCCAAACATCTTCCCCACCGCGCTGATGGGAAGCGCATACTCCTCCCGGATGTTCACTTTCACACGTCTCACCAATATATAATCCTCGATCACAACATACTGATTTCCATCATCTATCGTCCCGGTTATCACGTTGTAATCGCCTATTTTCTTCGCTATGTACATATTCAGCAGATCCTTATACTCACTCTGCTTGCCTGAATCCAGCAGCGGTATGTAACGATACGGATCCCTGTTTTTAAAATCCGTCAGCGTTTTGACCCCCGTCCCCATATCGTTCACTCTTGATGCATATATGACGCTGCCCCGGGAGGATGTTCTCGACGCCAGACTCTGAAGATTCACCTGTTGGTAGAGAACCATTCCCATGAACAAAATCAGCAGCAGGGCAAAAAATATCACCGTGAATACAAGCGTGATTTCAACAGTCAAATATCCATTTTCATCTTTCTTCTGTTTCATGACTCGCTTCAGATAACTGCTCATGGCGCTTTTCCTTTTTTTGCGTGCGGAGAGCCGGACTCTCCGCACGGCTTTCAAATGTCAACTATTGCTTTGCATCCTCAAAGATCTTTGCCAATGTGTCTGTGACAAAGCTTGTTATCTGATCCTTGAAAATCAGTGCGATCCCGACTAGGGCTGCCAGGATCAGCACCATCTCTACTACTGCGACTCCCTCTTCTTCCTTCACAAATCGTTTCATTAATCCTTTCATTTGAATCCTCCTTACTTTTTCCATACTTTTTCGCAATTTATCATGATTCCCTGCCATCCGGCAAATGCGAACTCCTGACTACATCCCCATGGTAAAGGACAGTACCGCGGGCGTGGCAACGATGAGAATGATTCCCACAAACATGATGATCAACGGGAACAAGATCTTTGTTGACGCCTCTTCCCCCATCTGTTTTGCCGCGGATTTCCGCATCTCCCAGCATTCCGCGCCCTGCATCTTCAGCGTTGGAACGATCTCCGCTCCGCCCTTTTTTATATTGATCACAACAACAGAGACAAACTTGATGATCTCCTTTACCTTGCACCTGCGCCCAAACTCTTCATAAGCCGCAGCCTCGGGAATTCCCGCCTGAATTTCCGCCAGCGCCATGCGCATTTCCCTGTATAAAATGCTTTCCGACCGGCTTTCATTTATGATCTTTTCCCAAGCCCTGGAGACCGTCATCCCCGCATTTACCAAGAGCGTAAGCTTGTCCACGAATTCAGGGAACTCCAGCCGGATCGCCATTCTGCGCTTCTGTATTTTATCGTCCAGCGTACGGTCCGCCAAAACCTGCATCATCGGAAATCCAGCCAGAGCAAACAGGGCGAACATCACGCCGTTATCCCGATCTCCCTGCATAGTCATGATAAAACCGAAAAAAGAAAAGCCTGCGGACAGTAAAAGCGCGGCGGCCGCCTTGTTTCCATTGTGGATCATCCAGTAATAATCACTGTATTTTATACCGTAAAGCTCTATCACTTTCCCCTTAACCATATTTCTTGATCGAGCGCGATACTGTTCCAGCCCCTTCGGCAAAAAGCTCCGGAACTGAATGGTCTCATTGTAGTACAGACCCAGAGGAATCAACTCCTGCAGTCCGTATTCTTTTTTATCCAACCCCTCGATCATATCGTCATAAACGTGTTTCGATCTGATGTAACAGATCAGAAACGTGCCCGTAAATACCAGAAAGACCGCCGTGGAAAAAATCAAAGAAACCAAACGATCACCTCCTGTTTCCGTTACACATCAATACTCATTACTTTCTTTCCCACGATATAAGCAGCGCCGAACAGACCGACGGCGATGGTCATGATCAATCTGCCGGCGATCCCCTGAAATACCGGCGCCATATAATCCGCCGCCGTCCAGCTGAGCAAAGCCACCATCACCACCGGCATCGCCATCAACATATGAAACTCAAACTTTTTTCCAGAGATCATCGTTTCGATTTCCTGTTTGATCTCAATTTTTTCACTTATGGTACTCGCCGTGGACCGTATGACCTGGATAATATCTCCTCCCGTTCGTTTACACACAATGAATACATCGGTGAAATTGTCCACGTCTTCCAGGTGGGCGCGCTCTGCAAACTGCTGAAACATTCGTTCCACCGTTTCGTTCATTTCCAGGCCCCGCAAAATATATTCCAGTTCCAGAAGAATGTCTGTGTCGGGATCCTGATATATGATTTCCAGATCCTTCAGACAGTCCTTCAGGCCGGATTCCACAGATCTTCCGGCGGACAGCGACGCCGACAGGGAGTAGAGCATATCTTTAAACTGAACAGTCAGCGTCTTTTTTCGCTTTTCAATGATCTGACCCGTCCGAATGGAAGGAAAATGCAGGGACAAGAGCGCCAACAGCGCGGAAAGTATCACGCTGTGATAGAAGATATACCCTACGGCAAAGAGCGCCGCGGCGGCCATCAGGATATAAAACAGTTTTTCACTTTTTTTCATAATATATATGTTATAATCAGTCAGCCCATCTTCCCGTTCCGCCATGACGGGGCCTTTCTTTTTTAAGATTGCTTTCATAATCCTTCTCCTGATCAAACGCGGTCCGATAACCCCGCGGCGCGAAACTTTTCCGTGTGAACCATGGGTTTTTCCGTTCTCACCAGACTGCCGACGATCTTCTCGTTTTCATCTTCCCCCGCCTCCTGAAAGAGATAGAGAGGACTCACCTGGATCTCACCGTTCTCATAACCCACTACTTCGGCGATTTCCACAGTTCTTCGACTTTTGTCCCTCAGGCGGGACAGCTGTATTATAATATCTACTGCCGAGGCGATCTGCTGCCGGATCGCGTCAAGGGGGATCACCGCGCCGGTCAGTACCATGGTCTCCAGCCTCCTCAGCATGTCTCTCGTCGAGTTCGCGTGACCGGTGGAAAGGGAACCGTCGTGGCCTGTATTCATGGCCTGCAGCATATCCAGAGCCTCAGCGCCCCTAACTTCTCCTACCACGATTCGTTCCGGTCTCATACGAAGGGAAGATTTGATCAGATCGCGGATCGTGACCTCTCCTTTGCCTTCCATGTTGGCATTGCGGGTCTCCAGTCTCACCAGATTATCCACGCCGCGGATCTGCAGCTCTGCCGAATCTTCGATGGTGATAACGCGCTCATCCCCGGGAATGAAATTCGACATGGCGTTTAAAAACGTGGTCTTTCCCGACCCTGTGCCGCCGCTGATAAAAATGTTGTACTTCGCCTTTACCATTCGTTCCAGAAGTTCAGCCACCTCTGGCGTAATGGACTTATACTGGATCAGCTGCTCCACCGTCATTGGATTTTCCGGAAACTTTCGAATCGTGACCGTGGGCCCATCCAGCGCTATGGGAGGCAGTACCACGTTGACGCGGGAACCGTCCTGAAGCCTGGCGTCTACAATAGGAGACGACTCATTCACCGTCCTGTTCACTTTCGCCACAATATTCTGTATCACATTTTGCAGCTTTTCCTCGCTGCCAAAACTGGCCGGGCTGCGAAGCAGTTTTCCATCCTGCTCAATAAAAATATGGTCCGGCCCGTTGATCATGATTTCGGTCACCGACGGATCGTCGATCAGCGGCTGGAGCACATCCAGACCGCGCATGGAGTTAAACACGCCGTCCATGATGAGGCTCTGTTCCTGAAGGGTCATGTAGGTCTCCCTTCGACGCTCCGCCACGATCTGTCCGATGGTCTCGTAAATGATCTCGTTGTCAATATCACGGGTCAGATCCAGCCGGGAAGCGACCTCTTCCCGGACCGCCTGTATGTACTGCTGTAAGTTTTCAATCATCGCGCTGCTCCGCCCTCTATTATCACACAACTCCTGTTATCGTAATGTGTCAGCCAGACGCTAACGGATTATTTCCCGCACCACATCTTTCATCAGCGCCGCCAGAGCGCCGCCCGCTCCCGGTATGCCCCGCGCGTCTCCCAGCAGCGGGGAATACGGAATCGCCGCCGTCACGTCCTTGTTTTCGTCCAGACCACACTGTCTCGCCGCCGAAGCCGCCGTCGAGGGATCGCTGCGATTGAAGATGACACGGCTTCTTTCTAATAGTTCGCCGTATGGTCTATGCAGTGTTTTCTCATGCATCAAACGCTTCAGCTTGCAAAGCGAAGTCAGATCCGATGAAAAAGGCATGAAGATCAGGTCGCACTGCTCCAGCAGCGTTGTCCTGCTCTCATCCCACTGGCTGTCAAAGTCCAGAATAAGGATCTGATATTCGCCCATTTCTTCAAAAACACTCAGCAGTCTGACCATCTCTTCCACAGATACTTCCTCATACTCCATCATGCTCTCCGGCGGGTCAATATAACAAACATGGGAACGCGTATCCGTCTGTGTATTCGTCAAAAGCTTCAGACCGGGATTTCCGCCCTTCGTCTTCAGAGCCAGAAAAACCTCAGACAGATTTTTTTCTTCGCCTGCTCCGCCGTTCAGCACCCCTGCCGCGGAACTGAGCTTCTCCAAATTCAGATAAAAAACACTCATCCCCATGGACGCCGCGGAAACAGCCGCGGCCAGAGACAAAACTGTTTTTCCCACGCCTCCAGCCGGTGAAAAAAAGCCGACTACCCTGGTCTTATGATTTCCATGAAGCATAAGGTCTGTCTTGCCTGTACTCTCCGCGTAAGCAAGCAAAATCTCATTCAGAAACTTTTCCGATTTTTGATACTTGTTGATGCAGCGGAAGCCCTCAAATTCATAGTTTCCGCCATCTCCGGCCACGATCTTTGCCTTGGCCCCTATCGTTTTGAGTTCTGGTCTCCGAATCAGCAAATCAGGCGATACGATAAGCAGATCCGCTTCCTGTGCCGTTCCCGTGTACCGCAGCAGACTCTCTTCCGATGTAAACGAGGCCACCTCAAAGTTTGGAGCTTTTTCCATCAGATAATTTCCCAGCCGATTCAGATAAAATTCGTCTGAATCAGCAATCAGGACGTGTAACTTTTCCATATGCGCCTCCATGCCTAACCCATATATCTGATTGCACGAAATGTAATAACATACATTTAAATTGTAATAACCTGTGATTTTAGTGGGCAAATTATATAAAATTATCTATATAAACTCACTTTATTTATCAGACTTTACTGGCTTTTATTCAATACTTCCAAAAGCTGACCAAAGACCCAAAAAATTCCCCACATTACAGAAACTCTGATATGAGCGCGAAATACAGGTTATTACTTTATACGGTACAGGCCAAAAAACTAATTTTTACAAGTTAAACCTGTACACTAATGAAAAGGAGAGTGATAAATGGATGCCGAACAGAATACGTCAGCTCCGTGAGGAGCGCAGAATGACACAGATCAGGCTCAGTATCGAACTTGAAGTGACACAGGAAACCATCAGCGCCTACGAGATCGGCAAGCATTATCCGAGCATAAAGTCTCTTTTAAAAATGTCGCAGCTGTTTCACTCCAGCATCGATTATATTTTAGGCCTGTCCGACATCCGGGATCCCGCCTTAAGCGTCTCCATGTCAGAAGCGGATCAACAGGTCCTCAGCCTGTACCACGACCTGAATCCATCCCAAAAAGAACGGTCTATCGCCTACATGCAGGGACTTCTCGACAGTCAGCTGAGATAAAACGCACCCTAAGGGCAGACGGCCGGATAAAACGAACCCTATCTTACAGGGTTCATTTTTGTATGTTATTGGCGTTTGGGATCACGTATTTCTATTTCATTCCGCCAGAAACGAAAAAATCGCGTCTGACGGAACGATACGTTTTTTGGGTTGCAGCCGTTGCCCTTTTCTGAACGCTATTTGTAGAGACCTGCGTCGACGAAATAATTAGAATTAAAGCTATTACTTTCTATGCGAAGCCGGTTGGCTCCCGCCAGGTCGATCTCAAAGTCCACGGGTTCTTCCCCTGCCTGTATGAAGTCCAATGTTTTCACTGTTTTTCCGTCTACTTTAATTGTAAATGCACCTTTGCTTTCGTATGTTCTCATATTATAATTCAAAATCTGTCTTGCTTTTAATTTTGAATACTGTCCATTCAATGCGTATTCCATAAAGCCAACACCATAGTTGCTGAGACCCCCTATTGCTATGTATCCATTGTACGAATTCCCAAAATTATCTTTCACGGGATCACTGCCATCCCAAGAATTGTTTTTATCCAAATAATCCAATTCCCACAAATTCACATCCGGGTACAGAGATTCTCCGGCGTCATACTCGCCTAAAATCACCGTGGAGGTCTTTGCGTCCCAATTCACCTTCTGACCCAGGGCCTCTCCCACAGAACGCACGGGCAGATAAGTGCGTCCGTTATAGGTGAACGGCTCCAGAACTGTACCGTCCTCATCCCTGGGGGTAAACTGCTTTCCATCGATCATAACTTTAATATCGTTGAAGTAGACCTTGATGTTTTCCGCCGCCGTTTTGGCGAAAGCGGTTCCCAGACCGCCAAAGAGCATGGCCGTAATCAAGGCTCCCGATACAAACGATCTCGCGTCAAATCTTTTCATAACTAATTCCTCCCTTTTAAATGCAAACTTTGCCCGCCGTGCCGCTTTTTTCAGCAGCACATTTGATGCCGTTCATCTGTTCTTCATGGTTCCAACACCTGTTCGTCACGTTTCACGCCGAGCGGGTCACAAAATTGCCTATCATATTATTCATGATACTCGATTTCTAACTAGACCGCAGATGGTTGTCACAAAATGCCGTCGGAATGTAACGACCTGCACGTTCCCGCCGGAAAATCTGTCACTCTGTGTCGAATTTTGAACATAGCCCGTTTGCGGCCCGTTTCACATTCCCGCGCCGGACGGGGATCTGCTTTCATTCAGACCCGGCGGAGCCTGAGACTGATCGCGGTCTGAAAGGCGCAGCCGTCTGCTCCGATCTCCCAACGCAGCTCTCCTTCATAGCGGCGGGCGATCCCGTTCAAGCTCCGCAGGCCGCGTCCGTGTCCGCTCTCTTTTTTGTCCGATCGGGGCAGCCCGTCCCGCTCTGTGGTGACCCGGCCGCAGAATGAGTTGACGCAGCTGACAATAAAGTAGCCCCCTGCGCTTCCGCACTTCAGCAGGATCCATCGCTTCGCGGGGTCCGGGATCTTTTCGCAGGCCTCTATGGCGTTATCGAGGAGATTTCCAAAGATGCGGCAGAGATCTGTTTTTTCAACGGCCAGATCATCCTCTGCTCTCAGTTCTGCGGTAAACCGGATCTCCTGTTTTTCCATTTCCTTTTGTTTTACGAAAACAAACGCGCTGATGATAGGATTTTCGCAGAGGGAAATCGTCTGCAGGTCCCACACCTGCCGCTCCAGTTCCTCCATCAGCGCCGACGCCGCCGCCCCTTCCTTCCGTTCCATCAGCGCCCGAACGGCCTGGAGCTGATTGTGCAGATCGTGCCGCAGATCACGCAGCTTTGCGTCATAATCAAAAAAGGCTTCATAATGAGCAAGCTGCATGGCAAGCTGCTTTTCGTAGATCTCATTTTCCTGTTCCAGAACGGTCTTCTGGCTCAAGCTCACCGACGCCTGATAAACGCCTATGTCCGCGGCCGTACAGAGAGTCTCCGCCGCCAGCACCACCCACGCGAAATAATCGGGCATACTCTTCAGCGACATAAAATAGAGAAGGAACAGAAGGATCGCCTGCGTGATCAGAAAAAACAGAAACATCCTGGTCCCGCTCAGGTCGATCTGCCGCCGATGCTTTTTCCACAGCAATACGGCTAAAATAACATAAAAGATCTGAAACAACAGAAAAACGGGCTGCATCTGCAGGTACGCGCTCATGTCTCCCGCCGAGGCGGCCTGCAGTACGGTCTCCTGTCTCCCCATGATCACGAAAAAAAGCATCGTGCTGCTCTCCGCCAGAAAGATCAGCATAAACAGAAATAAATAGGTCAGAAGTTTTTTCAGTACTCTGCCTTCAAAGACTAAATAGAAAATGACAAACCAGACTGAGATGCCGGCCGCGGAGCGAAGCCAGTCGGCCCGCCAGATCTGTCCCCCAAGCAGCACGTACAGAACAGGGACAGCCATTCCCAGCGTGGCGTAGATCAGCACGCTTTTGACGCCCCACTTCGGCCGCAGCACGATAGTCAGCGCACAGCCCTGAAAAAAGTTTTCCGTCCAGTGAAAAAGGAAGAGTATGGGCGTATACATGTTACAGCCTCCTCTCCAGAAACCTCAGAAAAACGCTCCGGGCTTCCCGAAAATGGCTGCGGCTGATGGGAACGCTTTCACCGTCCACGAGGGTAAATGCCCGCTCTCCCAACGCCTCCACCTTGGCCAGATTTACGATGAAACTGTTATGACATGCGAAAAAATGCTCCGGTATATCCGGAAGGATATCGGTCAGCTTTCCATAATAATAGAAATCGTCACGGATCGTATGTACGCGCCGCATTCTCTTCACTTTTTCAAAGTAAAGGATCTCGCTCAGCGCGATGACTCTGGTCTCCTTCCTGGTCGATATAACGACGAATTCCTTTTTTAATTCATCCAGCCTTTTCCCCCCACGCAGGATGGCTTCTCTCAGGCGCTCCTGCCGCACCGGCTTGCGAAGAAAGTATACGTGCTCGACGTCGTACGCCTCTGTGTGGTATCTTTCATAACCGGATATGAATACCACCGGCAGCCGGGGATTCTTTTCCAGAACGCGCCGGGCCACCTCGATGCCGTTATCTTCTCCGAGCTTGATATCCATCAGAAGGATCGCCGTTTCCTCCGGGTTTTCGGACAAATAAAAGAGCAGCTCTTCCCTTCCTGGAAAATCACGGATGCTCTCCACCACATCTCCGACCTCTCTTATGATCATACGCCGAAGCCCTTCGACAGCTTCCCCGTCATCGTCGCAAATCAGTATCTTCCACATATCGTCACACTCTGCTCCACTCCAATATGGTCCGTTTTACTCTGCCGCCCGATCAGCGGGTCACAGTTTATTTCTGTATTTATTATAAGTTATACACCTATTTTTCACAAGTATAACCTGTAAATTATTTATAGGTGAGACGGATCCATGGATGCTCATCTTGGGCGCAAAAAAACTTCCCGGATGCGTCCGCTCCGGGAAGTTTTTTCTTTTCATTGATCCTCAGTCTATTTGGACCTCTGTCTATTCAGCCTCTGATCCATTTTCTACAGACATCTGCAGAACCATCCATTCTGAAATGTACTCGATACGCCCCTATTCCCTGGTCCCCTGAAACGCTGCTATCAGCCGCAGCGCCGCTTCTTCCACGGCGGCGTCGTTCTCAATGATCTCGTCGGCGAAGCGCCGGTAACAGGACCGCCGCTGCTCGTACATCTCTTTCAGCGTGTTCCGATCAGACAGCGGCCGGCCGTCGGTGGAAAGCTGATCCAGGCTTCGTGTGATCTGAAAGATCCTGCCGTTCTGCTTCAGCGGCAGATAGTTGGCTTCGGACAGAACGGCTCCGCCGCCTGTGGCGATAACGATACCGGTGCGCTTTCCCTGCTCCGCGATCACGGCGGATTCCATGGCCCGAAAAACAGCTTCGCCGTCCTCCCTGAAGATCTCCGGAATGGCGCGCCCTTCTCTTTCTTCAACGACTCGATCGATGTCTACAAACTCTCTGCCCAGCTTCTTCGCCGCGGCCATTCCCACGCTTGTTTTGCCGCTGCCCGGCATACCCACGATGACGATATTCTCCCGGGCGTTTCTCAGCGTTCCGATGATCCGTTCCAGTTCTTCATCGGCAATGGGACGGCCGGTGAACAGCTCTTCGGCGGCCTTGGCCTGGGCCACCAGCATGGGCAGGCCGTCCGTGTACGGCACGCCTTTTTCCGCCGCCTGGTGCAGAAGTCCCGTTAGCCTGGGATTGTAGATCACGTCCGCCACCCCCTGACAATCCGGAAAATCAGCCAGAGAGATCAGGCTGTCCGGCGCGTTGGGATACATGCCCACAGGCGTAGTGTTGACGATGATCTCGCTGTCGCCGTGCAGTGCAGCCAGGTCCTGGTAGGACGCGAAACGCACGATGCACCCGCCATCGCCATCGCCTTCCGTTTCTTCCTTCCCGGCCCTCCGGGATGCGATCACGATCTCCCCCGCGCCCAGATCCCGGATAGCCGCCCTGGCGGTCAGAGACGTGCCTCCTGTTCCCAGGATCAGGACTTTCCTGCCTCTTGGGTCGATGCCCGCCCGCCGCAGCATGTAGATGAACCCGTCATAGTCTGTGTTGTATCCGTGCAGCTTTCCCGCCCCGTCCCTCACAAGAGTGTTGACGCACCCAATGGTTTTCGCGCTTTCGGAAAGGGTGTCGCAGAACGGCATCACCGTTTGTTTATAAGGAATGGTCACGTTGAGACCGCTGACGGCCGGCCGCTTTACAAAATCCTCCACCTGGCCCGGCTCAAGCTCGTATAGCTCGTAACTTTTCATTCCCAATTCCTGATGTATCTCCCTCGAATAGCTGTGACCCAGCTTTTCGCCGATCAGTCCGTAAATCATGACGCCGTCCTCCTTGCTCCCATGCACCCTGCTCCCATACGTCTCTTCTTTTTGCCGCCGTCCACCCTTCGCCTAGCCTGGGGGACGCGGCCGCCCATGGTCTTTAGATCTCTGAGTAATTCCCCAGGAACATAAACGTGTCGTCGGACTGAGAAATATCCGACAGCAGATTAATGACCTCCGGCGCGTTTACAGAAGCGTCAAAGTCGAAATAAAACTGGAATTCAAAGTCTTTTCCCACAATGGGACGGCTTTCCAGCTTGGTCAGGTTCAGTCCCAGAACGGCAAATTTGGCGATGATATTGTACAGCGCGCCCGGCTGATGGGAAGCGGACAGCATCAGGCTGATGCGGTCGGCGCCCGGGTAGATAGCCAGCCCCTTGGAAATACAGATAAAACGGGTGTAATTGTTGGCGTTGTTCTGGATCTTGTCGCTGACACAGCTGAGACCGTACAGTTCGGCGCAGTTATGGGATGAGATGGCCGCGACGCCATCTTCTTCGGCAGACGCCACGTATTCGGCGGCCATCGCCGTATTTTCGCAGGGAATGATCTCCACGTCGGCAAGTCCCTTCAGGAATTCGCTGCACTGTCCGATGGCCTGTTCGTGGGAGACGATCTTTTTGATGTCGGAGAGCTTCGTGCCCGGCTTGGCCAGAAGCTCGTGTGCTACGCAGAGCTTGATGCCTTTGACGATATGGAACTGATAGTGTCTCATCAGGTCGTAGACCTCGCTGACGGAACCGTTGGAGCTGTTCTCAATGGGCAGGATCCCAAAGTCGCATAGGCCTTTTTCCACAGCGTTGAACACCGCTTCAAAGTTTTTGAAGTACATGATGTTGGCCATGGGAAACAGTTTGTCGCAGGCGATCTGAGAGTACGCGCCCTCCACGCCCTGGCAGGCCACCACGCCTTTTTTGGGGAAAAGCCGGGGCGTTTCCTCCAGCGCCTTTTTGATCTCTTTGGAGAGCCGGCTCTCTCCGCTGTTCAGCTGACGCTGATAGGAGCGGCTCACATCGAAAAGCGTGCTGTAGAGAACTCTGGCGTAACCGGCCAGGTCTCCGGACATCTCCGTGACGCGGTTGAGGATCTCCCTCTCGCGGCTCTTGTTGGTCACGCCGATATTCTTCTCTTTTTTATACTGCGCCACTTGCGCCGCCAGCTCCATACGGCGGAGAAATAGTTTCGTGATCTCGTCGTCCGTCTTATCGATCTCTGTTCGAATATCCATCAGTTCCATCTTTTTATTCATTCCTTTCCTATCGCTGTTCTGCGCTTTCTTTGCCGCGCTCAATGTTTCATCACTTTATCGGTTTCCCGTTCTTATCTGAAATGCTCCTCCGGCTTGGACGGCCTCGATATGAGACTCTGTTTAAGGCCGCCGTCAGGCCGCATATTTAAACGCGTCCTGCCTGCAGCAGCAGATCCAGAATGACCAGCGCCGTGACCGCTTCCACACAGGGCACGGCCCGCAGGGCGATGCAGGGATCGTGCCTGCCCTTGATCTCAAGCTCCGCTTCTTCTCCCGTCCCCAGGTCGACGGACCGCTGTTTCTGCGCGATCGACGGCGTGGGTTTTATGGCCGTTCTGAGGATGAGGGGCATTCCTGTGGTAATGCCTCCCAGGGCGCCGCCGGCGCTGTTGGTCGTCGTAAGGATCTGTCCGTTCTTTACCGTGAAGGGGTCGTTGTTCTGCGAGCCCCGCATCTGCGCGGCGGCAAATCCGGCTCCGAATTCAACGCCCTTGACGGCAGGGATCCCAAACAGGGCTGCCGCAAGCTGATTTTCCACGCCGTCAAACATGGGATCTCCCATGCCGGCGGGCAGACCTACCGCGGCGCATTCCACCACGCCGCCCACAGAGTCGCAGACGTCTTTCGCCGCCTGGATCTCCATTGTCATAGCCCTTTCCGCGTTTTCATCCAGCACCGGGAATGACCGCCGTCCAGGGCCGAGAAGGGTCTCCGCCGCAAGCTCCACCGGGTCAAAAGACGCGTCCCGGGCCTTTCCCACGGAGAGCAGGTGAGCGCCTACATAGATGCCCCTGCGGGCCAGTACCTGTTTGGCGATGCCTCCCGCTATGCAAAGGGGCGCGGTGAGCCTGCCGGAAAAGTGTCCGCCTCCCCGCATATCCGCCTGACCCCCATACCGAAGAAATGCGGTAAAATCCGCATGACCCGGTCGGGGGATCCTTTCCATCGTTTTATAATCGGAGGATCTGGTGTCTGTGTTCTCGATGATAGCCGCCAGAGGAAAGCCGCAGGTCCTGCCTTCTTCCAGTCCGGAGAGAAAAACAGGCTCGTCGGCCTCTCTGCGCTGTGTCACCAGCTTTCCCCTGCCCGGAGCCCGGCGGCCGAGAAACGCCCGCAACTCTTCCATATCCACGGTCTCCCCCGCCGGCAGTCCTTCCACGTTCACGCCGACGGCTCTCCCGTGGGACTGGCCAAACACGGAGACCTTCAGTTGTTTTCCAAAGCTAGACGACATCTGCTTTTCCTCCTGTCTTCACGTAATCTCTAAAAAAGTTCGGATAAGATTTTTCCACTGCTTCCGGATGCGAAAGCAGTACTGCTTCCTGACAGAACAGCGCCGCCACCGCCGCGCTCATGGCGATGCGATGATCACCGAAACTGTCCGCCCTGCCTCCCCGCAGCGCGCCGTTGCCGTAAACAGTCAGGCTGTCTTCACCCTCCTCCGCCCGGCCCCCCAGGGACCGGATCAGGGCGGCGGTGGATGCGATGCGGTCGCTCTCCTTCAGCCGCAGTCTGCCTGCGTTGCAAAACACCGTGGGCCCCAGGGCCCGGCAGGCCGTCACCGCCAGGACAGGCATCAGGTCCGGTATCTGACTCACGTCGATCTCCGTGCCCGTCATTGCTCCGGGCCGGATGGTCACGCGGCCCGCCTCCCGGTCCGCCGTCACCTCCGCTCCAAATCGCTCCAGTATTTTCAGGATCTCCATATCGCCCTGGGCCGAATTCAGATTCAGGCCGGTGACAGCGACTCCGCCGGCAGCGCCCACGGCGCCGGCGGCCAGAAAAAACGCGGCGTTGGACCAATCGCCCTCCACCTCCATGGGCCCGGCGCTTCGGTAGGTCTGATCTCCCGGCACCAGAAACCCGTCTCCTGTCTTTTCCACGCGGATCCCGTACTGCGCGAGAGTCTCAAGCGTCATGTCCACATACGCGGAAGATTCCATGGGCGAGAGCAGCCGGATGCGGCTCTCACCGGGGAGCAGGGGCAGTGCGAACAGAAGCCCGCTGATATACTGAGAACTGATATTTCCTTCTATATTATAGACGCCCGGCTTCATTTCCCGGGAAATATCCAGCGGCAGGATCTCCTGCGGTCCTTGTGTTCTGCGCGCTGCCATCGTCTGCTGGGGACCCATGAATTCCACGCCGTGCTCCCTCATGACACGGATCAGCGGATCCATGGGACGCCGGGGAAGACGCCCTTCTCCTGTAAACCGTGCGCCGCCGCAGACCGCAGCGGCCACCGGCAGCAAAAACCGCAGAGTGGAACCGCTTTCCCGACAGTTCAGCAGCGGCTGAGGGACGGCATTGTCCCACAGGGGCGTTACCCGATAGGATCCGTCCTGCCTCTCTATTTTCGCACCCATGCTCCGCAGACACTCCGCGGTGGCCGCGATGTCAACGGAGAGATCTGTGATCGTCAATTCCGTGACCCGATCGCCCAGCGCGGCGCAGATCAGGCTGCGGTGAGCCATGGATTTTGAAGTCACGGCCCTTATCTCCCCCCGCAGAGCGGCGGGCTCCAGCTTCATCAGAGACAGCGCCGCCCCCGTTGCTTCTCCCCGCCGATTCTTTATTTCCTCACTCCTGATCGCTTCCATTCCCCACTCCTTGTAACTCATTTCGCAGCGCCGGCGCTCTCAGTCTCCCCCAGCGCCAGACCGACCCAATTTCTCCATTCTGTCAGAGACAGACCCCGGATCTTACAGCATCCCACGGCCTCCGGCACGATGACCTGCATACCTGCGGCCGTCTTTTTCTTGTCCGAAAGACTGGCCCGGTAAATATCCTCCGGGGAATAAGGGATCTCTGTGGGCAGGTTCTGGATCCGCAGCGCCTGAATGATCTGCTCCGCCGTCTGCGCCGCTTCCTCCGTCCCTTTCAGCTGTGCGGCGGCTTTGGCTATGGCCGCCATCCCCATGGCCACGGCGTGGCCGTGAGTGATGCCGTAGCCGCTGCAGCGTTCCACCGCATGGCCGATCGTGTGCCCCAGATTCAGGAGCTGGCGCTCGCCGCGGTCAAACTCGTCTCTGTTCACGATATCCGCCTTGATGCGCACACACTGTTCCACCACGGAGGGCAGCAGCTCCTCCGGCAGACCCGATCTCCCTCCTTTTCCGGAAACCATCTGTCCGAACAGTTCTCCTCCCGCCAACACCCCGTATTTGACAGCTTCCGCGGCCCCGTCGGCGAATACCTTCTCCGGAAGCGTCCGAAAGGTATCGCAGTCGCAGATCACGCTCAGAGGTTGGTGAAACGCCCCGGCCAGATTTTTTCCGGCCCCCAGGTCCACGGCAGTCTTTCCGCCAACGGAAGAGTCGATGGCAGCCAGAAATGTGGTGGGAAGCTGTATGTAATCCACTCCCCTCTGGTATACCGCAGCTGCGAAACCCGCCAGATCTCCCACCACGCCGCCGCCCAGGGCAGCGATCAGATCCGATCGGGTCAGTCCGCTCTCCGCCAGAAATTCCAGCACCTCAGCCAGCCGCGTCATATTCTTGGAACCTTCTCCAGGCGGAATGCTCAGTTTCGTCACGGTAAAGCCGTTTCGCTTCAAGCTCCGCTCCACCCGATTCTCAAAGAGTCCGCCGGTGGTATAATCGGTGATAATCGCCACCCGGCAGGGCTCTTTTCTTTCCTTTATGATCTCTCCCGCAGAGGCCAGAAGATTTCTTCCGATCCAGACCGGATAAGGCCTTGCGGCCTGCACTTCCACCTTTACTGCCCCTTCCCGTTCTCCGGCTTCGGCTTCCATTCGGCTTCTCCCTCCGGCTTCCGCCCGGTTCCGATCCGCCTCTTTCCAATCCCTGTTCTCAGCATTCCTGTTCCAAATCATTTTCCGTTCCCCAATTCCAGCGTTTTCGCTTTAAATTCCCGGCCGTCCCGTAGCAGTTCGCGCAGCCGGTCCCCGTCGCGGCTGCGCAGCGCTTCTGCGTAGGGCGCCAGCCGCCGGATCAGCCCTTCCACTTCCATGGTCAGGTAATCCGCATTATCCAGAAATAACTCCGTCCACATATTTTCATCCAGAGTAGCCACCCTGGTCATATCCTTGAAGCTGCCCGCTGAAAATCCAGCGTGTGACAGTGCGGTCGGCGTTTTTACATAAGCGCTGGACAGCACGTGCGCCAGCTGCGAAGTATAGGCGATGATTCTGTCGTGCTCCTCCGCAGTGGCATACTGGATTTTTCCAAAGCCCAGGGACAGGAAAAATTCCTCCAGCTCCTCCAGCACGCGTCTGTCAGTGTTATCATCCGGCACCAGGATCATGGACGCATGGCGAAACAGCCGGTCCGTAGCGTTGGCGAAGCCGCTCTTTTCCATCCCTGCCATAGGGTGACCGCCCACGAAGACGAACCCCTTTTCCCCGGCTATGCGGGAGACTGCGTCACACACGCAGCGCTTTACCCCGCAGAGATCTACCACGACGGCCTGCCGGCCGATGTGATCCTGGTGTTCCTCCACAAACCGTACCAGCGTCTGCGGACAGAGCGCGATCAGGATCATGTCGCACTCCTTCATCCGCTCCCCGGTGAGCTCGCCGTCCACGGCGCCCTCATCCAGCGCGTCTTTCAGCGTCTCCCTGTGGATATCCGCTCCCAGCACCTGATGGTCCGTATTTTTTTTGATCGTCTTTGCCATGGAGCCTCCGATCAGCCCCAGGCCCGCTATCCCTATTATCACGTGATCTATCTTCCTTCCATACTACTATACTACTGTGATACTGCCTGTGATATCCGCCTGGCTCTTACGCCATAGCTCTGATAGCGGCTCTCACGCCGCGCACCTTTTCCGCCAGCTCCGCGAAGGCTTCCGGTCTCAGTGACTGAGGTCCGTCGCACAGCGCTCTCTCCGGATCGTTGTGCACTTCGATGATCAGTCCGTCGGCTCCCGCGGCTGTGGCTGCCAGCGACATGGGCGCTACCAGCTTCGACACCCCGGTGGCATGGCTGGGATCTACTACCACCGGCAGGTGGGAGAGGTTTTTCAGCACCGGCACCGCGGACAGATCCAGCGTGTTTCTGGTCTTCGTCTCGAAGGTGCGGATCCCTCTCTCGCAGAGGATCACCTTTTCATTGCCGCCGGCCATGATGTATTCTGCACTCATGAGCAGCTCCTCCAGCGTGGCCGACATCCCCCGCTTCAGCAGGACCGGCTTATCCATTCGGCCCAGCTTCTTGAGCAGCTCGAAGTTCTGCATATTCCGCGCGCCCACCTGGATCACATCCACGTCCTCGAACAGAGGCAGCTGATCCGCGTCCATGACCTCCGTCACGATGGGCAGCCCCGTATGCTCTCTGGCCAGCTTCAGCAGCCGGATCCCTTCCGCTCCCAGACCCTGAAACGCGTAGGGGGACGTTCTGGGCTTGAAGGCGCCGCCCCGCAGCATAGTGGCCCCGGCCTTCTTCACCGCCTCCGCCACCTGGCAGATCTGGCTCTCCGTCTCCACGGAACAGGGGCCTGCGATCACGGCGAAATGCTCCCCGCCGATCCTGGCCGTTTCCAATCCCGGTCCGCTGACTTCGATCACCGTATCCTGGGGGTGGAACTTGCGGTTGGCATTTTTGAAGGGTTCCTGGATGCGCTTCACATCGTCTACGATCTCCAGCGCCTGGATCAGGCTCATATCCAGTCTGGAGGTATCTCCCACCAATCCCAGAATAGTGTGCCGCTCGCCCTCGGACACGTGAACGGTGATCCCCTCATTGTTCAGCCACTGTTTCAGATTGGCCACAGCCACCGCATTCGGATTTTCTTTCAGCAATACGATCATTTTCTTTTCCTCCATTTCTCTCCGCCGGCCGGCATCGCCTCCGGGGCGGATCTTCCTTCCCTGCGCTCCTTCTTAATCAGAAGACCGCGCGCTGCATAAAAAAAACTCTGCGGCAGTTTGCCGCAGAGCTGAATTTCAGTATCCGATGAACCTTCATCGACCTAACACACTGGAATCTCACTATTTGCAGACAAACTCAAAATAGCCTTACCAAAAAAGTAGGTAAAGCTAAAGTAAAAGTATTCTGCTGCAAGATTCATAAGATTCTTCATGTCAGTTCTCCGAAATCATGTACTGGTTTTCTTTTATTGTATGGAATATTAGCATATTTGTTCGAAAAAGTAAACCCTTTTCAATAAATTCTTTTAAAACTTTTTCTTCCACCGACATAACGCCGGATAAAAGCGCCATTTCTCTCCTACAGCTGCCGGAGAATATTCTGCGTGGCCCGTTCCACCTCGGCGACG
>Ga0129308_1001912_pt1 | contig 19541 bp, 16 predicted proteins | sample L827metagenome_FD_94440 | JGI IMG/M metagenome (GOLD analysis project Ga0129308, IMG submission 94440) | Ring-tailed lemur group fecal microbial communities from Wisconsin, USA - L827 metagenome | ecosystem: Host-associated > Mammals > Digestive system > Large intestine > Fecal | place: USA... | reverse complement strand
TTCAACAAGCACTACTGAAAAATAATTGAGTATTTCAGAGGGAAGCACGATACGAGCCAACACCTCCAGTTGATTTGTTTCCATGAGGCAAAGGTCGGAATTTCGGGCGAGAATAGGAAACGAAAATCCCCACTAAATTTCTACTGCCCCAATATTCCGGTATGCGGTTGCGAGTAAGCCCCTTCCTTTTTTTGCTCCAGTCAATGTGCAGGTAATCATTGGTTACCTCAATGGGGCAGCACAAGTCATTATCCCTTAGAGCCCTGCAACATAGTGGAGCAAGATAGCACCGCAAACTATGTTCAGGATATTCATACCCCATGCTGCAACACAGTTCTGCCAGCTTTTTGAAAGAAAAAGGTTTTCCCATATCAGCCACATACCGTTGCAGAAAGGTACGAATATCCTCCTGTGGTTTGACATCTCCCTGCTCGCTGAATACCCAAACCCCTGTTTTTCCTATACAGAAGAATCTCTCGTCACCTTTAGCGACAAGAACAAGCGCCGGTTCTTTCAGATTTTCCTGTAGATTAGGTTGCAATGCATGCTCTCGTTCTTTATAAATGCGCACCAACTCTTTCCGGCGTATTTTTTTGTGTTCGAAGATAATGTTGCGTAACCGTTGTGTGGGCAAGTTGAAGCCTTCATATTTTAACCGGACACCGCCATCTTCCTCCACAATCCATTCATTGCCCTTTATCAGTTGCCTGACAAAAACCGGGTTGTACGTTTCACCTCTTTGCTCCACGGCAGTACATAGGACATCATCCAATTCTTCACAAGTTATCGGGCTTATTTTGATACGGAGGTACTTGACAAGTTCAGCATTATGTATACGCATGCTATTTGCACCACCTGTGATTACGATAAACGATTGCCGGGCAGCGTAAACTTCTTCAACGAATGAAGTCATTCCAATGATTTCCAAGAGATTGCTGGATAGCGGTTTGCCATCATCCTTTCTTAGTATTCTATCGGCATTAAGACCTATCAATCGTGGCGCAAGTCCGTTTAGTTTCCGCACAAGTGCGACGGTTGGCGAATCGGTATCAACCAGCCTGCTGATGAATTGTACACATAGCTGCCTGATACGTTCTGTAGTCAATGTCGTTCCGTTTGCAATATCACTGAATATTTTACCATCAATGTATCGTTGGGCTACAGCGGCTACCTGCAGCCGTTTGCTTTCATTGTATAAAGTCCTTTTGGCTTTCGATACTTTCAGGATGACGCTATACAGTTTATTGAACAGCTCCCGCACTTCGCATTCCACCGGGTCTCTTTGTCTGTCCGTTGCTTCTTCGGCAATTCTTTCTCGAGCGGGTTGCACAATATCCTTAGCAGGAGCATCCACCTGCGGTTGACAGCAACCATCAGTACCCGATACGGATTGGCTCTCTTCGGCGTTGAATAACGACAATTGTATGTAGCTTGCTTGTTTACTCATATATCATTGTTTTTATTGGAAATAGCCTTTAAAGCATGATATAGCAACAAGTATAATCAATACTTTCAGCCCAATTGATTCACCTCGTCAATGGTGATTCCCAAAGCATTCGCAATGATATCTGCAGGAATACCCGCATTTTTCAAGTTCCTGGCATTAGCCAATCTCTCTTCCGCACGACCTTCCGCACGACCTTCCGCACGACCTAGTGCCCGCCCCTCCTCAAGTCCTTCAGTCTTGGCCGTATCAAGTACGTCATTCTGAATCATAATGGCGTTGATATGTTCATCATAATCATGCCTTTCGGCGGGAGTCATATTGTAATAGCGTAAGCGTTCGCGTGCCTCCGGCAAACCGGGAGCAGTAGCCGCATTGCCTATTTCTCCGGTTTTCAGATAAGACACCCACTCCTCCAAAGGGGTCTTCGCCACCTTATTGAATTCGTTCACACGAATCAAGTAATATTCAGGAAAAACATCTTTGGGAGTCTTCTGAACAATGGCATCACGTTCTTTCGCACTCACCTGCAATTCATCGCCCGTATGCACGCCTACAAAGTTTGCGTAACCATGGTAAAGGTAATCCGAACCTCTACCTATATCAAAATATAAGATGCTGATGGAAATCACCTTCTTCACCTCTTGATAAGTCTTGCCCAAAGAGATGTGCTCAGTCACAGCCTTTGCTACACCGTATAGGATGCGCTCCAAATAATACAGTTCACGGGTGTTCTGCACTTCCACTATGATAATTTCTCCCTTACTATCCTTGGCCTTGATGTCCACACGGTTGAACTTATCATCTTGGCTCAACTGGTTGCTTTCGCTTTCCAGCAGTTCCAGAATAATTATCTTTTCTCCGAGAAGCACCGTGAGCAGACCTTCAAGCACCCCGAAGTTAGCCTTATCCCTGAGCATACGCTTCATTGCCCAGTCAAAACGAATGTATCTATCTTTCTCCATACCCTAAATACGTTATGACATTACCATACAGCAAAGATAAGCATTTATTCCATTCATCAAGCCGATTTGTAGAAAATAGTTGACTAAGAAACTACACAATGGTTATGGAACCATCAACTCTTAATAAAAAGATTTCAAAAGCCCAAGAATAAAAAGCAAGGAGAAATGAAGTTGAAAAAACGAAATGAACCATTATGAACTTGATTAGTATTGATGGAATACATACCTTTGTTTATCAAAATGAATTTAATATATGAAAGATAAGCTTTTATCGTGTGTCAGCATATTCGATTTTTTGGCAATGATTGTACCGGGAGGATTAATTTTGGCATTGATTAGCCATTGGTTAGGATACTCTTGGTTGGTTGACCCGAATGGAATTTTAAATGAATTTGTTGCTTGGGGATACATATCTGTACTCTGCTATCTTATCGGACTAATACATAATACTTTTATGAACCTCATTGGAGAAGGATTCAGAAACAATCCAAATTTTATCTGGAAAGCAGCAAGAATATCCAAATCATCCGCAGTAAAATGTGCAGAATACAAAGAACACAGCTTTATATATGATTGCATACATATACTACACACTATCTTTACGAAAGCAAAAACGAATATAGGAACTTGCTTAAAAAAAACAGAACACAAGGAATGTAATTACAACACCACATTCATACTACACCAATATTATGAAGCTTACTATTATGGAATGAAATACCCTTCACATGAGCCAATAGCGGTTATGGAAAGGCAAATCGTATTCATTCGCAACTTACTAATTCCAATATTAGTACTGGAAGTATAATGCTACTTCCATGTAGTAACATTCTAAAAGAATTAAGACTTGAAGACAACATCTGCATCATTTCATTTTTAATTGGATTAGGAATATTGTTACTATTTATCACTATGGTTTCCCGCCAAAACAAGATATATCAATGTGTATGGGAAAACTATGAATACTTGAAGCGGTTGGAACAAAGGGAGAAAGAACTAATAAAACAATAATCATAAACAAACTATAATGTATGAAAAGAAGTTTCATTTGGCTGGCAGAAATAGCCTTGGCTTTCGCCCTAAGCAATTGCGGGGGAGGAAATGCGGGAGGTGAAGAGCCTGTTCCTCCTAAACCGGAACCGCCCGTTTCGGAAAAAATCCCCATTTCACTGAACTGCACGGCAAGCACACGCATCAGTGACACCGGTTATGAAAGTGGTGACAAAGTGGGGCTGTATGTGGTGAACTACAACGGAAGCACAGCGGGAGTGTTGCAGAAAAGTGGCAACCATGCCGATAACGTAGCCTTTACCTACAACGGAAGCAAATGGACTTCCACCACCCTTTATTGGAAAGACGACAGTACCCCTGCCGATTTCTATTGCTACTATCCCTACAGCGGAACGGCGGCAAGCGATGTTTCCGTTTACCCGTTCTCGGTGAAAGAAGACCAAAGTACAGAACAAGGTTACAAAGCAAACGAATTCACATGGGGAAAGAAGAGTAAGGTAAATCCTACCGAAAGTACCGTAAGCGTAACCATGAAACGGTTGTTCAGCAATATCATTGTACAACTGAAAGCCGGGAACGGATATACTGAAGAAAGCTTGGCAAACGCCCAAACCACGGTAAGACTGAACGGATGCCAATGCGATGCCGCCATAAACTTGCGCGATGGAACTGTCACTGCCAAAGGAGCAAGGAAAAGCATCTCGCCCCTGAAAGACGGAATCCGATATAAGGCATTGGCAGTACCCCAAAGTATATCTGCCGATGACTTAATCACCGTGACCATAGATGGAAAAAGTTCTTCCGTCTCCAAGGATTTTACCCTTGAAAGCGGCAAAAGATATACCGTCACCGTAGAAGTGAACAAAACCAGCGAAGGCATTGACGTAGGTCTCGTCGGTTGGGAAGATGATGGGAAAGACAACGGCGGAACAGCCGAATAATCCAATGACAATCAAAAATAATCATACTAACAAAATCAGGTTATGAAAACATCAATCTACAAAACTTTGCTGTTGCTTTCCTTGCCGTTATGGGGGCTTACCGCTTGTAACGATGATTTAGTAAAGGGCAACGAACTATTGGTCAATAGCGGAAAGCGCATCGAGTTGTCTGGTGAAATAGAACAAGTGGCGGTGACCCGTGTCAACGACAACGGTTTCTGCGATGGTGACAAAATAGGAGTCTATATCGTAGATTACCAAAACAACAGACCCGCTCCCCTATTGAGTAATGGTAATCGCGGAAACAATGTAAAACACACTTACGATGAAGCAAAAAATAAATGGAACTCCGCTTACGATATCTATTGGAAAGACTCGAATACCCACATAGACGTGTACGGATACTACCCCTTTGGCTCACCCGAGGACGTGAACCGCTATCCCCTCACCGTACAGAAAGACCAAAGCAAGGAAGCGGAAAATGGCGAGATGAGTCCTTACGAAGCCAGCGATTTCCTTTGGGGCAAGGCCTCCAACGTAGCACCCACTGAAAAGGTGATTAAACTGGCTATGCACCACCGTATGAGTTGTGTCAAGATTGACTTGGTGGAAGGTAATGGATTCAGCGATGCCACTTGGGCGAAGTTGGAGAAGAACGTTACCATACAAAACACTAAACACAACGCCTTTGCCGATTTGAGCACCGGCGAAGTGACCGCCACGGGTGAAGTTGCCTCTACCGGCATCCTGCCTTATAAGAAGAACGATTACTTCCGTGCTATCGTGGTTCCACAAACTATTTCCGCAGGTACGGTGTTGTTCAAGCTCACAGTGGATGGCAAGCCCTATACTTTCAAGAAAGAAGAAGGTTTTGCCTACACTTCTGGAAAAATGCACAACTTCAGCATCAAGGTAGATTACAAAGAAAATACGGGCGACTATAAATTTTCCTTGGTAGGTGAAAGTATCACGGCTTGGGAGAATGATGATGTAACGCACGATGCGACAATGAAAGAATATATAGTTATCATGAGCGAAGCGGGAAAACTGAAAGAGGCGATTGCGGCAGCTGGGAAAGATTATACAAAAGTAGAGAATCTAAAAGTGACAGGAACAATTAATCCTTCAGATTTTCTTTTTATGAATATGGAAATGACTAACCTCAAAGCTGTTAATCTTAAAGAAATTAAAATAAAAGGAGGTAGTTTATCCTATGTATACGAAGATGGAGCTCTTACGATTGAAGGAGAAGATAATGAAATTCCTAGTAGTGCTTTTTCTTACAACAAAAGAATAAATACCATTGTATTACCAGATAATATAACAAAAATTGGTCAATGGGCCTTTTCCCAATGTTCTAGTTTGTCTGGTTCTCTCCAGATACCGGAAGGAGTAATAACTCTAATGGATGCAGCATTTGCTGGTTGTTACAATTTGCAAGGTACACTAACTCTACCTTCTACTCTCAAAATAATACAAGGTAGTGCATTCAGCGGTTGCGGCTTTACTTGCGAACTGAAACTACCAGAAAAGCTAGAACTTTTGGGATTTGCAGCCTTCAATGAATGTAGCAATTTGTATGGGGAACTGCATTTACCCCAGAAAATAAAAAGATTATATGCACTAACTTTTACGAACTGTTCCAACCTCAACGGTGACTTAACCATTCCTGACAATGTCACTAAAATTGAGGAACGTTGTTTTGCCGGTACAGGATTTAATGGAAAACTGACCCTTAGCAACAATATTACTGAAATAGGAGATGCAGCTTTCGAAAAAGTTCCATTGCGTGGGGAACTTGTACTGCCTTCTAAATTATCAACAATCAGCCGGTATGCTTTTTCTAATTGCGATTTTACAGCCATCATTTTGCATGATAATTTATTAAGTATTGGAGAAGGAGCTTTTACAAATAATTGGCGTTTGGCTGGTGTCCTTGAATTTCCTCAGAACTTTTTATCTATCGGGAAAAATGCCTTTGCCTACTGTCGCAACATTGAAGGACTCATATTACCTGAAAGTTTAGAAACAATAAACAATGACGCATTCTTGGAATGCTTCGGCATCGATAACATCATCTGCCAAAGCACTATCCCACCCTATGTACAATCAGGTGTTTTCGATGGAGTATCCAAAGATAATTTCACCCTTGAAGTACCTGAATCTGCCATTGCCCAATACCAGACCGCAGTAGGCTGGTGCGACTTTAAGCGCATTGCCGCCCACCGCGAATTGGTGTGCCGTCCATCCATTGCCAATGCCATCAATACCAAATGTACCCGTAGATTGGTATTGAATGCCGAAAGTGACTGGATAGTAGAAAGCAAACCCGGTTGGTGCAGCCTCTCCCAAGAGAGCGGAAGCAAAAAAACGGAACTGACACTCACCATCAACGAAATGCCGAAAGGTTCTGCACCGCGCGAAGGTGAAATCGTGTTCAAACTGAAAGACAAAGATTATCGACACAAATGCAAGGTGAACCAATACGATTACCAATATGCAGAAGACGAAATCATTACCCTGCAAAAAGCCACTAAAGGTAATCGTGGCGGCATCAACCTCGTATTCTTAGGCGACGGATTCGATGGCAAGGACATCAGCGAAGGAAAGTACATGAAAGCAGTCAACGAACAGGTGGAGAACTTCTTCGGTATCGAACCCTACAAGACCTATCGCGACTACTTCAACGTCTATACCGCCATTGCCGTATCACCGGAGACGGGCATCGGAACCATTAATACCATCCGCTACGCGAAGTTTGAAACAACTTTCACGGGAGGCGTAGGTTTGAAATGCGACTACCAGGCGGCATTCAACTATGCACTGAGAATGCCCACTGTCACTAAAGACAATCTGAACGAAAGCCTCATCATCATAATACCGAACAGTACCGACTACGGCGGCATCTGCCAAATGTGGGACGATGGCTCAGCCATTGCCTTCTGCCCCATGAGTACCTACGGTTATCCGCTTGATACACGCGGTGTGATTCAACACGAAGCAGGTGGACACGGTTTCGGGAAACTGGGTGATGAGTATATCTACCACAATGCATTTATCGACTTCTGTGATTGCGCTTGCTGCGGGCACGTAGATGCCGTGAATTATGCCAAATATCTCGGCTGGTACGACAACCTCTCCCTTTCCGGCAAGATGAATGAAGTTCCTTGGAGCCACTTTATCTTCGATGACCGATACAGCGATATCGTGGATATCTTTGAGGGAGCCTATATGCACAGCCGTGGCGTATTCCGCTCCGAGCACAACAGCTGCATGAACAACGACATCCCTTATTACAGCACCATCAGCCGTGAAAGCATCGTGAAACGCATCAAGCGTTATGCAGGCGAGCCTTACGACTTCGAGGAATTTGTGAAGAACGACAAGCGCGATGCGGGAGCAACGACACGTTTCAGCAACACTCCTTATACCGGAGCAAACATGAGAAGCTATCAGATGCCACCGCAGATTCATAAGGGAAGCCCGTTGGGCAATTGAGAATTGACAATTAAAAATGAACGATTATGAAAAGTAACAGATTACATATCTTTTCGGCAAGTGCCCTTTTGGTACTGCTTGCCTTGGGCGGTTGTAGCGAAAGCAATGAACTTGCACCCGAAACGGATGGCAACGAAATAATGACTTTCAATGTACAGCACCCCTCCCAACAACAGGAAAGCGTTACCCGCGTGACGGACACCGCCTTTGAAAACGGTGACCGCATCGGGCTCTTCATCACCGGCAAAGACACTCCGCTGGAACAAAGCGGAAACTACGTGAACAACGCCCCACTCTCCTACAGTGGCAACCAGTGGAGCACCGACAAACCCATCTATTGGAACAACGGTACGTATAATGTATATGCCTACTACCCCTACACCACCCCCGTCACCTCGGTAGAAAACTTTCCTTTCAGCGTACAGCTGAACCAGGAGGGAACAGGTCATGCCCAAAGCGACTTCCTTTGGGCAGGCAAGACGGGCGTGTCTGCCACCGGAAACCCCATCGCCTTACAGTTCCGCCACCGCATGAGCCGTCTGGTCATCAAGCTGGTGAAAGGTGAAGACTACGAAGGCGACCTGCCCGAAGAGGCGGAAGTCTACCTGCACAGCACCGTGCCCGATGCCACAGTCGATTTTGCCGCAGGCGTAGTGACACGCAACCCTTACGCCTCTGCACAGACTATCCGCGCCAAGAGCATAGGAGGACACAAGTACAGTGCTATCGTGGTACCCCAACGCCTGGACAACCGCCAGCCGTTGGTGGAGGTCATCATGAAAGGCGTGTCCTATCTCTACGAAAGCAAGTTCCTCTTCAAGCCTGGCATACAGCACTCCGTGCAGCTTGCCATCTCCAAGAACCCGGAACAAATCAAGATAGAAATCGGTGGAGAGATAGAGAACTGGGAATAAGCGATACACACTTTAAATTTGGTTAGGGAAATGCCTTTCAGCCCTCTTTATCTATGAAGAGAGCGTGAAAGGCATTTTAAATAAGCAAGTACTTGCTGAAAAAATACATAAAAAAGTATCTTTGCATCACATAAAAGAGACCAATACATGAAACAATTCTTCCTTCCCCTGCTTGCCGCTTGGATGACGCTTGCCGCCTGCCAACGCACGACGGACTGCGTGGATGCTTTGGCATTCAAGGCCAGCTCCGGTGAGAAATGGGGACTGATTTCTACCGACGGACACATATTGGTGCCTGCCAATACCTTCGGGCAACAGCCCACCACCGTAGTGGGCGGCATGTTCTCCCTGCCCGACGGGAAAGGAAACTACCAGCTCTACAACATCCATCAGCCGCAACAACCTGTCAGTCCCCGCAGCTTTGCCTGCATAGGGCACTTCTTCGAAGGGGTGGCACCGGCACAGGAATCCCCGCAATCGCCCATCCTCCTCATCGATAAGCAGGCACGTACCATCGCTTCTACCGAACAGTACCCCCAATACGACATAGCACTGGTACATAACTTCCGTGAAGGCCTTGCCCTGATTGCTACACGCGAAGGGAAATACGGCTACATGAATATACGAGGAAAGATAGTCATTCCCCCCATTTACGACCGGGCATACGACTTCTGCAACGGCAAAGCACTGGTGGGCATCACCAATCTGCAAGGGAAAACCGGATACCTGCTGATTGCTCCTAACGGTAAAACATGTTTGGCCATACAACAAGAAAACTGTGTGATAAGCCACCGTTTCGCAAACAAACGGCTGATGTACAAACATCTCGACAGCGGACGGTGCTGTTATCTTGATGAAGAAGGCGTGCCCATCCTCTGCCTACCCGAAGAAGTAAAAGAGGCATACCCCTTTGAACATGACATGGCTTTGTTCCAAACAGCCACAGGAACAGGGATTATAGACCCCAGGGGAGAAATATTGATTCCGGCACACTACGAAAACGCCTTCATTGCCGGAGATAATAGAATTGGTCTGAAACTGAAAGAGCATTGGACCATGGCAGAAAAAGGAGGAAAGCTCTTATGCGACTTCCAGTACGATGCTATCGGATGCTATTACGGCAGCAACCTCGCCGTGGCACAGGAAGAAGGAAAATTCCTTTTCATCACCCGGAAGGGTAAACCGGCAGACAGCAACAGGTATGCCTTCATCGCCGAAGATGCCACAGCCCGACAGGAATTTCCACAGATATTCATCCGTCGAGAAAAAGAAGATGAAAAAGATACGGAAAAAACAACTTTCCAAAAAGTTTCCGATAAACCGTCGGCAACGCAACCGAAATCTGCTCCACAAATCAATGTACCCACTCAAAGCCACATTGCAACAGACAGTTGGAAAGAAATAAGCAAGCAAAACCCTTTCTACACCGAGGCAAGCAAAGTCCTGTCCGGCAAACTGGAGGAAAAAGACGCCGGACACCGACGGATGATATTGAACTATGTGGAGCACCTACGCACCTCCTACACCACCAAGGACATTGATTTCCTGGAACAACTCTTCAGCGAGAATGCGCTCATCATCGTAGGCACCGTGGTGCGGACCGGACCGCAGGCAGAAGGCAGCTACCTGTCGCCTTCGCAAGTTATCTACAACGTAAAGAGCAAACGGCAATACCTGGACCGGCTGAAACAGGTGTTCAAGGCAAACAAAGAAATCCAAGTGGACTTCACCAGTTTCCGCATCATGAGACATCCCACAGAACCCGGGATATATGGTGTCAGCCTGCGGCAAGGCTATCGGTCGGACATCTACTCGGACGACGGCTATTTGTTTCTCCTCTGGGACTTCAAGGACGAAACCTCTCCCCAAATCCATGTCCGCACCTGGCAACCCGTTACGACCGGCGAGCACGACACACTGCCTGCCGACGAAGTATTCGACATCAGCAACTTTAATCTGAAATGAATATGAAAACGATATTCACCCAAGGAGTCCTCCTGTTCCTTTTCAGCATCATAGCCGGAAAGGCAACGGCACAGCAGTTCAGCGTGCGTACCTTTCGCCAGCTACCCAACGACATCACCGCTTACATAAACCCGGTGAAAGACTTGAATGAAGAGGCTTGTGCATTAATCAAAGTGGTGGGTGAACGCGACTATGCGTTTTCTACCCCTCTGGGCATCGTCAGTCGCCGGAACGACGTAGGGGAAATCTGGATTTACGTTCCCCGTGGCACGGTGCTGCTCACCATCAAGCATCCGCAATGGGGAGTGTTGCGCGACTACCGCTTCCCCACGCCTCTGGAGTCGCGCATGACTTACGAGCTGGTGATAGCCTCGCCCATCGTTGCCCGGCAACCTGCCATCCCTCCACTGGAAGAGCTCCCCATACTTCCGGACACGCTTCCGCACATTCCCGCCCGACTGCCTATGCCTCCGGCTACCCGCCCAAAACGCCCGCGCGAACATCTACGCTACTTGCTGCTCGCCAACACAGGCATCGGACAAAGCCATCCCGACTTCGGAATCCGTACAGGAGCGATGCGAAGGCACGGTGCTTACCTGCTACTGCAATCGGACCTGCACTCCACACCCCCTACCCAAGGTGAATGCAACCGTGAAGGAATACTGCCCGGCACAAACCAGAGCCCCTACTACACCGGACATACCGAAGAGGCCCGCCACATGTTCCTTGCAGGAGGGATACACCGCATTGCCGGCGGGCTTTGCTTGTACGAAGGCATCGGTTACGGGAAACGTACCGTGGGATGGGAAACAGCGGAAGGAAAACTGCTTCGCAATACAGCTTACTCTTCCCAAGGCATCTGTGCCGAGGCTGGAGGCATCTGGAGATTCAGAAAACTAGTCTTGTCCGCAGGTGTCCTGACAATTTCCGCCACCTACTGGGAAGCCACTGCTGGCATCGGGTTTCACTTTTAAAAGACATTTAGCATGAACACACATTTGTACCATAAGCCCATCTATAGCCTGATAATAGGCTGTCTGCTAACAACTGCATGCAAAGAGGAAAAAGGTCCCCAAAGCTTGATGCCGGGACTGAGCGTAGAAGAAGCCGGGGAAATAACCCGCACATCGGCCCTCGTAAGCGGTGAAGCAAAGAAAACCGGAAAAGAAGCCATCACTGTGCTACAGTTCAGATACGGCACTTCGACCGGCATGGAGCACAGCGCAGAGTGCGACCCTTCCCTGTCGTCCCCCTCCGCCGTACTGACGGAGTTAAGACCGGGCACTACTTATTATTACTGTCTGGAAGCCGGAAACGGCTACAGCTGTGTACAAAGCCCCATCCTTTCTTTCACCACCAAACCTAACCAAGTCCCTGTCATCGGCAACCTGCAGATGCAGGGGCAAGGTCCCCTCAGCATCACCCTGCAATGCGAACTGATGGATGACGGAGGAGAAGCGGTCACTTCAGCAGGATTTTATTACCGTGCCGAAGATGATGAAGAGAGGCAATGGATAGCCAACCGGGACGGAAACTCCCCCATCCGCGCACGCATAGACGGACTGAAAGAACAGACGAGTTACACCGTGCAGGCATACGCCACCAACAGCATCGGCGAAACCAGAAGCGAAGAATTCCGTTTCCGTACCGGACAAGCAATCATTACTACCCTTCCCGGCACATTGCCCGAGATAATTGATGCCTATGAGAAATACCGGTACACATCACTCTGCATCGCCGGACCGCTGGACGGTACCGACTTGCGGTTTATACGCGAAATGCTGGGCAAGGATGTCAACGGGCAAGAGACTCCCGGACGGATAAGCCGACTCGACCTGACGGATGCCGTAATCTGTCCGGGAGGGGCAAGCTACGATGGTATGAGGTTTACAGCGGACAAACGGATAAGCACAGGCATGTTTTCCGATTGTCCCTACCTGCAAAGGCTGATACTACCGGACAACACCGTGGAAATAGAAGAGGATGCTTTCAAGAACTGCCCTATGCTGGATTCACTTCTGATTCCGGCAGCCACCACTCAAATGACCCCTTCCCTGCATTGCAGACAACTCTCCACTATCGAAGTTTCGACCGCGAACCGGGCCTTTTCCACCATAGACGGAGTGCTGTATGACAATGCGCACACCTGCCTGCTCTGGTTCCCGGAGGGCAAAAGAGAAGCCCCGTCGTTTCCCCCTACCCTTACAAGCATCGGAGAATACGCTTTCGGGAACTGTAGTCTGAAGAAATTGGAACTGCCAGCCACCGTCAGCCAGATACGCAAAGGCGCATTTTGGGGGTCGCGACTTGAAACAATCGTGTTGTCGGAAGCATTGGAACTTATCCCAAACGGCCTGTTCCAAGAATGCGGGAACCTTACTTCAGTCACGCTGGGCAAGCACACCGGTTATTTGTCCGACTACTGTTTCGAAGGTTGCCCCTTGCTGCACTTGCATGTAAAGACGGAAGACATGCCACCGATGTGCCAAGAAAACACATTCACAGAAGAACTCTTCGAACACTGCACACTGCACGTTCCGGCAGGGTGCTTGGCCAAATACCGCAATTCGGTCCATTGGGGAAAGTTCAAAAAGATAATGGAAGAATAATAAGAAGCTGATACAAGAAGCAGGCAATCATTTACACTTTTCCAACAAGGAAGCGGCTTCTGTCTTCAAATCTTCCCACTGCCGACGATAGGCTTCCGACTGCTGTTGCGCCGGCAAGGGGTATTCCACATCCAGCGCTTCCTTCAGGCGCGACATCAGCCGGATGCTGTCTTTCTCCCGAACAGAAGGTTCCGGCAAGGAGCCGCTCCCCAGACTATGCAGGCGTATCCGTTCGTCGGCAAGTATGCGACGGCAAGTGCCACTCCCCGAACTATTCCCATAGGCAGGAAAGACCACCGGCTCGTCTTGATGCCAACTGAAAGAATCTTGATAACCAATCAAAAACATCCCCGCAACCATCATTGCCGCGGCAAATGCCGCATACAGATAGACCGGGCGCTTCTTCTCTTCAAGGGCTGCAACAACATCACTGACCGAAGCATAGCGTTTCTCCGGTTTGCCTTGGGTACACTTTCGCGAGACGGATGCCAGCTTCCGGTCTTTCAGGGCAACTGCCATTTCACCCATAATCACCCCCAATGAATAAATATCCGCCCTCAAATCAAGTGTCCTGCCGGGTTCCAAGGCCTCGGGAGCCAGGTAATAACGGGTTCCCGCAGGTATCTTCAACACATCGTAGTCATCGCAATCGGAAAGGCTGAAGTCTATCAGTTTCACATTGTTCCCATTATGTGTAATCATAATGTTGTCCGGCTTCAAGTCACGATGGATAATCTGCTTGCTATGCAAATATTGCAACGCATGGCACAATTCAAGCAGGATTTTATAACCTAACTGGCGAGTCAGCCGACGTTGTCTCATGAAATCGGTCAGTGTAACTCCGTCGATATATTCCATCAGAATGCAGTGCCCCAGACCATCGACCTGTTCCCAACCCAGTGTCCGGCAGATATGGGGATGTTCCAACCGATAGCTGATATTGAACTCCTTACGCAATGCCAATTCATGGAAGGCACTGCCGGAAAAAGACTCCTGCAAGGTCTTCAACACATGCAATCTGCCATAGCGTTCGCACCGGAACAAACGGTTATAGCCCGAAGGCGATGAATAAATTTCCCGGATACCTGCGAACACGGGCTGTCCGGTTAACGGTTCCATCTCCACAAAGCCAGATGTCAGTTTTTCTTCTTCTTTCATCTCAGAGGCAATTCAATAACGTCAGACCTCCATTACGTCCGGCAATGAAAGGAGATGTCCGGATACCATCACGCAATACGTAGGCCAACGAGAGAGGTTGCCCTATCAGGAAGGAAGAGACTTCGAAACGGTCGCCCACACGCAGCTTCGATTGTTTTGCCTCTGCCACCTCAAAAAGCGCATCCCCTTTATAGAGCAAACGCAGATAACGGTTGGGCGACCAACCTATCTCCACTTCCGCTCCCGGGACAAGTTCCTTGCTCACCACTTGCCGGGCGGTGAAAAACGAAGAATTGTAGGCTGCACTCGACTTGAGCCATACGCAGAACCCGAAAAAATGTTCATATCCGAGGTAGCGGGACAACATGTCGAGCGTATGTCCGCGGGGCACATGCGTATCATTGACATATCCCCACAACCGCTTCAATGTGGAAGCAGACACTACCTCGCCGGTTTGCAGCTTCAGATGCAGGGAGAATCCTTCAAAATCCGTCGTTGTGCGCAGAGGTCTGGCGTATCTTTTCTCTATCAATAACAGCAGTTCCGCTATTTCTGGCTTATATATATTCATCTTATCCATAACGTCCAATATGGCAACAAAGATAGGTAAAATCATTTTATTATCGTATATTTGTCGGTCAGATTCAAAGACTATCCATTAAAATCTCAAACAAATATGAAACAAGTAAATCTACTACTTATGTCAGCAGCTATGACATTGGCCTCCTGCGGAGGGACAAAAGATGCCGGACAGCAACAGGACACAGCAACGCTCATCCAGCGGTCGGACATCAAGATTGAAGGGAAACGCATGACTCCCGAGGCACTCTGGGCGATGGGACGCATCGGAAGTGTGGCCGTATCGCCCGACGAGAAGCAGATTGCCTACACGGTATCCTATTACAGCGTGCCCCAGAACAAGAGCAACAGCGAGCTGTTCGTGATGAATGCCGACGGCAACGGGAATACACAGATTACCCGCGATGCCTGGCGCGAAGGAGAACCCACGTGGTTCAAGGACGGCAAGAAGATAGCTTTCCTTTGCAACGAGGGCGGAAGCAACCAGGTATGGGAAATGAACCCCGATGGTAGCGGACGCAGGCAACTGACCCGGTATGACGGGGACATCGAAGGATTTTCTTTCTCACCGGACGGCAAGAAGTTGCTTTTCATCGCCCAAGTCGAGACGGTGAAAAGCACAGCCGACAAGCACCCCGACCTGCCCAAGGCCACCGGCATCATCGTCACCGACCTGATGTACAAGCATTGGGACGAATGGGTGACAACAGCCCCTCACCCCTTTGTGGCCGACTTCGACGGAAACGGCATCAGCAACGTAAAGGATATCCTGGAGGGATTACCCTACGAAAGCCCGATGAAGCCTTTTGGCGGCATTGAGCAACTTGCCTGGAGCCCGGCATCGGACAAGGTGGCTTTCACCTGCCGCATGAAGACGGGACTGGCATACGCCGTCTCCACCGACTCGGATATCTATGAATATGACGTGGAGAAGGGCGGATTCATCAACCTCTGCAAACAAAACGCCAAAGACGCTGACGGGAAAGATGAAATGGCAGGCTACGACACCAATCCCCAATACTCGCCGGACGGTAAGTACATCGCCTGGCAAAGCATGGAACGTGACGGCTACGAAGCCGACCTCAACCGCCTGTGTGTAATGGATCGCTCCACGGGCGAGAAGCGTTTCATCGTCAATGCCGGAAACTTCCCCTCGAACGTGGATGCTTTCCTCTGGAACAAAGATTCCCAGAGCATCTACTTCATCGGTGTATGGCATGGCGAGACACAGATTTACAACATCGGCCTTGCCGGAAACGACAAGCCTGTCCAGCTCACCGACGGCATGTACGACTATGCTTCACTTGCCCTTTGCGGAGACAAGATTATTGCCAAACGCCACTCCATGAGCATGGGCGACGAAATCTATGCCGTGGCCAATGCGCGTAACGGCGACGCTTTTGCAGAAGCAGTGCAGCTGACCACAGAGAACAAGCAGATTTACGACCAGCTGGAGATGGGCAAGGTGGAAGCCCGCTGGATGAAGACCACCGACGGCAAGCAGATGCTGACTTGGGTGATTTATCCTCCGCAGTTCGATCCTAACAAGAAGTACCCCACCCTCCTCTTCTGTGAAGGCGGTCCTCAGAGTCCCGTCAGCCAATTCTGGAGCTACCGTTGGAATTTCCAGATTATGGCAGCAAACGATTACATCATCGTAGCTCCCAACCGTCGCGGCCTCCCAGGCTTCGGTGTAGAGTGGAACGAAGCCATCAGCGGTGATTACGGCGGCCAGTGCATGAAGGACTACTTCACTGCCATTGACGAGATGGCAAAAGAACCTTTCGTCGACAAAGACCGCCTGGGTTGCGTAGGTGCCAGCTTCGGAGGCTTCTCCGTATATTGGCTTGCCGGACACCATGACAAACGCTTCAAGGCATTCATCGCACACGACGGCATCTTCAACATGGAAATGCAATATCTGGAAACAGAAGAGAAATGGTTTGCCAACTGGGATATGGGCGGCGCTTATTGGGAAAAGAACAACGCCACGGCACAACGCACTTTTGCCAACTCCCCGCATCTCTTCGTCGACAAATGGGACACTCCTATCCTCTGCATCCATGGGGAGAAGGACTTCCGCATCCTTGCCAACCAGGCAATGGCCGCCTTCGATGCAGCCGTGATGCGTGGCGTTCCTGCCGAACTGCTTATCTATCCGGACGAAAACCACTGGGTGCTGAAACCCCAGAACGGTGTGCTGTGGCAACGTACCTTCTTTGAATGGCTGGACAAATGGCTGAAGCCTGTCACTATAAAGGAGCAGGGTTATCCAATAGCCAGGTAGTTCAGTAGCATGACGCCACAAGACTGCAATGCGTCGTTTGCATCACGATGATAATCAGTGCGTTCCTACTTTATTTCTATTTATCGGTAATAAAGTATCACTTTACTGTCGATAAAGTGCCGCTTTACTACCGATAAAGTACTGCTTTACTACCGATAAAGTACTGCTTTACTACCGATAAAGTACTGCTTTACTACCGATAAAGTGATACTTTACTACTATAAAGCACTTAACATTCACGCCCGTTTCCACCAAGGGGAACGGGCGTTTCTCTTAATACCGATAACATCCAAGCTGTATGCTTGGGGCAAAGTCTCTTCTCACTCCTCCAGGCTCCGGGCATACAGATTGTCAATGATACCGTCTGCCAAGCCGATGACCGGTACATGTACATATTCGGCTTTGACAATGCCGGCAATCATAAGGAATATTTCGGCAGCCGGGACAATACATCTGCACGGTCTTCTTTCAGACCGAATTCCTCCATGCGCTGTTCGGGAGTGAGCGGCTTCAGTTCATCGTACAGGGCTTGCAGGGAGTCTACAGGTAAGCGCAGCCGTTTCTTGTCCTTCTTGTCGGCAAGGCGGTAGAGCTTGTTGATATTGCCGCCCGAACCGATGATATTGATGTTCTGAAAATCGGCAGTCAGACGGGACAAGTCATTCTTCGTCTGCATCCAGCTTTCTTCCTTCAAGGCATCGCTCAATATCCCGATAGTCCGTCACTTCATAAATCTTCATCAACTGGCAGAAAGCCTTCATCAGCCTGCGTAGTTTCACCGCTTTCACATCGATTACAGTTCACGTTCTCCGGCCTTTGCCTACAAAACCGTTTCCGGCAGTTTGAAATACGAATACGGGAAAGTCGGCACGGGATAATGGGACAACGGCGCACTATTCTCTATATGGTACAGAATCCTACGGTCGCAGCTACGCACCCAGTAGCGGAAAGCTACGTCCGGATGATAGTCGGCCGCGAATGCAAGCAAGCGTTCCAGGTCGAATCTGTCGGAAACCACGCCCGCACCGGAACGTGCCGCGTCGTAGGCATTGCAGTCTTGCTCGATGTGGGCAGGCACCATCAGCAGGGGCTTGCCCAGATACATGGCCTCGCAGACCGACTCGAACCCGGCAGTCGTGGCGTATGCCTTGCACCCCGCCATATAGCGCAGAAACTTGACATCGTCTATCTGGTGAAAGCTCAAGGTATCGTCCACCCGGCACACTTCCTCCTCGTCCTGCTTGTCCCAGAAGAAATGAAGGGGCACCTCGGGACGGGCATTGTGCCAGCTGCGGATGTTCTCGCCGAAACCGGAGTTCACCATATATCCGTGAAGATAATCCCCTTCCGTTCCCTCACACGACAGGACATCCCTCCGCAGCAACGGCGGAACCACACGGATATGCTCTTCTTCATCGTCCTCCATCTCACGGAAAGAAAGGGCGAGTTTTTCGCGGGCACCCATACACGTGAGACGCGTGAAGAAACGGAGCATCCACAGGCTGAAGCCATTCTTGTCGGGAAATTCAAAGTCACGATGCAGAAAGAGATATTGATGGCCTATGCTGATTTGGGGCACGGAAGGCCGGAACAAAAGATAAGTCAACCCCGTGAGCAGTTCGTAGAAGTTGATGACCAGTTCGGCACCGCTCTCCTCAATGCGGCGGCGTATATAGTGCATGCTTTTCAGGTAGACGGGCAGACGGGTGAGATTATAGGCCACACTGCGCGCAAGACTTGCCCGCTTATTGGCAGGTGTAGGCAGGAAATTGGGACTGAGAAAACGTTTCACCGGAGCTTGGATGCTGCGGTTGAAGAAACCGGGCAGACGGCGCGAATTGCTTTTGCCCACCAACACTTCCACTACTTCGTGACCGTTGCGGCGCAGCAGCTCTTCCATTGTAATGGCTTGGGTCAGATGCCCGCGGCCTTCTCCTTGAACGATAAAAAGGACTTTCATTGGGACGACTTGATGATTTACAAATTACTGTTGAAACACATGTAACACATGACGTTACATTTTGTTGATGCAAATATCGCACCTCTATGTTACGGCAGAATGTGAAGAATGTGACAATTCGGTTATAAATGACAAAAGTCACACCGGCATCGCGCAGACATGACTTCAAGAGAATTTATGGAATAAATACGTAAAAAGGATAATTCGGTC
>Ga0129308_1001911_pt1 | contig 19549 bp, 16 predicted proteins | sample L827metagenome_FD_94440 | JGI IMG/M metagenome (GOLD analysis project Ga0129308, IMG submission 94440) | Ring-tailed lemur group fecal microbial communities from Wisconsin, USA - L827 metagenome | ecosystem: Host-associated > Mammals > Digestive system > Large intestine > Fecal | place: USA... | reverse complement strand
TTGCGTAGGGGACATGGGAGTCCGCCGGTGCTTAGCGAGGTTCCTCACGAGCTTAGCATTCCGATGCGCACTCCAAAGAGTGCAAACGGTCCCCGCAGCAATTCATTCCGGCCGGATTCCCCCTCCACAACCAACTTCCCACGGGGACGGAAGACTCAGTCATCCCCCTCACCACACCGGACATGGTCCGTTCCGGACGCGTCCTCCAAACCTCAGTTAAATCTCTATTTACCCTTCCCCCGCAATATGGTAATATAACCAGCATAAGCAGCTATAAATGCTCAAATTTACCAACAGGAAGTGAAAATCATGACAAAAACAAATGTAATGCGACTTCTCGACGCTGCCGGAATCGAATACATTCCGGGCGAGTATGAGGTTGACGAGAACAATTTATCCGGCAGCCATGCAGCCGATATGATGGGAGTGGAACATGACAGCATGTATAAGACTCTTGTACTGAAAGGAGAGAAGAAGGGGTATCTGGTCTGCTGTATTCCGGTGGATGAGGAACTGGATTTGAAAAAGGTGGCAAAGGCGGCCGGAGATAAAAAAGTTGAGATGATCCACATGAAAGATCTTCTGCCGTTGACCGGATATATCCGGGGCGGCTGTTCCCCGGTAGGGATGAAGAAGAGATTCCCTACTTATATAGAAGAAACAGCGATACTTTATGACCGTATCACGGTCAGCGCCGGCCAGCGCGGTGTCCAGATATCGGTAGAGCCGGATAAGCTGGCCGGTTATCTGGAGGCAGAATTTGCCCCTCTCATATAAAGAAAAAGCAGAAAGCATGGAAATAAATGTGAAAATCCTCGTGAAAGTTCATACTGTCTGAACTGTTTTAAATCCTTTCCGAACGAGTGAAAAAAACAGTAAAACAGTTGACATAAAAAACAGGCGTCATAAAACGACACGATTTTCTTATGGAAGAATTTGCTATATATGTAATAGACTATGAAAAAAGCTTTTGCCAAAATATATAAAAATTATGGTAAAAAACGGTTGATTTGTTGTAGGGTTTTAACATAAGTGTTAAGGAAAAATTAAGCGTATCTGTGAGATGTCACAAAAATGTTAAAAAGTTATTGACAGTTTTTACGAAACTCCCATATAATTACCACCGTCACTTGAAACAGGCAGTGGGACAGGCATCCCCTTGAACACTGCAAAACAAAAAAAAGAGTTGAAAAGAAAGAGGAGAGTGTATGCCGAACATTTACTCATTTCTTCAGACTGCTTACCATTTTGTCAAATCGTTGGTTGTTAGTGTGACAAAAAAAATGTACCGTACAGCCGCAGTGCTGTTTACGGGACTGACAGTTGTGACGGTGGTATCTTTTAATTCCAGCAGTTTTGCAGGCGCAGGTAAAACCGCGGCCGCAGCTTATCACGAGAACAATGATGAGGAAGAAAAACTGCCGGACATGATGCAGTCGGAGGAAGAAAGTACAAGCTTTGGAACTGACATGGAAGTTCTGCTTACCGCTTCAAAAGAACAGGGGCAGCGGCTTATAGGAAGTCTGCTGGAAAAAAACATACAGGATGAACTTGCGAAATCTGCACTGGAGATCGAGGCAATCGAGAGAGAGGTCCTGATGCAGACACAGCAGGCTGCGGAAGAAGCAGCGGTGAAAGAACGCGAGGAGCGCGCGCGCCTGAAGAAAGAACAGGCTGTAATCAAATATTCGGAAGGAGATTACAGGGTCCTGCAGAGAATTGTTCAGGCCGAGGCGGGAATCTGTGATGAGAAGGGTAAAATCCTGGTGGCTAATGTCATCATAAACCGTGTAAAGAGCAAGGAATTTCCAAATAACATTACGGACGTGGTGTATGAGAGATCCCAGTTTTCGCCGGTAATTGACGGAAGCATAAATACCTGCAGAGTCACCCAGCAGACGATAGACTGCGTGGATCGGGCGCTGGCAGGGGAAGATTACTCCCAGGGAGCATTGTACTTTATGAACCGGGGCGGATCGGAGTCATCCAATATTAAATGGTTTGACGGACGGCTGTCCTTTGTGATGCAGCATGGAAGGCATGAATTTTTTAAATAAAGAGTTCTAATAAAAGTTCAATTAACGAAAGAGGCGCAGGATCGGATCCGAGAGATACGGTCGCTGTGCCTTTTTCATTTAACAGGGTACTGTGTTCGGTTATGGCTGTTTTGTGGTAAAAAGAGAACAGGAATGCCGGTTACCGGTTGTACACAATGACGGTGACTGCCTTTCCTTGGTATACAATGTATACAAAACGGATTGTTGAAACCGGTCCGCTTTACTAAAAAATTTATAATACCTTTCATAATAATTTTATGATGCCAGGGATTGACTTTTGTTTAACAAAGTGAGATAATTGATACAAATTTGAGGTGCAGTATAAAGGAGGACTAATATGTCAACAAAAGCGTACTACCCAATTAGTGAAATCGGTGCTGGAAAGCCAGGTTTTTCTAAGACAAGATCCATTATTGAGGCTGCTTTCTACGGAAACAATGTGGTGAAAGTAAACACCTTAAAGGAAGCATATGAATTAGCTAAGAATTCTCCGGGAACGGTTGTAACGGACATGCCTGTATACAGAGGAGAAGAGTTTGGCCTGGAGAAGGATGCAAAGGTTCTGTTATTTAACGACGGAGCCATTACAGGACGCTATGCAACAGCACGCCGTATTGCCGGAGAGCCAGGTGTAGATTGTGCGGCACTCGATCTCGTTGCGATGGACGCTATTTACGAATCACGCTGGAAAACTATGTATCACGCAGAGGTGTTTGTGGGACTGGACCCTGAGTTTATGGTAAAAGCCCATCTGCTGATTCCGGAAGGCGAAGAAAATATCATGTATAACTGGATGCTGAACTTCCAGTACATGTCGGATGAATATGTAAAGATGTACAAGAATTCCAAACCGGTAGGCGACGGAAAAGAAGCAGATATCTATATCTTCTCCGATCCGCAGTGGAACGGTTCCGACCGTCCGAATGTTTCCCTGGACTGCCTGTCCGATCCGCAGAAGAAGACTCTGTGCTACTTCAATACGGAGACAAACTGCGCCTGCATCCTTGGCATGAGATATTTTGGCGAGCATAAGAAGGGAACCCTGACCATGGCATGGGCAATTGCAAACCGTAACGGCTATGCATCCTGTCACGGAGGACAGAAAGAATACACACTGGCAGACGGCAGCAAATATGTTGCTTCTGTTTACGGCCTGTCCGGTTCCGGTAAATCCACGCTTACCCATGCAAAACACGGCGGTAAGTATGAGATCAAGGTTCTTCATGATGATGCTTTCGTTATCAATACAGACACATGTGCTTCCGTTGCTCTCGAGCCGACCTATTTTGATAAGACGGCCGATTATCCAACGGGATGCGAGGATAATAAATATCTGCTGACAGCGCAAAACTGTTCCGCCACTTTAGATGAGGACGGTAAGATTCAGCTTGTTACGGAAGATATCCGTAACGGCAACGGACGTGCCATCAAATCTAAACTTTGGTCCCCGAACCGTGTGGACAGAGTTGACTCTCCGGTTAATGCGATCTTCTGGATTATGAAGGATCCTACGATTCCTCCGGTAGTTAAACTTAAAGGCGCTTCCCTGGCTTCCGTCATGGGCGCTACGCTGGCTACCAAACGGTCTTCCGCAGAGCGTCTGGCTCCAGGAGCAGATCCGAACAAACTGGTCGTTGTTCCGTATGCTAATCCATTCCGCACCTATCCGCTGTCGAACGACTATGATAAGTTCAAGAAGCTGGTAGAAGAGAAGAATGTTGACTGCTATATTGTAAATACCGGTGATTTCATGGGCAAAAAGGTAAAACCGTCCGATACACTTGGAATTCTGGAGGCGATTGTTGAAAAACGGGCAGCGTTCCACAAGTGGGGTCCATTTTCCGATATCGAGATTTTAGATTGGGAAGGCTTTATCCCGAACATGGAAGATCACGATTACGTAAGCCAGCTTAAGGCGCGTATGAACGACCGGTTAAATGAGATTAAAGAGTTTGCCGTAGCAAAAGAGGGCTATGATAAACTTCCTGATGACGCAATGGCTGCAATTCAGAAAGTGGTTGACGAATTAGGCTAAGAGGATAACGGGAATATGGAAAGACGGTATGGCAGCGGCTGTACCGCCTTTCTTTCTTTGATGGCGGTGACCTGTGCGCGGAGCGTGCAGGCAATCATTAAATATCATATTCAATATACGAGAAAGATAGGAGAGAAGTGTGGAAAAAATCATACTGTTTGACCTGGACGGTACATTGACCGATCCGAAAGAAGGAATTACAAAATCGGTGCAGCATGCCCTCAGAGCCTATGGAATTGAAGTAGAGGAGCTGGATAAGCTGTGTCCGTTTATCGGGCCGCCTCTTACGGACAGCTTTATCGAGTTTTATGGTTTTACTGAAAAGGATGCAAGGGAAGCCATTCCGGTATTTCATGAGTACTTCGTAAAACAGGGGATATTTGAGAATAAAGTATATCCGGGCATAAAGGAAATGCTTAACCGGCTGAGGGAAGCCGGATATACGCTGGCTGTTGCCACATCAAAGCCGGAAGTGTTTGCAGAGCAGATTCTTAAGCATTTTGGCCTTCTTTCCTGTTTTAAGCTGGTGGGCGGAGCCGATATGGAGGAAACCAGGGTGAGAAAAAGCGATGTGATAGAGTACACCCTGAACCGCCTCAAAGCGGATCCGGCAGAAAATCCGGTCATTATGGTGGGCGACAGGAGACATGATGTGGAAGGAGCAGCAAAACACGGAATAAGCTGTGTCGGTGTGCTTTACGGATATGGTTCGCAGGAGGAACTTACAAAGGCGGGGGCCGGATATCTGGCGGCGGACGTTAAGGAACTGGAACAGCTTTTACTGTCCGGTATTTGGGAGCAGAACAGATAGAAAAAAGCCATGCGGGCTCATCTTACCGCATGGCTTTTCCGTTGAAGGCATCATTATATCTTTTTATTTTTCCTTGTTTTCAAGATAAGGAGGGCTGGGGATATCGTGATTCTCCTTGTTCAGCTCGTCATTCTTTCCTTTAATCAGGTAGATGCCGGCGATAATGATGACAACGGCGACCACTCCCTGGGGAATCGTGTTGGTGATAAAACGAATCAGTTCAGCCGCTTCGTCGGTCAGATACAGGGCCGGAATGATATACCAGAATAACATCCGCGAAAACAGCTTCCACAAAACACTGATTCCAAAAAAGATGAGGCAGCCGGCTATCAGCTTATAATGCTTTTTAACGGTATCCTGATTGGATGAAATATCACTGAAGTGGATCAGGTAATCGTCCTCAAGGCTATAAAATTCTTCGTCACTTAATGAATTTAAATTATTGGTATGAAAAAAGCTGTAAAACCATACAATCGGGGATAGGAAGGTCAGGAAACTCAACTGAAGAAACCCCGATATCCCGAGTAATACTGCAAAGGCGGCCATGAGGCTGATCCCCTGTTTGAAAAATCCAAGATACATTTCTCCGGCGCCGGGAATCAGGGACCAGCAGAATGTTAGTAATTTACCTTTCTTTTTTGTCATTCTTGAATACCTCCATATTGATATTGGACAGCCTTCCAAGCTGTTCCGTTAAATAATTTACCGTTTCGTAATAGTCCCATTGCTGTTCCGACCGGAATTTACTCTGTCTGGCCGCTGCATCCTGTCTGGCTGAAATTTCCCTGGAAACGCCGGGGAGAATCGTCAGCATGGTCAGCGCGCATAGTACGGCGGCTCCCACCTTCAGGCTGAAATAGAAAAGCTGAAGCCGTTTTGAAAGATGATTGGAGCCGGCGACAATCTGAACATCCAGGTCCCTGCTTCGCTCCATTATGGAGGATTTCAGGTGCGCAGGAGCCGTAATCAGTTCCTGATTCTCAATATAATCTGCAAATTGTTCACAGCAGAACGGACAGGCTGCCAGATGGCTGTACTCTTCCGGACTGAGTCCCGTCTTAAAATATTCCGGATTAATGTGTTGCTGTTTTTCCATATGCAGGTTCCTCCTTTCCATAGAGCTTTTTCAGCATTCCCTTTGCCCTGTATATCTGGGTCTGCAGTGTTTTTATGTTCTTTCCTGTTTTTTTAACAATTTCACCGATTTCCATCTCGTGATAATAGTAGTCAAGGGCCACCTCCCGGTAAGGAGGTTTGAGGGCAAGACAGCAGTCGTAAAGCTTCTGTCGTACCTCCTTTTCCAGGTATTTCTCTTCAACCGATTCAGGCGCAGCGATGGCGGAAAAATAGACGTCTTCAGTGGGAACTGATTTTCTGCCTGCCCGTTTCAGGTAATCGAGACTTTTGTTGGTGGCGATTTTGCAAAGCCAGGCCCGCTCGTTGCTGCCGTCGAAGTAGGCCATGCTTTTGTAAGCAGATAAAAAAGTATCCTGGGCCAGGTCCTCCGCATCAAAGTAATTGCCGGTGAATTTGTAGCAGATTGAATATATTAAATTCTGATACTGGTTTATCCATTGTTCCAGCTGCTGTTCCGCATTAATAGGACCGCCCCCTTTCTCATCTGTCTCACTTATATAAACGACGCGTCTTATTGAATGACTTCAAAAATATTTATGCGACTGAAATACTTTAAATTGCCAATAATCACAGTAACAGACCTGTTTAAACTGTTACAATATTAACAGACCTGAATGAAAAAAACAAGCCATGCTAGTGACAACAGAAGCAACCTGTTATATACTTGTAAATGTGAAACAAATAAGGCGGCGCTTTCCGGCGCCGTATGCCTGTAAAAGAAAAGAGAGGAAAATAAATGAAACGTGTTTTTTTAATCGTACTTGACAGTGTGGGGATTGGAGAAATGCCTGATGCAGACGAATATGGCGATGCCGGCAGCAATACGATAGCAGCCGCGGCTTCCAGCCCCTCCTTTTCCATGCCGAACATGCAGAAACTTGGCTTTTTTAATATTGACGGGGTGGACTGCCGGGAAGGGAGCGCAGCTCCGGCCGGTGCATTTGCGAGGCTGACAGAACGGTCCAAAGGAAAAGATACAACGATAGGCCACTGGGAGATTGCAGGCCTCGTGTCAGAGCAGCCTCTGCCAACCTTTCCGGACGGTTTTCCGAAAGAGCTGCTGGATGAATTTGAAAAAGAGACGGGAAGAAAGGTTCTCTGCAATAAACCATATTCAGGAACCGAGGTAATTAAGGATTTTGGTGAAGAGCACAGGAAGACCGGTGCATTGATTGTTTATACTTCTGCAGACAGTGTATTTCAGATTGCGGCCCATGAAGAGATAGTCCCGATTGAGGAATTATACCGTTATTGTGAGATTGCAAGACGCCTCTGTACCGGAAAGTTTGGCGTGGGCCGAGTAATAGCCCGTCCGTTTGAAGGAGAATATCCCTTCAGCAGAACGTCAAGGCGCCATGACTATTCCCTTGAGCCTCCGAAGTCCACGATGCTGAATTACATCAGCGGAGCGGGAAAGGAAGTTCTGGCAGTCGGCAAAATCAATGATATTTTTGCCGGAAGCGGTGTTACGGATATGGTGCGGACAGTCAGCAATGCAGACGGTATCGATAAGACGCTATCCTGGATGGAGCGGGATTTCAACGGAATCTGCTTTACAAATCTGGTGGACTATGACATGCTTTACGGCCATAGGAATGACGTGGAGGGGTATGCCAAAGCCCTGACCTCTTTCGATGAGCGCCTGCCTCAGATTCTCGCGGCATTAAAGGAGGAGGATATCCTTATGATTACAGCAGATCATGGCTGCGATCCGAGCACACCGTCCACGGATCACTCGAGAGAGTACACACCGCTAGTGATTGCGGGAGCGCCGGTCAAAGCCGGGATAAACCTGGGAACCAGAGCGTCATTTGCCGATATCGCCGCATCCGTGCTGGAATATCTGGAAGTGCCGGGCGAGACGGCAGGAAAGAGCTTTATGAACGAAGTTTTGAAATAATAAATTAGAGTGTGTCTGAAAATTCATTTGGACCAAATTATCCGCCAAGTGTGATGCATATTTGATGGAAAGAAATTTTCAGACACGCTCCGGAGAAACAGGGAGATGATAATATGAATAAAGAAAAAATACTTGCAGCGGTAGACCATACTCTGCTGCATCCGGAATCTACATGGGCACAGATAAAAGAGCTTTGCGACGACGCAATGAAGTACCACACCGCGTCCGTATGCATTCCCCCCTCCTTTGTAAAACGGGCCAAGGAATATGTTGGGGACGGGATGCGTATCTGTACGGTAATCGGGTTTCCGAACGGCTATAATACGGAGGCGGTAAAGGTATTTGAGACCAGGACTGCCGTAGAGGAGGGCGCCGACGAGATCGATATGGTTATCAATATCGGGGATCTGAAGGACGGTAACGAGGCTCAGATTCTCCATGAGATAAAAGCAATTAAGGAGGCCTGCGCCGGTAAGATTCTTAAGGTAATCATTGAGACCTGTCTTCTGACCAGGGAAGAAAAGATTACGATGTGCCGACTTGTGACAGAGGCCGGGGCAGACTATATAAAGACCTCCACTGGTTTTTCCACATCCGGAGCCACTTTCGATGATATCAGCCTCTTTGCGGCCCATGTCGGCAGCGGGGTGAAAATCAAGGCGGCCGGCGGAATCGGTTCCCTGGAGGATGCCAAGCGTTTCATGGAGCTTGGAGCCGACCGTCTGGGAACAAGCCGTGTAGTCAAAATTATCAAAGAACAGTTATAACCGGAGATAAAAAGTTAACGGGCGGAATACCGGGTGCGGCGGACAGGATCAGAACCATGATTTCTGTCCGCTTTTTTCTTAAAATATAAAACACTTGCCATCCTGCCGGTTAAAACGTATCATAATAGTAAATACATTGATCAGGGGAAGAGATAGATGGAAAAAATAGGTACCCGGCAAATTTGCGCCACTTTTATGGGCTGCTTTCTCGGCGCCGGATTTGTCTCGGGACAGGAGCTTTGGCAGTACTTCGGCTGCTTTGGAATACAGGGGATTCTCGGTTTATTTACGGCATGTCTGATACTGACAGGCCTGGGTCTCATACTGCTTTTGACGGCCGGAATGAGCGGAACGGGAGAGATGGACCGTGTTGTGATTCCGTCGGATATTCCATGGCTGCGTGGGGTGACAGGAGCGGTGCAGATTTCTTTTATGTTTGGGATTTATACGGTTATGGCTTCCGGAGCCGGGACTTTGATTGAGAGCCAGACCGGCAGCCATCTGGCTCGGATACTGGGCAGCGCCGTGTTCTGCGCCATCGTGACGGTAATATCTCTGGGAGGCGTGGAAGCCGTGGTGAAGACCTTCGGCCGCGTTGTTCCGGTGCTGGTGACGCTGACCATTGTCACTGCGCTGATTGTCATCGGTAAAAACGGTATTGCCCGGATTGAGGTAACTGCCGATGCGGCCTCCAATCCTTTGCTGGGAAACTGGGGGATTGCGGCCGCTAATTTTACTTCCTATAATTTTTTCTGCGCCATCGGTGCGCTGGCGCCGCTCGGCCTGGCCAACAGTTCAAGGAAACCGGCCGTTAAAGGCGTACTATCGGGCGGCCTGTTCCTGTTTATTATCGGGCTCTGTCTGGTGCTGGCAATGCATTCCGGGAAGGCGGCGGCAGACACACAACTGCCAATCCTGACTCTTGCCGGGATGGTCCACCCGCTTCTCGCCTGGATTTGCGCGTTGTTTCTGCTCTGTGCAATGCTGGGAGCGGCCATGTCGGTATTCACGCCGGTTCCCAGGTATTTCAGCCGGTTTGAGCGTATCAGGAAGCATAAAACATTATTTTCAGCAGTTTTGGGATTGGCAGCATGGGCAGGGAGCCAGCTGGGGTTCGGCAGTCTGATTTCCGTGCTTTATCCGGTGTATGGCTATATTGCTTTTGCCGTGATTGCTATGCTGCTGATCCACTTTGTAAAGAACATTTCAAGGAGGAATATGAATGGAGATGGAAGAAAAGAATGAAACCATTGTGAACCGGCCAAAGGCAGACGCTTCTGTCAGCCAAGGAGTGACAGCCGAAGAGGCAAAGGCCTTAATCAGGGCGGCCCTTGACAAGCTTGCGTCCTCCTATGCACCCTATTCCCATTTTCATGTGGCATCCGCTCTTCTTTGCTCAGATGGCTCTGTCCATACGGGCGTTAATATAGAAAATGCCTCCTATCCGGCCACCAACTGCGCCGAACGGACCGCATTTTTTAAAGCTGTCAGCGAAGGGCACAGGGATTTCAGGGCGATAGCAATATGCGGGGGAAAAAACGGCCGGCCGGCCGGCTACTGCGCACCCTGCGGCATATGCAGGCAGGTAATGAGAGAATTCTGCAGCCTGGACAGCTTCCAGATAATCCTGGCCGCTTCCGAGGAGGACTACAGGATATATTCCCTGGAAGAACTGCTGCCTGTGAGCTTTGGGCCTGAAAATCTGTAACAGTTCGGTATAAAGGAGGCTGAGATTATGAGGATGTATGATCTGATTGAAAAGAAGAAAAGAAATGAGAGTCTTGATGAAGCAGAGGTGCGTTTTATGGTTCGGGGATTCACAGAAGGTGCAATCCCGGATTATCAGATGGCGGCCATGCTGATGGCAATCTGCTTTAACGGAATGAATGATACGGAGATGACACAGCTAACGCTTGAGATGGCCCATTCGGGAGACATGGTGGATTTATCACCGATTGAAGGATTTAAGGCCGATAAGCACAGTACAGGAGGAGTTGGAGATAAGACGACACTGGTGGCAGGGCCGGTAGTGGCCTCCCTGGGAGTGAAGGTTGCTAAGATGTCGGGAAGGGGGCTTGGCCATACAGGCGGAACCATTGACAAGCTCGAGGCAATTCCCGGATTCAGGACTGCCATCCCAATCAGCGAATTTTTTGATATTGTAAAAAAGACGGGGATTGCGGTGGTAGGGCAGAGCGGCAACCTCGTTCCGGCGGATAAAAAGATTTACGCGCTGCGCGACGTGACGGCAACGGTTGACAGCATCCCACTGATAGCTTCCTCCATCATGAGCAAAAAGCTGGCGGCAGGAAGCGACGGGATTGTCCTGGATGTCAAAACAGGCAGCGGGGCATTTATGAAAACGCTTGAGGATTCGATTACCCTGGCAGGAAAGATGGTTGCCATCGGTAATGGGGCCGGGCGTTCCTGTACGGCTTTGATCACGGACATGGATGTGCCGCTGGGAGCTGCAATCGGCAATTCTCTGGAGGTCATTGAGGCAGTAGAAACGCTCAGGGGAAATGGGCCGGAGGATTTAAAGGAAGTGAGCCTCAGACTCGCCGCGGAGATGCTGCATACGGCGGGAATGGGGGATGCCGGAAGCTGTTATGGGATGGCGGAGCAGACTTTGAAGGACGGAAGGGCATTTGAGACATTTAAGAGGATGGTGGCGGCTCAGGGCGGAGATCCTTCTTTCATCGAGAATCCCAAACAGTTTTTAAAGGCGCCGTACAGCAGGAAGGTAACGGCTCTTCAGGACGGATATGTCGGCCACATGGATACGGAAGGATGCGGAATCGCCTCGGTTCTTCTTAAGGCCGGCAGGAGCACGAAAGAAGATGTGATAGATAATTCAGCAGGAATCATCCTCCATAAGAAGTACGGCGACTATGTACAGAAAGGGGAACCATTGGCGGAACTTTTTGCCTCAGACGAAACTCTTTTCGAAGCAGCCGGGGCAAAGCTTCTTTCCTCCTATCATTTTACAGAGTCCGCGCCGGAGAAAAAAATGCTGGTATATGCCAGGGTAAGCAGGGATGGAACCAAACGGTTTGATTAAAATGAAAATGGAAAATCCTTGAAAACAGGGAAAAAATCGGCTGCACAAGAAAACCTTAAGAATAGGGCCAGTAAATGGAGCTTGAAAAAGACAAAAAACTGGTGTATAATAACGATATCAAAAAGAGCATTTGTAATTCCTGGAATGCTCGATAACTCTTACTTTTTTTGAACCTACATCGGACATAACGGGATTCCAATATTTTTAAGCGGATGTCAGGCCTCCTATGAGTGGAAGGCAGAAGCTTAAGTGAGGTTGCCCACCTAGCAGAGCTAGGCGTCAATACTGTAAGAGCCGGCATTTTGGGGTTACAAACGATAAGAAGCAGCGAGTTTACTCGCTGCTTTGTTTTTTTGCTGAAGACAGAGTATTGCCCGTGTCAATGGGATACGGTATTTATTTGAGAGTATTATTTTGCCGGATTTTGTGGTATGATGAATAAAATACGAAGGGAGAAAGATTAGTATGTATGCTGACGCAAATGTCTGGAGCGTAATAATTTCGATCATTGCCGCGGTAATGGCGGGATATGCATTCTGGAAATCCACCGGTTTTAAAGAAAAGGATTACCGTTGTCTGAATCTTTACGAACAATATGCAGGCAGTATCGGTAAGTGTATCGCAGAGGACACGCCTGAAAACAGAAGGGAATACAAAATTAATTACTGCCGGCTGTATGTATACATAGACCCGCTGCTTAAGGCACAGATGGAGACCATTGATGAGTCTATGGCAAACAATGAATTAGATGATGTCAACAGCGGTTTACAGGAGCTGAGTAAATTATATAACGAGGTGTATAACATTTCCCAGTTCAGCCCAAGGCGGAAAGCACAAAAGGGAAAACCTTTTATCCAGATAAATATTAATAAATAAACGATAACCTGTACGCCCCGCGCACAGGTCACCGTCATCAATCAAAGACAGCGGTCACACACCGGCCCCTGATACGTTTAACAGTTGAGGGGCTATGACCTCCCTGCTCTGGCTTCGGACCCTCAACCGGAGCCTGATCCTTTTGAAATTTCTGTCCGTCTCTGCAATTCTGCATATCTTATGTTTCACTTTCAAACTTCCTACAATCTCCTTGGAATGCCGATGATGCCTGTATTGACGGCAGAGATTGGAAAGACTTCCAGGAATTGGAATAACGCAGCCGTTTTGCGGATATCATTATAGAAGAACACAAAAGAGACAGGCGGTGACATGTGCGCATCGGCGCGCAGCGTGTTATTGAAGCCGGTGATGCGCGGGGCTTACAGGTTATCGTTATGAGCAGCGCGCCGGTGTCCGGCAGGGAGCGAACAGTAACTGATTTAGAATTTGTTAAGAATTCTTCACATGATATTACTTGCCAAATATAGCAGGCTTCCTGTATACTGATGATGAATTATGTTGCGGCCCTGAGTGGGCGCGGCATGTTTTACTGTGGTGAAAAGTTTATTTTTTGCCGCGCCGCGCCGTGAAATTCGGGATTTTCGTGCAGAATGCGCACGAAAAAACCTCGCGGAACACAACCGTGTGAACAATAACGATTGATTCACCGGTTACCGATGCACAGAGACGGCTGTGAATCATAACGCTTGATTACGGATGAGGGAAAAACATGAAAAACAATGAGTTTAAACGTTATATTTATACGGGGCTGACGGCGGTTGCCGTGATAGCGGTCTGCATCGTATTTTGGTACTGCATCCAGTATTGGTCCGAGGTGGCCCGGGTAATACACATGATAATCGGGATTGTGGCTCCGATTATCTACGGCGCGGTGCTGGCCTACCTTACTACGCCGATTTATAACAGAGTGACCAAAGCAGTGAAGCTTAAACTGCTGAAGGTATGGAAGGATGAAAAGCATGTGACGGGGCTTGCCAAGGCGGCCGGAACATTCGTCAGCGTATCTTTAGTGCTGGTCATTGTGGCAGGCCTGTTTCAGATGCTGATACCGCAGATGATAGAGAGTTTGATGGGAATCAGGGATTCTTTCCCGACGTATCTGCAGAACCTTTATGCATGGATACAGCAGGTGCTGGCTGACAACCCGGATATAGAGGCAATGGTGCTAAGCAACCTTCAGAACAGTGTTACGATGGCAGAAAGCTGGCTGGAGAAATCATTTACCAATATCGATATGACCAGGCTGGGAGAATTTCTGACCGGCGTCTCAAGCAGTGTGCTGAGTCTTTTAGTGTTTATTAAAAACTGGCTGATTGGACTGATAGTCATGGTTTATCTTCTGAATATCAAGGACACTCTGTCTGCTCAGGGAAAGAAGATTATATACAGCTGCATGAACCTCAAATGGGCCAACAATGTGATTGAAGAACTGCGTTTTGTCAATCAGATGTTCGGCGGCTTTATTATTGGTAAACTGGTGGATTCCCTGATTATCGGAATCATCTGTTTTATCGGAACCTCGCTGATGAAGATGCCTTTTACCCTGTTAATCAGTGTTATAATCGGCGTTACGAATATCATACCGTTTTTCGGGCCGTTTATCGGGGCGATCCCGACCGGCTTCCTGGTACTTCTCGTCAGCCCGGTTAAATGTATCTATTTTCTTATTTTTATCCTGCTGCTCCAGCAGTTTGACGGCAATATCCTCGGACCGAAGATACTGGGAGACTCCACGGGGCTTTCTAGTTTCTGGGTGCTGTTTTCCATTCTGCTCTTCGGAGGCCTGTTCGGCTTTGTCGGAATGATTATCGCAGTTCCTGCTTTTGCAGTCATTTACGACCTGATTGCCAGGGCAGTGCATTTCTCTCTTAAGAATAAGAAACTGTCTATGGCGACAGAGGATTATAAGGATTTGGATCATATTGACGAAAAAGACGGCAGATTCATTAAATAGTCATTACGGTTAAAACGGACATCCGGACGAAGCTGTCTGATAGGGAAAGGATTTTTATGAGATCGAAGAAAATGGTTTACTGGACCTTTCTGATACCGGCAATTGTGGTAGTTCTGATTATCATTATTGTCAAGCTTGATACGGCAGATAATTATATTTCCCGCGCCATGGCCTCGAAAGCCATGGCGCTCGCGCTGACAGACAAGGAGGAGTGCCAGGCATCCCAGAATGAGAATGGCTCCCGTCTTCCTGCAAAGCTGAAAGAGGAATGGTCGGCCAAATATATCGACTATCTGTTTGAACAGGGGCTGATTGAGGAGGAGACGGTTGTGGATGAGGACTATGCATCCTCCCCCCTGACTTACGGGGAGGCGGCATTTGCCGCCGAACAAGTTTCCAAGGGCCTTTCTCAGGCGCTTAATATCTCAAAAAAGAAATATAATAAACCGATGCCCAAAGAAGAATGGTGGCTCTTTTACCCATCCTTTTTAAAGGCCGCGGACACACAGCAGGCGGTACAGGAGGTAAAGCTTCTGCTTTACGGTACGCCGGACAATGTGAAGGAAGCCGCTCCCTGGACTGCGTATACCAGCGAAGGGATAATGGGATTTGAGGGTCTTTCCATGGATTCCTATATTGACCACGAGATCAAGGTACTGATCAGGAACGGCGAGATGATACACCTGTCCGCTGTGGTCTCGGACGAGGTGGTTTACAGGAATGTATGGCTGGCGCCCGGAGAACATAAAAAAATGAATCTCTACATAGGTACGATTATCCGGGAATTTCCATCTGCAAAAGAGGTGGAGGAGGAAGAGGGCGGAGTGCTGGCGGATGTCTCCCTGAGCAAGGGAAAGATTAAAAAGCTGTCCCTGAAAAAAGATACGATCGAGGGAAAGGTTCTTGCAGTCCGGGACGATTCCATTGAGATCGAGGGATACGGAGAGGTGCGGCTGGACAAAGACTTCAAGGTTTATAAGACATACGGAGTCGTGAAAGAGCAGAAGAAAAAAGATATCCTGGTAGGCTACAACCTGGAAAAATTTGTAGTGGCGGATAAAAAGATATGTGCTGCCCTTCTGGTTAAAAGTTTTTCTGCCAAAAATATCAGGGTGTTGGTTATGGACACCGGGTTTTCTTCTATTTTCCATGATAAAATTATATTGAAAGCCGACACGCCTCTGCATCTTGAGTATGGAGATTCATCGGAAGTGATTGAAGCCGGTTCGGAGCTGGTTATCAAAAAGGACGATGAGCGTCTGTTAAAGGGAAGGCTTACGGTGGAGCCCGAGGACCGGCAAAAGGGTATTAAAGTGGCCAGCGTCAGCAGACAGCAGGGCACTCCGGAGTATTTCGGCTGCTTTGAGATTAGCAAGGAGTCGGAAGGGCTCCTGCTCGTCAATGAGGTGGATATAGAAGATTATCTGACCAGGGTAGTCCCAAGTGAGATGCCGTCCTCCTACGAAGTGGAGGCTTTAAAAGCCCAGGCAGTCTGCGCCAGAACCTATGCCTACCGGCAGATTCAGGCTAATGCCTACAGTCAGTACGGAGCCCATGTCGATGACAGTACAAATTATCAGGTGTATAACAATATCGATTCAAATGAGAGAACAAATCTTGCAATTAAAGAGACAGACGGAGAGATGGTTTTCTATGGCGATACACCTGCGGAAACGTATTATTTTTCAACCTCCTGCGGCTATACCACCGACGGCACGATCTGGGGAGCGGACCTTAAGGATGTTCCTTATCTGCAGGGAATTGCCCTGACGGAAGACAAGAAGATGGAGGACATGACAAAGAATGAAGTATTTGTCCCGTTTATCCAGGGGCAGGGGATGAAGAATTACGACTCCGGTTATTCCATGTACCGCTGGTCCACGACAATTACAAATAAGAAGCTTGCCGAGAAGATAGATGATATCGGTACGATTCAGGCGCTTTTTGTAACGGAACGGGGAACAGGAGGCATTGCCAAGACGGTGAAGGTCATTGGAAGCGAAGGGGAAAAAGTTCTGAAGGGACAGACCCAGATCCGAAATATGCTGGGTGCCTCCGATCTGGTCTATAAGAAAAATGACGGATCCACGATGACGGACTGGGCTTCCCTGCCAAGCGCCTTTATAGCTGTGGATGAGACGGCCAGGGACGAGGAAAAAGGAACGCGTACCTTTACCATATGGGGCGGAGGTTATGGCCACGGAGTCGGAATGAGCCAGAACGGAGCCCAGCAGATGGCTAAGGAAGGCAAGACGTATAAAGAGATTCTCAACTTCTTTTACAGCGATGTGGATGTGAGGGAACTGACGGAGTGACGGCCAGGCACAATCAGGCAGTGTGGCTGCTAAAACGGCCGGGCAAAGAGGGAGGGGATGCCGCAAAATCATCAAAACGATGATTGAGCGGCATCCCCTCCCTCTTTGCCCGGCCGTTTTACGGCTGCTTCCATCTGCCCGCTTCGTTCTTAAAGATATTCAGAGGCAGTTCCATGCGCACTGTTTTCATCGGGTTAACGGTCTGACATACGGCAAGATCGCCGCAGAGACTTAATAGGATGGATGTGTCCTCATGGGATAAGCCTGTTTTGGAAGAAATGAATGCCTCCATCCGCGCGGTGGCAAGTTTCCAGGCAGACTCCACGGTTTTTGCAGCCGCAATAATGATAAGACGATCGTCCGCTATGGCAGCGGGCCATGGGAATGGAGCATCTTTCAGGACGGTAACGCGCACCGTTACCATTCCCTCAATTTCCAGTCCGCAGCCACAGACCTCTCCGTCGCCCATGACGGCGTGGAGATCTCCCATGGACAGAAGAGCGCCTGGTACATAAACAGGAAGATACAGGGTGGTTCCCGCCTTAATCTGGGTACAGTCCATATTCCCGCCATGATCCATCGGGGTCATTGTGGAAACCGCACCTTCTTTCGGAGCGGTTCCGATCACTCCGATCATGGGTCTGACCGGGATCTGCACCGCACTGTCAAACTCAGCCATTCCGTCCTTGACGGTGAGCCGACGGAACTGTTCTTCTTTCAGGATCCCATTGTCCCAGCTGCTGCCGGGAAACGTGCCGCAGACGCCGACAGGACCGGTTGTGATATCGAGAATCTCAATTTTCAGAGTATCACCCGGGAGAGCTTCCTCTACGCAGAGAGGGCCGGTCGCCGCATTGGCTTTGGAGGAATCGATCTTTGTGATATCGGCTCCTTCGGGAAGAAGCTGGTTGTAAAAACAGTCATACGTTTCAAAACGGACCGTACTTCCGGAGGGAACGGTTTGCACCGGCTTGTGGCTTCCGGAAAAAGTGAAATGAACGTGTTCTTTGGTAATTGTAACCATGGCAGGTACCCCCTTATTTAAACCGGCTGCTGTAAATGCAGGCCATTATTGTTGTTCCCGGTAAAGATAAAGCGGAAGTCCGTTTTCCATTTTCCGCTCGGCCTCCCCTTTTATCAGCGGTAAAACATAGGAGAGGAACTCAGGGCCGATATCGGTGCCGCCCTTAGTAATCCACTCGGCCGGAAACGTTTTTTCTTTATTACAAATCTCATTGACATCGGCCAGGAAGCACTCCATCAAGTATGGCTCGTCACAGGCGCGTTTAAAGGCGACCATCATACCGTTCACGCCGTCCAGGGCACTTCGGACGCCGAAGGCTCCCGCTTCTTCGGCCTCTTTCATATCCTGCCCGGAGACGATCATACCGGAACAGCGCTGGCTTACATTCAGCTCAACGGAACGTACCTTGACACCAAACTGGTTCCGTATATAATTTTCGAGTATTTCCCCGCAGCCGGTCAGCATCTTGTGGCCGAAGGTGTCAAGCTGGGCCTCATTGGAGTATTCACATATGAAATGCCCGGCTGAATCTGCAATGCCCTCCGATACGCAGACGACAACGGTCTGGCTTTTCTCGAATGCATTTTTGAGATCAGCAGAGAACTGTTCAAATTCAAAAGGCGATTCCGGAAGATAGATGAGAAGCGGATTATCTTCCCCGTGTTTTCTTGCCAGGACACTGGAGGCGGTGAGCCATCCCGCATGACGTCCCATCAGTTCCACGATTGTGACGGATTTCTGCTGGTATACCGAGGCGTCCAGCGTGATTTCGCGGACAGTGGAAGCCACATATTTGGCTGCGCTTCCAAAGCCGGGGGTGTGATCGGTCCCGACCAGGTCATTGTCTATGGTCTTGGGAATTCCGATAAAACGGATATCGCTTCCGATTCCATTCGCGTAACGCGATAATTTACTTACCGTATCCATGGAATCATTGCCGCCTATGTAGAAGAAATAGCCGATATTCAGCTCTTCAAATTTGTTAAAGAGGGTAGGGTAGAACTCGGAGGAAAGAGCTTCGGGAAGCTTAAAGCGGCAGGAGCCGAGAAAAGCAGCCGGAGTCATTTTAAGAAGCTCCAGTTCCTCCTCGCTCAGCCCGGATGAGAGATCCATATATTTACCGGCCAGAAATCCTTCGATCCCATTAATCATGCCGTAAACAGTGCCGATTTGCTCAGGGTGGCATTTCCCTTCTCTGATTACACCGCAGAGGCTGGCATTGATAACGGCGGTGGGACCGCCTGACTGGCCAACGATTATATTCTTTTTCATAATGTACTGTCTCCTTTTTCTCAGGGGTATGATATCTTTATTCTATAATAGTAAGAGGAAGATTTCAACCGGATTATGGAGATTTAACTGAGGTTTAGGGGGGACGCGTCCGGAACGGACCATGTCCGGTGTGGTGAGGGCTGGCTGAGTCTTCCGTCCCCGTGGAAGTTGGTTGTGGAGGGGGAATCCGGCCGGAATGAATTGCTGCGGGGACCGTTTGCACTCTTTGGAGTGCGCATCGGTGCTAAGCTCGTGAGGAACCTCGCTAAGCACCGGCGGACTCCCATGTCCCCTCCGCAATTGATTCCGCCTACTTCCC
>Ga0129308_1001910_pt1 | contig 19565 bp, 14 predicted proteins | sample L827metagenome_FD_94440 | JGI IMG/M metagenome (GOLD analysis project Ga0129308, IMG submission 94440) | Ring-tailed lemur group fecal microbial communities from Wisconsin, USA - L827 metagenome | ecosystem: Host-associated > Mammals > Digestive system > Large intestine > Fecal | place: USA... | reverse complement strand
CGATTGAGAGAGAGTTACCCCGGAACCTGTGTCTTCTGTTTTCACCAGTTGATTGCCGGCATAAGTCATACTTAGGTTGTCGATAAGGCCGTACGTAGTGGTACCCGTATTACCCCTGCGACTGAGCAGGGTCATGTTACCGTGCTTGTCATAAGCGTAAGAGGTATTGAAACGATCATTGGCATTGCCGTTTTCCAGATACCCCGCTCCGGTAAGACGAGAAAGATTGTCATACGCAAAGTTGTAACCTCTTGTTTTGTTCTCTCCCGAAACGCTCCAGCTCATGGCAGAGATGTTACCGTTATAACGAGGGGTATTGCCCCCATAAGTATCATTATAGTAAAGAGTCTGACTAAAAAGAGGAGAAGCAACAGACTTCATCCAGGAACGGATGTTATAGGCATACGAACTGGTCAGGGCAGATTGCTTATTCTTTTTATTGGTTTTAAGACGTCCCAGTTCGTCGTAGGTATTTTCTGCCAGTGTCACTATACTGTCCGTATTGAGTTTATGTTTCACCGTTGTCAACCTTCCCGCATGATCGTAGGCATACGTATAAAGTTCCGTTTGGGTTGTCTTTCCTGTAGCGGAATGCACGTGCTTCTTTCCGGTGGGTTGTCCCGTGAAGTTATAAGCAACGTATTCTTTTTCGATGCCGCCCGACAGGTGGTTCTGTGATTTGGTTTGAATCACACGCCCGCGGTTATCGTAGTACATCACACTGCAAAGATAAGAGGGAGTGGAACTGCCTTCCAGTCTGGCTGTCAGGGTGCCTGTCAAAAAGGTTTTGGCGCTTGCCGTATAACGGGTGTCGTAACCTGTTTCTGCATCGTATTTGAAATTTGCATCAGTAGAAGCCGGTATGCCGTTGGTGCCCATAAAAGCATAGTCATCATAGTAGCTGACGTTCAGCACAGTGGGGTTTACAAGGGTAATACCCGATAAGGAATACCCTTTATAGGTACCTGTTACATTATCACGGGTGGCTTTCACCACAATACCATTCAAAGGTGAGGTGGCGGATAGAGCGTTCAGGGTGTTTTTACAGGTGCCGGAAACGCTCACGCGACCAAAAACATCGGGAACCGTGAAGCTCCATTCTCCTCTGGCACGTTGTTCACCATCTTGGGCAAAGATCAAGCGGTCAGCGCTATCATATACGTAGTAACTCCAGTCACAACCGGGAAGCCGTTTGGCTTTGCAGCGGTTACGGCTATCGTAAAGATACAGATAAGCATAGTTTCTAAGGACAGAGGAGGAAGAGTTGCTCCATGAAGTGCCGCTTTTCATTCCATCGGATGCCAAAGGAGGAAGGACGGCAGAGAGATTTCCAAAATCATCATAAATATAGTAGGTGTCATACATCACTTTGGTGCCACTGTTGCGTAATATCTGACGAGCGAGTACAACCTGACCCTGTTTATCCTTGAACTCAAAAGAGGGGTTGCCGTCTTCGTCTGTAGTACGAAGGACGTAAAGTTGACCACTATCATAACATCCATCATTTACAATAGTCGTTATAGTATCTGTTAAATTAATAGAATTTATTATTTCATAAGAAATGCAGTTCAATGTGTCATTACCGGATACGTTTGTAAGATAAGCCGTTTTGGCACTTCGGGAGTTGTTTTGCCAGGCTTGCCCCGGACCGTATTGCTCCAGAACACGGTTCAAGGGTGAGGACTCATAAACAGGAAGGGCATAAGGTTTGGTCTCTCCTGGATAACTGCCGGAGGCATAGGTCATCAACGTATTCAAAGGGACAAAAGAACCATTATTACCGGATACGGAAGCAGGAAGCCATTTTTTGGACTCACGGCCCACTTCATCGTATTCCTGATAGTCTGCCAAGTCGGCACCTGATGGGCTAAAGCCTTTCTGAACTGTCTGGACAGGACGACCCAAACCGTCATAATATGCTATCTGATCCAGATACGAAGTGCCGGCATCATTGGTGTACGTACGAGTTAGGATGTAGTTCTCAGTTAAGGATTGAGCATATACTCCCGAAGAAGTGATGAGTTCCGAAAGGATTACAATCCATAGTATTCTATTAAAATATTTAGCATCCATTTCTTTATTGATTTTTATAGTGATAATCGTAAGTTTGGATATTTTTCTCAACTTCATTCCCGGAAGAATCTTTTTCTTTAATATAGGTACGCTTTAAACGATTGAAATCGTCATAATCATAATAAATCGTTAGCCCGCTGGGATCCGTACTACTCGTCATTCCTACCAAAGGCTGATAAGTGTAAGTGGTGACAAGCCCGCTTAAAATATAGATTTTGTCTCTTATGTTATTCTGGATAAATTCATCAAAAAGAGTGGTTGAATACAGTTCAGATATAAAAGAAGTGCTTAGTGCATTTTCTACTTGTTCATAATTTAATCCCTCAATTTTAGCAATTGGATATTCTCCATTGTATCCCCATAAATATACAATTTGATGTTGGTAGTCTGTGGAAAAACAAAGTAGTTTCCCGTTTTTGTTATATTTGTCGTAGGTTATGCGTTTTTCAGCAGGCATATTTAACATTTGTATTGTTATTGAATGTGGCACAAATAAATCTGTATATGGTTGCCAGTAGTCAGTTTTTTGTATTGTTAGCCCTGACTTGTGTTCTATTTTTTTTTGAACTATAGGTTCAATAATATTGTTTGCCACCATCAATGCATATATAGAAGAACTTCCTCTAAGATCGTAAGGATATAAATATGTTTCTTCATAGTATCCTCCTGGTCTACTTCTACCACAAATCTTCTGACTTAACAAACCATTAGAGTTGTATTTATATTCCTTAAAAGTAGATACTGAATTTTTATTATAGTAAGTGATCTCATTTTCAGAATCAAGCAAGATTTTCTTTTGAGGGATGGGGTAAAAATAAGTTTTTATATATTTAGACAATATTCTATATGTGTCAGATGCTCCATTTCCTGAGAAAGGCAATAGAGATGCATTACTCTTAAACGCCCAATAAGCCTTGGAACTAAGTATACTAGGTTTATATGTGCATTTATTAATCAGTTTATTATTTTTATCATAAGTACATTTCTCAAAAAGGAATCCATTTAATAAATTTGGAGCAGAATGAATGCCGGGAAGCGAACCATCTCCTCCCATAACTCCGTTATCTGAATTCATTGAGTACTTATATTCTATTCGACCAATATTATTATTGGGATATTCTTCCACTATCTTTCTGTATCCTACCATTCCTCCATTAGCAGAAAAAGAAAAAGGAACAATAGGCAATGTTGAAAGATGAGTTTGTTTAATCTCTTTCGTAACGTACGCAGTGCCATCATTTTTGGAATAAGGATATGTATTATTCCATGTTAGTCTTGGAAATGTAGCAATTATTCCATTGTCATATGTATACTTAATCTTTGCTATCTTCCCATCCGAAGAAATTCTATTAATTTCCTTTATTCTCAGTCCACCGACTAAGCTATTGTTTACAACCACTACGCTATCATACCGAACTGATATATTAGCCATTGCTGAACCTAAACAGCCTATATTTGCATAATTATCAGGAAAATTGGCGATTAATCGATAGTCTCCTGCTGGAAATTGTTGCTTACGAAATGTCATGCTATATACAGAGCCTGAACTAAAATCCACTTGTGCACCTCCCCAAAAATAATTTTGAAAAGTTTTCCATTCCTTATAATATGGGCTGTATTTTTCAATTTGAACATAGAGATAGCTAGGCAAACTAATATCACTACCAATAGTCATTTGGTTGTTTTTCATTAAAAGGACGGAAATATCCATCTGTTTTTCTACACTAAGGCTAAAAGTTACACAAGAGGTTCCCTTACCTATATCAGTCGCTGCGTACCATTTATTTTGGAGTTCTGAAGATTTGATGTTAAAGTTTACACATTGATTGGGCTCAAATAAAAATAAAGATTGCCCACCAGTGGGATATTTTATTCCTGTTAATGACCAGGTAGGCATGTAATTTGGATTAACAGTCCTATTCGCACCGTCTATTGTTTTAAAAGCAGCAGGAATTCCTAAACAAGAAGCATATAAATCATAGCTAGGAATCAGAGTTTTATTTAAAGCCCCATTATAATAGCCCCAAAAGTCTTGAGAAAAAGAGTCTTTATAGGGTAATTTTCTTTCTTCATTATAAATAAAAGAGTATTTTTCATTACAAGAAAAATCTTTTCCTTCCTCTGAAAAAGACTTTAATTTTAATCTTTTCTTTAAATATTCATTCGGAAAATTTAAATTTAAAGATGTAAAAGAATTAATAGATGATGCATTATAACCATCTCCTTGCTCCAACCCATTGAAATAATCATAATCAAATGTTGTTTTTTTTACTAAGTTGTTTTTTTTATCTTTTACATTGATAGACGTAAGTTTTAAACTATATGAGTCATATCTCTCACTAGTAATAAATTCAATAGAACCATTTGGAAATTCTATTTTTTCTAGATATAAAGCTCTTATGAATGTATAAGCCTTTAATTTATAATCTTTATTCAACTCAATAAGGTTCCCTTCATCGTACTTACAGTTACAATCTTCTGAAATCGAAGGAGAAATAGGGAAATAATCATTATACATAAATAGATTGTTAAAATTAGGATAATAAATATCTATTTTTTTTTCGGAGCATATTTGTTTGAATGATTTGTAGTGAAAAATAATTTTTTGATTGCCTGGTAATATTATTTCGCTCAAAAAAAATGCAGTTTTTTTAGGACGTATTTCTTCATATTCATAATTAGTACCTGTTATAGATAGGCTTTTTTCTATATCCTTAAACTTATACTTAATGCCATTAGGTGTTATAGCAATGATGCTGTCAATTGAGGATGTATTACAATTCTTAAATACGATATTATTTTTATCCAAATCAACAACTTCGTTTCCCAGTACCATAAATCTGCCACTGCTGTTAGCAATATTGTATGTGTATAAATCAGGCTCACCATCAATTTGATTATAAGTAAATTTATCAACTATATTTTCGCGTATACCTTCTTTGTTAAAGATAGTGGCCCCATCAACGGCAATGCCATACATGTTTTCATTATAATTATCATTTTCAGGCTTGTTCTGATATGGAAAATAATAGTTGAAGCAGTTCAAACCTCCACCTAAATCATCATATCCATTTATTTGATGCGATATCATACCTCCAGTTTCCAAGCTCCAGCCGAGACCAACCCAAGATGCTTCTTCATTGACCTTTATTCCACTAGGATGGTACTTTAAAGTGATAGGAACTATTAGGTCATTGACTTTTATTTCGTAAAGTTTAAAGGATACATCGATTAAACCATTGAATTTATTGACGGGAAATTCGTTGAACTTAACCAAAGAGGCAACATTGGGGCTCTGAATTGGAACAGCAGCTAATTGCTTGATGAGATCATTGTTTTTTATTGTTTGAGAAAATAGTTGAAAACAAAAGAAAAACGGCAAGGTTATTGCTAATAAACCTAAGTAATAAAAAAATACTCTTTTCATGGGAATTAGATTTAATATTTTAAAGTGTAAATTTATTTTAGTATTCTGGGAGATGAATTTTTTACTCAATCATGCATAATTATTTAGCGAAAATAGCAAATAGAACAATTATTGATAAGCATTAATGAGTTAATTCTATGTTATATTATGAGTTTACATTTTGATAACGTAAAAAACTTGTATATTTATATATGCCAATTGAAATAGCTAATTTGAATTAAACATTGAGCTAGCTATTCCAAATGCTAATTAATGGTTTGCCCCAACTGAAACATAGGCATATACATAGCAATAAGTACAAATGCTACAATGGCGCCAATGCATATAATCAGTATTGGCTCTAGAATGTTGCCCAGTTGTTTTAAATCATGTTCTAACTCTGCAGTCAAATCAAGTGATTGGTTTAAAAGCATCTTATCTAAACAATTGGTTTCTTCTCCTATGCGCATTAGGGTAATTAACTTATTTCCATATATATATTTAAACTGATCCATCTCTTTTGCAAACGACTCTCCTTTTTTTAACCCTTCTACCATTACAGAAAACGATTTACTGTATGGATAAAATTGGATAATAGTTTCCAGCATGCTTAATGATCTTAGCAATGGAACTTCGGAGCAGACTAATAGATATAAAAGTTTGCAAAATTGGGCTTGATAATGTACTTTAACCAAATTACCGATAAGGGGAATGTTTAATATAATGAGTGAACTATTTTTTTTGTATTGTTTCGTTTTTCCATAGACTAATTTGATAAATACAAGTGAAAGTATAACAAAACCGGATAAGGTAAAGAAAATTGGGAAATGAGACGATATGTTTAACATCAATCTTGTGATTTCAGGTAGTTCACCCCCCATGCGAGAGTATATTTGCTCGAACATCGGTACCACAACTGTGATCATAAAGAAAAGTACAAGCATAGCCACGATAATAATTATTATCGGATAACTGAGAGCACTAGTTAACATTCGACGTTGTTCAATCTTTTTTTGGTAATAATCGCACAAAAACAATAATGATTGATCTAGCTTTCCTGTCTCTTCTCCAATACGGATAACTCCGCAGTCAAGTTCTGTAAATGATTTTGTTTCTAGCATGCTTCTCCAAAATTCATTGCCGGATAATATCTTGCGATAGATCGTTTCCAGTAATATTAAATCTTTCTTTTTTTCTCCTTGTATTAATAGCTCAAAAGATTTGCTAAAACTTAACCCCGCTTTTAGTAGCGAGTGTAATTGTGAGAAAAGAAGATACTTCTTTTGATCGTTTATTTTGTGGGTTTTAGAGCCAAATTCTATCATTGGTTATCGATGTATTAGGGTTCTTGCTATATTGATTGGAAGTCCATATTTCAGCTGAATAGTATCATTATTAATTGCAACAGATAAATATATAGAATCAACTAAGCTTTTATTATCTGTCAATGAATGTATATGTACGTCAGTAATATTATTAAATAGAGTATCTGCATTTCTATCCTCATCAAGTAAAACAATAGCGGTACTATCAATTGTAAGAAATGATAACTTATTAGTGCCATATAATAATAACTGGCCATTTTCCATTTGCATACTATCAGTTTGTTCTAATATCAATTCTAAGTTTTGATGCCCATAAAGCAAATCTAATTTCTGATTTATCTTACGGTTAACCAAATGGCTATACTGATTGATAATATTTAATCCATCAAATAAGAGTAAGAATACTATACCGGATACAATCATGACGACTAAAATTTCAACCAATGTAGTTCCTCTGAATCTTTTTTTTATTATTTTATTCATGTTAGGGATTCTTGGTCAAAAAACGGTAAAAAAGCTTTTTATGAGACTTGTTGGTGCACGCAATCATATTTACTTGATATATGTTATTCCTATAATTTAGAATGTCAACGGTTATTTCACCCCATTCATAGGTGTATGTTTCGCTTTTAGGGTAAATTATACTTGTGCAAATTATAGTCTGACATTTTTTTAATCCATTTTCTATTGCAAAATATTCTGCGTCTGCTTTGGTAGCTTTTGCTAGTCTGGTAAGTGTATCCATAGCCATAATGAATACAATCATAAATATTATTGAAGCCGTAATTGTTTCAAGTAAAGTGGAACCAATAATTTTCTTTGATAATAATATTTTTAAGCGGATCATGTTTTGTATTATTAAAGTGGTAAATAATATTTCTTACTTTTACTTTTAACAATCAGCTGACTTTCCGTAATTTCTTCTATTGTGAAATTCCCAATTTTATCTTTTTGTTTTAACGTAATACTTTCCCCATTTCTGCTTACAATAGCTTGTCTTTCCTTTCCTATTTTCATAATGCCAGTATATTGAAAATCCGGAATCTCCTCAGAATACGTTTCTATAGTCGCTGATTTGGTGTTTTTCTTTTTTTCGGGAGTAACCACTGGCGTTGTTTTTTGTACTCGTACATTGTATTCTCCTGAAAACGGATCTTTGTAATTGAGCAGAAGTTTAAGGGTATCCTTCTGCTCCTTTTTATTTGATTGTGTGGGATGAGAAGTTACTACAGGTATCTCAGTCATCGACGCATACACTTTCCAAGCAATGGTTCCCCAAATGATAGCTGAAAGTATCAATAAAATGTATGTGGAGGTTTTATTTTTATTCATGAGCTTTTATTGTGAATTTCCCATAACTAGTGTTCGTGTTATACGCCGAATTGTATCCTTTTATAGACCATTCGTATGAACCGGGAGGTAACATTAACTTAAGCTTATAATCCTCAGTTATCGTATCATATTTAAATGATTGTATATTATTAAATGCAGGAGAGACGACAATCAGCTGATAATTTTGCGCACCTTCAATACTTGCCCATACAAATGAAACAGTTTCTTCATTCAAATAGGCATTGCCAACCGGTGCTATAATTTCTATATTCTCGTCAGAAATATCATCCATGAAGATATCGTCGCACCCAATAAGGATGGAACAAATGATAATTAATAATAGAAACCTATTCATAAACTTCGTGTTTTGTTTTAAGTGTAAAACTATTTATTTTATTGTCTTGCATGGGTTAATGGGTGGTTATCATTTCTATTGCAAGGTTATTTTTACGTTAAGACTCTGACGTTGCTATATATAATGGGCAAAGAAAATATACTTTTGTTTAGAAACTGCTAAAATATGATTTCAAAGAAAAAACTAAAAGGTTCTGCTTTACCTACTGTCATGGTAATAAGTGTTCTAATATGCTTATTAATCTTGTTTGCCTTTACTATGTTTGATTTGAATGAGTTTTTATTCTCCAGCTATAATTCGGTCAGACAAAGAAAAGAATATTTAAATTCAGCATTAGTTGTATACTGCAATGACAGTTCGTTGATCTCTCAAATCAAAGAAAGCGATTATACATATCAATTGTATGATGATGAACCATTGTCTTCTGTTCAATTTTCAATAAAACCCTGGGGACTTTATGAATCAATTTGCATTAGTTCATCAGACCATAAATACAGTTCTATTCGTCTTTTAGGAAAGAAAAACGATTGCAAGGAAGCTGCCGCATTATGGCTTTGCAGCAGGGATATGGCACTGTCTTTAGCCGGTACAACTCAAATTGAAGGACCATTATATGCGCCAATTAATGGGGTGAATTATGTTGAACTACAAAATGAGGCCTTTAAAGGACGAATTATTTCTAATGATAATATACACTTATCAAACCGTGAACTTCCTGATATTGATTCTCTGTTGGTTAATATGATAGATGGTTGGCATGACAGGAGACGTATGAATAAAACAGGAAACGATGTTGATTTAAAAAATAAGTATAGCAGTTTTAAGGAGGAACCAATTCATTTATTAATGCCTGAGAACGCTTCGAAAGAATCTGTTTTTAGGGGACAAATTATGATTTATGGAGATGAAATCGTGATGTCACCCGAGATGAAATTTAGTGATGTCATACTGATTGCCAGAAAAGTAATAGTTGAAAGCGGATTCGTTGGTTCCTGCCAAATTTTCGCAACCGATACGGTCATAGTGAAAGAAGGAGTACGGTTAAATTTCCCTTCAGGAGTTTTTTTAAATGGTAATAATGGCAAAACATTATTGACTCTTGGCGAGCGGAGTAATATATGTGGTTATGCTGTTGTTTTCGGTGATATAGAAAAAAGCAACAATTTATTAATAGACGCAAATTATGAGCAGAGACGGGCATCTACTTTACAAGGTTTACTTTATGTTGACGGTATAGCAAGTGTAAGTTCATGTTCTATAATCGGAGCTGCTTATATGAAAGAATGCTATTATCTTCCCGAAAATGGCTTGTATGCGGGAACCCTATTTAATGTACAGATAACAAGAGACGAAAATATGGTATACCCGTTTTTATTTAAAAATTCTATGTATCGAAGATCTGAAATTAAATCATTGCATTAGTTGCCCGTTTTCTCCTTTTTGATAACATAACCTTAACGTTGAGCGCAAATGATAACATGTACATAACGTATCTATTGAGTAGTATTATATAATTTTGTGAAGCTAGTAAAATTTTAGAATGATGAATAAAAAACGAATTCTGTACATGCCATTAAAAGGCTTTTCTTTGCCTGAACTTTTAGTGGTTATTGTGATAATTGGTATTTTGGTGTTAATCGCACTCCCCAATCTAATGCCATTAATCTCCAGAGCAAAAAGCGTGGAAGCACAACAACAGCTTATTTTCTTGCACTCATTAGAAAAAACTTATTTTTATACATATTCGAAATATTCATCTTCTTTGGAAGAAATTGGATTTGAGCAACAAAAACTTAGTACGGAAGGTGGAACTGCCAATTATATAATAGAAATAGTGGAAGCCGGTGATAATTCATACCGGGCCATTGCAACTTCTGTGGTTGATTTTGATCAGGATGGCGTTTATAGTGTTTGGGAAATAGATCAAAATAAAAAACTTTCTGAGACAACAAAAGACTAGTATATGTATATGGAATATCTTGTTTTGCTTCCTCTTATAGTGATGATTGTTTGGGACATAAAATTTAGATACGTGCTACTTTGGCATGTTCTTGCTTTTGGGACTATACAGTTGGTGTTATGCTGGCAAAGGTACGGGTGGCAGCTTGCGGGTATTAATGCTTTGATGAACTTGATTTCGGTGCTACTGATTGCAATTTTTATTCACATATATGTTTATATTAGATTTCAAGATTTTAGAACCAAAGTAATGGGAGGAGGAGATGTAGTCTTTATTATATTATTAACTCCTTATTTCTCTTATCGTGATTTTCTTCTTTTTCTTGTTTCTTCTTTTACAATTACGCTGATAATCTGGGGGGTATATAGTCTTAAAAAAAAGGAAGTAATTGCCACTGCTGATGTGCCTTTAGTTTCCGGAATGGGCATTTGTTATTCATTGTTGCTTATCTATCACATAACTTGTTCATCATGGATTTAAAAGAGCATATTTCTACAGAGATAATTCAGTACTTTTCTTCGTCTGAAGCGTGGAACTACCAACTAGTACCTTATGAACGGGTTCTGCAAACGTTACACTGTTATGGCAAAGAAAAGTATGATTACACACAAGTCATTCAAGAAATAAAGATTATTTTCAACATAGAGATTTCTATATCTTATGTTGAAAGTGATAAGTTCGATGAAATATTCAACTCCTATTACAGAGGACCCGAAAAAAAGACAGAAGGAATTAATGTTTCGAATATAGCAGATTCCGATTTTATAAATTTGCTTATTGCAGAAGCCGATTCCGTGCATTCAAGTGATATTCATATTGAGCCTTATGAAGAACGATGCAGAGTGCGTATTCGTATTGATGGTAAATTGATTGAAAGGTATATTATTGATAAAAATAATTATCCGGCGTTGGTTAACAAAACCAAGATCATAGCCAATCTAGATATCTCAGAAAAAAGGCTTCCACAAGATGGGCGTATATTATTTCAGAAAGATAATAAAAAGTTTGATGTGCGCGTTTCTGTTTTGCCGACTATTTATGGAGAAAAAATAGTGCTACGACTACTAACCAGAAATCAAGAATTACTTGATTTAAGAAAATTAGGATTTTCAGAGAAACAGTACAATGATTATACCAAATCCATATTAAATCCTCATGGGCTTATATTGATTACCGGCCCTACCGGATCGGGAAAGAGTACTACTTTGTATGCAACATTGCGTATGCTAAATAAGGAAGACAACAACATTCTGACCATTGAAGACCCGGTTGAATATACATTGGCGGGTGTAAATCAAGTACAGTTAAAGGAAGAAATAGGACTTACTTTTGGTAGTGCTTTACGGACATTTCTGCGTCAAGATCCTGATATAATCATGTTGGGTGAAATACGTGATCAAGACACAGCGCAGATGGCAATTCGTAGCTCGCTGACCGGGCATTTACTATTGTCTACCATTCATACAAACAGTGCATGGGGAAGTATATCCCGTTTGATTGATATGGGAATTCATCCATATTTAATCTCTGATACGTTGAAAGTATGTGTTGCGCAACGTCTTGTCAGAATACTTTGCCCTCATTGTAAGACGTCACACACTATAAATCAGGAAGTGGTATCTGCATTGGGAATACATAAAACTGATTTCTTTAAAGCGAAAGGTTGCAAAGAATGTTATTATACGGGCTATATCGGGAGGCAGGCTATCTATGAGGTCGTTTTAATTGATTCGTTTTTAGCTGATGCCATTCGTAAGAATGAATTAAATGTTGAGGACTATTTTAAAAAGAAAAAAATAAATACGTTGAAAGATTCAGCTCTTTTATTATTAGAACAGGGAAGTACTTCTTTAGAAGAAATATGGTCCATTATTAATGGCGTAATATAACATTGAATTATGAGAAAGAAAATATACATGGTAATGGTTGTTGCATTGAGCATGATTTATGTTTCCACCATTAAGTCATATGCTCAAGAGCTAGATTCAATTCATTCATTGGTCGTAAAACAGAAATTAGATAATATAATATTGACAGATTCAACTTATTGCCAGAGAATGGATTTTTCAGTAAATAACATGTCGGTTTCTGAATTACTAAGAAGTATTGCTAAAGTAAGCGGGTTAAATATGAATGTAAACTTTGGCCCCGAAAAACACATAACCTGCAATTTTAAACAAATACGCATAGTAGATATTATTTATTTTGTTTGTAGAGAGTACGGACTTGATGTTGAAAATTCAGGAGGTATTCTTACTGTAACGTTATATCATGTCCCGGCGAAAGAACCTGTTGTGAAATTAGATTATGATGCTGATAATCAGCAGATTTCCTTTGATTTTTCAAATGTAAAGTTAACGAATGTAGCTAGGGAGTTTTCAGAAAAAACAGGTGTTAATATTGTTGTGCCACGGAAATTATTTGACTATAAAGTCTCCTCTTTCGGTCATTCAATGACATTGGAAAATGCAATACAGACTATTGCTGCTGTGAACTCTTTGGCCGTTAATAAGAAAGATGATAAGACATGGATGATGTATCATACCAGTGATGAGAGAAATAATCCCTTGTTGCAAAATGAATTTAGTTTTCGACAAGACGAACTGTTGGTTGACTCGTTAGGTTTGGTTACTGCTAAGATAGCTAATGGTAATGTGCGTAGCGTATTACAAGATATATGCAAGCGTATGAAGGTGAACTATTTCTTTACTGAAAATATGGATTACTCCACCGGTATATTTGTTGAAAGAGTCGATTTTGATACGTTTTTAAAGGTCTTATTTACAGGTACAGGTTTTACGTGGCGTGTTGAAAGTGGAATTTATTTATTTGGTAAGGCTAATGATACCGGCTTACTTTCATCTGTAAAAGTTTTCCCGATGAAATATCGAACAGTAGATAAAGTGGTCGATATTATACCGACAGAGTTGAAAAAAGGGCAGGAAATTATTACTTTTCCTGATTTGAATAGTCTTGTTGTTAGCGGTGATCAAAGTAAAATGATGCAGTTGAGTACTTTTCTTTTAGAAATAGATAAAAGTGTTCCCTTGGTTTCCATTGATGTTATTATTGTAGACGCGACCGATACTAGTACTCGCGAAGCCGGAATTTCAATGGGGCTGGGTAAGGAGCCAACAACCACTTATGGGACATTAAGTCCGGGCGTTAATTTTTCATTAAACGGAGCTTCTATTAATAAATTAATCAATTCTTTTAATGGATTTGGTTCTATCAATTTGGGGAAAGTGAATCCTAATTTTTATATGGGTTTAAAATTATTGGAAGAGAATGGAAGAATAATGCTTCGGTCAACTCCACGTCTATCTACTCTTAACGGACACAAAGCCACATTAAAGAGTGGTGAAACTAAGTACTATAAGGAAAGTCAAACCAATATTATTGGAACTCAGAATCCACTACAATCAGAATCTTATCAGTGGAAAAATGTAGAGGCTAATTTAACTCTTGATATTACTCCATTTGTTAGCTTGGATAGTTGCATTACATTACAGATAGACCTTTCTCAAAGTGAGTTTACAGAACGTGAAGTGGAAGGAGCACCTCCTGGGACAACCAATCGTAGTTTTAATTCTATTATTAAAGTTAAAAATCAGGAGATGGTACTATTGGGAGGTATTGAACGGAATCTTACTAGTCAAACCAGTTCCGGCTTGCCTTTAATAGCACGAATTCCTGTGCTAAAATGGATTTTTGGCTCATCATCCAAAAATAAAAAGTCTCAGAAACTAAATGTATTTATCAAACCTACTATTATAAATTAACTATGGCTAAATTTATAAGAGCGCTTGGCGGTGTGTTGTTTATACAAATTGAGGTGAATAATGAATCTGTCAGTATGCAATTGTCAGAGTTTAAAGCTTCGGAAGCAGAATTGTTTTTTGCACGGAAACAAAATGTTGCAGGTAGTTCATTGGGGAAGTGGAAACGTCGCATGGCTGTTTTATCTATTACCGGTAATCAAGTGGTTACCAAGCAAATCAGCTTGAATGAAATTTTAGTCAAGAAAATAATGGAAAATCAAGAGTTGTTGTGGGCTACATTTAACGAAGCACCCAATGAGGGAAACATAGCTTTCGTTCGCAAAGAAACTATAAAACATATTCTTGATGAATTAAATAAGAATCATATATATATAGTTAAAACCTACATCGGTATAGAAAACTTTACTGAAATAAAGTGTTTGTTGCAAAAATATTGGTTAGCCGAAATGCGCTTCCGGACAATCAAGCAAAATCCGGTTTTGTTGAATGCCACTTTAGAGGCTTTATTTTATAAATTGAGATTGCCTTTTTTGGTTGTGATTTTTGTTTTGCTTTTAGGTAACTTTTTTATCAACAATCATCTGAGACAAGAAAATGAAGTTACCAGAGTCCAACTAAATTTAATGAATAAGGAAAAGGAAGTGAATAATAAGGTTCAGAAAGATTTAAGTAGATTACAGACTATTTATGAAAAAACGTCTGGTGTCTCATTTGCGCTTATCGCTGATCGTATTGCTTCTTATGTTCCGTCTAATCTCCAATTAAATTCTCTCATTATATGCCCCAATACTACACAAAATTATGTATCGGGTAAAACAAAAAATGGTCTGGAAATTAAGGAAAACCTTATAATTATAACAGGAAATGTTGAAACTCCAGGTAGTGTTTCACTTTTTTCTGAATTATTGGCAGAAGATAAACTTTTTCAGAAAGTAGAGATTGTATCTTTAAATAAACATAAAAAATCTTATTTCTTTGATTTTGAATTACATATAATTATTTCTAATGAAGGCGTATAGCGGAGCATTTAAATTAATAGGGCTTTTAATTATTGCCCCTATAATAATATGGAATTTGGCTTTTAAGAGTACTTATCAGTTGTATGAAGAACAAAAGCTGATGAAAGAATTAACTTTGCCGGTAACTGTAACGAACCGACCTACAGACAAAAATATATTCACCGATAGTATTTTGGTGTCAAATGGGAAAATACTAAAGTTATTAGCCCCCATGTTTGAAAAATATAATATTAAGATGGAGAATTATACTCCTGTAGTTGCTGATGCCGAAAATCAATATAAACTTTTTACGGGGAATTTAATAGTATCAGGTAAATTTATAGATGTTGTGCAATTAATAGCGATGATTGAAAAACAAAAATTGCCATTAAAAATAGCTTCAGTTAACTTTTCTTCCTATGATTTAAATAAAGTAGCTCATCCGGAAGTTCTTACTACTATTTTGTTGCTCAGCTTAGAATAGTAAGATTAATGAATCACAAATTGTATAATACGTTCATAAGTTGCATATTGTAACTTTACTGAGGTGCATTTCTTGAAATATAGATTTTTATTCACTGTTTTTATTTATATTTTTTTGCTTTATTAATAACAAACATTACATTTGCATATCTGCATTGTTTGTCATGAGGAATACTTAGTCATTAAGAACTATTCTATTAAAAAATAACATTGCTATGGAAAATCGATATTTATCTTAAAATAAAAACGATATGACGAAAATTTTATTAGTAGATTATGATGTGAATACAAATTACACGATCAAAAATGACCTGGAATATGAAGAAAACAGATTTTGTGTGTTAATAGCCTCTAACGGTGAAGAAGCCATCACACTTTGGGAAGAGCAACTCCCCGATGTAATTGTTTGTAATATTGATTTTCGTGAAATTAACCCCCTTGATCTTGCTTCTCAAATAAGACAAAAAGATAAAGATGTTTTAATCTTATTCTTCGCATTAAATGCATCGTCTAAAGACATCTTAACCAGTTATGAATCTGGTATGACTTTTTTTATTAGGTGTCCATTTACTTCAAGAGAGCTGGCAGCACATATAGTTGCATTGCTTAAATTAAAAAATGGGCACAGTGTAAATAGAAAAACGAATTTCATAAAAATAGGATGCATGGAATTAGATGTTGATAAATGTCGTTTAATCTGTAAAAATCAGCCGGATATTTCACTAACTACGAGGGAAGTTAAAATACTTCTTTTATTATGCGAAAAGCGGAAAGAGGTAGTGCCTCGAAATGAAATACTTTCTAAAATATGGGGCACGAAAGAAGGCGACGACTACTATGCATCAAGAAGCTTAGATGTTTTTATTGCAAAGCTTAGAAAGAAAATGTCTATAGACAGTAGTGTTGTAATTAAAACAATAAAGAATGTGGGAATAGTATTGGAATAGTTTATTTTTTAGACTGTATTTTTTTTCTTCATACAATGGGAAAATAATTAATAAAAATGTAACTCAATAAAAGAAAACAAATAATTGGGAAGGAATACCAATGATGGTATTTGTGTTTGTATTTTACTGTTATTAAATGGTTAAGTTTAAAGTATAACATAGAATTAACGTAGAAAAAAATATTATTGAAATAGATCCTTGTAGCTTTGGAAACGTTAAACTTGAAGTTTCTTGAATTGGATGTTGAAAATGTTGATTATATAATTATAACAATTTAAATATAGAAAACAGATGAATGATAAGCTCAGACTATTATTATTGATAATATTATTTTTACGGAGTTTTAATCTGTTAGGACAAAATACCCCTATCCCTTATGAGCCATTAGAACCCCTCCCAGAATTGATATTTATCCAAAGCGGAAGTCAGTACTCAAAAGTCCTATCTTACTATTGGAATAACGATGATGATCGTAACACAATTGCATTCAGCACCAATGAAAATTTACGCATATTTATTGGAACTGAAATTATTACCATGAAGAATGATGATGTTACTTTATCTTTAAAAGATGCTGATAATAATGTTATTTATAGTAACATTAATAATACTATGTACATTGAAATAGATGATTCTACTGAATATTTGGATACATTCAAAATACATATACCTAAAAACAATGATACTAGGTTTCGGTGTAATTTAACTCCTGGAACCTATTATCTGAGTTTATCAAAAAGGGATGGAAAGATTGTTGCATTATCATCTACTACATCAAAAGATTTGGTTAATAATAATCAATCTGTCGTATTGCCTTCTTCTGATTATTCTTTGCGTGTTTCATTAGAGGCATATAAAGACACTACTAAGGACAGTACTGTTATTGAATCACCGATTCCTTTAATTCCCAAAGTTGGCAGTTCCGATCAGAACTACATCCTAACTCGTACGTACACCAATGATGCCGGCACTTCGTATCTGGATCAGATAGCATATTATGACGGTTTGGGTCGTCCTGTCCAGACAGTTCAGAAAGGTTTTAGCCCGTCAGGCGCCGACTTGGCAGACTATCAGGAATACGATGAGGTAGGGCGTGAGTCTAAAAAATGGCTTCCTGCTTCCGTATCCGGTAATAATGGTTCTTTTGTTCCTTTGAATACGTTAATGACCCATGCCTCCGGCAGTTATCCCGGAGAGACCAAACCTTATGCTCTCCCTGTTTATGAATCCTCTCCCTTGAACCGTGTTCTGGAGCAATACGGCCCGGGGCAGGCCTGGCAAAACAACTCCCGAAGTGCCAAAACGGCTTATCTTACAAACGTATCCGGTAATGATACCTTGAACTGCGTTTACTATAAATCCACAGCTGCTTCTGCAGACACCCTTGTAACCATCGTAAATGGCGGAAACTACGAAACGGCACAACTTTATGTCCTTCGTACTACAGACGAAGACGGCAACCCCTCTTTTGAGTTCAAAGATAAACTGGGTCAGGTTGTACTTACTCGTCAGATACTACGCAGCAGTGGTACCAAAGTGATGTATGACACCTACTATATTTATGATGATTTTGGAAATCTGTCCGCCGTCCTTCCTCCTTTGGCATCCGATGGAATGAAAAGCGGCACTTCATGGAGCAACTCTTCCTTCTCTGTCCTTAGAAACTATGCTTATCTGTATCTTTACGATAGCCGTAACCGCTGCAAAGCCAAACGGCTTCCAGGTTGTGACTGGACTTACTACGTGTATGATACCGGTGACCGCTTGATCTTTGCCCAAGATGGTGAACAACGTGCCAGAGGAGAATGGAGCTTTACGGTTCCCGATGTTTTTGGTCGGGTGAGCGTTTCCGGCACCTGTAAAAACACCCTTAACGCTCTATCCGCCACCTCACCTTTGAATGGTATTGTGGTGAAAGCCACCCGCGATAATGTAACAGGTACTTATAAAGGGTATGCCTTATCGGGTATTACCCTTGTAAGCCCCACTGTGCTGAACGTCAGCTACTATGATGACTATGCTTTTATGGGCACCAACGGCATACCGGCTTCTACGGATGCAAACTTCAAATACGATGCCGAAACAGGTTACCACACCCGTTATACGGCAAGTGCCAAAACCTTTTTGACAGGTACCCTGACAGCCAGACTGGAAGGCAGTTCCGCTCCCTCTTATCTTTGCAGTGTGATGTACTACGATAACCGCGGGCGTGTGATTCAAACCAAATCACAGAACCACCTGTCGGGCGGCATTGAAAAAGAATACGTTGCTTATAACTTCACGGGACAACCCACCGGAAAGAAGCACGTGCATACCGCTACAGGCAAGGCAACCCAAACGGAACTTTATACGTATGCCTACGATCATGCGGGAAGATTGACAACGGTGAAACATAAACTCAATACGGACAGTATAGTAACACTGGCAGAAAATGCCTACGACGAACTGGGTCGTCTTAAAACGAGCAAAAAGAATAAGCAATCCGCTCTGACCAGTTCGTATGCCTATAACATCCGTTCCTGGATGAAGTCTGTCGCTTCCCCTCTTTTTAATCAGACTCTCTACTATAATGATACTTATGCGGGCAATACCCCTCGTTATAACGGCAACATCTCTGCCATGAGCTGGAGCGTTTCGGGAGAGAACAAAACAAGAGGTTACAACTTTACGTATGACAACCTTTCTCGTCTTACCGGAGCGGGGTATCTGGAAAACGGCAATGCCAACGATCGTTTCAATACCTCTTACGCTTATGACAAGCACGGTAACATGACCCAGCTTAGTCGCAGGGGTAATACGGGTACCACTACGTACGGCCTTATCGACAACCTAAGTATGACTTATGCCGGCAATCAACTGGTGAAAACAGAAGACACAGGTTCCGGGGTAACTCTCTCTCAATCG
>Ga0129308_1001909_pt1 | contig 19569 bp, 9 predicted proteins | sample L827metagenome_FD_94440 | JGI IMG/M metagenome (GOLD analysis project Ga0129308, IMG submission 94440) | Ring-tailed lemur group fecal microbial communities from Wisconsin, USA - L827 metagenome | ecosystem: Host-associated > Mammals > Digestive system > Large intestine > Fecal | place: USA... | reverse complement strand
TTCTCCCGTCCCGCTTTTGCCGCGGAAGATCTCCCGGTACATTCCGGGCGCCACTCCGATAAAACGAGTAAAATAATTGGTAAAATGGCTCTGGTCGGAAAAGCCGGTCTGCAGCGCTGCCTCGGCCGGTGCGGCTCCCTGCTCCAGCAATTTTTTCGCTTCTCCGATACGGATATTTTCCAGATAGCGGTATGGCGTGACGCCCTTTGATTTCATAAAAGCACGGAGCAAAGCAGATTTTCCCAAACCTGCATGACGGCAGATCTGATCCAGACAGATGTGCTCTGCATAGTGCTGTTCCATAAAGGCGCAGGCCCGCTTGATCTCGTCCCGGCATTCCGGGATACAGCTTTCGAAAGGCCGGACGTACTGCTGGATCAGCAGCGACAGGAGCAGAAGCAGCCGTTCTTCCTTGTCAAACTCGCGGGAGCCTTTCATGACAAGCTCATGCAGCGGACGCAGGTAGCAGGCCACCTCCTGATCCGAAATGACAGTTTCCGAGAAGCCGGGCAGTTCCTGTCTGCCTGTGACTTCTTTGGCCAGCTCCAGCATGACGTCCTTTGAAATGTTAAATCCCCTGTAATCCAGCGCGCCGCCGCCTCTCTGGGTACAGGCGTGATTATCGCCGGGATTGAACAGGATAATGTCCTCTTTTTTGATGATGTACTCCCGGTTTTTGCAGGACAGGCAGCGTTCCCCGTTTTCCACAAAGCCAATCACATAATATTCATGAAAGTGGTTCGGAAAAGGCTGCCGGGTTCCCTCGAAGCGGTAGGCTTCGATCCGCAGCTCGTCGTCATAGACCAGCGTTCTTGTTTCCTTTTTCATATACGTCCTCCATGCCGACTGAACACTTAACAAATGCAAGCTGGAAGCGCAGCATGAGTTTCGTGAGTAAGGTGTTTTCAAGCTTAGTGATCATGATAGCATGTGATTTTTTAAATGGCTTGTAAAATATCGTCTTTTTGTGGGGAATACACATGGGATTTTCTGCCAGAGAAACGGCCACCCTTTAGCGGGTGGCCCGGTTCGCCTTTGCGGCTTTCTGAAACAGGAAGAAACCGATCACGAACATGACTGCGATAATTGCGACGCCCATATTGGCGACGCCGGTGATCTGCGCGACGAGGCCGACAAGCATTGTGCCGAGGAACGATGCGCCCTTGCCGCAGATGTCGTAGATGCCGAAATATTCGCCGGATTTATCAGCCGGGATAATTTTTGCAAAATAGGAGCGGGACAGCGCCTGGATCGCGCCCTGGAACATGCCGACGAAGACGGCGAGCGTCCAGAATTCCCATTGTTTGTCGAGCTGGATCGCGAACAGGGCGATGCAGGTATACGCAATGATGCAGAGGCTGATCAGGCGGTCCGTCTCAAATTTTTTGGACAGCCGGGCGAAGATCAGCGCGCACGGGAAAGCGACAATCTGCGTCACAAGCAAAGCAAGCAGCAGCCCCTGTGTGTCGAGGCCAAGCGCGCTGCCGTACGCCGTCGCCATCTCGATAATGGTGTAGACGCCGTCGATAAAGAAGAAGAACGCCAGCAGATACAGGAAAATATGCTTCTCACTTTTGATATCGCGAAGCGTATGTCCGAGGCGTATGAAGCTGCTGCGAACCGGGTGCTTCGGCAGAGCTGCGAAATTCTTCTGCTCATAATTTTTCAGCAGCGGAATCGTGACGAGCAGCCACCACGCAGCGTTGATGAAAAATGCGATGGTCATCGCCGTGTGCATGGAGATGCCGATCGACTCGTTCATCAGCACGAAAATGAGGGAGACGATGAACGGGATGCAGCTCCCGATGTAGCCCCATGCGTAGCCGTGTGAGGAGACGACATCCATGCGTTCTGGCTCCGTGATGTCGACGAGCATGGAATCGTAGAAGATCAGGCTCGCATTGTAGCCGACCTTAGCGATCACAAAGACTGCGAGGAAGATGATCCACGAGGTCGGAACCGACAGTGCCGCACAGCCGACGACGCCGATCATCATACTGATGGTGAACAGAGGCTTGCGGAAATTCTTCGTGTCGGCGATTGTGCCGAGAACAGGACCGATCAGGGCGACGAGAATGGTCGCCGCGGAGGCCGCATAGCCCCAGTATGCGAGGTAATCCACCTCGGAGATACCGGCGTTTCCGGCGAGATAGTTGAAATAGATCGGTATGATCGTCGACACGAGCAGGATGAAGGCCGAGTTGCCGACGTCATAGAGGATCCAGTATTTTTCCAGCTTCGTAAGTTTGTTGTCTTTCATAGCTCCCTCCCGGTTTTCTTCTTATCATTAACAGGTTCTTATTCAAAAGTGCGGTCAAAGCGTGCTCCGAGCTTTCCCTCCCCGCGCACGTAAGCGTCGTACTGTGTAATCAGCGAGACGGCGAGCGGTATGGCTTCGTCAAAGCGCCGTAACAGCTCTCTGTTGCTTGTGATGCACTTCGGGTTATCGTGGCGCTGGTGCATGAGGCCCTTCATCTCAGCGTAATGCCCGGTCAGCTTCATGACGGAGTTTAAGAGCCACTGGCGGCATGGCTGCGGTGCGCAGAAAAGCTTTTTGACGAGGCGCAGATCGTGAAGCGATTCCTGCACAATCTCCTCGTTCATCGATGGGTAGAACGGGGCAATCGCGCGCACGGTCTCCTCGTCCTCCGGCACCAGAGTGGCGAGCGGGAAGGCAAGTGGATCGCGGTCGTCGAGGCGCAGCAGCTTTTTCTCAAATTCCTCCTCAATCTCCAGATGGGCGACGCCGCTTTCTTCTATTCTTTCCGCCACATACGGATGGCATTCACTGTCAAGTGTAAAATGGCAGATAAAACCGAGCAGGTAAGCGTATTCGGCTGTATCGCGCCCACGCTTGCGCACAACGCGCGCTGCATGGCGGAAGAATGGCAGCGCAGATACGTGGTGCAGGTGGGAGCCATACCGGCGCACCCGGTTCTGTCCCCACGGATGATAGAAGAAAAAGAGATCCGGTCCCTGCAGGCCGATCCGGAACTGCGGCTCGTGGTCGGTAATGATGTTCTGAAGCTCCGGAGCCAGCAGTGCGGCTGCCTTTTTGCCGAAGCGGTCATGTGCGTATAAGGCGGGCATGGTATTCACTCCATTTCTAAAAAAAATTAAGTGTCCACATTATACCGTGGTCACTAAGCTCGAAAACACCTCGCTAAGTGTCCAGGCATATGTTCTCACTAAACTCATGCTGCGCCGTCGGCTTGCATTCGTTAAGTGTTCACATTATATCACAAAAACACGCATGAAATAGCATCCAAATGTAAAAAATACGAAATTATGAAAAAAGTACTTGCAAAATACCCTTATGGGGTATATGATAATGGGGAAAAGGATACCCGGCAAGGGTATATGAAAATAGCGCACGCTGCATTTTGCCGGAGTACCGGGTGCAGAGTGGGATATTATAATAGGAAGGAGTATCGCTTATGGAACAATATACAGTGACCGGCATGAGCTGTGCCGCATGCAGCGCCCGTGTCGAGAAGGCTGTCTCAAAGGTGCCGGGCGTGACTGCCTGCTCGGTCAGCCTGCTGACGAACTCGATGGGTGTCGAGGGCAGTGCTTCGCCGGAAGAGATCATCCATGCGGTTGAGGATGCAGGTTACGGCGCATCGAAGAAGGGCGCGCAGTCCGGCGCGCAGGCACAGGGCGGCGCTGCTGCCGGATATGAGGATATGCTGAAAGACCGTGAGACGCCTCTGATGAAGAAGCGCCTGGCTGCATCGCTCGTGCTGCTGATTCCGCTCATGTATGTCTCGATGGGACATATGATGTGGGGCTGGCCGCTGCCGGAGATATTCGCGCGCAATCACGTCGCAATAGGCATTTATGAGCTTCTGCTCACGGCTGCGGTCATGGTGATCAATCAGAAGTTTTTTGTGAACGGGTTCAAGGGATTGCTGCACCGCGCGCCGAATATGGATACGCTCGTCGCGCTGGGCTCGGGAGCGTCATTTATCTACAGCACATACGCGCTGTTTGCGATGACCGATGCACAGATGCGCGGGGATCTGGACAGCGTGATGCACTACATGCATGAATTTTATTTCGAGTCAGCGGCAATGATCCTGACGCTGATTACGGTCGGCAAGATGCTCGAGGCCCGCTCGAAGGGCCGGACGACCGATGCGCTGAAGGGCCTGATGAAGCTTGCGCCGAAGACGGCGACCGTCCTGCGCGGCGGTAATGAGACCGAGGTTGCGATTGAACAGGTGCGCATCGGGGACCATTTTGTGGTGCGTCCCGGTGAAAACATCCCGGTCGACGGCGTCGTCGTGAGCGGCAGCAGCGCTGTGAACGAGTCGGCGCTGACAGGCGAGAGCATTCCGGTTGACAAGGCAGTGGGAGACGCTGTCTCGGCTGCGACGCTGAATCAGTCGGGCTTTCTTGAGTGCGAGGCGACGCGTGTCGGCGAGGATACGACGCTGTCCCAGATTATTCAGATGGTCAGCGACGCCGCTGCGACGAAGGCCCCGATCGCGAAGGTGGCGGACCGTGTGTCCGGCGTGTTCGTTCCGGCAGTGATCACGATTGCCGTGATCACGCTGATCGGCTGGCTGCTCGCCGGCGAGAGCGTCGGCTTTGCGCTGGCGAGAGGCATTTCCGTGCTCGTAATCAGTTGCCCGTGTGCGCTCGGCCTTGCGACGCCTGTCACGATCATGGTCGGCAACGGCATGGGGGCGAAGCACGGCATCATGTTCAAGACAGCCGTTTCCCTCGAGGAGACGGGCAAGGTCGAGGTGGTTGCGCTCGACAAGACCGGGACGATCACGAGCGGCGAGCCGCGTGTCACGGATGTGATACCGGCGGAGGGTATCAGCGAGGAGCAGCTTTTGCAGAATGCTCTCGCGCTGGAAAGCAGGAGCGAGCATCCTCTGGCGCGTGCGGTGCTGGCCTTTGCGAAAGAGCGGCAGCTTGCGGCGCCCGCTCTGGAAGAATTCGAGGCGCTGCCCGGCAACGGCCTGAAGGGACGGCTCGACGGCGAGGAGCTGCTCGGCGGCAGTATGAAATTTATCGGCGGCCAGATGAAGCTTTCCGCGCAGCTTGAAGCGCGTGCCGCACAGCTTGCCGGTGAGGGGAAGACGCCGCTGCTGTTCGGGCGCGCCGGGAGGGTGCTCGGTGTCATCGCTGTGGCCGATGTGATCAAGGAAGACAGCCCGCAGGCTGTGCGGGAGCTTCAGAATATGGGAATCCGCGTCGTGATGCTCACAGGCGACAACGAGCGCACGGCGCGTGCGATCGGCGCGCAGGCCGGAGTGGACGAGGTGATCGCCGGAGTCCTGCCGGACGGCAAGGAGAGTGTGATCCGCTCGCTGAAGAGCAGAGGAAAAGTCGCGATGGTCGGCGACGGCATCAACGACGCCCCGGCGCTGACGCGCGCCGATATCGGAATCGCGATCGGAGCCGGAACGGATATTGCAATCGACGCGGCCGACGTCGTTCTGATGAAGAGCAGACTGCTCGACGTACCTGCCGCGATCCGCTTAAGCCGCGCGACGCTGCGCAATATCCACGAGAACCTGTTCTGGGCCTTCATCTACAACGCGATCGGAATCCCGCTTGCGGCAGGTGTCTTTATTTCAGCCTTCGGATGGAAGCTGAACCCGATGTTCGGCGCGGCAGCGATGAGCATGTCGAGCTTCTGCGTTGTCACAAATGCCTTGCGGCTGAACCTGTTTTCGGTATATAATGCAGCAAGGGATAAAAAAATAAAGCATAAACAGAAAAAGGAGAGTAAGACTATGGAAAAGACAATGAAAATCAACGGAATGATGTGTGGACACTGTGAGGCGAGAGTGAAGAAGTGCCTCGAGGCTCTTCCGCAGGTGGACGAGGCCATCGTAAGCCACGAGAACGGAACCGCTGTCGTGAAGCTGAACGCAGCAGTTGAGGACAGTGTACTGCGCAAGGCAGTTGAGGATCAGGATTATGAGGTAGTGTCCGTGCAGTAAGAGCTGTCGGAGATGATGCGCGCCGGGGGAACCCGGCGCGTTTTTGCTGGTTGATTGAATGTGATTTCAGTCAGCCAGTTTTTGTATTTCAAAAGAAACTTAAATGTAAAAAGATAGAATTGAGATTTTAAGAATATGAGTTGAATTTCTTGAATAAAATGAAATAGAATGGTAAAATCTTAAATATTAGGAGGAAAAACTAAAATGACAACAGATGAATTTATTGAAAAGTTGATTGAAATACAAAAAATGAAATGTGAATCTCAAATTTTAGAGTTAAAAAGTGCAAGATCAGGATGCCCTAAGCGGCTATATGATACGTTGTCCAGCTTTTCGAATCAGGATGATGGCGGAATTATGATTTTTGGGATTGATGAAGAAAATGATTATGAAGAAGCAGGCGTATACGATGCACAGGATCTCCAGAAGAAAATTAATGCGCAGTGCCTGCAGATGGAGCCCGTGGTACGTCCGCTTTTTACCGTACTGGAAAAAAATGAGAAATGCTTTGTCGCGGCGGAAATTCCGGGAATTGATCTGGCCGACAGACCGTGTTATTACCGGGGACAGGGCAGGATAAAGGGATCTTTTGTTCGGGTTGGCGACAGCGACGAGCCGATGACGGAATATGAAATATACAGCTACGAGGCTTTTCGAAGGAAATATCAGGATGATATCCGGGAAGTACCAAGGGCTGTCATAAGTGCTTTGAACAAAGAGGCTTTGGAAAAATACATTTTGAAGCTAAAAGGCGGAAAGCCGAATCTGGCGCATTTACCTGACAAGGAAATCTGTGAATTAATGAGTATTACCAGAAATGGAGCAGTAACTTTAAATGCGGCGTTTCTGTTTGGCTATTATCCGCAGGCTTATTTTCCACAGCTTTGTATTACGGCGGTTGTTGTCCCGGGGACAGAAGTCGGAGAGACAGGGACGATGGGAGAGCGCTTTTTGGATAATCAGAGAATAGAGGGCAGTATTCCGGAAATGCTGGAGGCGGCTATCGGCTTTGTGCGGAAAAATATGCGCACAAAAACAATTATTGACCGTAATACCGGAAAGCGGCAGGATCGGACAGACTATCCGGTAACAGCCGTCAGGGAAGCGGTGCTGAATGCATTGGTTCACCGCGATTACAGCGTTCATACGGAGGGAATGCCGATACAGTTGCTTATGTTTGAGGACAGAATGGAAATCAGAAATCCGGGCGGGGTTTATGGAAGGATTCGGATTGACCAACTGGGGAAAATGCAGCCTGATACAAGAAATCCCGTCTTAGCGTCTGCGCTGGAGGTTTTGGGGATTACAGAAAACCGTTATTCCGGTATCCCGACAATACGCAGAACAATGGAGGAGTATGGATTGCGTGCACCGGAATTTCTGGAGGAACGGGGAAGTTTTGTTGTACGATTTTACAAAGAGCCGGAACATAAAGCAGGACAGACGTCAGAAGAAAGTGAAGAGGTGAAAAATCTGATTTTGTTTTGCCGGACGCCGCGTACAAGAAAAGAAATATGCGATTACCTTGGATTATCCTCCGTGACCTATGCGATTCAGAGACATATCATGCCATTGGTGGAAGAAGGATTGCTTCATTTGAGTATACCGGAGAAACCCAGCAGTCCGAAACAGCTATATTATAGTAAAAAATAGAGCGATAGCAGAGCGGAACAGAAGATGACCGCTTCTGCCTGGACTGTGCTATTGCAAATCAGAACTTTTTAATAAAATCAGACAATTTAGCTTGACATATTGTTTTTGAATATGTATTCTGATTATAAAAGTTTTACAAATACTTGCAAATATTTGTCTTGAAGGAGGAAACACATGAGAAGGAGAAGAATTGCGCTTGCAATGGCAGTCCTGATGACAGTTACGTCAATTCCGATGAATGGATTGACTGTATATGCGGAGAATCAGGCTGCAGGGGATCCTGCTGTTGTGGGAACAGCGGATGAGCCGCTTGCTTTGGCGGCGGAGGATCCTGGTGTCAGTGTGGGAGAATTGGAAAATGATGTTCTGATTGCAGATGAGCCGGAGGCTGCTTTGCCGGGAGACGGTTCATTGCCGGATGTGGCGGATACCCTGGAGGGGGATCTGACGGTAGAAGCTCTGGAGGTAATCGAGGAGGAAACAGAGGAAGCTACAGAGACGGAATCAGATACGGAAGCTTTTACGGAGTCTGAAACTGCTGCACAGACAGAAGCAGTGACCGAAGCTGTTAGCGCGACAGAAACAGAAACCGCCGCACAGACGGAAGTGATGACCGAAGCTGTTGGTGCGACAGAGGCAGAGACCGCCGTACAGACGGAAGCAATGACCGAGACTGTCGCACAAACAGAGAGAATGACAGAAGCAGCTTTGCAGACAGATACCTTGGAGGCGGAGACAGAAATTCTTGTGTCGGAGACCGAGGGGCTGGCAGAGCTGGAAGAGGTGATGACGGAGGGCGCAGCGGCTTCGGCAGAGCGGACGCCGCAAAGCATTGCATTGTCAGGGAGTGAGACGACCGTAGATGTAGTTGATTTGTATAGCTATCTTTCCAGCCTGGAGGCTACGGTTACATACGGAGAGGCGGATACGGAGCAGATTACGGAATGGAGTTCCTGCTCTTATGATTATGATCCTGAGACAGGAAAAAACACATGGGGCTTAGTAGGCTATACATCCGGTGGGGATTCTGTTTATTTGAAGCTTGTTGATAATCAGGGTGAGGGAATATCAGTTCCGTATAATAGCGTACCGGATACATTCCCGAAATCGGGCGAATATACAGTATGCGCAGAAATGTCGTCGTATTCGGAAATAGCGCCGTGTCAGTATTCAATCACAGTAAACGGGCCGGAGCAGGTTTCTACTGCTCTCCAGGTGGGTATGAGTGCCGGTTATTCGGCAGACAACGGCTGCTATCAGTGGCAGAGGTTTACGGCGGAAACAGCAGGCCAGTATATGATTAAACATACAGGCACTACTGGTACAGTACCTAATATTGCATTGTACAGGGAGATGGAGGATGGATTACAAAGGGATGCTGGTGCAGCATCGGTTTATATTGGGATTACGCAGAAGCTCTGTACAGTAAGTCTGAATAGCGGGGAAACCTGTTACCTGTTGTTGTATGGGGACGAATACAACTATGGTTCAGGTACGGCGGACGTTGCGAAGAAAAAAGAAATTGCAGGTATTTCTTTTTCACAGTCAGCCTGTGAGTTCGAGACATTTGATGCCGGTGCTGCGCTGCACAGATTGCCTGTGACAGTTGTATATCAGGATGGAACGACGGAAGCGGTTTCATTATGGATGACTTATACTGGTTATGACCAGGATGAGAATAGCTTTGACTTTTTTGGCGTCAATACGGGGGATGGTGAATTCATTAAATTATATTTAAAAAAGGCGGACGGCTCATTTGTCTCTATGCCGGGTTATAACGGGCCATATATCTATGGTTCATACATTTTAAGAGCTGAATTACAGAGCAACAGCCAGATCACAGCGGAATGCCCGGTGACGATTTCCGGTATTCCTGAGTCATCAGAGCAGATTACCCCTGGTGAAAATAAGGAAGTGTCCGTAAATGCAAAATCCAGACAGTATCTGGTATTTCATGCTGCGGAGGATGGAAATTATATTCTGGGATATAGCAAGACATCCGGAAAACTGATTACGATGTGCGTCTACAAAAATTCAGCAGGACAACTGGAATCCGTTTCAGATTCGATTTCAATGTCGGCGGACGGCGAGCTAAGCTTTCATGCGGAAAAGGATACAGAGTATGTGATCAGTCTGCAAAACAGCAATATGAAAGTAAATACAACAGGAACATTAGGGCTGAGAAAGCAGAAAACAGTCAAAGCCCTGAAGCTGGCAGAGAAGGTACAGTACGATGCATTTACTGCTGAAAGGGATATGCGGGATACGGAGCTTATCATCACATATGATGATGGCGAGGAGGAAAGGCTTAACGATTGGCGGGCCGGGTATAGTGGGGACTATATGGCGCCTGGACCAGCTGCTTTGTTTGCAGAAAGCCAGGAAAAAATTAGTTTTATGCTTTATATGCAGGATTCACAGGGAGAGGTGTGGAACGTCCCAATAGATGGGAGTTGTGTCACGGGAAATTACACGCTTGTCCTGTATCAGGATGGAATCCAGACAGGTTTAAGCCAGGCCGTGGAATTTACTTTGCCGCAGGCGGAGGAGATAACGGAGGGTGAGACGAAGAAAGGATTCATATGTTGGAATGAAATCAAGGCATATACCTTTACTGTCGGCGAGGGACAGGAGGGGATGTATCGTGTTGGTGTTCACTCAGATTATGCCGATATTGATTACAGAGTCTACCGTTATGATGCAGACAGGAATGCTCTGGACTATGCCGGATATTCAAGCTGTGACCTGACAGCCGGGACGTATTACCTCAGAACGGAATGCACATGGTCTAATAACTATGAAGAAGCATATGACGTCAGCATTGTAAAGATGCGGGAGCTGAAATCTGTTGAACTGTTGGATGAGAGTGCAGTATCCGAGGCAATCATCGGGCTGGATTCACTTCCATATAGCCGTATGAAAGCGAAGGCCATCTATGAGGGTGGCAAAGAAGAAACCGTTACAGAAAACCGCAGTGACAAATACGGCAGCCGGGTATCTTTCCGGGTGTACCCGTATAATGAGGATGGTACCGTAAACAAGAAAAAAGGCTACCGTTCCATCAGCGGCCTGACTCCGGGTAAATACTATCTTGCAGCGGATGTAACGACTCAGCTTAACAGCAAAGTAACAAACGGGAAGGACATCTCTCTGGTGTCAAAGGAGACAGCGGCGTCCCGCAATGTGATTTCTCCTGAAACGGCTCAGATTACCTTGCCAGGCAGCCAGGACTGCTACATCTGTGCTTCGTATACGCCGCAGACGGACGGCTATTATCTGATAAATGCGGATCTGTATCTGTCCAGGCTTCGTGTCTTTGACGCGAACAGCGAGCTGGAGGGCCAGTGGGTAGATGATTATACAATTCGCGTTAAAATGACGGCGGGACAGAATTATGTGATCGCGGTCAGGGCCGGACAGGACAGCGCATTTACGCTGACGGTTAAGCCGGAGAAGAAGGTGCAGGATACAAAGTTCGAGATAACGGACAGTGAGCTGGTTGCCGGACTTGACAGCTTCGATGAACAGAATTTTGTGATCGACCTTGATCTTGGCGACGGAGAGACGATCTCCCTGAACGGAAGCGACGCCTATGCAGACGGCAACGGATTCCGTTACGAGATTAAGAATACAGAGACAGGCGAGACTGTGAAGCAGGGACAGCCGCTCAAAAAGGGTACTTATCAGGTGACTGCGATTCAGCGTACCGGGAGCGCAATCTACCGTACCGGCAGTGCGCTCGGCTCGGGAAGCAGTACAGGGGCTGGTGAACAGTTGACCTCACGTCCTGTCACGGTGAAGGTGGATGTACCGGATACTAATAAGCTTCCTGTGATCGGGGAGGATACGGAGTTCACGCTGAAAATGTCCGGGAAACGTCAGCTCTTTGCGTTCACACCGAAGAAGGATGCCATATATGTATTGGATTCTGAGGACGGATGGCTTGACTGGCACCTGTATGAGGTGACGGAGGAAGGGCTGAAGGAAGCAGATGCCCGGCTGACAGCAGGGAAGAGCTATGTGCTGTCTGTCGCGAGAGTGAATTATACACACTCAGTTGTGTTGACCTCTGTGCTGCCGGAACTGAAGAACGGTGTGGCCGAAAAGGGACAGATAAAAGCAAATGAAGTGGGCTATTATACATTTGTACCGGAGATTTCAGGAGAATATTGCTTCTATGCAGCTTTATCCGATAAAAAGGCCGATTTTGAGCTCGCGCTTTCCGGAGTGTCTTATTCCTGGGACGATCTGGGAGACGTTTCTATCCGTGCAGAATTGGAAGCAGGCAGGTCCTATCTGTGCCGTCTGCGGAATTCCGGAAACGTATTACAGGATTACGAGCTTACAGCGGAAAAAATTGTTGAGAAAGAGCTGGAGAGCATCTCGGCAGCAGCAAAATCTACAGAAGGCTTCTGGGCTGAGTATGCGGAGTATTATTCAGTAGACCGGCTGGTCGAGGTCACCATGCATTATACGGATGGGACCGATGCAACACTGGCTGTAGACAGAGAAGACCGTTTCGGCAATTATACTTATGCGGATGAGCTCAAGTTGATTTCCGAAACGGAAAAAACGAAGTCCTATCAATGTATAGTAAGAAGTGGAAAATTGCAGGCGGAGTGTGAGCTGACCTTCCAAAAGAGGGGAAAAGAGATAATCCTGAAAGAGGGAGAACCGGTCAGCGATACCATTAATCCGGCCAAAATTAATATTTTCCACTTTACACCGGAAGCTTCGGGTGAATACTATTTCACGGTAGAGGGATCGGATTTTTACTATTTCAGTTTGTCAGGGATCGGTGCTGAATATATTAATGAGTATACGTATGCACTGAATTCAGGCAGAACCTATCAGTTGTGGATATATGGCATGGAGGAGGTTTCAGAAGGCTCCTATACTGTGAACGTGACGCGCAGGAAGCAGGTAACGAAGCTGGAGCTGCTTACTCCTGCAAAACCGTTTATAGACCAGCTTCAGGCTGTCGGGGAGGAAATGACGGCGAAGGTCACCTATGCGGACGGCACAACGGCTGTTATTAATGCGTTCATGAACGCAGATTCTTATGGAAATGAGATAAGCTGTGAAACCCGCGCACTGGCAAATGGCCGGAAACGCGTATATCTGCAGTGCGGTACCTGCCGCGTATTCTGCGATGTGGAGGCGTTTGATTACAGCAGCCTTCCGCGGATGACGGAGGGGCAGGCTGCGAAGATCGATACTTCGGCGTTCCAGGATGTGCTGGGAGTGTTCCTGACCTTTAAGCCGGAGATCACCGGCACGTATCAGATGGAAATTTCCTCGGCAGGGGAGTTTGAAACTGGGGTTACTTATATTTATAATGTAAGAACACACCAATACGACTGGTCGCCTGCGGAGCTGAAGGCAGGGCAGGAGTACATTGTTTTCGTAAAGATACTCCGTGCGGATGCGGACGAGGTCGGCATAGCCCTTAAGCTGGCAAGAGATGACACCGATGCGCAGGACGAAATTGATGCTGTGGATAAGCTTCTGCACCCGGAGGACGGGACTCCCGCGGATCTGGATTCGGCTGTGGCTAAAATTCAGGATATCGATAATCAGGCGCTGATTGACCGGGCAGCAGGTACCGATTCTGAGGGCAATCCTGTTTCGGCAGGAATGGATATTGTAACGGATCTGGAGACAAAGCTGGTAGAGACGCAAAAAGAGGGGCAGCCAAACGTGGGGCAGACCGTCTATGATTCGTCTGCAGGAATTGACAAAGCGGCGATTTCAGCAGAGGGCGCCGCAGTTACGGTAGCGGCAGAAATCCAGAAAGCGGCGGACAGCTTCGATGCAGGAAAGACCTACAGCGCACAGCTTTCTATCAGCGAGACAGGCGCGGCTGCGGGAGCGTATAAGGCGGATATCAGTCTGAGTATTGTTGTGAAAGAGTCCGGGCAGGTAGTGAAGGCGAATCCGGCTCTTGCCGCACCGATCCGGATCACGATGCCTGTTCCGGCCGGTGTACTGACAGAGAAGACGAAGCTTTATCATATTGTGGATGGAACTGCCAAGCAGGTTGACTTCGCCAACAATGGCAATGGAACCATCACCTTCTGTGCTCCGTCCTTGTCTCCGTGGGTTCTGGAGAATGAACATACTGTATCCAGGTGGAATACAGTACAGGCGGCAACCTGCACTGCGGAAGGAAAAGAGAGTGGAATCTGTGACGGATGCCAGACTGTTGTGGAGAGAACAATTCCGAAAGCAGCGCATACGTATAAGCTGGTAGTGGACAAAGAGGCAACCTGTGGAGCGGCAGGCAGCCAGCATGAGGAGTGTACCGTATGCCATGACAAGAAGCCGGCGACAGCGGTTCCGGCTACCGGCAGCCATACGATGAAGCTGGTCGTAGACAAAGCGGCGACCTGTGGAGCGGCAGGCAGCCAGCACGAGGAATGCGCGGTATGCGGCCTCAAGGGAGCTTCGACGGAGATTCCGGCTACCGGCAGCCATACGATGAAGCTGGTCACAGACAAAGAGGCGACCTGTGCGGAGGCAGGCAGCCAGCACGAGGAGTGCACGGTATGTGGTCTCAAGGGAGCTGCGGCAGCGGTTCCGGCCACCGGCCAGCATACTTATGGCGGATATGAGGTTACGAAGAAGCCGACAGCGCTCGAGGCAGGTGAGGAAACCAGAATCTGTTCTGTCTGCAAGGCGGCAGACAAGCGCGTGGTTGAGAAACTGGAGGGTACGATTAAGCTGGTGGCAAAGACGATTCCGCTGCAGTTGAAAAAATCTGTGAACCTGAAAAAGGCAGTTACGGGCCTGGCGGAAGGTGACAGCATTGTATCCTGGAAGTCCAAAAATAAGAAGATCGCAACTGTTTCCAAGTCTGGCAAGGTGAAGGGCAAAAAGACCGGGAAGACAACGATCACAGTGACACTCGCCAGCGGAAAGACCGCAGTGATTACGATTAAAGTACAGAAAAAAGCGGTGAAGGCGACGAAGATTACCGGAGTCTCCAGCATTACGCTGAATCTGAGGGACAAGAAGTCTTATTCTCTGAAACCGTTGATTCTGCCGATCTCTACGCTGGAGAAGGTGAAATACTCTGTATCCGGCAAGAAAGTGATTACCGTGAGCAAGAAGGGCGTTATCAAAGCGAAGAAGGCTGGTAAGGCTAAGGTAACGATCAGATGCGGCAAAAAGAAAAAGACGATTACGGTAACTGTTGTAAAGTAAAATTCAACTGGGGGATACTGCACGGCTTTGTGCAGCCCCCCTTTTATTTCAGGGCAGGAAGAAAATGAATTGGATACCATTTTTACCGGCATTTTTTCTTTTGATAATATGGCCATGCCTGGTGCATCTTGATGTCACACGGACCGGATTGGAGCAGATGGCCTGGTTTCCGGATGTTTCGGTGCAGGACGACTATTTTATGCACGCGAAGGCGGTAGTGTTAATACTTCTGGCGGTGTGGATGCTGGCGGTATTGATTGACCGCATTGTTTTGCAGAGAGGGAAAAGGATAAGGCTGCGTTTTGCGCTGCCTTTTTTGGCATACCTGTTTCTGGCAGGTGTTTCGGCAGTATTTTCCGTGAATCCGTCTTTTAGCTTTACAATAAAAACGGAACAGGCGGAGACGCTGTGGGTGTTGACCGCTTATTTCATTGTTTTCTGGTATTTTTATGATACAGTAGTTCATTACGAATGCGCAGAACGGTTCCTGGATTATATGTTGACAGGCGCGTTTCTCCAGACGCTGATTGGCCTCTCACAGATGGCAGGCGCGGATTTCTGGAGCACGCCTGTGGGCCAGCTTCTGATTCAGCTTGGGAGCGGGGACGTACAGGGACTGCAGTTTCGTTTTGCGCAAAAAAAGCAGGTCTATTTGTCGTTTTATAATCCAAATTATGCAGCGGTGTATCTGGTACTGATGCTTTCCGTGTCTGTCTGCGCGTCGATCTGGATTTACAGAGAAAAAAAGAAAAGGCTGGCAGCGGCGGCGCTTAGTATATTGATGCTTGTCTGCCTGTGGGGAACGAAATCCGAGGCGGGTATACTCACGGTAATATTTCTCATAATTCCCGGCGGTTTTATGAAGTTAAAGACAGCAAAAAAGCGGATACTCTGGGGAACAGGGGCAGCGGGAGTCCTGCTGGCATGCGGGCTGGTCAGCGTGATTTTGCCGGATCATCCTGTCTCTCAGAAGATTGTAAAAAATATTTTTCCAAAACAGAGAACCTATCCTCTGGAAAGTATCGTGCCGGGAGAGGATGAGATTGCTGTTACCTATAATAAGCAGAAATATTATCTGCGGCTGGAGGAGGAAGACGGGCGCTGCTGGTTTTCGGTGCGGGATGAAGACGGGGCGCTTTGCAGGCTGAATTATAAGAAAAAGAAAGATTTATTTTATCTGGAAGATTACAGTTATAAAAAACTTTCATTTTCGGCAGCAAAAGCAGGAGATACTTATCAGATAACTGTGCACAGGAAAAATGTGGAATATCTTTTTCGAAAAGAAAGTCAGGACGAACCATACCGGTATATTACTGTTTATGGAAAACCGGATGAGATAGAAGCTGCCCCATCTGCCTTCTGGCATGGCTATGAAAAAGCGTTCAGCGACCGCGGCTATATCTGGTCCAGAACAATTCCGTTATTGAAAAACTATCTGTTGACCGGAAGCGGGCCGAATACCTTCGCCCTCGTGTTTCCGCAGAAAGATTATGTGATGCGTGGAAATCTCGGCATGAATATGCTGACGCAGATCATCTCGCGCCCTCACAATTTTTATCTGCAGACAGCTATTCAGACGGGGCTGCTGTCCTTATGCATCTTTATGGCCGTTATCGCCAATTATTTCCGAATAGCGCTGAAATGCCGGGATAATATCAGCATGGCATGTGTGCTTGCGGTAATTGGTTTTCTGATTATGGGACTTACGAATGATTCACTGGTAGTCACTTCGCCATTTTTCTGGGCGATATTCGGAATGGGATATGGGGTTGCGCGGAAAAACGAGGGTGCTTCGATGATTAACACGGGCGGCCCTGCGGAAGCCCCAAAGGAATGCCGAATTGATTAAAAAACGCAAGGTAAAGGTGACCGTGAAAAAGTGATATTTGAGGCTGTGGCATAAAAATCTAAGAATTATTAATTTAAAGCCCGCTTTATTACCCTCTTGTGATATAATGCAAGACAGGTAATAAAGTGGGTTTTAATATTTACCGGGAAATTAACCACAGGTTGTACGCCAGCAGAGGCTGAAATGAAACATCCGTTTCGGCGGCAAGAGGGAGGGATTTTTATGATGTATCCATTTATGACGCTTAATGATGACACAGAAATTACGCATTCCGAAATGAAACCAGATGGAAAAGTAAAGGTTTATATTGAGACTCCAGATGAAACAGGTGGGTTCTATAATGCGACATGCTGGCTGCCGGAATATAAATGGGAAGATATTAGCGGATATTCAGAGACTGAGATGGCTTATTTTAAACAGTTAATCAGGAACAACGCACACCTTATCATAGAGTTTTCCCAGGAAGGAGGGGTTTTGAGTGCCGCAAATTCTTAGAGTTGGTCCTTACAGTATATATTTCTGCTGAATCGCAGACCTCGCTGCCGGCGATAGAGTATCAAGCCAGTTATAATGGCGTAGCGTCTGTATTCCCGCTGAGCAGCACCCACGGCATCGGCTTGGGGGCGAAGGTCCTGCCGTCGAGCAGGCCAAGGAGTCCGTGGGCGGCAAGCGTCCAGGGGCCGGGCCCCGGGTGAATGGCTGCGGTGAGGCGGGTGCGGCCTCCGGCGGCTGTGTTATGTTCGGTTTCTGCGAAGGAGGCGACGGACATTTGCTGCGGCATTGGGATGTGCAGGTGATACAGCTCTCCAAGAAGCTGCTGGGCCGTTTCCTCCGAGTGGCAGATCAGTGCCGTGCAGTCGGCGGAAATGGTCTGGAGGAAGGAGCGGAGCTGGTTTTCGGACGGCGTGCCCTGGTGATGTCCGTCGTACAGGAGGAAGCGGCGGTCGTCGAAGGGAATGCCGTGGTCGCGCAGACAGCACAGGCAGCCGAACAGGCGCTGTTCCGCGGCGAGATCTCCATGCGGGAAGATCCCGCCGATTTTTTTGTGTCCAAGCGAGATCAGGCGTTCCGCGAGCAGACGGCCTCCGGAGTAGTCGTCGCTGCAGACGCAGGGAATGCCGTCCGGAAGCCTGTGCTGCCCGACTGCAAGAAACAATGCGCCTGCGTCCTGCAGCCGCTGGTACAGATCAAGGTTCGGGTTCGGCATTGCAGTGTGCACCCCGGCTGAGATGACGGCGCGCACAGGATCCGAGAGAAGCGTCAGCAGGATTTCGCGCTCGCGGCCGAAGCGGTTCTCGGTCGAGAAGACCTGAGACTGCCACCCCGCGGTCATGAGAATGGACTGCAGCTCCCAGAGCGCGTGCGCCTGAGCACCGCTGTCAGTGCAGGGCGCGAGGATCGCGATGCGGTCCGAGAAGACTGCAGGCGTCAGGATACGCTGCGTGATATACGCGCCGCTGCCCTGCCTCCGTTCAATCAGCCCCTCCTCCTCCAGAATCGAAAGCGCCTGCCGCACAGTCTGCCGACTGACCTGGAACCGCTCACCGAGGGCAGCCTCCGTCGGGAGCTGCATTTGCTTACTCTGCATACTCTCCATCTGATGCAGTCTTCCTTTGCCAGAAACAGCCTCCGTCAGGAGTTGACCTCCTCTATCAGACACAGCCTCCGCCGGAAACTGCCCTCTTTTACCCTGCACGTTCTCCTCCTGGAACAGCCCACTCTTGTCAGCACACTGCAGTATTTCAAGCCTTAAAATGTCAGCCAGCTTTTTATATTTCGGTGTCATACCGTTTCCCCCCAATAAGATTATATTAATTCAGCCAATAATATCCTTAAGTATAGCCAGATACCAAACAGCAGGCAACCCATCCGCCTGAATCCGACGCGACTATAGCGAGTTGAACAATTGGTTAGATTCCAGAATGCCGGAATAGTCGTAAAATTTCTGCATTCCAGCAGAAATTTTAGCGGGCACTGTCTGAGAAAATGTGCATCAGGCACATTTTCGAGTTGCCCGCGGCGACTGTGGAGGCATTATGGAATCTTAGCAATTGCCAACGAAGCGATACGGAGCAGAGGATTCAGGCGGATGGGTTTCCTGCGTCCGGCATAATAATAAACGAAACGTATCATTTCCTAATTCCAGATGATATTTTCCCCCACCCCCTCGCATTCCACCCAAAAAATCCACCTTCCATGCATAAATATTTGAACCTGCACCTGATTATTTTCTACCCCGCCAACCACTTCTGTACAGATTGACAATGGAAAAAATCCTTCTGAAGCGTTCCATTTCCCTCATCCGTCCTGAAAAAAACACCCGAAAATCCGCCCGAAGCCAAAAATAATCACCCTTTTCCCAAAACTACAGCAATCATACCACAAATTTGTATTTAAAATCAAGAATTTCCCCTAAAATTTGTATTGTAAGAAAGGACGAAACTGGTAAAAAGGTATGGAAAAAGATTGACTTTCAGGCAGAATTTGGCTAAATTATAGACATGAAAAATAAAACGCACAAAAAGAAAGCGAGGAATTCAACATGAAAAAGAGATTAGCAGTATTAGCGGCAATGGCAGCAGCACTTTGCATGTCAGCAGTAGCAGTGAACGCTGAAGAAGAGCTGACCACGATCGGTTTCGCACAGGTTGGTCATGAGTCTGACTGGCGTACAGCTTCCACGAAGTCCTGCCAGGATGTATTCTCAACAGAGAACGGCTATGATCTTCAGTTCGTAGACTGCGACAACGACTCCCAGGCACAGCTTGAGGCAGTTCGTAACTTCATCCAGCAGGAAGTTGACTACATCATCATCGATCCGATCGTTTCCACAGGCTGGGATCAGGTGCTGACAGAGTGTGAGGAAGCTGGTATTCCGGTAATCGTTATCGACCGTAC
>Ga0129308_1001908_pt1 | contig 19571 bp, 16 predicted proteins | sample L827metagenome_FD_94440 | JGI IMG/M metagenome (GOLD analysis project Ga0129308, IMG submission 94440) | Ring-tailed lemur group fecal microbial communities from Wisconsin, USA - L827 metagenome | ecosystem: Host-associated > Mammals > Digestive system > Large intestine > Fecal | place: USA... | reverse complement strand
TCAAAACGATCGTCTTGTATCCCGGCATCAAGAACCTGCATATATACATTGCCGTCATCGTCCAAACGATAATAGGGCACAGCCAACGTATCGTTGTTACCTACATCTTGCAAAGTAATTAATACAGAATCTGCCGGAATGTTCTCGACTTTTTTATCGGCCAAAAAAGCTTTCACCGCCTTATCTTCTTCTTTCAACAAATCGGCATAGGATTTTCCATTATCGCAAGACGATAATACCATCATAACCGTAAAAAAAACAAATAAAATTCGTGCTATCTTTACCATATTTATTAAATACTTCTTAGTCTTTATCCTTCACCATATATTTATCATACAAAGGTAATATACTCCTTAACAGAGCCTGAGCCTCTTCCATCGTACCATGAAATTCTCCACCGGCGGCATTTAAATGCCCTCCGCCGTTGAAATGCTCCGCAGCAACTTTATTAACCGGGAAAAATCCTTTGGAACGCATAGAGACTTTTATATACTCCTTATCCTCTCTGAAAAAAGTAGAAAACCTTATTCCTTCGATACCCAAAGGTACGTTTACTAGCCCCTCGCTGTCACCCTTGTGATAATCATATCGCTTCAATTCTTCTCGGGTAAGCGATATCATAGCCGCCTTATATTCCGGGAAAACTTCCATTTTCTCACTGACGGCATATCCGTTCAATTTTATCTTATCTACCGAATTGGTATTATATACCAAAGCATAAATTTTATCTTTATTGATACCTAATTTTACCAACTCTGCTATGATGTAATACATTTCGGGAATATTGGAGTTATAGGTAAAATTCCCCGTATCGGTCATCATTCCCGTGTAGATGGCTTCTGCGGAATACAGCCCCATGCGATCGAACATACCCATGCGACAAATCAACCTGAAAATCAATTCGCTGGTTGATGCAACCTCCGGGTGAGAGATGGTAACATCGCAAAAATCCTCCGGATTCAAATGATGGTCGATAAGGACTTTCTTCGCTTCGGATAAAGACACAGACTTTTGCAACCGGTCGATACGGCTGATAGCATTAAAATCCAAACAGAATATAAGCTCAGCCTCCGACATCAATTTTTCGGCAAACTCGGGATAACGAGTATAGACTACGATTTCTTTCGTCCCTTTTAAAAACAGAAGATTCCGAGGGAGTAAATCCGGGACGACCACATTTACTTCTTTCCCTAACCCATCAAGAAAATGATACAAGCCCAACGAAGCTCCGATAGCATCTCCATCAGGAGATACATGACATGTAATCACAATCTTTTCCTTTTTCTCCAAGAGCTTACGAACCTGCTGTATTTTTTCTTCTGCAATTATCTTATTGATCATTTGTCTTTATTGTCTGATTTTTACTTAACGATGAAAAGACTATACTTACATTCATGGCAAAGGTAAAAATTATTATCCACATAGCGAACACTATTTTTGTTCATCTACATATTTTATCTATTATTTCCCAAATCATATCGCCGAATCGGTTTTCGATTTGACTAATATGCACTATCTTTGCAAAAATGCGAAAATAGGCGGCACTCGGCATAATCAAATAAATTTGTTTCTGCCCTCGTTTGCACTATCTTTGCAAAAATGCGAAAATAGGCGGCACTCGGCACAACCAAATAAATTTGTTTCTGCTCTCGTTTGCACTATCTTTGCCACACAAAATTGGGTAATATGAAAAAGTTTTTAGGTTTATTGATCGTCGGCATGCTTTTTTGCATGAGTAGTTATTCTCAAATTATAGAGCCTGTCAAATGGAAAGTTTCCATGCAAGGAGAAGGTAATGAGAAGGAGATTATTTTTCACGCATATATAGAAGATGGTTGGCATTTATATGCTACCGATATTCCCTCCGGAGGACCTATTCCTACTTCGTTCTCTTTCGACGAGATATCTAATGTGTCGTTAAAGGGAGATGTAACCCCGTCCAAACGCCCACATGAAGAATATAGTGCTTTATTCGATATGAAATTGGGGTGGTATAATTCTACAATAGATTTCAAACAAACTATATTTATAGAAAATCCCGATAGTTTTAAAATTACCGGATACATAACTTACCAAGCGTGTAACGATGTACTTGTTTGCCTCCAACCAAACATGAATTTTCTTTTGGAGAAAGCAAAACTCCAACGACAACCGCCCCGGTTATGACTCCTGTAAATCTTAATACAAACTCATCTTCCAATTTGACCAGTCAAAAAGGCTGGCAACCAGTAGTTGAAGAACTCCGGGCAATGAGTACCGAAAAATTATTGCAAGAAAGTTCTCTTTGGTTTATTTTCATATCGGGATTTATCGGAGGATTGTTAGCATTACTAACACCTTGTGTTTGGCCCATGATTCCCCTAACAGTGAGCTTTTTCCTGAAAAAACAACAAAGCCGGCACAAGGCGATCGGCGAAGCCATCTTATACGGTTTGTCCATCATCATCATCTATGTAGGACTAGGTTTACTGATTACCCTATTATTCGGAGCCAGTGCCCTTAACGATTTAGCGACAAACGCTTTGTTCAACATACTGTTTTTCGCACTGTTGGTTCTTTTCGCGGTCTCCTTCTTCGGGGCTTTCGATATAACCCTACCTGCATCATGGAGTAACAAACTCGATAGGAAGGCCGACACCGCAACCGGTATCATCGCTATCTTTTTCATGGCGTTTACATTGGTTTTGGTTTCTTTCTCTTGTACCGGACCCATAATCGGCACTCTATTAGTAGAAGCCGCTTCTTGGGGCGGGACGCTCGCACCTGCTGTCGGAATGGGAGGTTTCGCCATCGCCTTAGCCATACCGTTCGCATTATTCGCCATGTTCCCGTCTTTAATGAAACAATTGCCTAAATCGGGAGGCTGGTTAAACACCGTCAAAGTCATATTAGGCTTTTTGGAATTGGCATTATCACTTAAATTCCTATCGGTAGCCGATCTCGCCTATGGGTGGCACATACTCGACCGGGAAACATTTTTGGTGCTTTGGATCGTTATTTTCGCATTGTTGGGATTTTATCTACTCGGTAAGCTCAACTTTTCGCACGATTCCCCGATTAAACACGTCTCCGTTCCCCGTTTATTCCTCGCCATCATTTCGCTATCTTTTTCATTATATATGATTCCCGGATTGTGGGGAGCTCCGTTAAAAGCGATCAGTGCATTCGCGCCCCCCTTATATACCCAAGATTTCAACTTATATAATAAAGAAGTTCACGCAGCCTTCAACGACTATAACGAGGGTTTGGCGCACGCCCGACAAGAAAAGAAGCCCATACTCATCGACTTTTCGGGGTATGGTTGTGTCAACTGCCGTAAAATGGAGGCTTCCGTGTGGACCGACCCGGTTGTAAAACAGATCCTTGAAAACAAATACGTACTTATTACCTTAATGGTCGATGACAAAGAAAAATTAAAGAAGCCCATTACGGTAACCGAAAATGGGAAATCGGTAAAACTAACGACCGTCGGTGAAAAATGGAGTTTCTTACAAAGACATAAATTCGGAGCCAATGCTCAACCATACTATGTTATTATCAATAGTGACGGAGAGCCATTAGCCGCCCCATACGGATACAACGAAAGCGTACCTAAATTTATCGATTTCTTACAAAAAGGACTAAAAGCATTTAATAAATAAACACATGTCACACACGAGAGAAGAAAAAATAGAGGCATTCGGCCGGTTTATCGATATCCTCGATATTCTACGCGAGAAGTGTCCGTGGGATCATAAGCAAACGAATGAAAGTTTACGTCCCAACACGATAGAAGAGACCTACGAACTCTGTGATGCTCTTATCAGAGAGGACAACGAAGCCACTAAAAAAGAGTTGGGAGATGTATTGTTACATATCGCTTTCTATGCTAAAATAGGAGAAGAAAACGGTTCTTTCGATATTGCCGATGTTTGCAATGCTCTTTGTGAAAAACTAATCTATCGCCACCCTCACGTGTTCGGTACAACCCATGTCGATGGATCGAACGAGGTTGAGCAAAATTGGGAGGAACTCAAACTGAAAGAAAAAGGCGGTAATAAAACCGTACTCGAAGGCGTGCCATCGGCCTTACCGGCTCTAATAAAGGCTTATCGAATACAAGATAAAGCACGCAATGTAGGCTTCGACTGGGAAGAAAAAAGCCAAGTCTGGGACAAAGTTTTCGAAGAGTTCGGCGAACTGAAAAATGAAATAGAAAACATGAACCCGGATAATATGGAAAATGAATTCGGAGATCTATTTTTCAGTCTCATCAATGCGGCAAGACTTTATGACATCAACCCGGAAAATGCATTGGAACATACGAACCAAAAGTTTATACGACGGTTTAACTACCTCGAACAGGAAACATTACAAAAAGGTAAAAATCTAAAAGATATGTCTCTCGCCGAAATGGATGCCATTTGGGACGAGGCCAAACAAAAAGGACTGTAATCAAATCGAACTTACTACGGCTCTCATTTGTTCATTCGCTATAACACATATAACGAATCACTAATGAGAGCTTTTTTATCACTCTTCCTACCTCTGCTCATATCTTCGCTTCATGCAGAAAAAATAATAACCGACCCGAACTGGGTCGCTCGAAATACGCCGGTTGTAACAGTCGACAGTATTCTATTACGAGACACCGTAAGCCGAATGTACATCACGCTGAAACAACTACCACATACGTCTCTCACCATACACGACGATTGGGTCGTCCAAGACAGTATAAAACGGTTTTCTGGGAAAGTACGGGATATAGACGGTGTCGATTTCAACCGAATTTTCCAATTCGATAGCGACAGTACGATCCATATAGAAATGGATTTCCCTGCGCTCCCTCCGTCCTTAACGGAGGTCGATATCATCGGAAATCAAAAATCCAACGAAATCAGAATTATAGGTTTATCTCTAACCGAAAAAAGGAACAAGACTTCCATATATCCACAACCCAACCCTATATACAGATCTGCTACACCAGCAATAACCTTCGACACAGACACAGCTATACTACAAGGTAAATTCGTCGGATATCACAAACGGTTGAATTTACCCGACGGGAAAATCATACTGGACGATCTGTTCTCCGGGAAACAGACCGAAATAAACATTCCTATCGCACCAGACGGTTCGTTCTCCGCAAAAATCCCTACACGCTATCCAATCCAACAAAAACTAATTTTGGGGGATCGATATATCTCTTTTTATATCGAACCAACAGATACGCTTTACATAGAAACGTACTTGGACGAATTATTCGCCCCCTATCGATATTCAGGAGAAATAGAACAAAACTGCGTTCACTCGACATACCGAGGTAAGAATGCCCGAATCAATTACGAATTAAGGGAAATACGATTAAAAAACATTTCGGAAACGGAAGATTGGATAAAAAGCCTAAACACCCTTTCAACACAAAAATATTATACTTCGGAAGAAAATAAATTTAAAGCAAAACTTGAATATATAAACTCGAAATATAATCAAGGAGAAATATCCGATACATCTTATCATTTATCAATTCTAAATAATTACTATAATCTTATTTATCATATATTTGTATATATGAATATTATAGATAAAGATATTATAAACGAATATAGTATTAAAAATATAGATTATATATCATTCGCAGATATTTTTGCCATGAACGATCCTTTATCTACGACTTCGGAATATTACCTGCCTTTTTTAATGTTATTGGAAAGTTGGAGAGCCATGACAACACCTCCTAATTGGGAATATTCAGACTTTATAAAAGCTCTCGAAAAGCGAAATATGGACTTATCAAATACCGAAAAAGAAACTCTGAAATTTGTATTCGGAGAAACCCAAACGCCACCCGATAACGTTGAAAGAACCATACAGTCGTTCAACAAAAAATCCGAAAAAGAACAAATTTCCATGAGAGAAGAGAAACTCCAAGCACTCAGAAAACAAACATACGAAACCTACTTTGGACCATCTACCGATTTCACTTGCCAGCTTATTAATACCCGCTCGATCATCAAGCTTATACACTCCCTTGACAGGAAACTGACTGAAACTGAAATAAAAGAATTTACCGCCCCGATTACCGACCGCAGACTTCTAAAAGTTATCGACCAGACAAATTTTTCTTACAAGCCCCAATCTCTACAAGGCCATTGACCGGATATTACGAAGAATGAAAATAAAAATGTAACTTTGCACTCGGAAATGAGTAACAGTAAGACACGACCGGAAAAACGGATTTTGTCGTTCCTTGTTTCTTCGTTTAAACTACAAAACAATATAATGAAAGTCTGTATAGCCGAAAAACCCAGTGTAGCCAAAGAAATAGCCGATATAGTAGGCGCAAAGAACCGACATGACGGATATTACGAAGGGAACGGCTATCAGGTGACTTGGACTTTCGGCCATCTCTGCACATTAAAAGAGCCTCATGAATATACCGACTCGTGGAAACAATGGACATTGAGGTCCCTGCCCATGATACCCACCCGATTCGGGATTAAATTAATCTCCGACCGGGGTATAGAAAAACAATTCGGTATCATAGAATCGCTCATGTCCAACGCCGAAGCCGTCATAAACTGTGGTGATGCCGGTCAAGAAGGGGAACTCATTCAACGATGGGTTATGCAAAAAGCAGCTTGTAAATGCCCGGTCTACCGTCTTTGGATATCGTCCTTGACAGAAGAAGCCATACGAGAGGGGTTTCAAAATCTCAAACCTCAAACAGAATTCGACTCTCTCTATTTTGCCGGACTTTCACGGGCTATCGGCGATTGGTTGTTAGGAATGAACGCTACCCGGCTTTACACATTGAAATATGGACAGAACCGTCAAGTCCTTTCCATCGGGAGGGTACAGACTCCCACTTTGGCATTAATCGTAAACCGTCAACTCGAAATCGAACATTTTGTTCCTCAACCTTATTGGGAATTGAAAACCTTATATCGGGAAACGACATTCGCCGTTACCAAAGGGAAATTTCAAACCGAAGCAGAGGGAAAAGAATTTCTACAAAAGATAGAGGGATTCCCCTTCACGGTTACCGATATAACGACCAAACAAGGAAAAGAAGCTCCACCGAGATTATTCGACTTAACCAGCCTTCAAGTCGAGTGTAATAAAAAATTCTCTTTCTCGGCTGAAAACACCTTGAAAATCATTCAGTCGCTTTACGAAAAAAAAGTAACCACCTACCCTCGCGTCGACACTACATTTCTAAGCGACGACATATATCCGAAGGTTCCGGGCATAATGTCGGCATTAACAGCTTACATAACATTAACAGCCACCTTTTCGACCGGGAAGATCCCCAAGAGCAAAAAGGTATTCGACAACTCCAAAGTGACCGATCACCATGCCATCATTCCCACGAACGTAAAGGCAACCAACCTCACCGGCGAAGAGCAAAAAGTGTACGACTTAGTGGCCCGAAGATTTATTGCGGCATTCTATCCCGATTGTATCGTTTCCAATACGGTCGTACTGGGCGAGGTAAATCAAATCGAATTTAAAGCTACGGGGAAACAAATTTTATCTCCGGGGTGGAGAACCGTATTCGGGAAAGAAGAAAATAACGAAGAGTCGGAAAGCACCTTGCCTGCTTTCACCAAAGGTGAAACCGGCCCGCACACACCTTCTTTGGCAGAAAAATGGACCCAGCCTCCCAAACCGTATACCGAAGCCACATTATTGCGAGCCATGGAGACGGCGGGAAAATCGGTAGAGGACGAAGAACTGAGAGATGCCTTGAAAGAAAACGGTATCGGACGTCCTTCCACAAGAGCCGCCATTATTGAAACGCTGTTCAAACGCCACTATATCCGTAAAGAAAGGAAGAATCTGGTTGCCACTCAAACAGGAGTGGAGCTAATCGGGACTATTCGCAACGAGTTGCTAAAATCGGCCGAATTGACCGGTATTTGGGAAAACAAATTGCGTAAAATAGAACGCAACGAATATCGTGCCGCCGATTTTCTGGAAGAACTAAAAAAAATGGTGGGCGAAATCGTTTTGTACGTACTAAGCGACAATTCCGGCAAAATCACAGCTGCTCCACCACCGGAGGAACCGAAGAAAAAATCGACGACATCGGCCAAACCCGGGAAGAAAAAAACAACCAGTAAAACATCTACAGAGAAGAAACCAAAAGAACAACTTTTATCATGTCCCATATGCCACACCGGCCATATCATACAGGGAAAGACGGCATACGGATGCAGCCGATGGAAAGAAGGATGCGGTTTCAGGTTGCCATTCGACGAAGCCGGGAACCCTCTCGATGAAGAAACGCTGAAAAAACGTATTCAAGACTATAACCCGAATACTCATTTGAATCATGAATAAAGAAGAATGGTTTCCTCTGATAGACGAACAAGGTAACACAATAGGAAAAGCGACTCGCCGTGAATGCCACAACGGGTCGAAATTGCTCCACCCGGTAGTCCACCTACATATTATAAATAACGACGGGGAGTTGTATCTTCAAAAGCGATCGGTGAATAAAGACATTCAACCCGGCAAATGGGATACGGCCGTAGGCGGCCATATCGATTACGGGGAGACCGTCGAAGAAGCGTTGGCAAGAGAAGTTCGCGAAGAGTTGGGAATCACGCATTTCATTCCGATACATGTGCTTACTTATATCTTCGAATCGGATCGGGAACGCGAGATGGTAAATACATTCTATACGGTATATACCGGAAAAATGCAAATCGATCCAGTCGAAATCGACGACGGCAGGTTCTGGACATTTTCGGAGATACATGAAAATATGGGGAAAGGAATCTTCACTCCTAATTTCGAACAAGAATTTCTCCGTATAGAATCCCAGCTTATCCGAGCCATTAAACAGGGAACTATGAAAAAAGATTGTGAATAAAGACGAAGACTCTGTTCACACCTATGTATCCCCCTTCGGGTTCTATAAGTCTTTTTTACCTCATCTTATATGGACAAGACATTTTACTCCCTGTGGATTAATCCACACCGAATTATATCGTGTACCAAGATTAACCGACAAGGTCTCCGACCTCCGCTGAAACAAATTCTATAAGAGCCCCGGCTGCTATTTTTATCTGTAATCCTCGTTGTCCGGCACTAATATAAATAGGGTCATGCGACAAACAACTTTCGTGAATATATACAGGATAATTTTTCTTCATGCCAATGGGAGAACAACCACCCCGAATATATCCGGTAGTTGGCAACAGCTCCTTCATGGCAATCATCTCGGCACTCTTATTTCCCGATATTTTGGCAGCCTTTTTCAAATCGACCTCTTTGTCGCCCGGAATCACACAAACGAATATCCCGTGTTTATCGCCACGCAATACCAAAGTCTTGAATACTTGTTCTATATTCTCACCCAGTTGTTCGGCAACATGAGTAGCAGCTAAATTATTCTCGTCGACTTCATAGGGAACTAATTCATATGGGATTTTCGCCCTATCCAACAGCCGAGCTGCATTCGTTTTATTCGTCTTCATACCTAAATCAATAATCGGACAAATATAGCTATTTACAGAAAACCGAAAAAGAATATATCATGGAAGCTAAAAAAGATTTTACTTCCACAGCCCATGCTGCTTATTTTACCCCAAATAGTATTGATTCAGAACCGTTAAATTTTCTCCTAATTCAAGGATTAAAGGTTTTCCCGTGGGTATTTCTACATCGACAATTTGTTTGGACGATAAATTTTGTAGCATCATTATCAAGGCCCTCAAACTATTTCCATGAGCTGCAACCAGTATCGTTTTGCCTTTCTCAGCCTCTGGCAAAATACGCTCTTTCCAACAAGGCAACACTCTATGAACAGTATCTTCGAGCGATTCACCATGAGGTAACAGTTTTTCTTGAACCATCTGATAACGGGCATCATGAGCCGGATATCTAGGATCCTCGTCTCCTACTTGCGGAGGTCTGACATCATAACTCCGCCGCCAAATATGAACTTGCTCCGCCCCATACTTCTCAGATGTTTCCAACTTATTCAAGCCTTGCAGCGCACCATAATGTCGTTCATTGAGCCTCCAATCTTTATATGCCGGAGTCCACAACCTGTCCAATTCTTCCATAACTAAAAAGCGAGTAACAATAGCACGCTTTAACAAAGATGTAAACGAAATATCGGGATATATGGAAAAACTCCGTAACAACTCTCCTGCCCGACGAGCTTCATCTCTCCCCTTTTCGGACAATGGGACATCTGTCCACCCCGTAAATCGGTTCTCCTTATTCCATATACTCTCTCCATGCCGGAGCAAAATCAATTTATTCATCGAGGATTCAATTATTGTAATATATATTCAAGTTCTCCCAGATACCCTCAGAATCGGTTATATTCATGGAAGTTAATATTTCGGATACATTTATCAGAGGTAACGGATAATTTTTGAACACTGTATTTTGCGTACGTAGTGCCAACATTCCTCTCATCGACCCGATTGATATACTCAATAACAATGCAAGTAACCGAGTATCAACTATGACTTGGGAATTTTCGAGCCTAACAAAATCCTTCAATTTCTCAATTTTATAAACCACAGCGATTCTATAAAAAAGAAGTTCTTGACCAATAAAATTACGATGACGAATATAACGGACTCCTGTTATCAACTTAAAATAATCCCGTTTAACATCGGGATAAATATTTACCACAAACTTAACCGGAATAATCTCTTTTCCTATATTTATCGATTTTTTTGCCGCAGGACAGGTAAAATCTAACTCCTCTATATGTTCCAAACTCAGTTGTATCGAGGGTATCTCCATTTTCTTATACATTTATTTATATAACACACGCTCTGTTCACTTTGTTTGGTCCATATAAAAAGAAGGCCGGTGAAAATTCCAATTCACCGGCCTTCTTTTTATATCTATTACGATACTCAATCGTTCATCGACAGCAAAAGTTCTTCGTTCGAAGAAGTACGCTCCATACGGTCTCGCATAAATTCCATTGCCTCTATCGAATTCATGTCGGACAAGTATCGACGCAATATCCACATACGATTGAGAGTGTCTTTCGGTAACAACAAATCGTCCCGACGAGTACTCGATGCCGTGATGTCGACAGCCGGGAAAATGCGTTTGTTAGACAATTTCCGATCGAGCTGCAACTCCATATTGCCCGTTCCCTTGAACTCCTCGAATATCACCTCGTCCATCTTCGAACCGGTCTCAGTCAAAGCAGTAGCGATAATCGTAAGGCTTCCCCCGTTCTCTATATTACGAGCCGCACCGAAAAAGCGTTTAGGCTTATGCAACGCATTGGCATCGACACCGCCGGAGAGCACTTTACCGGAGGCCGGAGAAACCGTATTATAAGCTCTCGCCAAACGGGTGATGGAGTCTAACAGAATGACAACATCGTGACCACATTCAACCATACGTTTGGCTTTTTCCAATACGATACTAGCCACTTTCACATGACGTTCGGCCGGCTCATCGAAAGTAGATGAGATAACCTCGGCTTTTACACTACGGGCCATATCGGTAACCTCTTCGGGACGCTCGTCGATCAACAATATAATCATATAAACCTCCGGGTGATTCTCAGAGATAGCATTGGCTATATCTTTCAACAACACGGTCTTACCCGTCTTAGGAGGTGCAACGATCAATCCACGTTGTCCTTTACCGATAGGAGAAAACATATCGACCACACGAGTAGATAAATTACAGTATTTTCCACTCGTCAAATCAAATTTTTCATCGGGGAAAAGAGGAGTAAGATGATCGAACGGGACACGGTCTCGAACATATTCGGGTGTGCGACCATTTATTTTCTCCACCTTCACCAGCGGAAAATATTTCTCTCCTTCCTTAGGAGGACGAATAGGTCCTTCAACGACATCGCCCGTCTTCAAACCAAACAACTTTATTTGCGATTGGGAAACATAGACATCATCGGGAGAAGTCAAATAATTGTAGTCGGACGAACGAAGAAATCCATACCCATCGGGCATCATCTCCAATACACCTACTCCTGTCAATATTCCATCGAAATCGTATGGTCTCTCGACAGGTTTCGGCTCAGGGACAAATGTTTGTTGATTATTCGAGTTTTGGTTTTGCCCATTGTTATTTCCTGCATTATTCTGGCTGTTCCTATTCTGTGGGACGAATGTGCGCTGTCCTCTCGGAACAAATCTTTGCTTTTCGCTATGTGGGAAGAATGTCTGTAACGACGATGTAGGCAACGGTGCTTGTTGTCCTTGATTTGCGGTAGCGGGCTGTTGTTGAATAATTTCCTGTTGCTTGTTTTCTACCGGGGTGGAAGGCGTTGTAACCGGAACAGAAGGCGAGGGTGTTTGCAGTGTGTTTTGAGCTTCATTTATCAATTCAGCTGGAAGAGCTTTCTTTTGTATCCGTTTGCGTTGTTTGGGTTGCCCTCCTTGTGTACTTTGCTGAGGAAGCTCTTCGTTTTCATTGGAACCGCTATTTTCCACCAACGCCATAGAGCTTTCTTTTAAATTCTCAAATAGTTCGGCTACCGGCTCTTTCAAAGCGGGATGAGAAGATAACCCAGTCTCTTCTATAATAGAAGGAATATCTTTTACTTCTGTAACATTATCCTGTTTTGCATCTTCTTTTTTCGAGGTTTCACTCGTTACATCGCTTTTTTTCTTTCTGCCTTTCTTTTTCACCTCTTTCGTATCTTCCACACCTGTCGATTCCACAGATGGAGACGGTGTCGGCTCTGTATTTGATTTACTTTCTAGTTCATTCGGTTTTTCAAGTACAGGCTTCTCTTTATTTTTCTTAGGTTTAGGACCTCTCTTTTTCGGAACAGGAGGATTAGCGGCAGCTTTACTTGCCATATCAATAGCTTGTTGATCAAGAATTTTATAGACAAGATCTTCTTGTTCTATACCATCAATCTTTTGGATACCCATTTCAGCAGCTATCACTTTCAACTGGTCAAGAGTTTTAGCGCTCAATTCTAAAATATTATACATGAATAAATAAATATGATTTACACTTTATATTTATTAAAGCTACCTGCATGATTACTCATACTGGCTGAAAGAACAAATATAATTATTGGATTTTTGAATTTACTGCGTACAGAATTTCACTACGCAATTTCACCGTACAAATATACGGCCGATTTGTCAAACAAAACAAGAAATGTAAAAATAAGTTTATTATTTAACTATTTTTCATATTTAAATTCGATTATTCTCTTTGTATCCACAGTCACTCGATATCCATCGGCCGCACGCTCTCCCAATATCCATATTATCGTATTTCCCGAACATAGCAGCAAAGCATTGGCTTTATCGATTAGAGAATATTTTTTATCTCTAAAATAATCGCTCAATTTACGGCTGCCTCTCATTCCAAAGGGGGTAAAACGATCTCCCGTCTCCCACCGGCGAATAATTAGCGGAAATACAAGTTTGTCCAAGTCGAAACAAGCATAGGATTTATCACGAGAGAAACAATACGTTTCATCGTTGTCCAGACATCGATATAATAAATTTCCGTGTAACAAAGTTCCACATTCTTCGAGACTTTCGATTTTCTCTACCACAGTCCCAGCCCCTTCTCTTTCCTGTGGTTCCAATATCAAATATTCCCTATCTTTAACGATTCTGTAATTCCGAGACAAAAACACCTTCCCAGAAATACCGCCACAAGACGATATTATCTCTGTTATCTGTTCGGAAACAAAGCCGTAAGGAGTCAAAAATTCAAATAAGAAAGCCTTAGGCGACGGAAGCTGTTTCAGTTTCTCCACCGGAATATAAATATATTCACCTTTATATTCCAACACGTTTTGCTCCTGCTCATGTATAGCCGCTTTATAGACCGATTCTACTTCCCTCAAATTCAAAATAGAAGAATATATGGAATGGTCGACCGACGGATTGATCGAACGTAACAAAGGCAATACCTGTAATCGAATTTTATTTCTGATATAAACCGATTCTAAATTGGTACAATCGACCACATACGACACCCCATGTTCCGACAAATACGATTCTATATCTTTACGGGAAACGGTCAACAACGGTCGCACGACAAATCCGTTACGTGGTTTCATCGACGTAAGACCGGCAATCCCGGTTCCTCGAATTAAATTCAGCAACAGGGTTTCCACACTATCGTCCCGATGATGGGCCATGGCTATCGCCTGTGCCCGATATTGTTTCCTTTTCTCTTCAAACCAATCATATCGCAGTTGGCGGCAAGCCATCTCGACCGACACATTATTGGTCATCGCATAACATGAAGCATCAAACGAAATCTCCTCGAACGGCAAATTCCACTCAAAAGCTATCTGCTGAGTAAAATTCCTGTCTCGCAAAGATTCTTCACCTCTCAAATTGAAATTACAGTGACAGACGATACACGAATATCCCAAACTCTTCAAGACATGAAGCAACGCAATCGAGTCGGCTCCTCCGCTCACTCCGACGATAACCGGGCCAGACTTATCTAAAAGTTTTTTATCCTCGACAAACTCGTGTATACTTTGTAAAAATGGAGAGACAGACATATTGTTGCTTCTTAAATTCATAACAAAATTAGTAATAAAGGAATATTTTTTCAGCAGATTCCCTTTTTTATTCGTCAAAAAAAATATTTCTCAAAAATCCACCCAAAAAGAAGTCATTTATTATTAAATTTGCATTTAAAAATAAGAATTATACAGGTATGATTGAAAAAATCCAACGTATCAAAGCAGAAATCGAGGCATTAAAAGTTTCTAAATCAGAAGATTTAGAGAATATTCGTATAAAATATCTAAGTAAAAAAGGAGAAATTTCTCAACTTTTCAATGATTTCAGAACTGTCGCCGCCGAACAAAAGAGAGAAGTAGGAAAACAACTGAATGAATTGAAGACTCTTGCAACAGAAAGAATCAATGCCTTGAAAAGCGAATTCGAAGATACCCATTCGGAATCACAAAATATAGACTTGACACGAACAGCCTACCCCATTCCGTTAGGATCGAGACACCCGCTTTCCTTAGTAAAAAACGAAATATGCGATATCTTCGCTCGTTTGGGATTTTCAATTGCAGAAGGTCCCGAAATCGAAGACGATTGGCATGTGTTCTCAGCATTGAATTTTGCCGAAGACCACCCGGCTCGCGATATGCAGGACACATTCTTTATACAACGTTCTCCCGATATTCTTCTTCGTACACACACCTCGTCTGTACAAACAAGAACGATGGAGCACTCCCAACCCCCTATCCGCATCATTTGTCCGGGTCGTGTTTACCGCAACGAAGCTATATCTTACCGGGCACACTGCTTTTTCCATCAAGTAGAAGCCTTATACATAGATAAGAATGTTTCTTTTGCCGATTTGAAGCAAGCGTTGCTTTATTTTGCCAAAGAAATGTTCGGATCAGAAACTCAAATTCGACTCCGTCCTTCTTATTTCCCGTTTACCGAACCTTCTGCCGAAATGGATATATCCTGTAATATCTGCGGGGGTAAAGGATGTGCATTTTGCAAACATACCGGTTGGGTCGAAATTCTGGGTTGCGGTATGGTAGACCCCAATGTCCTCGAAGCATGTGGCATAGATAGTAAAATATACAGCGGTTATGCATTAGGCATGGGTATCGAACGAGTCACCAATCTGAAATATAAAGTCAAAGATTTACGAATGTTCTCTGAGAACGATGTACGTTTCCTCGAAGAATTCGAATCGGCTCATTAAAATTTATGTGAATGGAGTTTTGTAAAGTCGCTTGTGTTCTCGCGGGAGGAGGCATAGGTTCTGTTGCAAGGTTTTTTATCGCTTCGGAAATTCAACGTCTTTTCCCGGCTTATCCGTGGGGAACATTATGCGTAAACTTAGCAGGCTCTTTTATCATCGGGATACTTTGGGCTTTTTGTTATTCTTTTGATTTTTCACCTAATCTGAGAGCTTTTTTATTCGTCGGATTATTAGGAGGATTTACCACGTTCTCCTCATTCTCTTTGGAAACGATGAATCTATTGAATTTAGGGAAAGTCCATAGTGCTCTATCTTATATCATCGGTACTAATCTCGGAGGTATTATTGCCGTTTTCGGAGGATTTTTCTTAGCGAAATATAGTCTTCATATGATAAAATTTTTATAACGCCATGACTACCAAAGAAAGATATGCCGGAGTCATTAAATGGTTTCAAGAAAACAAACCTATCGCCGAAACCGAATTGCAATATCACGACCCATTTCAATTACTGATTGCAGTCATTCTGTCGGCACAATGTACCGACAAACGGGTAAACATGATAACCCCGGCTCTATTCGAAGCATTCCCTACTCCACAAGATCTGGCCGCAGCTACACCGGAAGAAGTTTATACATACATTAAAAGCGTATCATACCCCAATAACAAATCGAAACATTTGGTGGGAATGGCTCGTACACTCATCGAACAGTTCAACGGTGTCGTACCTTCCGAAATAGAAGATTTGCAAAAATTACCGGGAGTGGGCCGAAAAACAGCCAACGTCATAGCATCGGTCGTATTTAACAAAGAAGCGATGGCTGTCGATACTCACGTTTTCAGAGTCTCCAACAGAATCGGACTCACCAACCATTCAAAAACTCCCCTCGAAACAGAAAAAACATTGGTAAAAAATATTCCGGGACACCTACTCCCCATCGCACATCATTGGCTGATTCTACACGGACGTTACATTTGTATGGCTCGCAAACCCAATTGCTTGGAATGCGGAATCCGCCCATATTGCAAATATTACAATCATAACCAAAAGAATAATGCCGAAGAATAATTCTCCGGCATTATTCTTTTTATAAAAATCACTTCATTATTCGGGAATATAACATTCGAGTAACTTCGCAGAAGTTTCTGCCTCGATTGTCACCCATGAGAGTGTAGCGGGAATCAATGCGGTTTGTCCTTGATGTAAAAATATCGTGTAACCGTTACTATCGGTCAATCGCACTTTTCCTCCCATACACATATAGATAACGAACGAGTCATGTTCTGAAACAGAACGCTTCACACTTTTATCCACTTCGATCAAATTCGTTTCGAAATACGGGCATTTGACTAAACCGACAGCATCGTTATTTTTGGCCGCATAATCGGTTCGTAAATTATCATACATTTTAAAATCGACTGCATCGATAGACTGCTCGATATGCAACTCTCTGGCATTGCCCTGCGCATCTCTACGATCATAATCGTATATGCGATAAGTAATATCGGAGCTTTGCTGAATCTCGGCTATCAATATTCCCTCACAAATAGCATGAATACGGCCTGCCGGAAGGAAGAACACATCGCCGCTTTTCACTTCATGAAATTGCAATACGTCGGTAATCGTATTATTTTTGATTCGCTCTACATACTCTGCGGGAGTTATTTGCTTAGAAAATCCCGAATAGAGGCCTGCTCCCGGTTTAGCGTCGATGACATACCACATCTCGGTTTTCCCGAATGAATTGTGCCGGGCCATCGCCAACTCATCATTGGGGTGAACTTGAATAGAGAGATTATCGTGTGCGTCGATAAATTTAATCAACAACGGGAATTTATCGGCATAGCGAGCTGCGACATGCTTCCCCAGCAAATTCGCCCCGTCGCGCTTAATCAACTCCGTAATCGTTTTCCCTTTATCTTCCCCCTCGCAAACGACCGATATACGATCGCCTACTTGTGAAATTTCCCAACTTTCACCGATACCGGGGTGAACTTCGGGTAACTGTTTGAATCGGCTGATTTCTTCTCCCCCCCAAATCATAGGACGAAGAATGTCTTCAAATTTCAAAGGATACATAGCTTTTATTTTTTATATCAACATTATAATTATAGAGTTATTCGATACTTATCCGGTTCTATATTTTTACCCGTCCAAAACACAGGCTCGCTCTCGGTCCCATACCTGTCACGAGCCACTATGGCATAATTCCTATAAGGAATCGACAATGAACATGAATGTATATTTTTAGGTAATACAGCCACGATCTGATCTCCCGTATTCATATCCAAAGAATCATTTGTCGCATACAATACATAGGTGAACGCACCATCTGCCGGACTCCAAGAAATATTAGAAACACCGCCCTGTGCCTCCACTCGTAAATTGTTCGGTGTATCCGGTATTTGCGATATGGGATTTTTCAACCCGGGTGTCAAGGCTGGATACCTGTAAAAACAGGAAACGAGCCATTGCCTCAAAATCGTATGCGTATGTAAATTTTCATATCGGAAATAGGCCTGTCCCACTCCCATTTTCCGAGTGGTCTCGATTTGTCTCTTTATTTCTATGAAAGGCCAATTACCTTCACTCTTATCTAACCGGTAAACACCCAAGCCACTTATTACTTTTTCGGGAGGACAAGAATTTGCCCAGTCGTACAAGAACGGATAATAATTTTCTTCCCTAAAATACATCATCGGGACAATAAAATCATGCCGTCCGCTCTGCAACCAATCTTTCGGATTTTGCGAAACAGCCTCCATACAGCTCCATTCCGCAGGGAAACCCTCTAATGAAGCATATCTACCTAACGGTGAACTACTGACTTTCACCCACGGCTTTAATCGTTTTACCTCTTCATAAATGGCTGTGACGATACCGGTTATATTGTCTTCTCTCCAACGAAACAAAGACTTGCTTCTACTTCCCCACTTCCTAAACGAATCGGAATCGGGAAATTTCATCGCATTATCGGGATAACGCACATAATCCAAAAGAATACCATCGACATCATATTTAGAAACGACTTCCCCGACTAATACTCTTAAATAATCCTTCACCGCCGGATTCCCCGGATCAAGAAACCATTCCCCCGATAATTGCTTACACCATGAACGATGGCGGGCAACAACCGAAGAACGACCTTGTTTTTTCACTTGCCTATTCGATCCCACCGGAAAAGTGACGAGCCAAGCGTGGCATTCGATAGCCCGTTTATGACATTCCTCGATGACGAAAGCAAGAGGATCGTATCCGGGTTCCTGCCCATGACTTAAAACGGCAGCCCACGGTTCGTATCGAGAAGAATAAAAAACCTCACCTCGAATACGCGCTTGAAAAAACACCGTATTGATTCCCACCGATTGCAACTCATCGAGAATATAGCACAACTCTTTTTGCTGTATATATCTATCGGACAAAACCTTTACCGGACGCGAAGGCCAATCCAATCCCCAGTTCGTTGTTATCCACACCGCCCTCATTTCATATTTCGGAGAAGAAGGAAATATGGAAACACAGATAAAACAAACTGAAAGAAGTATTAGCAGTCGTTTTTTCATTAAAGATTTGTATTAAGAGAAATAGTGCAAACAAAAGCAGAAACAAATTTATCGGACTCTACCGAGCACAGTCTATTTCCACATTTGGTGCAAAGGTACATTTTTATTCCCACAAAATAGCTTTACAGAACTTATTTCATACGACAAAAACTCAACTCCCAAAAATAAAATAAGAACGACAGATTATCATAAAAAATAGTACCTTTGCAATTCCATACGAAAGATTATGAATACAACTTTCGCCACCATATTAGAAATTGTCGGCACACTGGCCTTCGCCATTAGTGGTATTCGATTAGCAGCCGCAAAACAATTCGATTGGTTCGGAGCCTATGCTGT
>Ga0129308_1001907_pt1 | contig 19575 bp, 21 predicted proteins | sample L827metagenome_FD_94440 | JGI IMG/M metagenome (GOLD analysis project Ga0129308, IMG submission 94440) | Ring-tailed lemur group fecal microbial communities from Wisconsin, USA - L827 metagenome | ecosystem: Host-associated > Mammals > Digestive system > Large intestine > Fecal | place: USA... | reverse complement strand
CTGTTGGAGGCCAGCTTGATGGTGGGAATGGCCGTCCCCAAGGGGTTGCCCCGACCGGTGGTGAACAGGAGAATCTGGGCCTGACTGGACAGCAGGTTGGTAACCGATACGCTGTCGTTGCCCGGGCCGGTCATCAGATTCAAACCCGGCTTGCGGCACACCTCACCCATTTCCAGGGTGTCCGTAACTACGGCGTGTCCGCCCTTCTGGATACAGCCCAGGGATTTCTCCTCCAGAGTGGTAATGCCTCCCCGCTTATTTCCGGGAGAGGGATTCTCATAAATAGGCTGGTCATAGCGGATGTAGTACTCTTTAAACGAGTTGATCATATTCACGACCTTGTCAAAGGTCTCCCGGCTGTCGGCCCGGTTCATCAACTGAGTCTCAGCGCCGAACATCTCAGGCACCTCGGTCAGCACCGCGGAGCCGCCCATCTCCGTCACAAACTCGGAGATGCGGCCGCACAGGGGGTTGGCAGTGATGCCGGAGAAGGCGTCGGACCCGCCGCACTTGAAGCCCACGACCAGGTGCTCCGCCGAAACCTCTTCCCGTTTGTCCTGATTCATGACGGCGGCGATCTCCCGGATCAGGGCGAGGCCCGCTTCGATTTCGTCTCCCTCCACATCCTGACACACCATGGTCCGGATGCGGCTGTGGTCATAGTCGCCCAGGGCGGGCAGGAAATGCTCCAGATCGTTATTTTCGCAGCCCAGGCTGACCAGCAGCACGCCGCCGGCATTGGGATGCTTCACAATGTTGGCCAGCAGCTTCTGTGTCGTCTCAAAGTCGTCTCCCAGCTGGGAACACCCGGCGTTGTGGGGATAGGCCACCACGCCGTCCCCGGCCTGGATGCCCGCCCGGCGGGCGGCGTCGGCCATACGGCTTACCGCCCGGTTGACGCAGGACACGGTAGGGATAATCCACAGCTCATTCCGGGTACCCACCCGGCCGTCGGCCCGGCGGTAGCCCTGGAAGGTGGTGGGCAGACCGGCGCAGTCCACCGGCTGCTTGGGGACAGGCTGGTACTGATAGTCCAGCAGGCCCTCCAGATTGGTCTTGACATTGTGACTGTGGAGCCACTGGCCGGCCCGGACTCTTTGCGTGGTATGGCCGATGGGTGCGCCATATTTTGTGACAATCGCACCCTCGTCCAGATTCTCCAGGGCCATCTTATGGCCGAAGGGAATGGGCTCGGCAGTCTGGTACTCCCGTCCGGCTGCGGTGACGGCCAGTCCTTCCGGCAGATCCCGAAGGGCCACCGCCACATTGTCGTTGGGGTTAATTTGAATCAATTCACGCTGTTCCGCCATACGCTTACCACTCCGCAATGGATCCGTCTTTGTGGCGCCACACGGGGTTTTTCCAGCTGTGGGGCGTCTTGCTCTCCTCCAGCACCAGGGCCTCGTTGACCTCTACGCCCAGGCCGGGACGCTTGGGCAGCTCCACATGGCCATCATGGAAGGCGAGATCTTCCTTGTTCAGGATGTAATCCAGAGGCTCATGATACTCGTTGTAGTGGATGCCCATGCTCTGCTCCTGAATATAGGCGTTGTAGCTGGTGGCGTCCACCTGGAGGCAGGCGCTGAGGGCGATGGGGCCCAGGGGGCAGTGGGGCGCCAGGGCCACGTCGTAGGCCTCGGCCATGGAGGCGATCTTCTTCACCTCGGTGATACCGCCGGCATGGGACAGGTCGGGCTGGATAATGTCCACGCCGCCGGCGTGGAGCAGGCGCTTAAAGTCATAGCGGGAGAACAGGCGCTCACCGGTGGCGATGGGGATATTACAGGCGGCGGCGATCTCCTTGAAGTCCTCCATGTTCTCACACAGGACGGGCTCCTCGATGAACATGGGATCGAACTCCTCCAGCTTCTTGGCCAGGATCTTGGCCATGGGCTTGTGGACACGGCCGTGGAAATCCACAGCGATGCCGAAATACTTGCCGGTGGCTTCCCGAATGGAGGCCACTCGCTCCAGCACCTCGTCAATCTTTTCATAGCTGTCCACGATTTGGAGTTCCTCGGTGCCGTTCATCTTGATGGCGGTGAAGCCGGCGTCCTGCTTGGCCTTGGCCGCCGCGGCCACATCGCTGGGCCGGTCGCCGCCGATCCAGGAGTACACGCGCATCTTATCCCGGCAGGCGCCGCCCATCAGCTGATAGACGGGGGCGTTGAAGAATTTACCCTTGATGTCCCACAGTGCCTGGTCAATGCCGGCCATGGCGCTCATAATGATGGGGCCGCCGCGGTAGAAGCCGGCACGGTACAGCATATTCCAGATGTCCTCGATCCGCATGGGATCGACGCCCAGGAGATAGTCCTTCATCTCCTCCACGCAGGCCAGGACAGTGGCCGCCTTGCCCTCGATGACGGGCTCGCCCCAGCCGGTGATGCCGTCGCTGGTTTCAATCTTGACAAAGCCCCAGCGGGGACGGACCAGATACGTGCTGATATTTGTGATGACCATAATTTTGACTCCTCCTATTTCTTTGACGGGCCCCTTACAGACCCACGATAAACACCCACACGGGCAGCGCGATGACCATAAACAGCATGGTCTGGACCATAATATTGGCCGCATAATCGGGGGCGCAGTCATACTCCGAGGCCACGATGGTGGTCATGGACCCGGAAGGCAGGGCCGCGATGATGGTGCTGATCCGGACGATGGCGGGGTCCACCCCCAAGGCCCGCATCACCAAACAGATCACAGCGGGCAGCACGATCATCCGCAGGGCGGTGGCCAAATACAGCTTCCGATCCCGGATGATCTTCCAAATGCCGGAGTGGGCCAGATTGCAGCCAATGATTATCATGGACAGGGGCATGGTCATCGCCCCAATGATGGAAAAAGTGCTGGAAAAAGGCTCTGGAATCTTGATCTGCAGAAAGTACATCACCAGCGCCAGCAGAGACGCAATGGCTATTTTATTGGTAAGCAGGGAGCGAAGGCTCATGCACCCACTGTCTCCCAAGTAGGACATGCCCCAGGTGTAGAACAGAACGTTATAGATCATACTGAAGGTGATAGCGCACAGCAGACCCACGTTTCCATACAGTTCCTGGAGAATGGGATAGCCGATAAACGTGATGTTGCAGAAGATGATGGAGCAGACAAACACCTTGCGTTTCGCCTCCTCCAGCTTCAGCCGCTTGCTGAGGAAAATCACGGTGGGGATGCTCACCGCATAAAAAATCACCGCGTACAGCGCGGTAAACAGGATGGCTTGCACCGCCTCCATAGAAAAGGCCTGCTGAGAGGACATGAACACGGTGAAATACACCACCATCTTCATCAGGAGCGTGGTAACGCTCTTCTGGTCCTGCTCATTGAACACACCCCGGCGGCAGAGCACATAGGATACCGCCACCACAAAAAATACTTTGAACATCAGACATGCCAGCGTGTACAGCATAGGGCACCTCACTTTCCCCGTCCGTATCGCCGGTGCGGGAATCGAGCCGCCGTCTTTCCATGGCAGCTCTTTGAATCAGATTTTCCCTCCTAGTACACCGGGTGGGCGGCCGCGGACGACCGCCCACCCGGCAGCAGAGGAGGCAACGATTTACTTCAGCATACCGGTAGCCCGGGGCAGGAACTCGGAAATTGCGGGGATAAAGGTGATCAGCAGCAGACACACAATCATAGCGATGATAAATCGAATGATGCCTTTACAGACCACTTCCAGCGAGGTATTGCCCACACGGGCAGCCACGAACAGGTTGATGCCCAGAGGGGGAGTGATGAAGCCGATGGCCAGGTTGACCACCATGATGATGCCGAAGTGGATGGGGCTCAGACCCAGGGCCTGGGCCACGGGCAGCAGGATGGGAGACAGCACCATCATGGCGGGGGTGGTGTCCATGAAGCAGCCCACAAACAGCAGCAGAATGTTGATCAGGGTCAGGATGACGAAGCGGTTGTCGGACAGGCTGATCAGCGCGTTGCTGACCAGCTGGGGAACCTGCTCCATGGTCAGAATACGGGTAAAACCGGTGGCGCAGCCGATGATGACCATGGTGGTGCCGGTGGTAGAGCAGGCGTTGGCGATGGTGTTGAACAGGTTTTTAAAGTTCAGCTCACGATAGATGAACAGGCCGCAGACCAGAGCGTAGACAGCGGCCACGGCAGCGGCCTCGGTGGGGGTGAAGAAGCCGCCATAGATGCCGCCCAGGATGATGATGGGATCGATCAGAGCCCAGACAGCGTCCAGGATGATGTGAGTCTTTTCCTTGGCGGTGTACTTGGTGGTGTCACCCTTCCAACCCATCTTCTTGCAGTAGAAGTAGCAGACCAGGCACAGCACCACACCGATCAGGATACCGGGCAGGAAGCCGGCCATGAACATGGTGGAAACAGAGGTGCCGGTGGAGGTGCCGTAAATGACCATGGGGATGCTGGGAGGAATGATAACGCCGATACAGCCGGCGCAAGCCACGCAGGCCAGAGTGAAGCTCTTGCTGTAACCCTTCTCCAGCATGGTGGGCACCACCATGCTGCCGACGGCGGCCACGGTGGCCGGGCCGGAACCGGAAACGGCGGCGAAGAACATACACACCACAACGGTGACGATGGCCAGACCGCCGGTGGCACGGCCGAAGAAAACATTACAAACATTCAGGATACGCTTGGACACGCCGCCGGCGGCCATCAGCTCACCGGCCAGGATAAACAGAGGAATCGCCATCAGGGGGAACGAATCGCTGCCCGCGATCAGCTGACTGACCACGAAGCTGTCCGTCATGCGGGGGTTCACCATAACTGCGGACAGAGCGCTCAAACCGATGGCAATACCAACCGGAACGTTCAAAATCAGAAATACCAGCAGGGTAACAAACAATACAATGGCAGTCATCCGTCATACTCCTCCCCGTTCTTCAGGCACTTGACCCGATAGATGATGGTCTGGATCTCACGGATGGTAGCCAGGCCAAAGCCCACCACAGTGGACATGTAGATATACTGGAAGGGGATTTTCAGGGCGGGAGATCTCATGTTGTACTGGATCTGAGCCATGGAGTAGTTGAAGCCGGTGACCGTGATGTAGATTGCGAAGGCGACAAACAGGATATCGCCCAGCAGGATTACATAAGGACGGACCTTCTTGGGGAACAAATACAGGGCCGCATCAATCTTGATGTGCTTTCTCAGCTTACAGCCGTAGCTGATGCCCAAATAGATCAGCCAAATAAAGACGTATCTGGCCAGCTCTTCCGACCAGGAAAGGGAATTGTTAAATACATAACGCATGACCACCTGCACGAAAATCAGCAGGGTCATAAAAGACATCAGAAATACGCAGAGATAGAGTTCCACGTTTTCATCCAGCCATTTCAATACCTTTTTCAAGATAGCCTTCCTCCTCTGCCTGCTTTAGGTCCCGCCGGGGACCCTCCCATCCAGTGGGAGGGTCCCAACGGAAATTTCTCAGCAATGGAAATTACTTGTTTCTGTAAGCGTCCAGCTCCTGAGCCATCTGGTCAGCCAGCTCGGGCTTGTACATGATCTTCTTGGCGGCGTCCAGGCTGTTGGCCTTATCGGCGGCGTCCTTGAAGCTCATCTTCTCCTCGTCGGTCAGGGTGCGGACGGCGCAGCCGGCAGCTTCCATGACTTCGACGGCCTTGTCCTCATACTCCTGAGACAGCTCGTACTGGCGGGCGGTGGTCTCAGCCATGGCCTTGGTCAGAGCCTCCTGCTGCTCAGCAGACAGAGAGTTCCACTTGTCCATGTTCATGACGACATAGTAGGGGGTGTACACGTGCTCGGTCAGGGTGCAGTACTTCTCGATCTCCTCGAACTTGTTGCCGGTGATGATGCCCAGGGGGTTCTCCTGGCCGTCAACGGTGCCCTGCTGCATGGCGGTGAACAGCTCGCCGAACGCCATGGGGGTGGGGTTGGCGCCCATGGCCTTCCAGGCGGCCAGGTGGATCTCGTTGGCCATGGTGCGGATCTTCAGACCGCTCAGGTCAGCGACGGAAGCAATGTCCTTGTCATTGGTGGTGATGTTGCGGAAGCCGTTCTCCCAGAAAGCCAGACCCTTCAGGTTGTAGTCCTTGAAGCCCTCCAGGATGGCCTGGCCAGCCTCGCCGTTGAAGCCCACGTCATAGACTTCCTGCTTGTTCAGGAACAGGTAGGGCACGTCGTAAACATACAGGTCATTGTAAGTAACAGCGACGGAAGAGGTGGAACCCACGGCGATGTCGCACTCGCCGGTCTGAGCCATGGCGAAGGACTGCTCGTCGTTGCCCAGCTGGTTATCGGGGAAGTGCTTGATGGTGATGGTGCCGTTGGAGTACTCCTCAACCTTGGGAATGAACACCTCGGTCACAGCGTCCTTGGCGCTGGAAGAGGTCACGTTGCCCATGACCAGCTCCACGGGAGCGCTCTCACCGCCCTGGGCGCCGCTCTGGGCACCGCTCTGGGCAGAACCCTGGGTGTTGCTCTTACCGCCACAGGCCGCCAGAGACAGCATCATGGCGCCGGCCAGCAGACCAGCAAAAAGCTTCTTTTTCATAACATCTTTCCTCCTATTTTTTCATCCTATTGTTTATTAGGTGCTCCGGATCAGATCACAGATCACATAATAACCGGTTTTATGCGCGGATCGGCTTTGAAAACGCTCCGCTTACTTGCACAGGTATCCGCCGTCGCAGGGGATCACGGAGCCCGCCAGATAGTCGGAGGCATCCGAGGCCAGGAAAATGCACAGGCCCTTCATGTCGTCGGGGGTGCCCCAGCGGTGGGCGGGGATACGGCTCAGGATCTCGGTATTGCGGCCTTCATCGTTGAGCAAAGCGGTGTTCATCTCGGTAGCCATGTAGCCGGGGGCGATGGCGTTGACGTTGATGCCCTTGCCGGTCCACTCGTTGGACAGGGCCTTGGTCAGCTGAGCCACAGCGCCCTTACTGGCCGCATAGGCGGGAACGGTATAGCCGCCGAAGAAGCTGAGCATGGATGCGATGTTAACGATCTTGCCCTTGGAGCCCTGGCGGATAAACTGCTGTCCGGCCATCTGGCACAGATCGAAGGTAGCGGTCAGGTTGACCTCCAGCACGGCGTCCCAATCTTCGATGGGGAACTCCTCACAGAAGTGGCGGCGCTGGATGCCCGCGCCGTTCACCAGGATGTCCAGGTGTCCGCCCAGCATTTCCACGGCCTTGGCAAAGCCCTCGCGGCGCTTGGTCCGGTCACTCAGATCAATGGCGATGCCGTGGCACTTGAAGCCCTTATCGGCAAAGTCCTTGGCCACCTTCAGGGCGGTCTCGCTGGAACCAACCACGACCACTTCGCAGCCGGCCTCCATGAGGCCCTCGGCCATGCCGTGACCCAGGCCTCTGGTAGAGCCGGTCACGATGGCCTTGCGGCCAGTCAAATCAAACAGTTTCAAGAAAATTTCCTCCTTGTTTCTCAGCAGCCGGTCTGATAGCAGGCCAGATAGCGTTCATATTTTTCCCGGTACAGTCCCGCCTTGGATGGATTCGGCTTGATGACCCGGCTCACCTCGGGCTCATAAGCACAGGCGTCATCAATCACGCCCAGCAGCTCCATGGCCAGCACCGCGCCGCCCAGCAGGGAGCCGTGCTCGTTTTCATTGACCTCCAGCTCCTGCTGGAAGATGTCCGCACACATCTGGGCCCATGCCTCCGAATGGAGAATACCACCGGAAAACCGAATGTGTTTGGGCGTTCCGTTGACCTCGGCCAGGATCTGGTAGCAGTGATACAGGTTGAACAGTACGCCTTCCTGGACCGCCAGATAGAGATCAGACAGCTTGTGCTGGGGGCGCACCCGAAGGAAACCCCCCTCCCGCTCGTCGTTCCAGCCGGGGCAGCGTTCCCCGAAGAGGAAGGGCAGAAATACCGGAGTATCCACCCGGTCGGTGACGCCCTCTTCCAGCTCCGCATAGCTCATTTTGGACAATCCCATCTGTCCCTTAAACCAGTCTACACAGTTGCAGCAGCCGTTTGTCGCCGCACCGGACAGCCAGTTCTTGGGGGAGCGGTAGCACCAGGTACTGGGCTCCGCCGGCAGGACCGGCTTGCTGGTGGTCAGCCGGATGGCTCCGCTGGTGCCTACGGAGAAGGTCATGACCCCCTCCGCTACGGCGCCGGCCCCCACCTGGTTCAGACCGCCGTCGGCGTTGGTGGGAATTACCGGGATGCCCGGCTTCACACCCAGCTCCGCCGCAGCCTCTTCGGTCAGGGGGAAGGTCTTGTCGTAAGATACCAGCTCACCCAACTGATCCCGGGTAATGCCCAGCTCATCCAGCAGTTCCTGGTCAAACTCACCTGTCCAAGTGTTGAACAGGCCGCTGCCAGAGGCAACACAGGCGGTCAGCACCCGCTGTCCGGTCATGCGGTAGTTGTTATATGTACCCTGGCCCATAATGTAGTAACGGCACAGGTCGTAGCCCTGCTCCTTCAGCAGCATCAGCTTAAAGAAGGGGTAGACCGCATTGACCATACATCCAGTTTTCTGATAGAAGCTGCGGACATATTCCGGATCCTGACGCAGCTTCTTGCATACTGAAGCGGCGCCCGTGTAGGACCACAAATAGACGGGCGTGGTCAGCTTCATATCCCGACTGCACAGCATCAGGCTGTGCCAGGTTCCACTCAGGGAGATCATATCCACCGGACGACCGGCCACCAGCTCACGTCCCACCTGCACCATATCCCGATACACGTTTTCCGCATTATGGACGGTTACATCCTCGTAATTTCCCGTGTAGGCTCTCACCTTCACCTCAAAGCTGTGGTCCTCGGTGTGATAGAGCATCGCTTTGGCCGAGGTCGTGCTGGCCTCCAGTACCAAAACATTCATTTTGCATCCTCCTGACATTTGACATTGTTCTCGCTAAAGGGCGCTCAGGCCAAAGCGAAATCTTCCGCCTATGTCAAAAGTCCTTGCAGTCCACAACGACCTTCACGGTACCCAGGCTGGTATCCGCGATCATGTCGAAGACCTTCTCCGCATCCTTCATGGGGACGATGTGGGTGACGACCTTCTCCAGCTGGGGCTGCAAATCCTTGCAGTACTCCACAGCCCGGCCAAACTCTTCCTTCGTGTACACGCGGGTGCCGATCATCCACTGCTCCTTGAAGTTGAGCTGCTGGAGGTTGACCTCGTGGGGCTTCTTGTGAACAGCCACCATGCAGATGGTGCCGCTGACGCGGGTGATCTCGGTCATGTCCATGGCGGCCTGAGCGGAACCGCTGCACTCAAACAGCACATCGCAGCCCTCGCCGTCCGTGGCGGCCTTGACCGTCTTGTTCAGGTCCTCCTTAGACACGTTCACAGGGATCATGCCCAGGCTCTCGGCAATGGCCAGACGCTTCTCGGCCACGTCGGAAATAAACACCTTAGAAACACCGATGTTCTTCAGTACGATACCGGTCAGCATACCGATGGGACCGGCGCCGATGACCACGGCCACGTCACGGGCCTTGACCTCGGCCTGATGGACGGCCCGGAGGATCACGGCCAGAGGCTCAATCACCACAGCGGCCCGGTCGCTTACACCGTCGGGAACCTTGAACAGCACGTCCTCGTCCACATACAGGTGCTCGCACATACCGCCATCCACATCGATGCCGATCAGGCCCAGAGTATTGCACACATGCGCGTTACCGGTGCGGCAGGGGAGGCAGTGTCCACAGGACAGCAGGGGGTAAGGCACTACTCGATCGCCCTTCTTGAACTTCTTCCCGTCCTCTTCCACAATGCCCAGGAACTCGTGGCCGAAAACCAGAGGAGCCTTGGCGCGGGGGTGCGTACCCAGGTAGATGCCGATATCAGAACCGCAGACACCGCAGTACTTTACATCGATCTTAACTGCGTTCTCCTTGGCCTCAGGCTCCGGAATATCCTTTAACACAGCCTGCTTCGGTCCCGCATAAATCAGTGCTTTCATAGAAATCCGATCCTTTCCTGCTTTAAAAAAATAAAATTTTTTTGTTGTTCAAAATAATCTTTTAAACTGAATTTTAAATTCAATTCTTGTCTACATTTTATATTCTCTCACATGGGTTGTCAATAGCCATTCCAATTTTGAGCATTTTATCTAATTTATGTTTTAGTTTATTCTTAATAGCTTTTTAGTCATATTAATATTTTACTAGTCTATTGTTATCTTCTGTAATTTTTTCTTTATTCATCTAATCGTTTTATTGAGCCATATTTATCTGCTTTTATTTCTTATTTAACTTTGTTCAATAGTATTTATTTGTGTGATTATTTTTGTTTTTTTGCTTTTGACTTGGTTTTTAGTCTGCCTGACAAGAAAACAGCCTCTTTTTTGGTGAAACTGCCCAACCGCTTGTTCCAACCTAGCCGTGTCACTCATAGCTCAGTCCCCACAGTTTACCAGAAAATATCTTTCTTTCGATCACCCCTTCTCTTTGGATTCCAGCTGGTTTTTCTTGCCTCTCCTTGCTCTCTCTCCGCTTTGCTCAAAAAAGAAAGTCCTTCTTATATCTTTTTCACAAGATTTTCTTTTCAACTAGAAAATCAATTGACATACCTGCCATGCGTGATAAAATGGGGTTGCAATAAGATTTTAAATCCAATTCTTTAGCTCGTGAAAGAATCATTTTAGAAAAGAAAGGACTGTCCTGTAATGACTCCCATGCTTCAGCTGATCCGTAAAATTGGTATCGTTCCCGTTATCAAGATCACCGACCCCGACACCGCCGTGCCTCTGGCCCGTGCATTAAACGAGGGCGGCATTCCCGTGGCTGAGGTCACCTTCCGTACCGAGTACGCCGCTGAGGCCATCCGCCGCATCAGTAAGGAGGTCCCCGATGTCTTGGTTGGCGCCGGTACCGTGCTTACCTGCCAGCAGGTGGATCAGGCTGTGGAGGCGGGCGCCAAGTTCATCGTTACTCCCGGCTTCAACCCCACCGTCGTGGACTACTGCCTGGACAAGCAGATCCCCGTCCTCCCCGGCGCTCCCTCCACCAGCGACATTGAGAAAGCCCTGGAGCGTGGTCTGGAAGTCGTCAAGTGCTTCCCCGCCGAAGCTCTGGGTGGTCTGTCCTATATCAAAGCGGTCGCCGCCCCCTACGGCAGCATGATGTTCATGCCCACCGGCGGCGTCAACCCCGGCAATATCAACAGCTACCTCTCCTTTAATAAGATCCTGGCCTGCGGCGGCAGCTGGATGATCGACAGCAAGCGCATCGCCGCCGGCGACTACGACGGCATCGCCGATCTGTGCCGCGAGGCGGTGGACACCGTTCTGGGCCTTGAGTTCGTCCACGTGGGCATCAACGGCGGCAGCAAGGACGAGGCGCTGAAGATGGCCGGCCTGCTCTCCGCCATTCTCCACGTTCCCGCCCGCGAGACCGAATCCGACGCCTGGGTCGGCGGGGTTGAAATCTCCGGCGGCGCCAGCCGCGGCGCCAACGGCCGTCTGGACATCGCCTGCAACGACCTGGAGCGCGCCATCTTCCACCTGGAGCACCGGGGCATTGCCTTCGACCATAGCTCCAAGGGTGTGGATTCCATGGGCCGCCCCTGCATCTATTTCCAGGACCAGATCGGCGGATTCGCCCTGGCTCTGGTCCAGCGGTAAGGGAGGCGCGGCAGCATGAGTAAGTATCTCGTCCTGGCTACCCCCCGCTCTTTTGCCAAAAATGACCCGGCACCCATCCGTCTGCTGGAGGAAAACGACTGCCAGGTTCTCCGCCTGCCCATGGACGGCGGAGACCTCCACGAACAGCTGATGGAATACCTGCCCAAGGCCGACGCCGTGATCGCCGGTCTGGAACCCTATGACCGCTCTATGCTGGAGCTGGGCAAGAATCTGAAGATCGTCTCCCGCTACGGCGTGGGCTATGATAAAGTGGACGTGGCTGCCGCTAAGGAGCTGGGCATTAAGGTCTCCATCACTCCCGGCGCCAACAGCGACTCCGTAGCCGACCTGGCCATGACTCTGATGCTGGCCGCTGCCCGGAACGTGTGCCCCATGAACGCCTCCATCCGGGCCGGTGAAAACAACAAGCCCATTTCCGGCGTGGAAATGTGGCACAAGACTCTGGGCGTTGTGGGTACCGGCCGCATCGGCAAGGGCGTCATCAAGCGCGCCTCCGGCTTTGAGATGAAGGTCCTGGCCAACGACGCTTACCCCGACGAGGCCTTTGTGGAGGCCCACAACGGGAAATACGTCGATCTGGACACCCTGTTCCGGGAAGCCGACTTTATTACCCTCCACGCCCCCCTCACTGAGGAAACCAAGAACATGGTGGACGCCCGCCGTCTGTCCGAGATGAAACCCACCACCGTACTGGTCAATACGGCCCGGGGCGGCATTGTGGACGAGGATGCTCTGTACGAGGCGCTGAAAAATGGTCAGATCGGCGCCGCCGCTCTGGACGCCACTGTGGTGGAGCCCGCCTGCGGCAGCCCCCTGGCTACTCTGCCCAACTGTATTCTTACTCCTCACGCCGGCGCCGCCACCACCGAGGCCGGCCTGAACATGGGCATGCTGGCCGCCCAGAACGTTCTGGACATTCTCAACGGCAAGGACTGCCGTTTCCTGGTGTAAGCCCCGCCCCCCTTCCATATTGAAATGATAGGAGTGTAAACCGATGTCAAAACAGCAATTCGGTGTGGTCGGTCTTGCCGTCATGGGCCGCGGCTTGGCCTTGAACCTGGCGGAGCACGGTTTTTCCGTAGCCGGATACAATTTGGAGCCAGAAATGACCGACGCCTTTGTGGCGGAGGGCCGCCGACTGGGATATGACGTAGCTGGTTATCCTTCTTACGAAAAATTTTGTGCCGCTCTGGAGCGCCCCAGAAAAATTCTGATCATGGTCAAGGCCGGCAAGCCCGTGGACTACGTCCTGGATGGTCTTCTCCCCCATCTGGAGGCCGGCGACGTAGTCATTGACGGCGGCAACTCCCATTACCCTGACACTCTGGTCCGCCAGGACCGCTGTGCAGGCCTGGGCATCCACTTTTTGGGCATGGGTGTGTCCGGCGGCGAGGAAGGCGCCCGCCATGGTCCCGCCCTCATGCCCGGCGGCGATCCGTCCGCCTACGAGCTGGCCGCTCCCTTCCTCACCGCTATCTCCGCTCATGTGGGAAATGACCCCTGCTGCGGCTATATCGGCGCGGCCGGCGCCGGCCACTATGTAAAGATGGTCCACAACGGCATCGAATACGGCGACATGCAGCTCATCTGTGAAGCCTACTATCTGATGAAGCGCCTGCTGGGCCTGTCCGCTCAGGAGATCGCCCAGTATTTCCATCAGTGGAATCAGGGGGAGCTGTCCAGCTACCTCATTGAGATTACCGACCACATTCTCACCACTGCCGACCCAGACACAGGCAAGCCTCTGGTGGATGTGATTCTGGGCGAGGCCGGCAGCAAGGGTACCGGCATGTGGACCGTCCAGGAGGCCCTGTCTCTGGGCGTTCCCCTGCCCACCATCGCTCAGGCCGTCTTTGCCCGCAATCTGTCCTGCCAGTCCCAGGTGCGCCAAGCCATGTCCGCCGGGGTAACCGCCTCCGCCCCCCTGTCCGTCCAAGACCGGGATGCCTTCGTAGAACAGATCCGCCGGGCCCTGTACGCTTCCAAGCTGTGCTCCTACGCCCAGGGTTTCGACCTGCTGAGTCAGGCCAGCCGCACCTATGGCTGGGGTCTGGACTTGGGCGGTATTGCCCTGCTGTTCCGGGGCGGCTGCATTATCCGGGCAGCCTTCCTCAATCATCTGGCTGACGCTTACCGCACCAATCCGGAGCTGGAGAATCTGCTGCTGGACAGCAGCTTTGCCTCCACTTTGACACAGTACCAGTCCGACTGGCGCCAGGTGGTGGCCGTCGCCGCTCAGCATGGCGTAGCCGTCCCCGCATTCTCTGCCAGTCTGAGCTATTATGACAGCCTCCGGGATGCGGAAGGACCTCTGAATCTGCTCCAGGCCCAGCGGGACTGCTTCGGCGCCCACACCTTCCACCGAGTGGATCGGGATGGCGTTTTCCACCATCCCTGGCAGTCTGTCTAAATCCGAGCCCGCCTTTGTCTTCCCCTCAGATGCCGGGATAACTGCGGGAGAATAATCAAAAATGGCCGTTTGTCAAGAGTAAATGCACAAAAAAGCAAAAATATTTTTTATGAGGCCAGAATGAGGGCGATTTCTTCCCGGAAAAGCTGCTCGGAGCACAGATAACCGAACATTTTGCGGGGGTAGTTGTTCAGCCAGTCCTCGATCCGCTTGGTCTCCTCGTAGGAGACCGTGCTCAGGTCGGTGCCCTTCGGCAGGTGCCGACGTATGAGGCCGTTCTGGTTCTCATTGGATCCGCGCTCGCTCGGCCGGTAGGGGTGGCAGTAGTAGACCTCGGTGCGGGTGCCCTTGCCGCTGGCGCTTCGTTCGATCCCGGCGGCGTCGGCAAACTCGCAGCCATTGTCGCAGGTGATGGATCTGAATACCTTCGGGAACAGGTCGCCGTACTTGGCCTCGAGCCCGTCAATCGCAGCGACGACGCTGGCGGCCGTCTTGTCCGGCGACGGTATAATGAGCTCCCAGCGCGTTTTCCGCTCGGTCATCACGATGTAGGTGTTGCTGACGCCTTGGCAGCTTTCGACGCTGTCCATCTCCCAGTGTCCGAAGGTGCTGCGGTCGTTGATGTGCTCGGGGCGATCCTCGATGCTCCGGCCGGCAGGCTTGCGGGGCATGGATCCGGCCGGGCGCTCTGGCTGGTGGCGCTTGCCGTGTTGCGGCAGCATGGAGACGGTCAGCTCGTCGCCGAAGATCTCGCCGCGGATGTAGTTGTAGGCGGTGCTCGCGCAGATGTGGGTCTTGAAGGGCCAGCCCTTGACCTCGGCCTCACCGATCGCGGCCTCCGGGCTGTACTTCTCGTCGCGGATCTTGGCGATCAGGTAGTCGGCCAGCTCGTAGTCGTTACCGATCTTCAGCTCCGGCCCTTTGGCACGGAGGTTAGCCTCATAGCGGGCCTGTGCGCCTTCGGGGTTGTATCTGGTCTCGGTGGTGTAGTCGCTGTTGAGGTGCTCATAGGTGCACCGCTTCAGCTCCCGGTAGATGGTCGTATGATGGACGCCGAGCTCCTTGGCGATGTCCGTCGGCTTCATTCCTGCGCGGATGAAGGCGTCGAGCTGGATGCGCTTGGTCGGCGTCAGATGGCTCCAGTGCTGTCCCATTGTGTTCCCCTCCGTGATAAAAGAAAAGGGGCGGCCCGCCGGCCGCCCCTTCTGTGTGTCAGTGTTCCTCGTACTTTTTCAGGAGCTCGAGCGTCTCCTCGTCTGTGATGATGTCAGCCAGCCTGCACTCCAGCGCGTTGCAGATCTTCAGCAGCGTCGGCAGCTTCGCGCCGTTGATGTCCCGGGCGCCGCGCTCGTACTGCTGGAGCACCTGCACCTTGATACCGGCCAGATCGGCGAGCTGAGACTGAGACAGGCCGGCAGCCTTGCGGAGCTTTTGCAGCCCCTCGCTTTTGTAGGTCACTTTGATCGAGATGTCCATGTTGTTCCTCCCGCTTGACTTTGCCGTGGTTTCGTGGTTATAATGAAAAGGAACGGCGGGCGGGATTTTTCCCGCCGTCCTTCGACCTTACTGCTTGGGCTTTTGGTTCGGCTTTATTGTGATCGTAATGGTGGCAACCTGTTCACACTTTAGAGCCTGTTCCAGCAGCTCGAGCAGTTTTTTCATCTGCTCAGCATCCACGGCTTTGCCTCCTTTCCGCGGTTTTGTTCTCCTTTCTTTCTGTACTCGGCTATCCCTTGCCTGTGATTATATTATAGAGCATTTGCTCTATAATGTCAAGCATAATTCGCCAGAGTTTCAACATTTTTATGCAGTTTCCCACATAAAAAAGCCCGCACGGCGTCAATGCCGTGCGGTTTTTCATTCTTTCCCGAGCAGGTGGTTGATGGTGGTGCCGAGAGCGGTCGCCAGATAGTCCAGCTCGTAGTCAGCGACGACTCTGCTGCCGTTTTCAATCCGGCTGATGACCTTCTGCGTGACGTCCAGCCCGATGATCTGGAGCTTGTAGGCGAGCTGTTCCTGTGACAGGTTTGCCCGCAGCCGCTCCTCCTTGACTCTCTCCCCGGAGATGTTGCACCTGCCGTCTGGTTTGTATATCTTCGCAGCCCTCGCCTCCCTTTACGCTAAAGATGACTATGCAATATTGACTTTACCAGTTTTGGCATGGTAATATTATGCCAAAGATGACTAAACACTAATAAATACAAAGTCATCAGGAGGAGGTACTGCATGGGGCTGTTTAGCTTTCTGAAGAAAAAGGAGCCAGAGCCGGCTCCTGCGATCACGGCCACGATCCACGCTCAGACCGTAGAAGTGAAGCAACGGACGCGCGGCGAGCTCCCGCTTGCCGAGATCGGCGGCTATGTGAGCCCGTCCGGCGGTTTTGTAAACTATGGGCGTTTTTGCGTTACTGGTATGAACTCCAGCACGGGGAGAAAAAACACGAAACGATATGAGGCACAGACCGAGGCTGACGCCAGAGCTGCGGCTGCGGATGATGGCCTCGTTGAGCCCATGACTGTGCAGGTGGAGCCGCAGATCCCGCCGACCGATCGGCAAATGGACTACGCGCTCGAACTCGAGGCCATGCTCCCCGACGGCGTATGCAAGGAGGACGTCAGCGCGATCATCAGTAGGATCACCGACGAGGACGAGGCTGCACCAGATCCCGGCCTTTCGTTGTATGCGCACGCCTGCGGGGTGAAGTTTTCGCGCTTTGTCGGTGAAAAGGCTCTGCTTTCGTATATGGTCAGCCAGATGCACGGAGCCGCTCGGGGCGAGTTGTATGCTTATGCCGTTTACCGGCAGGAGAGCGGTGGAAGGTTCAGCGATCCGCGTAGTCTTTCGGTGTATGAGTTTCTGCGCAGTTGCGGGGCTGAGATTGCTGAAGATCCTGCCCTGCTGAAGTCTCTGGAGGATCGTGATGTCTATGACTTCGCAGGCCCGAACAGAGGCACGAAGGTTTACAAAATGGCCGCCGCCAGATTGAAGCAGTGTGGGGCCCTATAAAACAGAAAAAGCCCGCCCGGGATCTCCGGGCGGGTTTTCTTGTGCTGTGAAGTTGCGGATCAGCGTGCGAGTGCTGCGTTGACGGCCTGCTGGATGGCGTTGTAGTCGTAGCCGGCGGCCTCGAGGCGCTTCTTGCGGTCTGCGCCGTTGCCCCACTTGCCGGCGATGACCTCCTTGGCGATCTCGGCGTTGGTTTTCTTGGGGGCTGCGGTTCCCGGGATCTTGATCTTCTGGCCGACTCTGATGATGTTCGGGTTGGTGATCCCGTTGTACGCTGCGAGCTTCTGGTAGGTCGTCCCGTACTTGGCCGCGATCTTGCTCAGGGTGTCGCCGGCGACGACCGTGTAGGTCACTTCGCTGGTGGTACCGCTGCTCGGCGTCTGGCTGCCCGTGTTGGTGTTCCCGGGCTCTGCGTCGTAGGCCGGGCGGCCATAGCCGACGATGTAGCTGTCGCTCAGGTAGTAGGAGCGGCGGGCCACTTGGTCGGAGGTGTTGCCCTCGATGGTGTAGACCTTGCTGCCGTCCACCTTCTCGACGAGGCCGGTGTGGCTGACGTTGCTCTTGGAGTGCGCGGTGCTGAAAAAGATCTGGTCGCCGGGCTTGGGATCCTTGGCGTGATAGCGGCTCTGCTTCTCGTAGTACATGAGGGAGTAGGTGCAGCCGGCGCCCGCGGATCTCTCGGGCTGGCAGAGCAGGCGCAGCGCGTCCGCATATCCGAAGGCGGTCAGCATACACCAGTCGACGAACATATCGCACCATGCGAAGCCGTTTTTCTTGCCGTTGTACCACTTCGGGTACTTCTCGTCGAAGTCTCTGGCGTACTTGGTATAGTTGGCGCTGCCCGCGTTGGCGGTCGGGTTGTCGAGCTGGCTGTTGCTCTTTTTCTCGTGGTAGCCGATCTCTGCCGCAGCGATGGCAAGAACGGCCGATGCGTAGCATTTGCTCATAGTTTTACCTCCTTAGCTGTAAAAAGAAAAAGGGCGGGCCGGAGCCCGCCCCTCTCCGTCATTCGATAGTCAGGCCCTCGGTGTTGAGCTGCTTGACTGCTGCCTCGATCGCGTTGCTGACGCTTTCCTCGTCGACCTTGAAGCCCTTCTGCTTCAGGAAGTCGAGGACGTACTGCTTCTTCTCCTCGCCGCGGCCGGCGCCCTTGTAGAGCTGCTCAGCAGCAGCGACGCCGATCTTTACCCACGCGGTCAGCTCCTTGCGCTGTGCCTCGGTGGTCTGGCTCTTGAGCCACGGGATCAGAAAAACGCTCACGCCGGCGCCGATCAGGGCGATGGCTGCGTTGACGATGGGGGTGATGTCGATGGTGTTCATCCTTGTGCCTCCTCATTGTTGAGAGTGTCCCCGGACGGATCCGGGAGCGGGTTGCCGTCGGCGTCGAGCCTGTGGCGGTTTCGGCTGATTTTCTCGCCGAGGCTCTTGCCGGCGTATGTGATTAGATAGCCGACGCAGGCGGTGAAGATCGTGCCAGTCACTTCACTGACCGGGTCACGCCCGAAGGCTGAGAGCAGGTAGGACGTGGCCGCGCTGAGGCTTGCCACGATGGCCGCCCAGTATGCGAGCTTCTTGCTCGCCTCGATCTTCTTTTTCCGCTTGCGCCGGCGCTTCTTTGCGGCCATGCTGCTCCACCTCCTCAGTCGATGATCGCGTGGATCCCCTGACTGGTGAGGAAGTCCTTCTGCGCGTGTTTGATTTTGGCAGCGTAGTCGAGGGCCGCGTGCATATCCCCGTTGCAATGCGCGTCAGGGATGCGCTGCACGGCCCGGGCCGTCGCCTCGCCGAGGGCGATGGCTGCCGATGTGCCCTGAATGGTGATGATCTGGAGATCTTCACGGGCACGCTCTCGGGCCGCTGCCTCTTGTTGTCGTTTGGCCTCCTCGGCCTCCTTTTGCTTCTCGCGCTTCTGGATCCTGTGCTCGAGCAGCCAGAAGCAGAAGCCGGTCACGGCCGTCGGGATCCCCAGCAGGACGACGAGCGCGCCGATGTTGATTTCGATCATTGTGTCACCTCATAAAAGCCGGAGGGCCGCAGGACGCGGCCCTCCTTGTTGTTTGGGCTTATTCCTCGACGTCGTCGAAGTAGCCCATGTCGACGAGATACTTGTGCACGCGGGCCTTCAGCTTCGCGGGGACGTCGTCCTCGGTGATGCGGCCCATGATGATCTCGCCTGCATACAGACGTACCAGCATTTCACGCTCCTCCTTTCCTGCGGTTTTGAGTAACAGCCACGCGAGGGCCCGGGCGATCATTCGGTCGCCCCTTCCTCCGCGGTGCCGGCGTTTGCGGCTGCCTTGAGGGCAGCGATGGCGTCCTCGACCTGCTTGCGCAGCTTCTTCGGGACGTCGTTGATGGTCATGGTGGAGCCTTCGCGGGTCAGCTCCTTGACGTACAGCTCGACGATCTTGCTCATGCTGTGGTGTCCTCCTCTCCGTCGCCATAGACCACGTCGGCCAGCTCCATGATGCAGCCCTTCAGCAGCTCGATGGTGTCAGCCTGCTCGGCGATGGTTTTGTCCTTCTTGGCCTCTGCGGCCTGTTCGTCGTTCAGCTTTTGGATGCTG
>Ga0129308_1001906_pt1 | contig 19586 bp, 11 predicted proteins | sample L827metagenome_FD_94440 | JGI IMG/M metagenome (GOLD analysis project Ga0129308, IMG submission 94440) | Ring-tailed lemur group fecal microbial communities from Wisconsin, USA - L827 metagenome | ecosystem: Host-associated > Mammals > Digestive system > Large intestine > Fecal | place: USA... | reverse complement strand
GGACTTTCAGACGGGATCAGGGACGGGACGCAGACCGGTCATGGCGGAGAAGAACGCCGCGATCATCACAGAGCTGGCCGCCCCTTATTTCCAACGGCTTGCGGAACGGGAATGCTGTGATAATATCATGCTGTTCCGGCGCATTATTCTCTGCGGAGAACAGACAGGCGGACCGCTGCTGGACGGGGAGGGCTTCACGGCGGAGGGGTTCGAGATAAGCCCGCTGGAGAGAAGGCTTGCGGAGACGGCTTTCGGAACTCTCGGCCGGCTTGAGTGGGACGAACTGATGGGGGCGGACGTCTTGAAGGGAGAAGCGGACGATCCCGTGTATTTTACAGCTTATGGAGCGTCCAACGAAACAGCCCGCATCCTGCAGGAGATCGCGGCTTCCGGAGAGGCTGCGGACCGGTTTGCAGTGGCCGCGGCCTCCCCGGAGGATTACGTCCATCTGTTTCTGGAAGAAGGGAATCTGCCCGTCACACTGGGAGCGGGGATCAAAGGCGTCCATTCCCGGATCTGCATACTGGCGGAAAGGATCGTGGCCTGGAGCCGCAGCGCGTTCGCCAGGGACGACTACGACGCCATGACTGAACTCTTCGACGGGAGCGCGATCCTGGACTACATGGAGAAAAAGGGCGTGGAGGCGGAGGATCGCGGGCGTCTGTGGAAAACAGCGCTGGATCTTGGACGGAGACTGAGTTTTACCCTGAATACACAGGAGAACGCCGATCGCCTGCGCGCCTATGAGACGCTGCTTGACCGGGACCGGCTCAGGGCCGCGCCCCGGGAGCGAGCGGCCCTGGACTGGGAGTGGAGAGCGCTGCCTTACGCTTACCGGATGGCAGAGCTGTTCACAGCGGAGGGGATCCTGCGCAGTTTTACCTTCCGAAGGGAAAACGATCCGGCGGACAGCGACGGCTGCGACGGGTTTCTGCAGCTGTTCAGCGCGGCGCTGAAGGAAAAGAACGGCGGTGGGGAAAGCGGCGCTCCCGCCATGGCCGGTGAAAGGATAGACGAGGGGGAGATCCTGGCCGATGTGATCGACCTGTTTCGCAGACGGGCTGTGGGCGGACGGCCGGAGAAAGCAGGCGCGGTGCATTTCTGCACGCTGCAGCAGGCAGCTTTTTTGAACCGTCCTTACATCTATCTGTGCGGTCTGCAGCATCTGACGGGCAGCGAGGCTGAAAACGCGGTGATCCTGGACGGCGATATCCAGCAAATCCGAAGCAGGACGAAGGGCTGTACGCTTCTGACCTCGGAGGAGAGAACGGCTGCACGGAAAAGGGATCTTCTACGTCTGCCGGAGCTTCTGGGGAAGAGAGGAAGCGCTGTGACGCTTTCCTGGTCGGACTTCAGTCTGAGCGAGCTGAAGCAGACGGCGGTTCCGGCATTTCTCAGCCAACTGTCCATGAGACCCGCAGGGCGGGCAAATTTTGCTTCCGTATATGGGAATGGGGTCGGCTCTGAAAGAGGAGCCCGGGCCTGGACGGAGAAAAAACCTGCCGGGAGCGGATTGGGAACGCTTCCGATGCTCACTGTCACGCCCTCCGCGGCGGAGCTGCTGCTGACCTGTCCTTATCGTTTCGCTCTGACCAGACTGCTTAAGATCCGGGAGCCGGAGGACAGGGAAAGTCTGACTGCCTGGCTGACGGCGGCAGAAAAAGGGACGCTGTGTCACAGCGCTTTTGAGGAGTATAACCGACGGGAGTACGAGGATGGTCTCAACGGCCTGACACAGCCGGAACGCAGAGAGAGAAAGCACGCATTAATGCGGGAGATCGGGGAGCGGCTGCTGCGGGAATACGAGATCCGCAAGCCTTGCCGCTCTGACGGCCGGCGCAGCGCGGAGGAGGTGCGGGAGATACTGAAGGGTTATGTGGAACTGTGGGACAGCGGCCGCATCGGTACGCTGGAGATGGCGGAACAGGAGATCGGGGACAGGGTGATCCTTCCTGGAAGGCTCCTGTGTCACGGGGTCCCGGATCTGGTCATGAACTTCGGCGGGGAACCGCCGCGTATCGGCGTTCTGGATTATAAGACGGGGAAACAGGTCCATCACAGAGAAAATCACACGGCCAGCTGTATCCAGACTCTGCTTTACTGTATGATGCTGGAGCAGCAGGAATACGCAGGCTGCGAGCTGTTCACAGAATATCTCTATCCGCTGGCGGGGATCAGGGTGACCTGCACATATGACAGGAAAAGAAAAGAGGAGATCGCAGAGGCCGTCGGCAGGGCGCTGGACGCCATAGAGACCGGAGTAAACTGGAAAGCCACCGACGCAGCCTCAGGACGCGGGTCAGACGCAGACTTCAACCCGGCCTGCCGGTGGTGCGGCGTGAAAGAATTCTGCCGCCGCGATGAAAGGAGGGGAGGCTGATATGGCGGAGGACAGAGAAGTCAGAGCGTGGATAGAGACACGGGATTCGCTGGAGCGAAATGTATTTCTGAATGCCGGCGCAGGCTCGGGGAAGACGGAAAGTCTGGTAAGGCGGATCCTGGCCCTGATTAAGAGCGGCAGACCGGTGGGTTCCATTGTAGCCATCACCTTTACAAAGGAAGCGGCGCGCATGTTTTACAGCAGGATCGGCGGAGAATTGGAGAAGGCGCTGGCGGAGTGCGCCCCCCGGAAACATGAACTGCCGAAGGAGGCCTGGGGGCCGGGGGAATACTATCTGCTGACGCGGGCGATGGAAGATCTGGATCAGGCGTTTTTCGGAACCATAGACAGCTTCTGCAGGAGACTGCTGACAGAACATCCCCAGGAAGCGGGGTTTCGCTCCGATTTTGCTCCAATGGAGAAAAAGCAGGAGCAGGAGGCTTTCTGTCTGGAACGGTTCACACATCTGATCCGCAGCAGGGAACCGCAGGAACTGTGGCTGCGCTATGAGGAACTGCGGGAGCTGGGCATGGGAACCGGAGATTTTCTGGCGCTGATCCGTACGATATGGGGGTTCGGAGGTTTCACGGCGGAAGCGGGTGAACCTCCCGTGAAACCGGAGAAGGACGATACCTTTATGGCCAGGGCCGGCAGGGATCTAAGCGTATTCTCGGAGCTGCTTGACCGATATTTTGCCGATCCGGCCACTGCCCGGGAGCCTCTGGCCAAAACGCAGCTGGACAGGCTGCTGCGCATAGAACGAATGGCCCGATTCAAAGACAGAACGGCGGTACTTCGCGCGGTGCAGGCGCTGGCTGATTTCTGGGACAGTCTGCCGGACAAGTACGTGAAAAAAGCGCTCAGGGAGAAGTTCACTGCAGAGGAACGGGAGATCATCACGAAAAGCTACGGCGCGCTGAAAGAGACGGCCGAAAAGTGCGGCCCGCTTTTAGAGGCTTTTGAGCGTGAGAAATACTATAAGAGCGCAGCCTTTGGCAGGGATTTCTGCCGGTGGGCCAGGGATGAGATGGAACGAAGGGGCGTCGTCACTTTTGAAAGCAGTCTGGCGGCAGCAGTGGACATGCTGCGCAGAGACGCCGCCTCGGGAGGAGAGCTGACGCGCTATATCCAGAGCCGTTACCGGTATTATCTGGTGGATGAATATCAGGATACCAACCTGCTGCAGTCAGAGCTGTTTTTCCGACTGGCGGCTCAGGAACCGCAGGGGGACCGGCGGGCGGCGCGGCTGCTGCCGGGGGCTCTCTTTCTGGTGGGGGACGACAAACAGGCGATCTACCGGTTCCGCGGCGGAGACGTGGACAACTACCGAAGGGTGCGCAGAGTATTTGAAGAGTCGGAGGGGTGTGAGGTCCTTCAGCTGTCCTGCAATTTCCGATCATCGGCGCCCCTGACCCGGTGGTTCGACGAAGTGTTTTCCAGTTCTGTATTTTTTGGAGATTCTTTTCCCCTGATAGAACCGTCGGATAGTCAACGTCTGTTTTCACGGCGGCCCAGCGGAAGGGAAGGGAAGCGGCCTGACTGGGCGGAGAGTCAAAATGAAAGGGCAGATGCGGCGGCCGAACCTGCGGCAGACGGCGTTTATCTCTACGAGGTCGTCGGAAACAGGCCGGGGCGCTTCGGCCGTTCCGGTCTGCCGGGAAACGAGGAACGGCAGATCGTCAGATTGATCCGGGACCTTCTGGGAAGGCAGGTCTTTGCGTACGATCATCGCACGGGAAGGGCGGGACTGCGGCCGGTGAGTTATGAAGATATTATGGTGATGACGGCGGAAAAGGATCGCCTGTCTCCCTATATGGAAGCGTTTGAGAAAGCCGGGATCCCTTACAGTGTGGCGGGCAGCAGCCGTTTTGCCGCAAGCGGGGCGCTGCCTGCCATGAAGCGCCTGTTGGAGGCGGCGCTCTCTGGGGGAGACCGCTATCTCAGCTGTCTCTGTCTCATGGAACCGCCCTTCTGTTTGTCGGAAGGAGAGCTCTATCGTCTGCAGACGGAGGAAGAGCAGGCGGGAGCAGGGGGGGCGGGCCGAGGGTTCGCGGAGCTCTCTGGGTTTGCTGAAGAGATCGGCGGACTGAATCCTCCCGCCATGTATCGCCGGGCTATGGAACTGCTGGCTGGAAAAATGGATGTGGACAGGGAGGCGGATACGCTCTGCTACGGTCTGGAGCTGCTGCGGGCGGAGACGGCCCAGGGCCGGGTACGAAACGGCGGGGAGCTGGTCCGCTTCATCCAGGAAGAACTGATCTGCGGAGATCATGAATATGAGATGTCGAGAGAAGAACGGACCAGAGGCGTCAAGCTGCTGAACCTGCACAAGGCGAAAGGGCTTGAAGCCCCTGTAGTCATTCTGGCCGACGCGGCGGCCCCGGCGGAACGAAAAGCGCAGATATGCAGAGATTTTTCCGGGCGAAAGGTCTACATCAAAACGATCAAAAAAGATTATAACGAATTGATCCGCACAGCGCAGTTCGACGCGCTGATGGAGGAAGAGGAAGGGAGACTGGCGGAAGAACAGACGCGGCTGCGCTATGTGGCGGCTACCAGAGCGGCCTCCGTCCTTCTGATCCCGCGATTGTATGAAAACGTCGGGGAAAACGGCGCGGCGGCCAGGGGAGAGGAGAAGGCCGGTCGTTGGGAAGAATTGATCGCGTCCTCCAAAAGACCGATCCCATTCTGGCCGTTCAGAGAGCAGGGCCATGCAGAGGAAGGGAAGACTTCGATCCCGGCCCCGCCCGCGCCTTCGGCCCGTCCCGTCCTGCAGGCGTTCTCCGGGTCGGCGCTGCGTTTCTGCTCCTCTCCCTCTTACGACTCGATCAATCCCAGCGGCGTCAAAATGAAGACCCATTGCGGAAAGCCTCTTTCGCACGGAAATGACCATGCGGAAGGGGGGAGCCGGCCGCCGGAAAGTGAAGGATCGTTCAGCGCGGCGGTGGGCACGGCGGTCCACCGGCTGATGCAGACGCTGGCCGACCGCCGGGAAGAGCGTCTCGGATCAGATGAACTGACCCTGATCATCCGTTGGATCCTGCGGTCCGTGGGATTGTCTGACAGCCATGGACAGAGCAGCCATGAACAGAACGGCCGTGACCAGAATATCCATGGAGAGAGTTCCCGGGGCGGCGGAGATCCGGAGCAGATGCTGCTCTCCATTGCAGAGCGCATGGGCCGAGGGGGATACCCGCAGACGGCGTCGCCGGAGGAACGCCGGCTTTTTCCGTGGATCCCGGAAGAGGTACCGGCAGATCTGACGGCGGTCCTTCGCGCCGCCGACGAGGTATATACGGAACTGCCTTTTACACTTTATCTGACGGCGGGGGACAGCTGGCTGCGCGCGCTGGCGGACGCTCTGGAAATAGATCGGCGTAAGGGCGGGTTTTTAAATGGCGTCATGGACCTGGTCTACCGCATGGGGAGTCAGTGGTTCATATGCGATTATAAGACAAATTTACGTCGGGATGGCCTCTACGGACATTATGAGGGGCAGCTCACGCTGTATCGGGAAGTTTTAAAGAAGTTGTTTGAACCGGAACGAGAGCCGCAGGCGTATCTGTACCATATCCCCTGCAGAACAGGAGCCGGAGAGGAAGGTTGAAATACGGTTAAGAATGTTGGAAAATCACGCGTCCGCCGCGTGATTTTTTTATGTGCAGGAAAATATCGCGAAGCGATAGCGATATGAACGAAATAACAAAAAAGTTTACTTTCAGAAAACCTCCGGAAAGCTCCGCAGCGGCAGCTGGTATAGTAAGCAGGAGAAAAGGAAAAGGACAGAAATCTACACGGAGACAAAAGGGAGGAATGACAATGTACAACAGTTTGGAAAATCTGCTCTGTTCCGTGCGAAAAGAGCCGCCCGACAGCGTTCAGGAAGACGTCGACGCATTTCTGGAGATACGGCGCGCTTTTTGTTCGCTGGGTGAAGAACCAGCGGAGGATCACGCTATTTTGGAGGAGGCGCTGCGCCGGGGGAATCGGCAGATAACGGAGATCCTGCTGCGTGCGGGGATATCCCCGGCCGGCCAGAAGGACGGAGTGGGCGAATCTATCTTTGGAAAATTGATCGCCGACGACGATGAGGAAAATTTTCTTTTAGCGCTGTCTTACATGGAGGACCCCGGCAGGCCGATCATGCACGTTACAAACATAGAGTTCAGGATGGACGGCGCCGAATGTGTAGGCGAATACAGTCTGACAGCTTCGCCTATGGCGCTGTGCGCGTTTTATGGCAGACGCCGGTTGGCGGAACTGCTGCTGACGATGGATCTGTTTCAGCCCTGGCGGGATGAGGAACTGAACTTTGACACGGACGCCTTCGGCAGAATAGCCGGTATGCAGAGCATAAATTATACTATGTGGAAAAAGGCTGAACCAGACGGTCTAAGTCGGCGCAGTGATTTTGTCGTGATCCCCTCGTGGAGTTTTGTCGTGGCAGGCGGGCCCGCGGAGGAGGCCGTATTTTTTCTCAGGCTGGAACAAGCAGCGCATAAAGCGAATAGGGAAGTGAGCCGCCTGATCTGCAATTTTGCAAAGGGGCCTATGCTGGATCTGTTGTGGCAGAATAAACCGGAGCTGATGGTGTCCATCCCTGCAGAATATCCCCTGAGAGCCTGCAATGAGCGGCTGCTGCGGGATTTTATCAGCCGGGGAAAACTGCCCAAGCGTCCCTTCCGACTGCTGGGAGATGATGATGCCTGTGATGTGAACGTTCTGAGCAGGCTCGAATTATATGAAGAACAGGAATTGTTCGCATGCCTGGATGTTCTCGACGAACAGGGCGCTGAGCCGGATACGGAGGAACTGGGACATCTGACAGAGATGGCTCTGGGGAGCAGAAGCGAAAGGATGATAGAGCGCATTGCTGAATACAGGCAGACGGAACCTGTGGACGCGACGAAATTGTTCAACCTTCTGCCCATAGGACCGGGCCAGCGGAAATTTGCCAGGGCGGTCCGGGACAGCGGCCTGCGCCTGAAATTGAGATTGCCGCTGGAAGAAACTGAAATCTGGTGGGCCCCCGAGTTCAACTGCGCCGATTTGACGGCTCTGCTGGAATTGACCGAGCAGGAGATAAAGCACGACGGCAGGCTGGACTGGCTGTCGAAGTCGATCCTGCTGGGGCAGACTCAGCGCGGGCTGAAGCTGCTGGTGAGCAGCGGGCTGCTCTGTTCTCAGAATATGAGGGCGGCCGTTGAGTTTATTATTGAGAACAAACTTCATAAACTTTACGAGCCGGTAGTGAAACTGGCGGCACAGATGGAAGGGGGATACCGATATGGGCTTTAAGAATCCCTTTGACATGGGGGAGGGACAGGTGGAGTTCAGCACCGTACTTTACGCGGTGCAAAACGGCGGACCTTCGCTGGTACGGGAGCTGTATCGCTTTTATTGCAGAGATGATGTGGAAATAAGATCGGAGTTTCAGGAAGCAATCCTGCTGGATGCGGCTATGGACAGGCCCGATCATCCGGAGCTGCTGGAAACTCTGTTGGGGGAAGGTATATCCCCTGCCGTATCGGCTGGCTATGGAAATGCCTGTCCGCTGTGGCGGGCGGTGGAGGAAAACAGAGAGGATGTTTTTTTACGGCTTCTGTCGCGTCTGAAAGATCTGGAAACGCCTATCGTCTGCAGTGCCAATAGAACGCTGGAGATCGGCGGCCGAAACTATATGGTCGAATATAACTTTTCTGCTACGATTTTTGGCCTCTGCGCGTTTTGCGGAAGGAAGGAGATGGCGGAACGTCTGTTAAAATTGGGTGCAAGACCTGATGGACCTACGTTTCTGCAGCAGGCGGCCCAGGCGAGAAGGATGTGGGATGGAGACGGATATGACGGAAAGCGCGTGGGATTTACAGCATGGGCCCCGAAAAAAAAAGGAGCAGACCGTATGGTAAAATCAGACATCTTCATGGGGATCCCGCCATGGGCGATGACTATTTTGGGCGGAGATGCGGAAGCCGCGGAATATTTTCTGCAGTTTGGCGAAGACAGGAAAAATGATCGGATAGCGCTTCTGATCGGCCAGGTGAGAGATCCGCAGATGATCGCGATGCTGTGGCGGAGGAAACCAAAACTGATGAGGGACGTGGCTCCCGTATTTGCGCTGCGTCAGGTGAACGCCGATCTGCTGCAGAGCCTTCTGGCGGAGGGAGCGGGACTTCCGTCCGAGCCTTTTGCAAAGCTGGGAACGGAATTTTTTTCCGAGAGCTTATTACATCAGCGGCTGACAGGAGCGCCGAGGGAATTTCGTTTGAACGGCGATCTGATGCGATGCCTGCGGATCCTGGAAAAAGCGGGGCGGCGGCCCGCTGGGGCGGAGCTTGAATTTCTGACGGAGATCATGCTAAAAACCGCCGATCAGCGTCTGATGCGCTATGTGGCAAAGCGGGCGGGACGCCGGCCCGTGGATATAACAAAATATGTGTGGGAGCTGAAGCCGGACAGAAAGGAGTTCGAGCGCCGCTTGAAGGAGAGCGGCATCCGTCTGATCTTCCGGCCCGCGGCAGAATCGTGCCGCTTTGGACTAGGCCGCCGCGGGCTGCGAAAGATCCTCAGACTGGCGGAGATAGAGACCACGGAGAAGGGGAAGCTGGATGAGGTGACAAAAGAGATCCTGCGGGAACAGACAGAAGACGGGATCCGCCTGCTGATAAAATGCGGTCTTCTGCGGAAGGACAACATCAGCCTGGGGATCTCATACGCGGCGGAGAACGGACTGGAACGGATCTATGGACCCATGGTGGAGACGGCCGCCGGGGTGGGAGGTGAAAAATCGTATGACTTCGAAACATGAGGGGAAGAGGGAAGAAGATGAAAGGGAGAATGACAAAGGCCTCCGTATCTGGAAGCTTATGAGCAGGGTTGAAATGCTTGCTCAGGCAGGCGAGTTTGATGAAATAGTGAACGAGGCGGAAAAGACGCCGCTGGTTCTGGCTCTGCAGCGAAGATTCTATAATCCTTTTTATACGGGTCTTCCACAGGCGGGTCTCACGGGCGGTCACTGGCAGACAGGCTCTGGGAATTGGAATACGATGGGAAACAGCGGAAATTTTACACAGCTGCTCTGGGAGCAGGACAGGGCGGCGTGGAAGAGGGCGGCCCGTATCCTGTGCAGCGTGCCGGAGGTCGGGCGTACGATCGAACTGTCAGTGGACTATCGGGTGGGAGAGATGGAGTACCAGATGCATGGCGGATTGCTGTGCGCGGCAGTCATTGAGGGGGATGCGGAGCTGGCGCAGCTGCTTTTAAAAGCCGGATTTAAGCCGGATGGCTGGGAGGATGGTTTCTACTATGTGGACTTTGCGGGGCTGATTTTACAGCGGAGCTACACTATGGACCGCTTCTCCTGCAGCGTACCGGTCGGCTGGACGACCAGGTGTGTGTCTGCTGACGGCGCTGATCAGGGCTGGTACGGCAAGACCTTTACGCTGAAGACCGGCAGTCCGCTGATGGCGGCTGTGAGCAGAGGAGATCAGGACTGCGCCCGGCTCCTGCTGGAAGCCGGCGCTTCGTACGATCCGGACAATCTCATGTGTTCGCTGTTTATAGGAAATTGTCCTTCGGCGGCGATGGCCGCCGATCTTTCCCAGACCGCCGCCGCCAGAAAACGCAGGGAGACCCTGAGGCGGTGGATCTCACGGTTCTGCAAAAAAAGTGACCGGATCTGAAACCTCCGGCGGAGGGCGGAGGGGACCGTGATAGGGTAAAGATGCGGGAAGACAGAAGACCGGCAAAAATGTAAGGAGGAGGATACAGATGAACATAAAAGAGGCAAAACAGACAGTGAAGGATGCGATCCGCGTGTATCTGGCAAAGGATGGCGGCGGGAGGTACCGCATTCCGGTCAATCGCCAGAGACCGCTGGCGCTCATCGGACCGGCGGGGGTGGGAAAGACCGATATCGTGCGTCAGGCCGCTGCGGAGATGGACGTGGCGTTTCTCTCCTATACGATCACTCACCACACCCGTCAGAGCATCATGGGATTACCGCGGCTGGAGCAGAGGGAGTACGGGGGGACGCTCTGCCATGTGACCGGCTACACGATGAGCGAGATCATATCAGAGATCTACGAGACCATGGAACGTACGGGAAAAAAAGAGGGCGTGCTGTTTCTGGACGAGTTCAACTGCGCTTCGGAGACGATTGCGCCGCTGATGCTGCAGTTCCTGCAAAACAAAACCTTTGGATGCCACAGTGTACCGGAGGGCTGGGTGGTGGTGCTGGCGGGAAATCCCGGGGAATACAACCGATCCGCCAGAGAGACGGATGTGGTGACGAGGGACCGGATACGGGAGATCCATATCGAGCCCTCCTTCGATGCATGGCGGGAGTACGCGGTGGGGAAGAGCGTCCATCCAACCATTCTGGCGTACCTGTCGCAGAACCGATCGCATTTTTATCACTTCGCCAACGAAAAAGGGGAACTTCATCTGGCCACAGCCAGAGGGTGGGAAGAGCTGTCGCAGATGATCAGGATCTGCGAGGAGGAAAACCTGCCGGTAGACGCAGGGCTTGCGGAGCAATATCTTCCCAGCCCGAAGATCGCGGGCGGATTCATCAATTATTATAAGATATTGAATGAGATCGTCAGACCCGAGGAGGTAGAAACGATCCTGAAAGGGAAGGCCTCAGGAGAACTGCGGGTGCGGTTTCGAAATAAGCCTTTCGATGTGAGATGCGCTCTGATCTGGCTGCTGTCAGACCGCCTGTTGACCGGATCAGCGGATTATGCCGCAAAGACGGCGGTCTGCGACAGACTTTACGCTGTTCTGACCGCCGTGGATACGGAGCAGCCGCTGTCCGGGCAGCTCCGGGAACCTAAGCCGGCGGATGAAAATAACGGTGGTCTGCAGTTGTTTTCCAGACTGGGACAATTGCCCGCGGCAGGACTGAACGCCGGCGGGAGCGCAGGGGAAAAAGAGGGTAATTCGGAGGGTCAGCGTCCGGCGGTAACGGCGGAAGTAGAGCGCATTTTAGGGAAGTACCGGGAGCTGGCGGAAGAGACTGAACCGGCGTCAGGCTTCGAAAAGATCCGCGGAGAATTTTCCGCTCTGGTGAGGAAGCGGGAACAGGCGCGGGATCTGGCGGACGAAGCCGTGACGAATACGCTGAACTTTGTAAGTCAGGTTTTTGGAGAGGGAAGCGAGATGGAGATCCTGCTGAACAATCTGGACGCGGCGGAGGATGTTGTGCGTTTGCTGGCGGAGACGGGAAACAGCCGCTATATAGAGGAACGGAGAGCGGTATTTGAGTCCATATCAAAAGGCAGTGTGAACAGAAGAGTGAAAGCGGCGCTGAGCAAAAACGAGGCGTGACCGGCAGAAACGCCGCGGAAATAGAACGATGTGCGGCTGCAGGGACTGGAGAAAGGAAGGAAAATAATGCAGACAGAAAAATTTTGCGCCGACCGGATGCCCACGGCGGTGGAGCGGATCAGGCTTAAAACGGAAGCGGGCGGTATTCCGCTGCGCTATATTCAGGGCAGAGGACGGACCGGCGCGCAGCTGACCTTGTCGCTGTCGGAGCGTCCGCACATGAGAGACTGCATGACGCTGCTTTCCGACGGCGCGGGAGACAGGGTGATCCTGCTCTGCGATACCATGGCGGGAGGGCTGTCGGCCGCAGGTTTTCTGGCGGACGCGCTCCTGCTGCAGAAACGGCAGGAGAAGGATCCGCCCTGGGAAAGGAAAGAGAGGTTTTTCGGGGAATTTGACACAGGGGTTTTTGAGATCGACGAAAGCGATGAAGGGGATACGGACGGGTATTTCACAGACGACGGTCTGCCGGAAGGGCAGATGCTGACAGGGATGCGGGCGGCTGTGACCGGCGGATGCTGCGGGGAAGGGGATATGGAGTCGATCCTGCGGGAAGACCGGTTCGTGCTGTTTTCAGAGCGTGAGCTGGACGGTGGAAGCTGTGATGACGCAGGGGACGTTCAGGGACCCGTCCACCTGTCGATGAGACCCCGTCTGGAACCCGACGCGGCTGCGGCGATCATTGTGCTGTGCGATGGGATGACGGCTCTGTCGGAACAGACGGCGGAATTCCTGCTGGGCTGGAAAAAGCCGGTTCTCATCGTTCTGCCGCGGGAGAAGGCCAACAAGGCGCAGATCGACCGCCTGCTTTTTGAGGGAGGATTCGTGCTGGCGGGGACGGAGGAACCGTCCTGCGCCTTTCTGGCCGGGCTCCTCAGCGATCTGGTGGCGGAGCAGGGCTGTCAGATCGCTGAGGAAGTAGATCGGGAGACTGTGATCCAGGACCTGAAAAAGGCGAGACGGCAGCTTTTCTGTGAAAACGACGTGGCCCGTCTGGCTGCGCTGGCTGTCCGGCGGGCCCAAACAGGCGGAAACGGCTTTCAGAACAGGATCGTCAGGGATTTTTCGGTGGAACATTACGAGGGAGACCAGAGGGGCGGAGCGCAGCTTTTTGCAGATATCGTGGGACTGGAACGGGTAAAGAACATCGTGGAGACGGAGGCCAATCGTCTGGCTTACAGAAAGAAGATGGCGGAGCGGGAAAAGGATCGGGGCGCCGCCCGCGGCGGGTATGAAGCAGAGCAGCCGGCGGGGAGCATGGCCTTCGTCGGCAGGCCCGGAACCTGCAAGACAACCATGGCCAGAGCGATGGCGGTCCGGCTGGCAGAGCTTGGCGTGACCAACGGCGTGTTTCTGGAAGCCGGCCGGGAAGATCTGGTGGGCCGTTATATGGGCGAGACCTCGCACAAGGTAGCCGCGATGTTTCGGAAGGCCCGGGGCGGAGTCCTGTTCATCGACGAGGCAGGGTCTCTGATCGGAGGAGATCGCGATCAGTACGGCGTAGAGGCGCTGTCGGCAGTGGTCCGCCATATGGAGAACGAGAGAGAGACCGTGGTCATCTTCGCCACCTATGGGGGGGAGATGGAAAAACTGTTTTCCGCCAATGAGGGACTGCGGTCCAGGATCGCCAGAGTGGTGGAATTTCCCGATTACAGCGTCGAGGAACTGATCGGAATTTTCCGCGGGATGGCCGGCAGGAGAGGCTACCGGCTGGGAGAGGACTGTCTGCAGGTACTGGAACTCTATTTCCGCAGAGCGGCGAAAAAGAAGGACTTCGGCGGCGGCCGGGAGGCCCGGCGGCTTCTGGAAACGGCGGAGGGCGTCCTGGCCAACTCCGTCGTAGAAGGATGGAATGGGGGAACGGGAGCCTTTGACGGCGAAAGCACGGGCGCTGAAATGGATCTGCTCACCGGCGAGATCCTCAGAAAGGCGGCAGGGGAGCTGCTGCGCGAACAGAGCGGAAAAGGCGGCGTTCAGATCATCGGATTTCAGCCCTGTGGGACCGCGGGAGTCTGATGGCCGGCGCCTGCGCTTTTGGAGAGTGGAGAAACCATACGAAACAGGAAGAGAATACGGAAAGGAGGAGGCGCCGCCGGCCGGCGGCGCCGCAGAAAATATGATTATACCCATCATCAGAGAAGGAGGGGCCGGAGGGGCGGAGCAGTCTGATCTTTATTCCCGCCTTCTCAAAGACCGCATTGTGTTGTTGGGAGGAGAAATATCAGAGGAACTGTCCTGCCTGATCACGGCGCAGCTGCTGTATCTGGAAGCGGCGGACGATTCGCTGGATATACGCATGTATATCCAGTCCCCCGGAGGCAGCGTGACGGCGGGGCTGGCTATCTACGATACCATGCGCGCGCTGAGATGTCCCGTATCCACCATCGCCATGGGGCAGGCGGCCTCGATGGGCGCCTTTCTTCTGGCGGGAGGAACGCGGGGAAAGCGGTTTGCGCTTCCTCACGCCGGCATTATGATCCATCAGCCCCTGGGAGGCTGCAGCGGACCGGCGGACGATATGCTCATCCGCACGGAAGAAATTCTACGTTACCGGCGGCTGCTCAACGGAGAACTGGCCCGGAATTCAAATCTCAGTGCGGAAGAGATCGAAAAGCTGACTGTGCGCGACTGCTACATGGAGGCGGAGACCGCTCTGCGCTACGGTCTCATCGACGGGATCTGCGGCCGGGAACAGAAACTTGTTTTGGACGGTGAAAGGAGGGAGACTGAATGTATCTGATGGATGAAGGACTCTGGATGCTGCGGCGGATCATTGAGACGGCGGTGCTGGCCGGCGGCGCGGCGGGGGCTGTGCTTATCCTGCTTCTGCTGGCGGATCTGCGCGTTTTCCTCAGAAGAGTTGGGGAAAGCCTGATCCGTTACCTGGATGCGGTGGACGACCCGGTGCAGGAGGAGGAAGAAAAGCTGAGGGCGGCCTTGGAGGAACGGAGGAATGGATAAGAATAAACTGGCTCTGGATATTCTGCGGTACAGCAGGAAGGAGCTGCGGAATGCGTACCCGTACCTGGGGCCGGTACTGTATGCGCTGCAGATGGTACGGTCTGAGAAGACGCCCTGGATGGGAACGGACGGTTTTGGGATCTATTACAATCCGGACGCTGTGGTCAAAGTGTATCGGAAAGCGCCGGAGGAGATCCCGCTGACGATCATGCACCTGATCGTTCACTGTATTCTGGGCCATACGGAAAAGAGGACGGGGCGGGAGCATCTGCTGTACGACAGCTGCTGCGATGTGGCGGCGCTTCAGATCACCTCCGCCCTGAAGGGGGTATGCGGCAGAGATCCGAGGAAAAGTCTTCCTGAGATAAAAGCTGCGGCGAAGTTCTTTTGCGGACGCTCGGCGGAACAGTGCTATGAGATGATCAGACAGGAGCGGATCGAAGGGTGTGGAGAAGAAGGGGCGGAGGCGGTTCTTGCCGCCGCCGGTCCCCATGCGGTCTGTGACGATCACCGTTTTTGGGGGATGGATCCGCAAAAAGAGGGACGAGGGGTGCGAGGGGGACGCGGGACGGAATCACTGAGGGCAGCCTGGCGCCGGGCGCTTACGAAGTCTGCAGAATTATATGGGAAAGCTTTGAAAAGAGGGGAGATAAAAGCGGGACGGGGGATGGGCATGCTCTTCTCTCAGAGCAGCGTGACAGAGGTGTCCCCCGTTTCCTACAGGGAGATATTGAAGCGGTTTGCCGCTCCTGCGGAAGTTATGAAAGTGGATATGGACACCATGGATCTGGCCTGGTATGTGACAGGACTGGACCTTTACGGGGATCTTCCGATCATCGAGTACAACGAGTACAGGGACGTCAACGTGGTGGAGGAATTCATCATCGCCATCGATACGTCCGGATCCTGCTGCGGCGAGACGTTAAACGATTTCCTGAAGCAGACTGCGGCAGTGGTGCGGGACATGGAGGTGACCGGGCGAAAATTCCGGCTGCGCATCATTCAGTGCGACTGGGACATTCAGGTGGAGAAAGAGATACGGACGGAGAAGGAGTTCGATCAATATATGGGAGACTTCGAGCTAAGAGGCGGAGGGGGCACCTCTTTTAAGCCGGTGTTCCGACGGGTCGAAGAACTGATGGAAAACGGAGAATACCGCAGGCTTCGCGGGCTGATATTCTTCTCCGACGGAATGGGAGATTTTCCTGAAAAGCCCGCATCTTATGAAACGGTATTCGTCATCCCCGGGGACCTGTGGAGCGACTGTGAGACTATGGGCTGGATCCCCGACTGGGTCACAGTAGCCTTGCTGGGGGAGGGGGTGACGGAGCCTGCCTTATGACGGCGGATCAGTCGGCCGTTGTCTCATAGAGCGCCAGGCCGCGCTTCAGATTATCCTTCACCGCTTCGATCAGACTGTCCGGCTTCAGGACGCGGCAGTCCGTGCAGTGCTGCGTGGCCCAGAGAGCCACGCCCTTGGGATTGCCCACAAACCGCAGCTCCAGCCAGCGGTCGGCCCGGCCTGCGGAAAGCGGTCCGGCGGTCTGTTCCTGAGCGGGTACGATAAAGAAATTCTTCCCAAAGGCGTCCACAGCGTTGTTGAGCCGTTCGCTGCGGACACGCAGCACGATCTCCTCCGTCTGACCGCCGTACATGACCGGATTTTCATCCCGGTATTTCGCAGGATTGATATGGAACTCCAGGGCCCGCACGTTGTCCAGGATCGTCATGGAACGGATGCGGTCCACGCGGAAGACGCTGAAGTTGGAGTTTTCATATCCCACCGACTTGCCGATCAGGTAGTAATAGCCGTTGGACCAGACGAAAAAGGCAGGGTGAAGCCTGTGCTCGCTGCGCTTTTCAAAGGCCAGGCGGTAGTTTTCAGGCGAGGTGCGCTGCGCGGTATAATGGTAATAATCAAAAGATACGCAGTGGTGTCTGCGGAGAGCTTTTGTGACGGTGTCGATGCTGTTCATAATGTCGGCGGCTCTCTGGCCGTCTGTAAGCTTGTAGGGATAACCGTCGTCGCTGACGTTGGTGATCAGATGCTGCCGGGGGTCGTTGCACAGGCGGTTCAGATCCCGCAGCAGGATGTTGGTCTGCTCCATGGTCAGCAGGGTGAAGGAGCTGATGGCGTCCGCCAGCATTTTGACTTCCGCCCGCGTTATGTCCGGAAGGACGCGGTAATAATAACTTGCGCCGGGTCTGCTGCAGACATCCCCGTCCTGGCCGGAATGTTGGGACGCGCTTTCCAGCTCGTCCATATAATCGTCGAACAGCACGTATTTTTTGTCCCGGAGAATGTATTTTTCCAGCACAAAATCGAAGATGGAGTATTCTTTGGAAGTCTCGCTTTCCAGCAGGGAAAGCGCCTTGGAAAGGGTGTCCCGGGACAGGATCCCTTTTCCGTACAGGTTTTCCATACGTTTCATCAGCTCGGAGACTTTGAAATATTCATCCTCGGCAAAGCCCTTCAGACAGGCCGTGATCCGGGACAGAGTGAGCATGGGATCGGCCGGAAAGGCGGCCGTATCCCCTGCGGCGTCTTCCGGTCTCCTGCGGTTCGCGGCCTGCGCTGAAGGGTTTTTATTTTTCTGCGCTGCTTCTCTTTTTTTTGCGCTTGTTCCGGCGGATCTGCGGCTGGATGAATTTGACATGTAAGATGACCTCCCGATGTGCTGAAATAATGTCTGTCTGTATTTTAACGGATCTGAGGAAAATTTACAATAGCCGCTGAGAACGATCGGGGGCGGACAGAGACCTCGCCCTGAGACCTGGACCGGAGTTCTGCGGGTCCTTTTCAACGGGAGAAATATCTGGTATATTGAAGAGGAATGTATTTCTGCAGCTGAGGAGAAGGGGAGAAGGATGAGTTATCTATACCGGATCGAAGAAGGCAGTTCTCTGTTTTACGGCAGATCGGCGCTGCCTATGGACAGGGAAAAACTGCGCCGCACGCTGTGCAAGATCTACGCTGCGGAGTGGGCGAGGCCCCGGGGAGGCAGGAAGGTGGAAGCGGAGCTGGAACGGAACAATATGGCCTGCCTCCGGTACGTGGGCGGGGATGGAAAAACCCTGAGCAGCCAGCGGATCAAATACTATACCTGCAGGCAGACCGAGCGGTCCGGCCTGCCCTGGTACAGCTGCCCGGCGGCGATGGCTGACGCGGATCTTTCCGGCGCGGGCCTTCCCGGCGCGGCCCGGGCGGAGCTCATATGCCTGATCTTCTGGGAAAGGCAGGAAAGCGGAAACAGTTCTCCTACCTGGTACTGTATTTTTCATCCCGAAGATGTGGGGAGCGGATGGAACGCGGAGATGAACAGAGAGAAACAGGAGGTCAGGCGTTATCGGATCAATTTCAGCCGGAAGACCGCGCCTGGCGCCGAAGGATATGTGGGAGACGACAAGGACCGGACGGAAATGAAAAAGCTGAGCACGGGGACCGCCCATGTGGCGAAGGAGATATTTAATGACGATTGATACTGGCGGGCGGCTCGAATACGGAAGCGTGAAAAGCGCTCTGGCCAGGCTGTTTGCGCCGAAGAAAGGATGCGAGGTCCGCCGGGCGTTTATGACGACTTTCACGCTGAACAGCCGCATGATCGCCGACGCGCTTTTGCATATGGGGGCGTCGGCGGATGGGATCACAGGCGGCGGAAACGCTCCGGAGGCAGGCGGCGGCCTGTCTGATCTGTCCGAGCTGCAGAAACGCCTGATGCTTGAGAGATATTATCAGAGATACGTCGGAAGAAAAGATCCGGAGCGGCAGCTGCACGTCTTTGCCCACGATTTTGACGACGTTCTGAAGAAAACATATAACTGTTCGTCGCGAAAAAACGCGGGCGTCGATCTGTTTTGCAGCGAGATCGTGGAAAAAGAGCTGGTCACTTTTGTCCGTCCTCCCTCGGCCGGAGCTTTTTTTCATCCGAAGATCATGCTGGCAGAATTTGCGCCTGAAGGGGGAGAGGAAAGGACCCGGCGGTTTTACCGGCTCATCGTTTCCAGCAAAAATATGGTCTACGACCGTTTTTTTCAGCTGGGCATGGTACTGGAAGGATGGAGCGGCGGACAGACGGCCAACGGCAAGGCCGTCGCCGATTTTCTGCTGTTGCTTTCGCAGCAGAGACAGGGTGAAAAAAGGGATGGAAAAGAGGAAGACGTCCGTGGGCTTCTCACCGCTCTGGCGGAGGGAACGGCGGGGACTGAGTTTGCGCCGGCAGAGCCCGGGAGCTGCGGGAAAGTGAGTTTTCATTTCAACGTTCCGCCGGCGCTCAGACCGGACAGCCAAAGACCAGACAGCCAAAGACCGGAAAAGACGAACTTCCACCTGAAGGACCAGTTGGAACGGGATTTCAGCCCAGAGGAGGATCGGGCGCGGAGGGAACTGGCGGGGCCGGACGGGGCCTATCGCTATCTGTTTCTATGCGATTCGCTGAACGCTGATTTTCCGCGCCTGCTGCTGGGCGATGAGGCGGAGTCGGAGCGGATCCTCTTCGTGAGCAATCCGTCTTCGTGGGAGAGAGCCTTTGAGAACGGGGGTAGGTCCGCCATACCTTCCTATGCGTATCTTCTGAAAGAGGGCGTGGGACAGGGACTGACGGACGACGAATGCTGCGGCGAGGGGCGTCCTTATATCCACGCAAAGCTTTACGCCCGCTTTGGAGGCGGCCGCACTGTGGTGTGGGCAGGGTCTGCCAACGGAACGCGAAATGCGGTCAGCGAAAACTTTGAATGTATGGCGCGGTACGAATACGAAACGGACCCTTCAGAGACCGGGGGAGACAGGTTTGAGGAAATTCGCCGTTGGCTGGAACCGGTGACGCCGGAGCGTCTGGAAGAATACAGATGTTCCCGGTCCGGAGAAAGGGAACGATTGCTGGAGCTCCTTCGGGAGCTGCTTCAGGAACAGACGGTGTTT
>Ga0129308_1001901_pt1 | contig 19633 bp, 17 predicted proteins | sample L827metagenome_FD_94440 | JGI IMG/M metagenome (GOLD analysis project Ga0129308, IMG submission 94440) | Ring-tailed lemur group fecal microbial communities from Wisconsin, USA - L827 metagenome | ecosystem: Host-associated > Mammals > Digestive system > Large intestine > Fecal | place: USA... | reverse complement strand
CTTCACCTGCATTGCCAAATCACTCAGATAAGTATTGTTGTTCACCTTCAACTGCTCCAACTGATAACGCTTCATCTGCTCCTCATCCAGCAATTTCTTATATTCCGTCTCCGTACTCTGAAGATCCAGCTTAAGAATCGGTGTTCCCACATCCACACTATCCCCCCCCTTCCGGTAGATTTCTACAATACGGGTATTGATAGGCGAATTGATAATCTCCTCAAAAGCCGGAACCACCTTACCGGAAGCACTCACACTTACTTCTATTATCCCGCTATCCACTTCCGAGAATACCAGATCCTTCCGGTTCACACTGCTCCGCATAAAAGAAATCAGCAAAGCTATGCATACAACGCCGGCAATGCCTATCGCACCATATTTAACCAACATTTTCTTACGCTCTTTATCACGTACCTCTTTTGGAATTTCTCTGTCCATAATCTATTGTCGTTTTATTATTTTTTTTCGTATCAAACATGAAGCAACATTCATGCCAAAGGAACAATAGTTTGATTATCAACACCAAACAAAAAAGAAAAGGTGTCCGATATCGAACACCCTGTACGTTTTTAAACTTCTGCAAACGGACATCCTCCCGGTTCCGCCTCATCGCAGACGCAATATTTCCCCCACCTTCGGCGCTGCATCCTCTGGCTTCATTTTATTCATTTTATATAGATTCTTCAGACGGATTCCATATTTCTGCGCGATGGAATACATGGAGTCTCCACGACGTACCACATGGACAATATGCTCTTTGTCGGCACGACGGTGTTTCTTATCCAAATAGATAATATCTCCCGGTTTCAATACATATCCTTTATACAAGTCATTATACTTTCTAAGTTTACGCTGGCTGATACCAAACTCTTTCGACAGGCTTTTAAAAGTATCCCCGCTACGCACCACAATATATAGCAAATCATTTGCCAAATAAGGCTGGTGCGGGTTTGGAAATTCTTTCATCCACTTGATACCGTCACGGGTATCGAATTTATGCAAATCATACAGTTCGATAATGTCAATCAAACGGTAGGCATAGCGGGGATCTGTTGCATATCCGGCTTTTTTCAGTCCATGCGCCCAACCTTTATAATCCGTTATCTTCAACTTAAACAAAGAAGCATAACGCGAACGCCCTTTCAAAAATTTGGAATGGTCTTCGTATGACTCACGCGGATGCTTGTAAGCACGGAAACATTCATTACGGGCATCATCATCATAACGCACCGTACGTCCCGTCCAGTCTCCCCCACACTTAATGCCAAAATGATTGTTCGACTTACGGGATAAAGTACTTTTTCCGGCCCCCGATTCCAACAGCCCCTGTGCCAGTGTGATACTGGCAGGGATGCGATAACGCTTCATTTCCTCAATAGCTATATCCTTATACTTATGAATGTATTCTTCGTATTGGCGGTTACGCGTCTGAGCCTGTGCCGTAAAGAAACAGCATCCGCACAGCACCATAAGAATAATATATCCAAACGTCGTTTTCATCTTTTAGAATTGTTCCAATATTTGTATTCGTTTTTCGATAGGAGGATGTGTCGCAAACAGTCCGCTCAGCCCACTCAATGCACTCTCCGCCTGCTTTCCCGGATGCTGAATAAAGAGCTGGGCCACATCTTCACGCTTCACCGCTTCTATATCAGGATCGGCCGATATCTTACGCAAAGCACTTGCCAAAGCCAAAGGGTTCTTCGTCATCTCCGCCGAACCTGCATCTGCCAAATACTCGCGTTTGCGCGAAATGGCAAAACGCATCAATATGGCAAAGAAATATCCGACAGCCGCAACCAACATAGTCAACAGAATAATCAAGGCCGCCCCTCCTTTGTCATCACGTTTACGTGTAAAAGAAGAATAATAAGCGGAGCGCAATGCTATCTGTGCCAACATCGAGAAAATTCCCACAAACACGATGGAGATGATAAGCAAACGTACATCATGATTACGGATATGGGACAATTCATGGGCGATAACAGCTTCCAGTTCTTCATCATTCAGTTTCTCAATGATGCCTTTAGACAATGTTACGGTGTAGCTTTTCTTATTTATACCACTGGCATAGGCATTCAGTGAATCATCATTTATAATGTTGATTTTAGGCATCGGCATCCCCTGACTCATACAAAGATTTTCCACCAGATTATAAACACGTTTATTTTCTTTCCGCTCCAAAGGACGGGCGCCCGTAGCAGCATTGATGATGGAAGTATTGGCAAAGTAGGCTATCAGAAACCAAATGAATACGCCTCCCAATACATAAGGAGCCATTTCTATAAATAAAGCCATTGACCGGTCGGTGATACTCACCTGATAATAATGGGGGGCATCACCTTGTGTCAAATAAACCAGCAAATAACAAAACACAAACAAAAGCCCCACTACCAGGCAGGGAAACAAACAGAGCAGAAGCAGCGAACGAAGGTTATTCCTGCTCTGCTGTGTGTGTATGCCAACATATTGCATCGTCCTTAAAATTTAATTTTAGGAGCTTCCTCCAAAGTAGCGCGTTGCTCTCCCAAGTCAAACATCACTTCTTTACGGAAACCGAACATACCTGCCAAAATATTGGAAGGGAATGTCTCTACTGCATTATTATATTCTTTTGTAGCAGAATTAAAATAACGGCGCACGGAAGAAAGCTTATTTTCCAAATCGGCTATTTCTTCCTGCAACTGAAGAAAGTTTTGGTTTGCTTTCAGGTCTGGATAGGCTTCCAATGTTATTTTCAATCCACTCAAAGCAGAAGACAAGGCATTCTCTGCTACAATTTTCTCATCAATGGTTTTGGCACCGATAGCCCCGTTGCGAGCATTGATAACCCGTTCCAACGTATCTTTTTCGTGAGCCGCATATCCTTTTACAGTTTCCACCAACTGAGGGACCAAGTCATGGCGCTGCTTTAGCTGAACATCGATGTCTGCAAACGCATTCTCGCGGTTATTACGCATTTTAACCAATGAATTATACATGGAAACCAACCAGGCCACCAAGATAACGACTACTACAATCACGATAATTGCTGTCATAATTTTCTCATTTTAAATTGTTACTCGCAAACATACTGATTTTATCCGGCAGTATGTATTCTTTTTCAAATAATTCACGTTTTTACTCAAATTCCAAGGAACCAAAGAAATCGGGTCTGTGGAAATCCGGTTTTTCTATATTAATGGGGTTCCACGACAAGAAATGTGGAGTTTGCAATTCATCACCGCATTTGTAAAAGTTAGCCTTCACCGTATGTCCGTCCAATGAAGTAATCCGGTGCTTAAAGAATACGGCATAAGGAATGACCAAAGCCACTTCCCACGTACATTCCCCTATCCGTTCTTCAAAAGGTGTACGGCCCAAGCTCGACCAACGGGACACTTTTTCCATCACTTCACGCGGTGCATGTTCCCGGTTATTCCGCCCAGCTCCTGCCCCAACCAGAAATGTGCCGATACAGCTACACTCCATATTGTAATACACACCATCGTCTGCAGGAATAGAAAAAAACTCCATGCATGAATCAGTCCAGACCGCTCCGTTATCTTTGCCATATTTGGCACGAACACTGCCTTCGGTCACTTTATAATGTATTAAAATGGAATCAGCCGTATGCGCAATGCGAAAAGCAGCTTCAGGGTGATAAGGATATTCTTTCCAATTTACAGTATCTATCTTTTGAAATGATACGCCTTCATTGTCCAGCACTTGGGGCACAGCTTGTGCATCATTAACAGATGTAGTTATTTTCTTGACTTTCATGGTTTTCTTTTTAGATTATTGAATTCATTTTGGTTTTGTTCTCGCAAACATACAAAAAAGAGTCGACACTCGGAAAGAATCTTTCTTTTTTTCGAGAATGATGAAAGGATTATTCATTCTCTTTACGGCGGATAAAAAACTTTTTTTGTATCTGTCCGGTTGGACAGCATACAGCAGAGCCCATACGTCCGCACAGGCTTATGCGTACGCATGTCTTTTATGAAAAATGCTAATACAAAAAAATATATTGGCGGACAGGTATCTAATCCGTTGTTAAATAATCTCCGTCGAAGGACAAAGGCAACAAAGCACTTACCCCTTTCATGATATAAATGTCTGATTTGCTGTAAAGTAAGATGCGCATTGGGTGTCCAAACCGCTTTTCAGTTTCCAGTAACACTTGCCGGCAGGCACCGCAAGGAGGAATAGGAGTGTCAAGGAAGTCATGTTCGGTACGTGCGGCAATGGCAAGCACTTTTACCGCTTGGTCGGGGTATTGGGAATTGGCATAAAATAGAGTAGTGCGTTCGGCACATAGTCCGGAAGGATAGGCCGCATTTTCCTGATTGGTTCCCGTTACCACAACGCCGTTTTCCAGCAGGGCGGCGGCTCCTACCGAAAAATGCGAATAAGGTGCATAACTCCTTTGTGTTGCTTCGCACGCTGCATCCACCAATTTACGGTCTTCTTCCGTTAATTCGTCATAATTACGTGCTTCGATATTGATTTCCAGTTTGATTTCTTTCATGGTGTTTAAGCCTTGGTTTATATGCAAATGTAATCTTTTGTTTTTGATTTCCAATTTCTTTCTTTTCATTAATTTCCAATTTCTTGCAAATGCTGTTCATTACACTTCTTCTTTTCGTAAAATAATTACCGTATATGATTAAAAGTCATTAAAAAAGCTGTATATTTGTGCTTCGTGATAGAAAACGAAGAACGGAAAATGATAAATCAAGCAGTAATTGACAGAATAAATAAAGGCGATGTAAAGGCTTTCGAGCGTCTTTATAATGACTATTTCGTTTATTTATGTGCTTGTGCTAATTCTTATATCTTCAATTCTCAGGAGGCTCAGGATATAGTGAATGAAGTCTTTATGAAATTGTGGTATAAACGTGGTGATTTATTATTTCCTATTCATTCTTATTTAGTGCGCAGTGTGCAAAACGGATGTTTGAATTATTTGCGTTCACTCCATAGCCGTGAGCGCGTGGTGGATGAATATCGTGAAACGTTACTTGAATATCAGGAAGAATATTGCATGAGTGAATGTAGTCCTTTAAAAGAAATGGAACAGGCCGACTTGGAGCGTCAGGTACAAGCTGTAATTACTTCCCTTCCCGATAAGTGCAAAACTATTTTTGAACAATATCTTTATTCTGAACTTACTCCGCAGGAGATTGCTGAAAAGAATGGAATCTCTGTCAACACTGTGCGCGTACATATTAAAAATGCGATGGACAAGCTCAAGGAGAAGTTGGGTTCACGGGTCGGAATTCTCTTATTTTTTCTTTTTTAAATAGATAATAAAAAAAAGTCCGTATTTTATTAAATGCTTTTAAGGTGGCGCGTGTATTATTAATAGTTAGTAATACAAAACCAACAGAATGAGCAATTCAATACATGAGTTTGATGGCTTGATGCTGGATTATCTGAAAGGTGATATAACGCCTGAAGATATGCAGAGGATGACCGAATTATTACATACAGATGCTTCCTGCCGGGAGAAGTATCGTGAAATGTCACGTGCTTATGCCATTGCTTCTGTGCCTTGGTTTGAACGGAGGAAGGAGCAGAACCTTGAGTCTTTGCGTGAAAAATTAGGTCTTCGTTCCTCTCCACAGCGTACTTTATTTAGAAGGATGAGAGTTGGTAGCTTTGCTGCAATGGTCACATTACTGATTGGCTTTAGCATTAGTTTCATTTATTTGAATAATCATTCGGCAGAAGTGGTTGCCCCGCCTGTTTCCTACTGCCAAATAGAAATACCTCAGGGTGCGCAATCCAAACTGATATTGCCGGACAGCACATTGGTTTACCTCAACGGAGGTACAATCATAAAGTATGATGCATCATTTCAGAATAAGGCTGAACGTGAGGTTTATCTGAATGGGGAAGCGTACTTTGAAGTGGCAAAAGATGCGGAAAAGCCCTTTATCGTTCATGCGGCGGATTTGAATATCAAGGTACTTGGCACCAAATTTAATGTATCGTCTTACCTGGACGAGCCCAACATAAAAGTCAGTCTTTTGGAAGGAAGGGTCAAGGTGTCCATGGCTTCGGATGAGACTGATAAGTTTTACCTCTTGCCCAATGAACAAGCTGTGTATGACAAGGCAAAAAATATCTTGTCTGTAAGGGGTGTAGATGCCGGTTCTCAAGTGATGTGGACAACAGGACGTCTTGTCTTTGTAAACGAAACCTTATTTCATATCTTGAAAACTGTCGGAAAAAAATATGATGTTCAGATTCTAATCCAATCCCAAAAGGTGAATACGGAATATTTTTCCGGTAGTATAGATGCGGACCTGACTTTGGATGAGGTTCTTTCTTATCTGGATGTAGATAATAAATTTGTCTGGAGAAGGAAGGGGAAAACCGTGGTTATTGCTGATAGATAGTATGTAAAACCGTACCTATAGGTACACCTTAAATATTTTTGTTAACTAATAATTCTAAGTATGAAAAAAACTTTTTGCAAGACTCGCAGGGGGCATTGGGTCCCTCTGGCATGGGCAGCTTCATTCCTTTTATGGGGAAATGTCGCTTTTGCTGCATTGCCTATTCAAGAGGCAAGATTTTCCATGCAGCAGCGTTCTGTATCCTTGAATCAAGTCTTCAATGAAATTGAAAGACAGACGGGTTATTCTTTTTTGGTTCGTAACAATGATATCAATACGAACCAGAAGATTTCTATCGATGTGAAGAATAAGAGTGTTAAGGAAGTGCTGGAGATTTTATTTGCCGGTAAGAATATACGTTATGAAGTAGCAGGAGAACGTATTTCTGTTTATAAACCACAACAGGCTAAACAGACTACTGTTTCCGGAATTGTTGTAGATGCCGCTCAGGAACCGATTATCGGAGCTTCTGTGATGGTGGTAAACACAACGAATGGTTGTATTACAGACCTTGACGGAAAATTCTCTTTGGAGGTGTCGCAATTACCGGTGAAAGTACAAATCACTTATATCGGTTATAAACCGCAAGTGGTAACAATCAGTGATTCCAAAACGGCTCAGATTGTTCTTCATGAAGACACGGAGACATTGGATGAAGTAATAGTGGTGGGTTATGGTTCTCAGAAAAAAGCCAACCTGACCGGTGCTGTCGCTTCTGTAAAGATGGACGAAGTGATAGGTAATCGTCCGTTGTCTAAAGCGGCAGATGCATTACAAGGAACTGTTCCGGGTTTGCTGGTTTCCAGCAATGGTAATGCTCCCGGTAAGAGCAAGTCTTTCCAGATTCGCGGAGCATACTCTGTAGGTATCAAGAATGACAACGGCTCTTATGGCAATACCATTAGTCCTTTGATTTTGATAGATAATGTGGAAGGGGATTTGGACATGATTAATCCCGAAGACATCGAGACTATTACTGTATTGAAAGATGCAGCTTCGGGTGCCATTTATGGCGCACGTGCTGCTGGCGGTGTTATTTTGGTTACCACCAAACGTCCTCAAGGGCAAACTAATTTCCAATTAAACTACAATAATAATTTTGCGTTTGCATCAGCGATGAATTTGCCTGAGCAAGCTCCTCTGACGGAGTATTTGAAGGCATATTCGGATGCTGCCGGAGATCAGTTTTGGACAATGGGATCGCCGAGTGTGAGCAAATGGTTGGGCTATCTGGAACAATACCGCAACAATCCTTCTTCCATCCCGACGGTAGGCGATGGTATTTATAAAGATGAAGAGGGTGGTGTATATTATTTGAATGAAAAGGATTTGGTGAAAAACATGCTTGAAACCAGCTTTCAGCAGACTCATAATATTTCCATGACAGGCGGTACCGAGAAGTTGCGCTATCGTTTGTCGGGCGGCTATATTTCGCACGACGGTGTGCTTATCACCAATAAAGATAAATATGAGCGTATGAATGTGAGTGGATTTATATCTGCAGATATTACTAAGTGGTTTACCCAAGAGGCAACATTTAGTTATGCACACACTAAGAATATGGAACCTTCATCGGCTTTGGGTGCAATATATTCAACACGCTTGGGATCCTACCATCCTGAAGGAACGATGCCTGAAGGCATATCAACGGCAGGGTCTGCCGGCCTACCGTTCAATACTCCTAGTAATCAGATTCGTTGGTCTAACCCTGCAAAAACATTATATGATAATCCACGTATTTTCTTGAAGTCTATTTTGAAACCTTTCAAAGGTTTTCAGGTAGCATTCGAATATACGTTCGACAAAAATATATATGATTATCATTGGTATACCGGAAGTGTAGACTATACAACCATTCAGGGTGGCAAGAATACGACTCCGACCAGTGATTATCTGCGGAAGATAAAGAGATATACCGATTATAATTCAATAAACCTGTATGCAACCTATGACTTTAGTTTGGGAGAGCATAAATTTAAAGTAATGGGCGGTTTTAATCAGGAATCAAGTTATCGTGAAACAATGGAAGTATATTCATACGGACAGGCAGTGGTTGAAGTGCCTTCATTAGGCTCGGGCGATTCCAGCCTGTTGAAAGCTACCGATAAATATAATGAATATGCAGTACGTGGCGGATTTTTCCGTGTGAACTATAGTTATAAAGATAGATATTTATTGGAAGTGAACGGCCGTTATGACGGTTCTTCCAAGTTCCCGAAAGATTCTCGTTACGGTTTCTTCCCATCTGTTTCCACAGGTTGGAATATTGCTCAGGAAAAGTTTATGGAGGGTGCACAGAGCTGGTTGGGCTCTTTGAAACTGCGCGCTTCTTATGGTATGATTGGAAACCAGAATGTACCGGCTTATTCTTTTATTCCCACAATGAGCATGACCAATAAGTACAACGGTTGGTTGTCCGGCGGTAGTTATGTGACGGCTATCAATTCTCTTCCTGCTTTGGTTAGTAGTAATTTTACTTGGGAAAAGGTAGGAACATTCGACATCGGCCTTGATTTCTCTATGTTTAGCAACCGTTTCACCGGTACATTCGACTGGTATCAGCGCAATACAAACGGCATGTTGGCTCCGGGTATGCAATTACCGGGCGTTGTCGGTGCAAATGCTCCTTATCAGAATACGGCAGATATGCGCACCCGCGGTTGGGAGCTAAGCTTTAATTGGCGCGACCGGATTGGCAAAGTGGGTTACCGTGTCGGTTTCAACTTGTCGGACAGCAAGTCTGTAATTATGAAGTATAATTCCAATGAATCGAATATCCTGACCAGTTCACTGAGTGATGGAAGTACTTTCTGGAATTATTATGAGGGCAAGGAACTGGGTGAAATCTGGGGATATGAATTTGATGGATTCTATACTGTAGATGATTTTACAGATACTTCTTCGTGGAAATTGAAGGACGGCGTTGCCACTATTGATGGTTATAATCCTCGTCCGGGTGACGTGAAGTTTAAAAATCTGATGGATGACGAAAGAGGCACCAATATGATTTCGAGCGGAGACAATACAGTGAATAATCCGGGCGACCGTAAAGTGATTGGCAATAATACCCCGCGCTATCTGTATGGCATTACGTTGGGAGCAAACTTCAAAGGATTCGATTTGAATGTATTTATGCAAGGTACGGGCAAACGTGACTCATGGATTGCCAATACGCTGACTTTCCCCTTGTATTCAGACTTCAAGTTTATCGCTTTATATAAAGACCTGAGTAATTACTGGCAGCCGGTAGATGCAGCCAATGGGGATTATACAGCTCTAAATCCTAATGCCGAGTTCCCGCGCATTTATGGTAACTATGGTAATCAGGCCTCTAACTACCGTCAGTCAGATAAATATTTGTCAGATGCTTCCTATTTCCGTATCAAGAATGTTACATTGTCCTATACTTTCCCGAAAGCATGGATAACAAAAGCATCCTTGTCGCAGTTGAAGGCCTTTGTCAGCATTGAAAATCTGGCTACATTCTCATCATTGCCGAAAGGTATTGACCCGGAAACATTGTCATGGAACTATCCGGCATTCCGTACCATATCTTTCGGGCTTAATGTCACATTATAAACCTAAAATTAGTACGAGTATATGAAAAAACTATTTATAAGTTTGGCTATCATCGCAGGAATCAGCCTTTCTGGTTGTAATGATAGTTTTCTGGAAAAATCCCCTGTTACGGACTTGACAGAAGAAAACGCATTTAATTCCTACGATAACTTCAAGGCTTTTATGTGGCCTTGCTATGAAATGTTTACGAATAATACCATCCGTACTTCTTTGAACAGCTGGGGACAAAACGGACAATACAAGGGCGATATGGATGCCGGCTATTTTGAACAGAAATACGAAAGCGGTTATAATGATTTTGCCTATCAGACGGTGGCTAGTGTCGCATCGGGCAATGGCTGGAATTTCAGTTCATTCATTCGCCGGATCAATATCATGCTTTCACATATTGATGATTCCAGTATGACTGAAGCACAGAAAAACCATTGGCGTGCGGTAGGTTATTTCTTCCATTCCTTCTGGTATATGGAGTTGATAGACCGCTTTGGCGCTGTGCCTTGGGTCGATCAGGTCTTGCAAGAAGATTCCCCCGAAGTCTATGGACCCCGCATGGACAGAAAAGAAGTGGCGGACAAAGTATTGGAACGTCTGAAATGGGCTGAAGAGAATATCGGCGATTTCACCTCGCAAGATGGAGAAAACACTATAAACAAAGCGTGCATACAAGTGGCCATTTCACGTTTTGGCTTGCGCGAAGGTACATGGAGAAAGTATCATGAACTGGGAGATTATGATAAGTATTTGCAAGAATGCGTACGCGCTTCGGAGCTGTTGATGAGCGCTTATCCTACTCTTTATACCGGAACGGACGGACAGCCGGCGGCAGGATATGGTGAAATGTGGACTACAGAGGACTTAAGTACCGTTCCCGGCATTATTCTGTATAAACAATATGTGGCGGATATCAATCCGATGGGCGCTTCCTATATCGAACATACTTCTTCACACTATGTGGAAATGAATCAAAAAACGGTAGACTTGTATCTGATGAAGAACGGTAAACCTATCTTGAATACAGAATCGGGCTATCATGGAGACAAAGATATGTATGCCACCTTCCGCGACCGCGACCCGCGTATGTATCACACCGTCATACCTCCTTATAAAGTAAAAGCCGGTGGAGGTACATACCGCACCTGGTCGTATACCGACAATGAGGCCGACCGCGAATATATCGACATTATGGGAGCCAATACCAGCTGTAGCAATCCGGGTATCGGCATGAAACGTTTGCCGGGACAGAACTGGAGTGCATCCCTCGTACCTACCATTCCCCGACTGGGAACCGGAGCCTTTGTGACTTGTCGCTCGGGTTACTATGTATGGAAGAATTGGGACAATTGGGAAACCAGCTTCAATAATGGCAACCTGAATACGGCGGACAAACCGATTTTCAAGATTGAAGAAGTATTATTGAACGAAGCTGAAGCCAAATTTGAATTGGGAGCGTTTAACCAAACCGTCGCCGACAACACAGTCAACAAATTGCGTGGGCGTGCAGGTGTGGCAAAGATGGTGGTGGCCGAAATAGATGATAACTTTGATGTCAATCGCGGAAAATATTATCCCAAAGGAAATGATACCGGTATCTTGGTTGATCCTGTATTGTGGGAAATTCGTCGCGAGCGTATCATTGAGCTGATGGGTGAAGGATTCGGATTCTACGATATCCGCCGTTGGCGTATGGCTCCCTGGTTCTTGAACAGACCGGCAACCGGACTCTGGATGAGTAAAGCGGATGCGGTAAGTAACAGTATGACATTGTATAATCCTGAAACGGGTTATTCCGATGGTACATCAGGTACAATGTCCGAAGGCTATCTTTATCTTTTCAATGACCCTCTGAAAGAAGGAAAAGGCTGGTTGGAAAAATACTACTTATATCAGGTGCCGACTACCGAAATATTATTGAATCCTGCTCTGGAACAGAATCCGGGCTGGTAATTTGAATAGTATATAAAAAACAAGCAGATGGGAGGCCGGCTCAACTAAGCAATTAGTAAGAGGTGGCCTCTTTTCTTTAAAAACAGAAGTGAAAATGGGAAACCGGAAAATGTGGTTTAGTGCCACTCTCTTATGTACAGTAGGAATGCAGCAACTCCTTGCGGCAGAAAGTGTAAAGGAAGCCAAACCTAATATCGTGTTCATTCTTGCGGATGATTTGGGCTGGACTGATTTGGGAGTGATGGGAAGTGACTATTATGAAACTCCGAATATAGACCGCTTGGCCGCAGAAGGATTGCTTTTCGATAACGCCTATGCTGCTGCAGCAAACTCTGCACCCAGCCGGGCCTGTATGATGACAGGCATGTACACACCCCGTCACGGTGTATATACCGTTAGTCCTCCCGACCGGGGCGACCGTAGGCTGAGAAAATTAGTCCCAATCGCCAATACAGATGATGTACGTGCCGATTTTGTGACAATGGCTGAAGCACTCCGGCAACAGGGATACCGGTGCGGTCATATCGGTAAGTGGCATTTGGGAGATGATGCAGACGGGACAGGTCCTCTTTCGCAAGGATTCATTTGGAATGTCGGAGGAAACCGGGCCGGAGCGCCTTATTCTTATTTCTATCCTTATTGCCTGCCCGATAAAAAAAAGTGCCATTTGGGATTGGAGGAAGGAACACCGGGAGAATACCTTACCGACCGTTTGACGGATGAGGCTGTTTCTTTTATAAAATCCCACAAAGAAGGTCCGTTCTTTCTTCACCTCTCTCACCATGCGGTCCATACGGCTTTGCAGGCTCCTGCAGCGGTTGTTGATAAATACAAGAACAAACCTGTAGGAAAGTACCACACTAATCCTGTATATGCTGCGATGATTGAAAAACTGGATGATGGAGTAGGAAAAATATGTCGTGCCATTCAAGAGATGGGAATAGAAGAGAATACCATTATTATATTCTATTCCGACAATGGCGGTTCCGAACCGGTGACTGATAATTATCCGCTTCATGGCGGAAAGGGGATGCCATACGAGGGGGGCTCGCGTGTTCCTTTGATTATCAGATGGCCCGGAAAGATACCGGCCGGCACACGCACTTCTGTTCCGGTCATCGGAGTAGATTTTTATCCTACTTTTGTCCACCTTGCCAAGGGAGAGACATCGGGAAATCTGGATGGAAGAGATATCTTTGAAGTTGTGGAAAATGAGGAGACGGAGCGGGATTTATTTTGGCATTTTCCGGCATATCTGGAATCGTATCTCAATGGCGGTAAGGACTTCAGAGCCCGACCTTATTCGAGTATTCGTTCGGGTGATTGGAAATTGATTTATAATTACGAGGACAAGTCAATGGAATTGTATAACCTGAAAGAAGATTTAGGAGAGACAAGGAATATGGCAGAACTCAATCCTCAAAAAAAAGAAGAGCTTTATAACAAGCTTATGAAGTGGATTGATGATACAAATGCGCCTGTTCCTACCCAACCCAATCCGTATTATCAGGGCATAAAGTAATCTTTGATGATAGGGCATATTCCCTTTGCCTTTTCTGAAGAATGCCTGCCATAGCTACTATTTGTTTTAAGTAGATTATGGCAGGACTTTTTTATTATATACGGATGAAAAAAATGACTATCGTCTTTTTGAAATGCCAAGCATTTCTTTGGCTTTGTTTTCACTGGATAGAAAGTCAAGTGAGTTGATAATCTCATCATAATTCTCTCTGTCTACAATGCGGGTTGCCAATATTTTCAGCACTTTCAATTTGTCATCGTCGAAGGTATAGATAGACATAAGTCTCACACACTGTCGGCAGCTGAACCAGCGGCGCTCGGCAGCCAATGACAATATATCCAATTGGTCGTCTTTGAAAGGTTTCTGCTTTACCTTATTGTATAATTGTTGGAAATCATTGTCACCCATTATTTGGGGATAACCAGGGCGGTATCCATCGTGATGCGGCGGACGAGGCGGAGCAATTGTCGATTCCACTTGAGCGGGAGGACATACTGCCACCGCAGGAGGAGTGGGGACACTCTCAAAAGAATCCAAATTGTTAACCAGGCTGTTCTTGAAATCAATCAGGATGGTGGTTCCATAGCGTCCTAGTCCTTCTCCCTTCCTGTATTCCCATTGCTCTCCTTGTTCGTCGAACCGACGATAATCGGGGCGTCCCAGCAGTTTAGTCACTTCTTCCTGTGTCATACCTTTGTGAATGGATAGTAATATGTTATTGTCCATTAAGCTCCCGCAACTTCCGAGAACAAGGCTTAACAAGAAAATAGCTAGTGTTTCTTTTACTCTTTTCATATACTGTTGTTTTTATGTGTAGGCAAAGATAGAAAGGGAAATTCGATATAATTGGATTCTTTTCCCTATTTGACGATAGGGATTTCCCTACAATTGTTATTGTTTGGAAGAAATATGCATCGGATACTTAATTAATGCAAAATCCGTCGTTGCACATTTAACTTCGTCACATTTAAAGGTTCTAACCGATAAACATTGCAAGAAACAGATGATAAATGAAGATAAAATCCGAGAAGCTTGCGCTTCTGATAAGGAACGTGGATTCAAATTGCTGATGGAACATTTCCAACAGCCTATATATTGGCACATCCGACGGTTGGTGGTAGCCCACGAAGATGCGGAGGATATCCTTCAAGAAGTATTTATCCGTGTCTTTCGTCACCTTGACCGGTTTAGGGAAGAGAGCTCGCTGGGCACATGGATGTATCGGATTGCAACCAATGAATGCCTCCGTTTCTTGAACAACCGGAAAGAGCAGGCTGTTTCGGCCGAGGAAGTGCAAGAGGAATTGATGAATAAATTGATGGCATCCGATTATGTGGATTACGATAATGCAATGGCAGTGAAATTTCAACAAGCCATTCTTTCGTTACCTGAAAAGCAACGTATCGTGTTCAACCTGCGTTATTATGATGAACTGGATTATGAGGAAATTAGCCGGATAACTGATACGCGGGCAGAAACGTTGAAGGTGAACTATCATTATGCCAAAGAGAAAATAAAAGAATATATGACTAATAATTAAGGACAGGATGGAGAAAGAATTTGATTTTAAAAACATTGGAAAGCAGATGCCTTATCGCACACCGGATGGTTTCTTTGACCGGATGCAGACACAGGTGTCGGCACGTATAAAAGTGGAGAACCGTAAAAAACAACCTCGGATGAAGTTGGTGATTGCGGCTACACTGGCGGCGGCAGCGATGGTGTTAGGATTGGTCTTCTTCCCGGCTGCGAATCCGGAAGCGGGACAAGTATCTTCCAACCCTTTACTTGTTGCGACCGATATTGATTGCTCATATTCGGATGCAATGGATAATTTTATCGCCGAAATGCCGGATGATGAGTTGGAGGAATGGGTGGAATTATCAGAGTATGATATATTTATGAATTAATTATTTATTTAAAAAGTAACAGATTATGAAGACAAAAAAGTTTTTTATGGTGTTGGTAGCCCTCTTTATGGGTAGTCAAGTGGCAATTTTTGCACAGGGTAAGAAAGAAGGAAAGACGGACAGAAAGCAGTTCAGCCAAGAACAGTTGCAGGAAATGCAATGTAATCACATTATAAATGCACTGGCATTGGATGATGCGGAGACCGCTAAGTTTAAACCTGTATACACCAAATATATGGAGGAAATGCGTGCTACCCGCAATATGAATCCGCGTACTTCTCGTTCTGAACTTACGGATGCAGAAGTAGACCAGGCAATAAAGGCTCGTTTTGCCCAAAGCCGTAAGATGCTGGACATTCGTGAGAAGTATTACAATGAATTCCGTAAATTCCTATCACCGAAACAAATACAGAAAATGTATAATATGGAAAAAAGAACCGGTGATAAAATGAAAAAAGAAATGGGTAAAAGGCAAGGAATGAAGAAGAATAATAATAATCGTGGCGCTAAGAAATAACTCCTGTTCTTCATGAATAAATGACACGGATTTTACGGACAATAAAGAGCGAATCTTTTGAATCCGTAAAATCCGTGTCTAAACAATAATAGACGGTCGATTTTAGCTTATTTCCTGTAAACTTTCAAGTTGGATATTTTACTCTTGAACGCTCCTGCCTGTTCTAATGGGAATACCAGTGTGCGAACATAGTTCATTTTTGTTTTTCCTTCTTTATCGAAAAAGCGTTGCTGGGTGTTCAATTCTTCTACTAATTTTCCATTGATGAACAGACGTGTAGCCTTGTTATCTCCTTCTATACCGATATTTAAACGTTGGCCCGGTTGGATATTGTAACTGAATGTGTTTAAGTATCCGTCGCGTGCAAAACCTAACATTCCACGTATGGGGTCGGACAGATAGAATACGGCATCCGGCGAACGGAACAGTTCGGTTCCCAAAGTTTCTGCTGCGCCTTCCACATCAAATGTCACACGATAGTCATAACCGATTTCACGATGTGGCGTGCGGCTTTTAGGAGCAACATTAGCTTGTTCGTATACCAGTCCCGGAGCACAGCCGATGCGTCCCATTTGGTTTACTCCCGGTGCTTCGCTCAATGCCTCGCGCATGCGGTCGAATTCATTATACGGAAGTGAAGTTGCTGTTCCTGTCCACATTTTTACGGCTAAAGTTTGCAAAGCAGGGAAAGTGCGGTGATGAATATCTTTGGTAGAGATACCATTTCCTACATGGTCATTCCATACTGCAAACATACCTCCCAGAATGGCAGGGTCTTTTTCGTCGAAAACGGCTTTACCTACATGGGCAGGAGTCCAGGAGTTATATAGTTCTTCCGTGTTCAGATAATCATAATAATAACCGGCGGCAGGTACGATATAAAGAAATCCGTCGGGAATGGAAATCAGTTTGTATCCTTGCTTGACCATTTCTTTGGGATCTGCATATCCGTTATACCAGGCACTCATGATTACATTTTCTGCTTTCACGGGAGTTTCTCCTTGGGCATGTGTCAATGCTCCCCATACACAAGCTTGTTTTCCGAAGCCTTCTACATAACGAATATAATGGTCTGTAAACTCACGGAATTTTTCTACTACTTTCTTGTCTTTATTTGAGTATTCATCTGTGCCGATATGTACGCGTGGGCCACGGAAGACAGGTTCTTCTCCTTCCAAATACTCTTTAAAGAGTCCGTCCATGAATTTATATGTTTCGGGATTGAACAAATCCAGATGATCCATTCCATACTCTTTACTTCCTATCTCGGGTTTATAATGGCTGAATGCCAATGTGTGGGCAGGTGCATCTATTTCCGGAATAATTTCGACGAAACAATCTTCTGCCAACTTCTGCAAATCGATAAATTCTTTTTTGGTATAGAATCCGTCACGTGCCGTAAGTCCGGGATAAGTATCCGATTCCAGGCGGAAAGCTGCATACGTCTTGTCCCAGTCCTGTTCAAAATACTGTTTAAACCCATTATCATTCAGATGGATTTGCAGCGTGTTCATTTTGTAGTATGCCATGATTTTCACATAATCGCGCAAATAAGACAGAGGAATGAATTTTCGTCCGCAATCAATCATAAATCCACGCATGGCATAGTCGGGATAATCACGGATTTCACCTTTGGGAAGAGCCAGATTTTCTTTGTTTTGTTCGGCTATCTGCAGCAGGGTACGTGTTCCCCAATATACACCGATTGCTTTGGGGGCAGTCAGCTCAATTCGGTCGGTAACGCGGATGGTGTATCCTTCCTCCCCTAATGATTTGTCTTTTTTAAGTGAAAGAATGAGGTCGCCTTTCTTTCCTTTCCCTTCCACTATCTGCGGAGTATGATTAAATAAAGTATTGCAGTCATCTGCCAGCATACGGGCGATGCGCTGCAATTCAGCGTTTCCTTTGGGATAGACAATACGAGTTTGTTCTGTAGGAATAAATTTGCCTTCATTTCCTTTCCATTCTTTCAGCTCAGGGATGACAAAAGGTTTGGGATTAATGGCAGCTTGTGCTATGTTTATACAACATACGCAACAAAGAATCATCATTAAATAGATTCGGTTAACTGATTTCATAAACTATTTTTTTAGATATTGTGTAAAATGTAAGTTTTGTTTTTCTTTTGCAGGACAAAGATAGAAATAAAAAATGAGAATGGAAACGGATTGGGCCAAGAAGGTTGTAAACAAAGCATTTAGGATAAAATGAATGTAGGAACGAAGTCGGGCGAAACCTTCGAACAACCGGATGAACCTTTCAAAAAAACAGCTGAAACCGGAATTGCATTACATACGGTGGCACAAGCCTACACGTACGTATGCATCGGCCTGCGCGTATATACGTGTAGCCCTACGAGGATGTACGTGCAGAAGCGTGCTTTCTGTCGGCTGTCAGTTTTGGATATATAGTAAAAGAACGTACTACACTTAATCTGTAACCTTTTTGTTATAGTACTCCCCCAAATACCCCTTCGTCTATCTCACTCAACCGTTTCTGATTAACCCGACTCCTTCGCAAGGTCTTTTTCTTTTGTATATAGGGGACATCTCCACAAAGACACCACAAGCAGGAATACGACCTTACAAAGGCTTGACTTTAGCTACTCCCTTTGCCATCCAGAAATTAGTAAGAGAAAGCTGATTCGCCTTGCGCTTTTGTTCTTCCTCTACTACATAACCTTTTTTTTCAAAGAAAGGGCGGGCAGTTAAACTCACTTCGGATGTAATCCGCATAATCCCGGATGTAATTGCATACCGTTCTATTTCTTCCAAAAGCATCGTAGCAATACCTTTACCTTGAAAATCCTTGTGGACAAACATAGAATGTAAATAGCCTTGGGACGTAATAGATGAAAAGCCAACGATTTGTGACTGTTGATTAACAGCTACAATAAAATAGTGGGTCTTTATCATATCTTCTATTTTAGAAAGATTATCTCCGCACGATGCCCAATCTTCAACTTCCGCTTGTGAGTAATCACGCCTGTTTATCACAAGAACTGTATTTTGAAATAACTCTCTCAGTTCAACCGCATCTGGCTGTTGAGCTTGCCTGATTGTAAATTCTGTCTTCATAGTATTACATCCTACCTTTCTTCTTTTGTAGTTATCATAGAATATCCATATCTTACACTTGTTATTTCATCTCATTCTTTCTCTTTTTCCACAACTGATAACTATTAATCGTGTTTTGCCACACGACATAGCTACCGGGACCGACAGAGGATAAAGGATTAAGATAAGTCACTGCCATCCAGATGGCAAGCACTGTGTTTTTCTGCCCCAATGCCTGCCCCGCGCTGATTCGGTCATGATAGGCGCTGCCAATCCTTTTACCGAAATAAAATTGCAGACAGCAAGTGACAAGTCCCGCCAAAGCAATCATGATTTCGATGGAAACATCGGCGGTACTGGTAACTAGCGAGCGCACAGTTTGCCCCGTTACAATGGTCAGCGCAACCGCCCACAAATAAAAAGCAACCCCATGATACTTCAATAACAGTCGATGCAAAGACGGGATATAATAACGAAGCAACAATGCCACAAAGAAAGGAGCAAGTAATAAGGGGAACACTTTGCTCAGAATCTTAAGAAAGGCAATCACGAAGGTAATGTCGGCATGAGGCTCCACAAGCGGAAACACAAGCGGCACCGCTATTGCCGCCAATATATTCGAAAGTAATGTATAAGTAGTAAGCGTAGAAGCACTTCCTCCCAATTTTCCTGTAATGACAGCCGCCGCTGTAGCTGTAGGACAAATCAGACACACCATT
>Ga0129308_1001900_pt1 | contig 19650 bp, 24 predicted proteins | sample L827metagenome_FD_94440 | JGI IMG/M metagenome (GOLD analysis project Ga0129308, IMG submission 94440) | Ring-tailed lemur group fecal microbial communities from Wisconsin, USA - L827 metagenome | ecosystem: Host-associated > Mammals > Digestive system > Large intestine > Fecal | place: USA... | reverse complement strand
TTACGCTTCCCCGAAATGGTAGGCGACATTTTATCTTTATATAAATCTGATAACCGATTATTAAAAATACAAAACGGGAGATACAGTTTGCAGATTGAATACGATTGTTTTTGATGATACAATAAGAAACAATAAAAGAGTATCGTAATGCTGCTCAGGTAAAAAGAATATAAACAGTGTAAGGAAGTGAAACTGTATGATAGATATATATACAGAAAAAAAAGATTCAAAAGACTGGATACTTAAAAATGATTTGTATTTCAACCTGAATACGTGTAATGAGGAAATGTCTCAAAATGAAATAGAACTTATTCAGCAGGTGGATGAGGCAAAACTGACACCGGATAAGCATATTGAAACAAAATATGGATTAGGTACAATTCGTAATTTATCATCCGGATGCAAGACACTGCTTAATATTGTAAAGCATCCTGATAAGGTAGTGTGTGTAGAAGAATGTGGTCCAAATGTGCTTAAAATTATTTTTGAAATGGATAATATAAAGGTATATATGTCACGTCCCACACTTTTTGAAATTCCGGATGATGCCGAAATCAGATTTAATGATACCGATGTGGTAACTGGAAATTCAGGGTATAATACCTGGTGGAGCAGGGAATATGAAAGGAGAGAAATGGATGATTTATAAAAATATCACATTTAAAGCAGATCCTTTTTCATATGATTTGGTGTTTGATGACAGAATAACCCTTGTTGGGGGCGATAGTGGTACAGGAAAAACGGTTCTTTATGAAATATTAGAGGATTTAAGACTTACCAATGAATATAAAGCAATCAAATTGTTTAATTATAAGTCAGATGAATTTTTGGAGGCAATGAAACGGTGTCGTAATAATTTTATTGTAATTGATAATGCGGATATCTTAATTAATGATGATATCAGAACGTTTATAAATTTTGAATTTTCTAACCAGTATATGCTTTTTTTAAGAAATTGTGATGGACTTAACGTATCTGATAAGAGTTTTAAAGTTTTAAAACTTGATAATAATAGGATAACCCTGGAAGAGGAACTGTGATATGAAGTATTTATGGACAGAGGATACAGGTGCAGGACTTCACTTCTGGCAATTGGTTAATCAACTTTTTTTTGACAATGAACTTGTAATTGAAAGCAAAGAAAGTAACCAGGGAATCTTAAATGCACTATCGGATCTGGAGATTAAAGAAAGTGATAAGTATTATATTGCATTTGACTATGTGGTTGATAATCAGGATATCCGCAATAAATATAGATTACTGAGATCGTTAGAAAAAAAATCAGAAGGAAAAGTTATAATTCTTGACATAATTTGTTTTGAGCATTTGATTCTTGCTTTTGATAAGCTAGTGTCATGGACAGGAACCAGAAAAGCAGATAAAATTAAGATTCGTGAAGATGTTTTATCAGCAATTGAGAACCATAGGATTAATTTGTCAAAGATTAACAGTAAAAAAACATTACAGTACATAGCTGGCTTTAAAAGATATTCTACAGAGCGAGTAATGAAATCATTGGCAGGTGAACTTACAGAAAATGAAAAGTGGTCGGTCAGAGGTTCACTAATGGGTGAATGCTGGTACAAGGATTGTTGTGTATCGGATCATTTGTATAATCTTAGATGTGGTAAACCAGAAGTTGAACATGGAAGCGAGAAGATGAGGATGCTGATATGGTCAGAGGAAATACAGAAAATAATTAAAGAAGTTATTGTTTGAAAAAACCGTACCCGGCAGCTGTGATAACATGGCTGCCGGGTACGGTTTTAATTTCCGATTATTTTTTTGCAGAAGCGCTCGGAATGTGGCATAAAGATCTGTGCTACCGGACCTACGATAAAGGCACAGATAATGGTTCCCAGCCCAAAGGTTCCTCCAAGCAGAAAACCTGCGATTACAAAAAAGCAGTCTGTCAGGATACGGACAATACCAAAAGACTTGCGTGTTTTGTCACTGATGACAATGGCCACCAGATCATTGGGACCTGTTCCTGCTTCTGACTTGATTACGATAGTCATGCCAAGAGCAAGGATGATGCAGCCTGCTACCAGGACAATGATGCGCATTGCCATTGGCAGGGAACTGTTGATGTAGTCTCCCAGCAGGACGGTAAAAAGATCGATAATAGGTCCGCCCAGAAACATACAGATGATCGTTCCGATTCGAATATAGCTTCGGTCAACGAAAAGCAGGATCAGGATGATGAGAAAGCAGATCATCATGTGCGTACGTCCGTGAGTCCAGTTAAGGGCAGCAGGCCATGGAACACTGCGGAAGATACCCTGCACAAGGACGTTAAAGGGGTCGGTTCCCAGATTTGCCTGAATAAAAAAAGTCACACCCAGGTGAGCAACAGACAGACCGAAAACCAGTAAGATGATTTGTTTGATTTTTTGTTTTGGCGTCATGATATGTAGTTCCTTTTTCTTTATTTTATCAATATTTTATCATATCAGACAGGCTTATAAAAGCAGAATATCAGGGAAATGAGTTCTACAAAATACAAATTTGCAGGTATAAAATAAAAAAAAGAACATAAAGGAAATTATTACAATAAGAGATGTGATTTTGACAGTTTCTGCAGAATGGATAAGTGAAAGGTGTATAATGAAAGAAAAATATTATGTCAGGAGGAAGAGAAAATGAACTGCAAGAAATTGAGAGCAGTATTTATGGCATTGGGAATAATAGTAACGTGCTTTTCCGGATGCGGACTGACAGAGGGCAATGGAGGGGCATCTGCTCCAGCACCAACCAAGGCGGCAACGGCAGCTCCGAAGATTACAGCAACAGCAACACCAAAAGCCACAGCAGCACCGAAACCTACGAAAGCAGCACAGACAGGTTCAGGGTCACAGTCTGGAAATACAGGAAACACATCTTCGGAATCAGAAAAAGAAATTACATATATAAACGGAGTTCTCACAGATTCTGATGAGGACAGCGTAACAATCGAGTATGGATCTGACGGGGATTTTAATCAGACAACTTTTGACATCAGTAATGCGGATATACAGATAGGCGGAAACAAAAAAGAGGGAGGACCGTTAGCAGCAAATCTAAACCTTAAGATTGGATATTATGTGGAGAACGGAGATTACATTGCTGTTTCTGTATATGGAGACGGAAGTGAAAGTATGCTCCCAAGCTGGGTTTATGATTATGAAATGAAGTCTGTCAGCGGCAATGTAAGATATAACGATGATTCTGCTATGACAATAGAAACAGGTTCTGATGGAGATTTCTATGAAATGACTTTTGACATCAGCAGTGCAGAGCTGGATATTCAGGTAGATGAAGTGATTGGAGTCAGCGGTCTTAGAACAAGCCTTAATGTAGATGTAGATTATTATGTGAAAGATGGAGTAAACATTGCCACCTATGTGTACAGCGATGGGACAGAATATTTTTCACCCAGTCAGTTATATAATATGGAACAGAGAAATACACAGGCAGAAGAGAATACCCAGGAGTATGAAGAATCCGGAGATGTGGATTATATAGATGAGGATGGGGAAACTTCTGAGGATTATTAACCGGGAAAGTCAGGGGAATACAACAAATGGAATCATTGGCAGATCCATGGAATTATATTGCTGCACTGATTAATTATATGTCTCTTCTGGTCCATATGGACATTTTTGGCAGACCAAGAAGCTGGTATGAAAAGAAACTTCGGATTGCCGGAAGCGTATTTTTTTACCTGATTCTAATACTGATTCCCGATCTGGGAATGTGGGAAAATGTTGTCATGATGTCTTTATGGGCCGGATTTGTTATGCTCTGTACCCATAGATTTACAGTTCTTTGGGCGCTGCTTCATGGATTTTTGTGGAATAGCATAGGAGTTTTCAGTGAATTTTTAACTGCATCCTTGATGAACCTGTATATGGATGAAAAAATGATCTTCTCTCCTTCATATTGACTTTTCGGCTGAGATCCGTATTCCGGCAGACATTGAAATTCAGGAAGAAAATCTCTGTATTATTCTTGGGAATCTTCTGGACAATGCAGTGGAGGGAACAGAAAAGGTGACAGAATCTCAGCGCAGGATATGTATGGAGATCATGTATAAGCGCGGCAGTCTCCTGATCCTGATAGAGAATACATGCAGAGAGGAAGAACTGCGGTTTTGGGGAGATTCCTTTCTTACAACAAAAAAAGGAGGAAACCATGGGATTGGCCTGTCTTCGGTGGAACAGGCGGCAGAGGAATTACATGGAAGTCTGGAGGTTCACGCAGAAAAAGGGATTTTCTGCGCATCTGTGATCCTTCCGGTGGAAAAGTAAGGTATTTTATCTGCCACCTGTGGATAATAAGAGAAACATGATAAGCATTGCAGTATGCGACGACGACCTTTCTTTTGGATTAAGCCTGGAAGAGCGTATTGTGTTTTATGGAAAAGAAAAAAACATAGAGCTGGAAACAGAAGTTTTTTCTGACGGGGAGAGTTTTATCCGGGAAGTGGAAAACGGTGGGCAGTATGATATTGTATATATGGACATTGAAATGGAAAAAAAGGACGGAATCAGTGCCGTACGGGAGCTGAAAAAATTTCTTCCTGATATTTTGGTGATCTATACCACTTCCTATGAAACGTACTTTCGGGAAATGTTTGAAACAGAACCCTTCCGTTATTTGAAAAAACCAGTGGAAGAAATATCTTTTCGGGAATATTTATGTCAGGCAATAGAGCGGATCGGACAAAAACTTATCTACTTTTCTTATACAAGCAGACATTGTACGTGCCGGATTCCTCTTCGGGATATTCTGTATTTTGAAAGCCGAAGAAGACAGATCTGTCTTCATACCTTTAAAGGGGAAGAGATATTTTACAAAAAGCTGGACAGTATAGAAAAAGACCTGGAAGAAGCGGCAGTACCTTTTGTCAGGATTCATCAGTCGTATTTGGTGAATCTGTATCATATATCCAGATATTATTCTGACAGAATAGAACTGGAAGGTGGAGAAGTTCTTCCTGTCAGCGAAGCCAGGCAAAGAGTGGTAAAACAAAGATATCACGCATTTCTTCGGCAACTTTAAAAGGAGAAGGATAATGAAAAAGTGGAGTATATGCAGTATGACAGGGGTTCTTCTGGGAATCGGTCTGTTTTTTCAGAGTGTATCAGCAGAAGAACCTTTGGGACAGTTTATAAGCTATGAAATTGAAGACTATGGAGAATATGAGGATTCACAGACAGATCTTACTTATGTATTTACAAAAGGCATTTTTTCTTCTTATTCAGACAGTACAGAAAGTATGGTCTTGACGCGGCAAAACGGAGAGGATACCTGCTGTAAGTACTGCGAAAAAAATCTTTTTGGAAAAACCGCTATAGATTATGTCAAGCTGTATGAAGGGATGGGGATAAGTGCAAATATCTTTGAAGAATTTCATGTGGCACATGATTATGGAGAGGTTCCACTGCCGTAGAAAATATAAATGTAATAATTTTGTAATAAAATTTGACAAAACAGGGAAATTCATGGTAACATACGCAATTGAATGCAGCCGTGAGTTATCTGTTTTGTTTTTTTGTCTGGTTTGTTCCGGATTTTTAAGAAACGATCAGAAAGCAGCGGCGGAACTTAAAATGAACAGGAATGAAAAAGGAGAGTTCAATGTTTAAAAAAATTACAGCAGTAGTGTTAGGTGTATGTGTAACTTCTATGAGTTTAGCTGGTGTTTCCGCAGCGGACTTCGGTGATGGGAAGACAGAGACGACAGTGGAAGAGAGTACATTTACAGATGGCAGCGAAGGAATAGAGACAGAAAGTATTACCGCCATGGTAAATGATATGGCGGCTCATGCGCAGGAGAAAGGGCAGGAGTATCAGGAGTTGAAGGTGCAGAAAAATATTGCAGCGGAAAGAAGAGCTTCCGCGGAGCGTGCGGAAAAGATCGCAGCCATGGTGGAAGAATCGAATCGTAAAGTGGAAAAGAAACGTGTGGCAGAGAGAAAAGCGATTGTGGATTTTGCTCTGCAGTTTGAAGGAAATCCGTATGTTTACGGTGGCACCAGTCTTACCAAAGGCGCTGACTGTTCCGGATTTGTGATGTCTGTATTTAAGGAATTTGGATATGAGCTTCCCAGAGTGGCGGCTGCACAGTTTAATGCTTCCAAAAAAAAAGAGATCAGTGAAATTGAAGTAGGAGATCTGGTTTTCTATGGAGGCGGCATCAGCCATGTAGCTCTTTATATTGGAGACGGCAAGATCATCCATGCCAGCACTTCTGCATCCGGAATCAAAATCTCCGATTATGATTATGAAACACCGGTTGGTGTCGGAACTTATCTGAAATAATCGAGGGTTTGGCAGATTGCACAAAGAATGTCGAAGGCTGTAGATTATACACATTGAGGTGTAAAAGTTATCCACAAATAGAAAACGTGGAAAACCTTATAAAATCAAGTTATGCACAAAGTTATCCACATTATCCACAGGAAAGGGATGTGGAATACCTGATTTACATAAGCAGATAAAAAACAGATGTTTTGGTTAATAATCATGAATTTGCTTTTTTCGACAAAAAAGTAAAAAAATCTATTGACTTTTTCAATGTGAAAATACAGGTAAATATTTTGTATAAAAGAAAGATTTTAGGGTTTGAGAAACAAATTATCTGACAATAATAAGAAAAGTTTTGTGATACAAACAAATCAACATCTTGTGGTTGATGACGAATCAATCAACATCAGGTAGTTTTATAAGGAACACAGTAAAAAAATCCACCGGAAAGAAGAGTGTTCTCCTTTCCGGTGGATTTGTGTATAACTGTGGATATCTCTGAAACTTTAAGAGTTATTCTGCTTCATTCGCTTGATTACTTTAAGTCTTGTGAATTCTTCTCTTTCTTTTTCCTCCAGAGCATTCTGAATATCTTTTGTAAGAGCTTCATATTTGGGGATTGTGATATTTTTCAGTGCATTGGCACGTTTCTGTGTCTTTTTGATATTAGCGGCAAGACGGATGGCAGCATTTTCGATCATAGAGAGCCGGATAGAAAGCTCTTTTACCTTTTCAAATTCTGCCTTTGCCTGATCAAGGGACATCTTTGTGCTGTAGTAGGCATAAGTAGGAGTATTGGTGCTTTTTGCATCATATTCCACCAGAGGAATCTCTGTGCCCATAACGCTGCGGGTCTTGATACGGATGGAGTTTTCCACAGGTACGGTGTAGGAAATCTGCTGTACAAAAGCAATACCGATCTCCATATTGGCCTTCTGGAGTGCCCTGTAGGCGGTACGGAAGGTTTCATCGATCTGCGTCTGGATATCCTTTGCCTGATCGATGAGATCCATCATTTCCTTGATAAGGATGTTTCTCTTTTTATCCATCAGCTCAAAACCCTGGCGGGAAAGCGCCAGAGAGTTTTTGGCAAGTATAAGGTTTCCCTTGGTGGGAAAGGTATTCGGATCCAAGAAATCACCTCCGTTGGTCTTCTGTTCTCCGCTTTTTAGCGGACAGTTTCTTTATAGTATTTATTCAGGATCTTTGTATCGATTCGGTCAAGCTCTTCCTTCGGAAGCAGTCCCAGAAGCTCCCAGCCTTTATCAAGAGTCTCTGTAATGCTTCTGTTTTCCGTTTCTGTCTGTCCTACAAATTCAGCCTCAAATGCCTTACCGAACACCAGATACTGTTTATCCAGAGGCGAAAGCTCGTCTTCACCGATAACAGAAGCAAGAGCTCTGGCATCGCCGACCTTTGCATAGCAGGAGAACAGCTGATTTGCCACATCCTGATGGTCTTCTCTGGTAAAGCCTTCTCCAATACCGTCCTTCATCAGACGGGAAAGGGAAGGGAGCACGTTGATCGGCGGATAGACTGCCTGTCCGTGGAGCTGGCGGTCCAGAACGATCTGCCCTTCTGTGATATATCCGGTAAGGTCAGGAATAGGATGTGTAATATCGTCGTTAGGCATGGTCAGGATAGGAATCTGTGTAACCGATCCGGTTCCGCCCTGAACGATTCCCGCACGCTCATAAAGAGTGGCAAGTTCACTGTAAAGATATCCCGGATAACCTTTTCGGGAAGGAATTTCACCTTTGGAGGAGGAGACCTCTCGCATCGCCTCGCAGAAGGAGGTGATATCCGTCAGGATAACCAGAATGTGCATTCCTTTTTCAAAAGCAAGATACTCAGCGGCAGTAAGGGCAATCTTCGGAGTAAGAAGACGCTCGACTACCGGGTCGTTTGCCAGGTTCAGGAACATAACAACATGGTCAGAAGCGCCGCTTTCTTCAAAGGTGCGGCGGAAAAACTCAGCTACGTCATATTTTACACCCATTGCAGCAAATACAATGGCAAAATTTTCGTCGGAATCGCTGCCCAGAGAAGCCTGCTGTACGATCTGTGCAGCCAGCTTGTCGTGGGGAAGACCGTTTCCGGAAAAAATAGGAAGCTTCTGTCCGCGGATCAGAGTGGTCAGTCCGTCGATGGCAGAGATACCTGTGTTGATATAGTTTCGAGGATATTCCCGGGAAACCGGATTCAGAGGAAGACCGTTGATATTCAGCTTCATCTCCGGAACAATTTCTCCCAGTCCGTCGATGGGCTCTCCGATTCCGTTAAAGGTACGTCCAAGGATATCAGGGGAAAGCCCGATTTCCATAGGATGCCCGGTAAGCCGTGTATGTGTGTTTGTCAGGGACATATTATCGGTTCCTTCAAAAACCTGGATCACGGCTTTGTCCTCATAAATTTCTACAATACGGCCGATCTTCTGTGTGCCGTCATCCATATGAAATTCAACGATTTCTTCGTAGGCGGCGTTTTTAACCCCTTCCAGGACTACCAGAGGGCCGTTTATCTCGCTTAATCCCAAATATTCGATTGCCATAAAAACTTTCCTCCTGTCAGCCGTTTTTCTTTAATACATTATTGTAAAACTCATCGATATCTTTTCTGTACTGGTCAAATTTTTCCAGCTGGTTGTTAGGAACATCATATTTGATGGATATGATCCGCTCAAAAATATTGTCCTCTTTCAGTACGGAAACAGGCATTCCTCTGTTTACAAGAGATCTGGATTTTTCGTACAGGTAAAGGATGATCTCCATCATCTGGAACTGTTTTTCCATAGGAACACAGGTGTCTTCGTCATGGAAGGCATTCTGCTGAAGGAAACCAAGACGGATCACTCTGGCAATTTCCAGAGTCAGCTTCTGGTCATCCGGAAGAACGTCGCTTCCGATCAGCTTAACGATCTCCATCAGGGAGCTTTCCTGGTTGAGGATCGCCATGATCTGATTTCGGTCTGTAACAAATTTCGGAGATACGTTGGCGCGGTACCAGGGAGAAAGATCCTCCAGGTATTCGCTGTAGCTGGTCAGCCAGTGGATGGCCGGGAAGTGACGGGCATAAGCCAGAGACTTATCCAGTCCCCAGAAGCAGCGGACAAAACGTTTGGTATTCTGAGTAACCGGCTCGGAAAAGTCGCCGCCCTGAGGGGATACGGCTCCGATAATGGAGACAGAGCCTTCGGTTCCATTTAAGTTCTGCATCATTCCGGCTCTCTCATAAAAGGCGGAAAGCTTGGATGCCAGATAAGCCGGGAACCCTTCCTCGGCAGGCATTTCCTCCAGTCGTCCGGAAAGCTCACGGAGCGCTTCTGCCCAACGGGAGGTGGAGTCTGCCATGATCGCTACGTCATAGCCCATATCACGGTAATATTCAGCCAGTGTGACACCGGTATAAATAGAAGCTTCTCGTGCGGCAACAGGCATGTTGGAGGTATTGGCGATCAGTGTGGTACGGTCCATCATCAGGTTTCCCGATTTCGGGTCGATCAGCTTACTGAAATCCTCCAGAACCTGAGTCATCTCGTTTCCACGTTCTCCGCAGCCGATATAAATAATGATATCTGCGTCAGACCATTTGGCAATCTGATGCTGGGTCATGGTTTTTCCTGTACCAAAACCACCGGGAACCGCAGCGGTGCCGCCTTTGGCAATAGGGAACAGAGTATCCAGGATACGCTGGCCGGTTACCAGAGGAACGCTGGCCGGAAAGCGCAGCTGGGTGGGACGCGGGATTCGGATGGGCCATTTCTGGGCCAGAGCCAGATCTTTTGTACTTCCATCCGGAAGCTGAATGGTTACGATGGGCTCCAGAATGTTATAGTCTCCATCGGGAGCAGCCTTGATTACAGTACCATCTGTAATAGAAGGCGGAACCATGGATTTATGAAGAATGGAGGCTGTTTCCTGTGTCTCGGCGATAATAGTGCCGGGACCCACAACATCCCCCTCCCTGACTGTAATATGTGTGTGCCATTTTTTTTCTGTGTCCAGAGAATCTACACTGACACCTCTGGAAATATATTTTCCGGAGGTCTTTGCAATTTCCTCCAGAGGACGCTGGATACCGTCAAAAATATTGTGGATGATACCAGGCCCCAGAAGTACGGAGATGGCGTCGCCGGTTCCGGTAACGGTCTCGCCCGGACGGAGTCCTGTGGTCTCCTCAAATACCTGAACGGTGGTCATACCTTTTTTCAGACCGATGACTTCACCTACCAGATTTTCTTTTCCTACATAGACCATCTCGGAGATCTTGAACCCCGGATCACCTTTCAGATAGATGACAGGGCCGTTGATTCCGTAGATAATACCTGTTTTATTCATGCTTCAGACCTCCGTCAAATTTGAATTCTTTACGCATGGATTCCAGTCCTTCCAGGAAGGAATTGTCGATCATGATATTTTTTTCCGGGATAGCAGCACGGATACCGCCGATAAAATCATCTCCGGAAACACTAAGTTCTGCGCCTGTTTTTGCAGTAAGGATATCCAGCTTGTCACTGTCACTGGAGGAAAGAGAAATGTGTATCTCATCTGTTCCGGCAAATTCCTGAACCTCCCGGATCTGCCTGCAGAGATAATCCGGATATTCCGGTGACTGCATAAATGCATCCACTTTTTTTCTGACTGCGGAGAAAAGATTTTCTTTCAGTTCTTCCTGTTTTTTGGACCAGTGGCGTTTCAGTGTGATCTGTTCTGCCGCAAGAGCTTTGTTGATCTCTCTGCGGACATGATCGGCTTCTGCCTTGATCTCTGCCTCAGCGCCCTGTCTGCGGGCATCTTTGTGTTCGTTCAGCATCTGGGAAAGTGATTCTCGATGCTCCTGGATTTCTTTTGCCGCATCTTCTTTTGCCTCCTCGATGGAAACATCATAAAAATGCTGCAGTTTTTCATCTATTGTCATGTTTACACCTGCCTATAATTTCAGTCCGATTGCTTCGTTGACATATGAAGTGATAAAATCCGGTTTCCGTCCAGTACCATGTCTGTCAGGAATTTCGATGATCAGGGGAGTTTTGTGGTGAAGCCGGACGTCATCAATGATCTCGGGGAATTCTCTTCCGAATTTTTCTGTAAGGAGAATGATACCGATCTCTTTGTCTGCAATGGTGCGTTCCAGAGCTTCGCGGAGCTCCTGACGCTCATGGACGACTACGCCCTCGACACCTGCCAGGCGCATGCCTGTGTAGGTGTCGATGTTGTCGCTGATTAAATACATTTTCATAGATTATGCCTCTTAAAGTTTACCAAGGATCATAAAAGAGATGATCAGTCCGTAAAGAGCGATACCTTCGGCCATAGCAACGAAGATAATAGATTTACCAAAAAGGGAACCGTCTTCGCTCAGTGCGCCAAGAGCAGCACTTGCAGAGCTGGCAACGGCAATACCGGAACCAAGACCGGAAATACTTGTAACAAGAGCGGCTGCAATGTAGCCAAGACCGGTAGCCAGTCCGCTTTCAGCGCCGGAAGCAGCCTGTACGCTTGCAGTTCCTGCAAACATTACAACAGAAGCCACAAGGATAACGCCGAAGAACAGGAAACAGTTTACAGCTAAAGTACGTTTATAACGCTTTTTGCTTTTTTCTCCAAGGAAATAGCAGCCAAAAGGTACGATAATGCTGAGAATCAGTGCGATTGCTGTTACGATTTGAATGATCATGTTCATGATAATATCCTCCTGATGATAAAATAAATTTTACGGGAAAAATCCCGGTTACTTACATATTTACTGGCATTCTCTTTTTTTGAAAGGAAGAAATTCCCGTCCGTTTCCGGCATAGAAGCGGCTGAAGATCTCATAATATTCCAGACGAAGAACCTGGATACCAACGATCAGACCCTCCATGGCACAGACAAAAAGATTTCCAAGGACAATAATGATCCAGTTGGGAGATCCGCCTTCTGTGGCTCCGGCAAGCATCAGCACCACCTCCATCATAGCCGCGTGGCTGACGGCAAAAGCGCCGATACGCAGGAAAGAAAGGGTGTTGGAGAGGTAGCTTAACAGTACCTCAAAGAGCTCAAAGAAGCTCTGTACAAAAAACATGCCTTTCTGCTCCGGAAAGATCTGCTTTTTCTTTTCTACCAGATTGGTGAGGGGCTCCTTCAGGAACATCAGAAGAAGCGGAACACCGAACATCACTGCCATAACTGCAGCAGCAGGAAGCTTTTTCCCGGAAACCAGAAGTACTGCAGAAAGGGCGATAGAGCCATAAAATACAAGTCCGGCAACAGCGTTGCTGTCAAACCATGTTTTTTCTGTATCATGGTTACGGACAGAATTGATGATATTAAACACCATACAGGTCAGAATAAGGAACATTCCGAATCCAATGGCAATAACGAACACGGCATTCAGACGGCCCACAAGGGGAACATCCATCATGGCTGTCATTGGCTTCAGCCAGAATGCGTGCAGCACTTCCTCGAATCCAAAGATACTGCCGTACATAAATCCGAAGAAGGTAGAGAAGATTCCGGCACAGCTGATAATGCCTGCCAGATCCATGTGCTTTGTTTTGTACAGGATCAGTCCGCCAAAGAAGAGCAGAAGACCCTGGCCTACATCTCCGAACATTGCTCCGAAGATAAAGGAATAGGTAAGCGCCACAAACCAGGTGGGATCCATTTCATTATAGGCGGGAAGGCCGTACATTTTGATATACATCTCAAAAGGTCTGAAAAGCTTCGGATTATGAAGCTTGGTAGGCGGTGTCTTTTTAGCAGGAGACTGTTCGTCCTCCATCAGACAAAAAATTTTATCGTCGTCTTTGATATCCGCCTGGAATGCCAGGGCATCCTTTTCTGTCATCCAGCCGCACAGAATATAGAAGGTATTGTTTTCTCCCTTTGTGCAGGCTGCAAGTCTTCGGATATCAAAGCTGGAAGAGCAGGCTTCCAGAGCTGCTTTTGCAGAAACGATAGCAGTACGGTTATCAATAAGGAATCTCTCGGAATCCTTTTTGTTCTGTTCCAGCGCTGCATGGATATCCTTATGAAGCTTATCCAGAATGGAGAACGCTTCTTTTGCAGTACCCTGATAGCAGTCCGGAACAAAAATCTGTTCAAAATGCATGGAGGAATAAACCGCATGAATTTTGTGCGCCTGATGTTTGGGGACAAAATATACGCCATAGTAATACTGCTCATCTTCGCTGCATTTCAGGAAAATGGTATCCAGTGCATCATAGATATATTTTTCAAATTTTTTGAAATACTGCTTCTCAATGCGGCCAAAGCGATAATGGATATACTGGAACTTCAGGATCTCAGATACGTCATAATCCAGATTTCGGAATGGACGGATGATCTTAAGGGAATCAATCATCTCTGCATGCTGGGCATGAAGCTTTTCACGGGTTTCTGACAGTTCCCGGGATTCCTTCTGGAGTCTGCGTACTACAGAAACTGCGGTTTCCGTATCCATTTTCTGGGGAGTGACGCTTTCCGGACCTTCCAGCTGTTCATAGAAGCTGCTGATGGAAGTGAGAGCCTCACGATAGGGATTGATCTCCAAAAACGGAGACAGATTTGCGTCCTCTGTCAGTTCGGCCAGTGCACTTTCCAGATGTATTTCATATCTGGAAAGATAGGTTTCCGTCATTCTGTCAATGTCCGCCTTTGGCCCTGTGATGCTCAAAAATTTCATTTTTTCAATCACGATGTTACCTCCGGGTTGATGATAATGTTAATTATTACGGATATACTGGAGTGCCTCCTGAGGATCCACGCCATAACGTACACATTCCAGTGCAATGGTGAGACGATAGACCTCATGTTCCTTATGATACAGATAGGAATAAAGGACTGCCACAGAGTAAGGATCTCTGCGGGATTCCTTTTCCAGGGTATCCCGAAGCATTACATTATAAAATTCTTCCAGGTTATGGGCTTCCAGATGTTCGTATTTCTTGCCATAATATGTCCTGCGGAATAATGCGCGGGTCTGTTCATGAGTCGTTGATTCCACAAGAGCGTTGATCTCTTCTTTTTTTAGTTTGTAATTCATAGGAATCAGCAGAGCATAAATATCTGCCGGTGTCATATGAAAGAATTTTTTTGACCGGAAAATGAACTGAAGATTCAGCATATCAAATTTTTCACCATAGGCAGTAGTGATTTCTTTGAGGTCATTTCCGGAAAAAAGTTTTTTGCGTACATTCCAGATCTGTGAAAAATAATACAGATCAAGTGCCATGCCGTAGTCGAAAAGCAATGCGCTTTCATGATTGCGTATCTGTGAAAGGGGCTGATAAAACTCATGTCCTTTCAAAGCTGCAATAAACTCTTCCATGTTCGTGCAGGCAGTAAGCTGCTCCAGATCCAGCTTGGAATGTTTGCGGAAAAATTCACAGTAAGGTGTGATATCCACGGGATCGGTATCCCTGTGATCAAAAAGATCTGTCATGATCTCTTTCAGCACACGGATCTCGTACCGTTTGGAGTAAAGATCCAGAAATTTGCGCTGTTCTTTGTTGGCAAACTGATAGATCCGTGAAAAGTTGTGGAAGATAGATGTCTTCAAAAGCTTTTCAATCTGTCCTCTGTGCAGAGAGTTTTCATCCAGATCTTTCCAGACCTCTGCATATTCAGGGGTGCGCTTCAGATAAGCGATCACCTGAGGAACATCCGAAAGCTGAAGGATCTCAAGCAGCTGTTCCTCTGTGGTCAGTTTACTCTGCATAGCACGGATCTTGGCGGAGATTCCGCTGTAGGAAAGGAGATTTCCCATTCTGTACGATGCCTCCTTTCAGTGCTCCAGCAGTTTCTGAAATAATTTCTCTGAAAGCTGTTGGTGGTTTTTACTGTAGAAATCATCCAGATCAGAAAGGATTTTTTCAGTTTCCTGACGGAGAGTATTGATCTCTGTATCCTTTTTCTTTTCCAGACTGTTTCTCAGCTCCTGTATCCTGTCATTGGTCTCCTTTTCCAGAGCTGCGTCAAAAGCCTTGCATTCCTGTTCCATTTCTGCAGAAAGTGCATTTTTGGTTTCGTCCGCTTCCTCCATAATGCGTTTGGCAGTAAGCTCTATTTCAGACAGTTTGTTTAGTATCTGTTCCATATTCAACCTCCTTTTCGTTTCAGGATTTGTGCCTTTGTGGAACTTTATCCTATGATACACCTTTTGTTCAGGAATTTCCACACAAATTTACAGCAGTCTTATGGTTATTATTTTCTTTTTTATTGTTTATATGTTATAAAAAAGCATAATTATTGAAGAATCTGTAATGGAAAAATTCCTTGATGAATAGAAAGAAAACATGTATGATAGGATTACGTTTAAATTTACAGGAGGATAGATCGGTTATGAGATTGCGGAATATACCCGGAGCAAAGGATGCGATCCTGGAAAGTGGTTATGTGGTACAGGAACCGAAGGAACATAAGGGAAAATGGACGGAGTGTTTTTCCGGAAAGCAGCCTCTTCATATAGAAGTGGGAATGGGCAAGGGGCGTTTCCTTATGGATATGGCAAGGCTCCATCCGGATGTGAATTATGTGGGAATTGAAATGTACGACAGTGTGCTGCTCCGGGCACTTCAGAAAAGAGAAGAACTGGAAGAAGCAGGAGAGGGATTTGACAATCTTCTGTTTATGAGAGTGGATGCCAGAGAACTGCCGGAGATTTTTGAAAAGGGGGAGGTTCAGAAGATCTATCTGAATTTTTCTGATCCCTGGCCCAAGGCACGCCATGCGAAAAGACGACTTACTTCCCGGGAATTTCTTTCCCGCTATGAAAAGATTCTGGTTCCGGAAGGACTGGTAGAATTTAAAACAGATAACAGGGAGCTGTTTGAGTTTTCCCTGGAAGAGGTGCAGGAGAGTAACTGGGAATTGCTGGCACACACCTTTGACCTTCATCATCAGGAAGATATGATGGAAGGAAATGTGATGACTGAATATGAGGAGAAATTTTCTTCCATGGGAAATCCTATCTGCAAGCTGGTGATCCGCCAGAAACAGCAGGGAACCGTTTGATTGAGAAATACATATAATATAGAAGAAACACTTCAGAGGACAGTAAATGCTGTCCTCTTTTTGCCCGGTTGGAAAATTTGTTAAAAAGGAGAGGGGTATTATGGCAGCACTGAAACAGCATGGCAGGATTCAGGCAATCATGACACAGTTCAGCTATGAACACCGCAGACTGGATGGACATTTGACAAAAATTCGTAAAAATGCAGATGAGCTGGCAAAAATGCTGGATTCACTGGACAGAAAAAATGCAGATAAAAAGAGAAAATGAATTTTTGGTGAAAAAATTTGAAAAAAATATAAAATAGTGCTTGACTTTTTATCTGTAGTTTCGTATAATAATTCTTGCGTTAAGGAAATACACAAAATGCACACAATTAAATAAGCGTCTTTAGCTCAGTTGGTAGAGCACCTGACTCTTAATCAGGGTGTCCAGGGTTCGAACCCCTGAAGACGCACTTAAAGCACTGTTTTTGCGGACAACGTGATTGCCGCGGGGACGGTGTTTTTTCGTTATAAGAGAAAGCTACGATACGGGGGAGAGAAAAATGCGTACAGAAATTTTTGCACACAGAGGTGCAAGTGGCTATGAACCGGAAAATACCCTGGAGGCTTTTGCCCTGGCAGTAGAACAGGGAGCCGATGGAATCGAACTGGATGTCCAGCTCAGTAAGGATGGTCAGATGGTGATCATTCATGACGAAAATATTCACAGAGTCTGTAATGGTACAGGCTGGGTAAAAGATTACACGCTGGAGGAGCTGAAACGCTTTGAGGTCAGCGCTCCTGATGGAAAAAAAGGCAGGATTCCCACACTGAGGGAGGTTCTTGAGCTGGTAAAACCAAGTGGTATGAAGGTGAATATTGAACTGAAGACAGGAATTTTCTGGTATCCGGAGCTGGAACGTATGGTAATAGAAGAGGTAAAACATCAGGGAATGGAAGACAGGATCATATATTCTTCCTTTAATCATTACAGCATGCAGAAGATCAGAGAATGGAAGCCAGATGCGGAAACGGCCTATCTCTACAGCGACGTGATCCTTGATGTGGCGGATTATGCAAAAAAGACCGGAATCAAAGGTCTGCATCCGGCAATCTATCATATGGCAATGGCAGATTTTCTTAGAGAATATAAAGAAAGTGGATTGAAAATCCGTGTGTGGACAGTGAACGAAAAAGAGCATATGGAAAAGCTGATTCATGCGGGTGTGGATGCGATCATTACCAATTATCCGGACAGAGCAGTGGCAATTCGGGATGCGATTCAGGGAAAATAAAAGATTCCATAAAAGAAGGAGGGCCGGGCTTCTGTGCCCGGCGAGTATGAAAAAGAAAAATCTATGTAAAAAAGCTTTCGCTTTATTTGTTTAATACTATACGTGGAATTTGTGATGAAAATGTGAGGATAAATTGAAAAAAAAGTGATGGATTTCTAAACCAGTTATAAATTAATCAGAGCAAATGCGGAGAAAAAAACTCCATATCGGCGTACTGCATAAAATTTTTTTGTAGAGACAGCAAGATTTTTTCTATATTTATAATTGTAAATAAAGAGTTCCTTCTATATAATAAGTAGAGTAAAAATCAAGATGTTCAGAATGACCCTCAGGAGGAAAAGCATGAAGAGAGAAACCGTTGTTGTACTTGATTTCGGCGGCCAGTATAATCAGCTGATCGCACGCCGCGTAAGAGAATGCAATGTTTACTGTGAAATCTATTCCTATAAGACAGATATTGAAAAGATTAAAGAAATCCAGCCCAAAGGAATTATTTTTACAGGTGGCCCTAACAGTGTGTATCTGGAAGATTCACCAAAATATGCAGAAGAGATTTATCAGCTGGGAATTCCGATTCTTGGCATCTGCTATGGTTCCCAGCTTATGATGCACCAGCTTGGCGGAAAAGTGGAAAAAGCGCCTGTACGTGAGTACGGAAAGATTGAAGTCAATGTAAATACAGAGTCAGCACTTTTTCAGGATGTTTCTCCGAAAACAATCTGCTGGATGAGTCATAATGACTACATTTCAGAAAAAGCGCCAGGCTTTGAAATCTCTGCCTGGACAAATGACTGTCCTGTGGCAGCAGTAGAAAATACAGAAAAGAAGCTTTATGCAGTGCAGTTCCACCCTGAGGTACTTCATACTCAGGAAGGCACAAAGATGCTTTCCAACTTTGTATACAAGGTTTGTGGATGTACCGGTGACTGGAAAATGGATTCTTTTGTGGAGGATTCCATCAAGGCAATCCGTGAAAAAGTGGGAGATGGAAAAGTTCTCTGCGCCCTTTCCGGCGGCGTGGATTCCTCTGTGGCAGCAGTTCTTCTGTCAAAGGCAGTAGGAAACCAGCTTACCTGTGTATTTGTAGACCATGGCCTTCTCCGTAAAGACGAAGGAGATGAAGTTGAGGCTGTTTTTGGTCCGGAAGGATCCTACGATCTGAACTTTATCCGTGTCAATGCGCAAGAGCGTTTCTACGAGAAACTGAAAGGTGTAGAGGAGCCGGAGCAGAAACGTAAGATCATCGGCGAGGAATTTATCCGTGTATTTGAAGAGGAAGCAAAAAAAATCGGCGCGGTAGATTTTCTGGTACAGGGAACCATCTATCCGGATGTGGTGGAAAGCGGCGTAGGCGGTGAGTCTACAGTGATCAAATCCCACCACAATGTGGGAGGACTGCCTGACTATGTAGATTTCAAGGAGATCATTGAACCTCTCCGAAATCTGTTCAAGGACGAAGTTCGTAAAGCAGGTCTGGAGCTTGGAATTCCGGAATATCTGGTGTTCCGTCAGCCGTTCCCGGGCCCGGGACTTGGCATCCGTATCATCGGTGAAGTCACTGCTGAGAAAGTAAAAATGGTTCAGGAGGCAGATGCCATCTGGCGTGAAGAGATTGCCGCTGCCGGCTGGGACAAGAAGGTAAATCAGTACTTCGCAGCCCTGACCAATATGAGATCTGTCGGTGTTATGGGGGATGAGAGAACCTATGACTATGCCGTTGCTTTAAGAGCGGTAACAACCACAGACTTTATGACTGCGGAGAGCGCTGATCTTCCCTGGGAGATCATTGGCAAAGCCACCAGCAGGATCGTAAATGAAGTAAAGCATGTGAACAGAGTGCTTTATGATTGTACCGGGAAACCGCCGGCTACAATAGAGTTCGAATAGAAGTCGAATCCTCGGAAAAGCCTGTATTATAAGGGCACTGAAAAACTCCCATTTTTTTAAGGTGGGAGTTCTTCTTTTGGTAGTGTAAAATAGTTTGTGTTTCTGGTAAAAAATGGCTCCTTTTTGGTAAGAATACAGATATGACTATTCTTATCGAAAAGGAGTATTTTTTATGGCAGTTGCAAAGGAACAAATTCGAC
>Ga0129308_1001897_pt1 | contig 19660 bp, 19 predicted proteins | sample L827metagenome_FD_94440 | JGI IMG/M metagenome (GOLD analysis project Ga0129308, IMG submission 94440) | Ring-tailed lemur group fecal microbial communities from Wisconsin, USA - L827 metagenome | ecosystem: Host-associated > Mammals > Digestive system > Large intestine > Fecal | place: USA... | reverse complement strand
CAGCCAGCCCAGCCGGTTTTCCCACTGATAGACCGCGCTGCGCTTTACGGACGTCACGCGGAGAAAAGGCAGACGGAAAAGATCCCGGCACTTTATATTCACAGACACCGAAACGGCGGGCAGCCCCTGGACAAGACCGTACTTTTCACATCCGCCGTATCCCTTCTCATCGTCGAAGATCTCCACCTTCCATTCCGCCGATCCACCGATACTCTCCTGCAGTTCCTTTTCCGCCCCCTCAATGATAAACGCCGCATAACGCCGGGCGTCCTCCTCTCTGACAGCCAGCAGGCCGCTGCCAAAGGCGTTCTCATCCCGGCACAGCGCGCCGCCGGCGGCCGCTTCCTCCGCCGCCGCTTTCAGATAGACCTGCAGCTTCTGATAGCGGTCCATGTCTGTGTGGAAAGACAGAAAACTCACATTTAGCAGCATCAATGCCAGAAACACGACAAACGTCTTCATCCGCTCCTCCTTTCCCGTCAGGGCAGCCGCTCGCTGGCAGTCCAGCTCTCGATGGTGTAAAGCCCCCTGTTTTCTTCCTCACGGATCCCGAATAGCCTGGGACCGGCCATGATCTTATCCAGAGGCACCGACACTCTGTAGCGGATCAGCCCTCTGGCATCCTCCTTGCCGGAGAAGGTGTTCACCCGGTATTGCGGCGTTCTGGTGGCCTCGATCTGCACCTCCGCCTCGGAAATACCGAAAGCCCGGGCCACGTTTTTTCTCAGCTCCTCTGTGATACTGTCAGTGAAGCAGCCCTCCTGTTTTGCCTGTTCTTTCGCCGTGTAGACATATTCCTGAAAGCGCCCCACATTGGCGCTGTTTTTCTGGTCCAGAGTAAACTGCAGGAGAAAGACAAGCAGCAGCGGCAGCACCGCTGCCAGTACGATAAAATTTTTCATGTTCGCCGTTCACCATCCATTTCATCAGGGTTCCCGGGTACGGGCCTGGATCTCGCAGTCCCATACCGTCTTCACTGTGCTCATGACGCTTCCCGGCTGATCCCCGCAGACCAGATCGAACAGGAACAGCCCCAGTATCACAGTGGCCAGCATGACCAGTATCTGCTTCATAGCTATTTCCCCGCTTTGTTCATCGCGTCGTCGGAGACGGCGCTCTCGATGCCGTTCACCGCCGCGTCTGTGATCTGCTGCGCGGGCGCTTTAAAGGAGAACACCATGCCGGCTATGGCGATCCCCAGGATAACCATCGATACAAGTACGATAATCTGTTTCATTATATTTGACCCCCTTTGTCTATGCACTTTGTCTATGCACTTTGTCTATGCACTTTGTCTTTGCACTTTGTCTTTGCTATGTCCGCTATGTCGTCGCCGCGTGGCTGCTGTGCCGCTCCGGCGGGCAGTGTTCTCCCTTCCGGCCGTCCGCGCCTCTGGCACCTCATCCAAACATGTTCAGCAGCGCTTCTCTCTGGTCGATAAAATAAGCCACGTAAATAAAATTGATCAGAACCAGCATCACATTCATGATCACCGGCAGGTAGATCAGGTCGCTGACTGTCTCATCCCGCTTTTTCTGTCTGGTCAGCCTCACTTCCCTGATATTTTTCTGGTAGGATTCCAGCGATTCCACCAGCAAAACAGGCTGGATCTCCTCCCATTGAAGCAGCAGCCGGGCAAAGTCAGCGGCCAGCCGGCTTCCTGCCGCTTCCTCAAACACGCTGATCACCTTCTCCTTTTCATTGAGCCGCAGATAATGCAGCATTTTCAGGTAGATCGGCGACAGCCCTCCCTGCAGCTCCGCCAATTCCTCCAGTATGAGGCCGGTGCTCATTGATTCTCCCCGGCCCATGGCGGCTGCGTTCCGCAGGTAAGAGACAGCCTGTCCGATCTCCCCCTCCGCCTTTCTCCTCTGATCTTCCATCATCAGTTCCGCCAGATACTTTCCCGGTCCCCGCTTCTTCCATTCTCCGCCTCGAAAAAACGCGCTCCATTCCCGGCGGGTCAGCGCAGCTTTTTTGCGGAATGTGTACAGCCCCGGAGCCGAAAAACTCAGAAACGCTCCGGCTGAGGCCGCTGTCAGGCAGCAGCCGTAAATGATCCAGTCCATTTTATCCTCCCATCAATAATCCAATTTCTGATTGTTGACCGCCTCGATGAGCGCCAGATTCAGCACGAATAGAAAACATATGAACAAGAGCAGAAGCATGCCCTCCGGCGTGCCGATCTGGTTTTGGATAAATTTTGGAAAGGGCACTTCGAGATAGTAAACGGAAAGTCCCGCCGTAGACACATACAGCAGCGGCACCATGAAAAGCGTCAGCCGCATGGCTTCGCTGTTCAGCCTTTTCCGTTCCTCCATCCGTCCTCTCGCCTGCCCCATCTGGATCAGAATATCCTCCAGCCCCAGCGAAACGTCCCGGCCCTTCTCCGCCGCTAGGCGAATGCATCCTGCCATCATATAGCTCCAGTTGGTGCCTACCGCGTAGGAAAACACGCCGGCGGCCTCCCGGATCTCCAGAGCGCTTCCGGTGCTCCGCAGCCGCAGCAGCATGCGGTGCAGCAGACGGCAGCATATTCTGCAATCCCTGATCTGCGGGATCGTCCGCTCCAGCGCCTCATAAACATTTCTGCCGCAGATCCGATACTGGCGCAGAAACTCTGAAATGACCTTCTCGCCCTCCGCGCTGCCCCGCCGGCGCCGCGTCTCAAGACGAAGGCGCAGAAAAAGATAGGGCGCCGCCCCGCCGCTTCCTCCGATGAGAAGCGCCGTCAGCGGATGAAAACTGCGTGCGGCCGTCAGCGTCAGAAAGCACATCAGCGCAGAACAGCCTGCAAGAAACGTTCCCGGACTGCAGGGCCTTTCCATCGTGGCTCCCAGCAGAAAATGGAGATGCCGCTTCATCGGGTCCATGGACTGGGCGTGCTCCGCGCCCGCCGCCAGCCTGTGCCGCGCCGCGAAACCGCGCTGCAGTCTGAACATATCCTCCCGGAACAGCAGGAGCATTCCCACGTAAAACATCGCGTACAACGAGCCTGTTACCATTCTGTCAGTCACTGTATCCCTCCCCATTCCGCGTCTTCTCCGCGCTCCCGACGGTCCGCGCTTTGTCCCAGTTCTGCGCTCCAGCGGCGGCTCCCGCCCACTGCCGTTCCTCCGCGCTCGCTGCGGCCCTGGTCTTCTCCCAATCCTCCACCCTCAGGGCAGCTCCCGCCCGCCAGTTCCCGCAGGACCCGCTGCATCTGCCTGAACTGTTCAGGCGCTTCTTCCCTCCCGTACCGCTCCTTGTCCTCGCCGATGTGATCCCGCCAGCTCCAGCTGTCCTTCTCATAATCGTAGATGCAGATCGGAACGGTCCGGGGCCTTCCCGCCGTCCGGTCATAGCTCAGCTCAAAGATCCCCCGCAGACGTTTCTGGCTCTTATCCGCTAACTGGACAAAGTGAAACAGATAGTCAAAGCTCTCCGCTGCTTTACGTTCAGTCATGGCAAAATCTCCCCCTGCGGACTTGACGATCTCCGCAGCCATCTCAGCCGGAAAGTCCCTGGGATTTCGCGTGTGGAAGGTGATCTTCATCCGTTTCGTACCCTTGCAGGCAATGCGCAGCGCCGTGTCCAGCGCGTTCCCGTCCCGGGCTTCTGCCAGCACGAAATAATCCGCGTCGCTTCGAAGCAAATGTTTGGATATATTTCTGAGCTTCTCATTGTCGGCCAATAACTGCACCACCGGAGCCTCCGGCATGAGCTCATGAAGTGGGATCTCCGGGTCCGTCTCCACCATCACACCTTCCAGAGATGGGTCTTCACAGCTCTGCCAGGTACAGAGAAAGGTACTTTTCGCCGTGCGCACCGCCCCCAGAAAAGCCACGGAAAATCCGATCCTCACCATGGCCTTGAACAACGGGATCGCTTCCCTGGGAATCGTCCCTCTGTCCGCCTGCTCCTCAAAGGTATAATTGGGCACCACGTAGCGTCGAAAAATGATCGTGTCCTGATCTGTTTTCGCCATACCGCCGCAGAAGATGGTCACCCGCGTCCCGTCCAGCAGATAGATCTCATGTACCTCCCTGTCCAGCCGTTCCTCCGGCGTCAGCAGCAGAAACGCCCGGATCAGCTGTTCCCTGCGGTTCTTTTCTATGGACTGCGGCTTCCGCATCATCTTTCCATTCTCCAGAAAATAGATCCTGTCTCCGATGATCTTGGCTGAACTGCTCTGTGCATATTCTGGACCAAACCACTGTGCAACGCCCGCCAGCCCCCAGTTTTCATGATACACAGCTTCTGTCAGACCTTCATACCAGGGCGGAAATGCTGTATCGGCAGCACCGTATTCCCGGATGAGCGATCGCACCCGGTCCTTGAAATAGTCTGTCTCGTTCTTGTAGCCGATGATCGCTTTCTTCTGTATTTCCATGGAGGATTTCAGATTTTCCTCCCTCTCCCACTGCTGAAAAAACGCTTCCTTGATCCGAGTGCAGATCTTCCGGAACTCCCCGTACGTCTCTCCCTGGCGGGCGCGGGCATCTGCAGTTCCCTCCGCCGGACCCTGGTCCTCCTGATTTCTCAGATATTCGCTCAGATAAAACTTTTCCATCTCTTTTTCCTCTGCTTTTCTATGGGTTCCTCACCCGCCCGGCGCAGGATCTCATTGGACAGATTCAGCAGATCCGCCTCGTAAGCCCGGCTGCGGTACGCCAGCAGCGTTCTGGACTCCGCTTCGGCCCGCCTTCCCTCCTGTGTCTCCGCCGCGGTGAACAGCGATTCCTGCGGTATATTCAGCCTCCGGCAAAGGTACTCTCTCGAGTAGGGATCCCCTTCTTCAAATCGGTTGCACACCCAGAGCGTAAAGGCCAGATCCAGTTTTCGGTAAAGAGGCGTCAGCTTTTCCAGCCGCTTCAGCACGCCTTCCTGCTGGGTCAACGTCAGTATGAGCTCATCTCCCATGATCAGAGAACCCAGCGCCAGTCCATTGTCGATCTCGCTGCCGCTGTCCGCCAGGATCAGATCGAATTCATCCCTCAGTTCGGAAAGCAGATAAGAAGACATCTCCGGCTGATAATACCGCTCCTCGCCGATGGTCGCCACGCCCCCGATCACATAGAGATTTTCCGTACAGCGGCAGCCCGCCAGCACTTCCTCCCTGTTCAGCAGGCGATTATCCAGATAGTGCCTGAGCCCCTCCACATTTTCTCCCACAAAACCGGTGTAGGCCGCTCCGTAGCGCCCCTGCAGATTGACAAGAAGCACTCTTTTTTCTCTCTTCTCCCCTGCGATCAGTTCTGCCGCAGACTGAGCCAGCATGGAAACGCCCGTCTTACTGTCCGCGCCGTGAAAGACAAACAATTTACTCACCTTCCGCCTCCTCCGATCCGACGGACTCGCCTCCGGCAGTGTTTTCCGGCGGTTCGTCCTCTCCCGTTCCCCCGTCTTCCGTCTCGTTTTTTTTATGCGCCCCGGCTCTCACGGCCCCTTTGCCTCCTTTGGACAGCGCGGCGCGGGATGCAGTCAGTTCCGGCTCCTGAACCACGAGGATCCCTCCCTCGGAGACCACAGCCTGTCGGATGCGCCCGTACTCGGAAAGAGTGGTCACCAGCTCCAGATGACTGATCTCCGAGGTGCTCATGGTCCGATCCAACGCTTCCGGCTTCTTTCCGCCGCCGGGGTCGGTGACCTCCTGTTCACTCTGGTCTTTCACGAAGGCCACCCGGTACTCGCCGACCTTCTGCAGCGAGACTCCGCCGTAAAGGGATACCAGATCTCCTTTCCGCAAAGAACTGCTTCGCATAGCGATCCAGTCCTGCGGAAGAACGTAAAAGGACTGGTCGCTTTCCGGCAGCTCCCCGTCCTCCGCGAAATAAGCGGAGGCGATCTGCTGATTTTTCAGGATCACCACTCTTGTGCGGCGTCCTGTCAGAGAGCTCCCATTCTCCGGCTTCAGCGCTCCGCTCACGACGCTGTCCTTCTGTACCCGCGATGTGATAAAGGCTCCCGACGTGATCACCGTCCCCGCCGGTATTTCCGCGGCGGCCACCAGTACCGCCTCTGTCATAAACTGCTCCCGCCCCTGCACCTCCCAGAAGATCAGCCCTGCGGCAGACAGTGCGATCAGGACGACCCCGATCCACGTTTTCCATTTCCCCAAACTTCTTCCCGCCTTTCAAATTACATACGTTTTATTAAATTACATATTTTGTATTTCTATCTTAATTCAGCTTTCGGGTTTTGTCAACCATTATTTGTAATTAATATCAAATATTATTCTCGATCTTTCTTTTATCCTTTTGCCGTGAACTGCGTGCGTCCGGCTTCTCCATACCCTGTATGGCGCCCGCCAGCTGCAGGGCTCCGCATGTGCGGCAGAACCTTTCCGGGCGGCAGATGACCCTGAGATGAGGTCACGCCGTAAGTTGTATGTCCTTTTTACCGGCATAAAAAAATACCAGCTGAAATAATAGATCTCAGCTGGTATTTTTATTTCTTTTATTGTACGCCTTTGGGGGTGCCGTCAAGATCTGAAGCGGGCGCCCGTTTCTTCGTCCATCTTATCATTCAATTGGATCTTCCCAGGGGTTTTTCCCGTTTTGTCCTGTCTATCATTAGCTTGCCTATATCATAAACAGTAAATTACCGGCGCCGGTTTATTCCTGTCCATATATGTTCCGACGCCTGCGCTGGAGAGCATACGGTTCTGTTCTCTTGTTGAACTAAGAAATAGGGGAAAACGGCCAAAAAAAATGACTATCACCGAAAAACACGGGTCGATCAGTAATAATATCTCAATATCAGGTGTGAAATAGGCGAAAGAATAAAAAAATGTTTATTCTAACCTATCTGGCAGCTCTTTTTCGGTGAATCTGAAATAAAAATCTAAAGTTCACCTATTTACCCCGTCGCACGCCGCTGATCGGGACCTGCCGCCTGCCGTGAGTCTACGTCTGCTTCCCGCAGGAGCTGACAGACCGGCTCAGCGCAGCCCCAGAACCGCCTAGCGCAGAACTGTAAAAGCGCAGCCCCAGAACCGCAGAAGCACAGGCGCGCTGCAGGATCGCCCGCGGAGAAACAGATCACAAAAAACAACGTCCGCTCCGGCGCTCTCAGGCCGGAACGGACGCTTTATACTGTTTGCCGCCGCAGACCCAGCCTGCGGCTCCTGCACCTTTTCTTATCTGAATTACAAGGTCGCAGGATCTGTTTTATTTCTCTTTTTTCTGTTCGCCGTCGTCCACATTTTTGAAGCGTTTGATCTTCTGCGTGGTGGTCTTTACGAATTCATCGGTCCGGATCGAGAAGTCGCGCACACGCTTGTATACGGGGAGCTTTTCGTTGATATCCTTTATGGTCTCCCTGATGAGCGTGTAAATGTCGTCTTCCTTGTAGTCCTTGCCGAAATCCTCGTAGATCACGTCGTAGGCCGGGCGGATCTGCGCGCTGACCAGCGTGTCGTCGTCCTTTTCCACGCCGTGGACCAGCGATTCCTGTATATATTTGTTTCGGTTGATGTACATCTCCACTTCTTCCGGATAGATGTTTTTCCCCGTCTTCGTGACGATGACGTTCTTCCTTCTTCCCGTGATGTAGAGCCAGCCGTCCTTATCCAGGAAACCCAGATCTCCCGTATGGAACCAGCCGTCTTTCTCCAGCACAGCCGCCGTTTTTTCCGGCATCTTGTAATATCCCAGCATGACGTTGGGCCCCCGGTACACGATCTCGCCGATCCCATCCTCGTCGGGCTGATCGATGCGGAACTCGCCGCATTTTACTGCCGGCCCCACTGAACCTGCTTTTCCGTACCGCGGACAGAAGTCCGGCGTTCCGGAAACCAGAGGCGAACACTCTGTCAGCCCGTAGCCCTGCAAAACAGTAAAACCCAGATCCTCGAAACCGCGGAACACATTGGGATCGATCCCTGCAGCCCCTGTGATGATCATTCTGAGCCTGCCGCCAAATTTCTCATACACGCTCTTGAAAATCTTGCGGTGAACGTGGATCCCCATAGCCGACAGCGTCCGGTTCAGCTTAATGCCTTTTTTCAGCATGCCTGCCTGTCCGGATTTTTCCGCCTGTTTCCAGATCTTCTCGTACATGGACTCGAAGATCAGCGGAACGCCCACCAAAACAGTGGCCTGCGCTTCTCCCAGATTTTTTACCACGTAGCGCAACCCTTCGTAAAAGGCCGTGGAAGCTCCCCGATAAAGGACCAGCGACATTCCCATCGTTGACTCAAAGGTATGGTGGATCGGCAGGATGGACAGCGTCCGGTCCTCCGGCGTCACGTAAGCGATCCGGCAGGTGTCCATGATATTAGTCGCCAGATTCCTGTGGGACAGCATAACGCCCTTTGCCGCCTCCGTTGTACCGGATGTGAACAGAAGAACGTGCATCTCGTCGGGGTCGATCTCAGCGTCCAGAAAATCTCTGCGGCCTTCAGACAGCAGCTTCTCGCCCTCGCCCACCAGATGCTCCCAGGTGGTGTCCTCCCCGGGCTGGCGCTGCGGAAGCGTCTCCGACATATCCGTGCGGTCGCCGTAGACCTTCATCTCGATCTTAAATGGAATATCGTAATTTTCAAAATACTTTGCGTAAGTCTTTGTGTAGAAGATCGCCTTGCAGTCCGCAATGCCCAGCAAGGTGTAGATCTCCTCCTGAGAAAGCTCCTTGTCCAGAGGGACCACAACGCCGGTTCCATTGACCGCCGCATAATAAGAAACCACCCACTCGTAACAGTTTTCTCCGATGACGGCGATCTTCTGTCCTTTGAGGCCCATATCCAGAAGCCTGGTGCCCAGAGCGTCGATATCGTGTTTCAGCTGCCGGTACGTGATCTCGCTGTAAGGCGCGCCTTTTTCTTTTTTGATCAGAAAAGCAGGTCTCTCCGCAAACATCTCCGCGCTCTCGGAAAGCATCTGTTTCAGTGTGGTAATCTCCCTCACCTCATGGTATGGATAATGTTGTTGGTGGCTCATAGTCACGTCTCCTTTTTTCTCCTGTAATTAATATATTACCCTACTTTTCTCAGTATGTAAAGAAATCCGGCATTATTATTCCCCGTTCAGCGCAACAAAAAACTGCCTTCCGGGCATATTCGTGATACAATTTAAGACAAAGAGATCAGAAAAAAATGTCATGGAGGTCAGCGTATGAAAACAGATCAGATCAAAGTGGTCACCTGCGCGGAGATGAAGGCCATCGAGCGTGCGGCCAACCAGGGCGGTCTGTCCTATTATCAGATGATGGAAAACGCCGGCACAGCCGCCGCAGGGGTCATCGCAGCCAGCTGCCCGGAATGTCCGGGATCTGAGGGGCCGGAGGAACAGGACGGCATGCCCCACGTCTCCGGAAAGCGGATCGTCATTTTCTGCGGCAAGGGCAACAACGGCGGAGACGGCTACGTGGCCGCGCGCAGACTGTATCAGGCCGGCGCGGAGGTCACGGTCCTGGCGGCGGAGGGACCCGCCGGAACAGAAGACGCCATGAAAAACGCAGAGCTGGTCCGGGCCCTGAATATTTCCGTATTCGATCCCGCCGCCTGCCCTGAGCCGCTTTCCCATCTTCTCTCCCAGGCCGACATTATCGTGGATGCCATCTACGGCACCGGATTCCATGGGAAGCTTGCCGGATCGGTCCGCCGGTTCACCGAGGAGATAAACAGACAAAAATCCAGAGCACTCATCTATGCTCTGGATATTCCCTCCGGATTGTCCGGCGACTCCGGGCAGGCCGCCGAGGGCGCTGTGCGGGCTCACCGCACCATCGTCTTCCACCGGCTGAAGCCGGTCCACGTAAAGCCGGAAGCCGGGGAATACTGCGGCGAGATCATCACCGTGGGGATCGGGATCGACTGATCCCTCCCCCTCCCGTCCTGCACGGTCTGTGCTCTGCACGATCGTTGCACGATCGTCGGCCCGTCTCCGTCTGGCTGCTGACCGCCCCGCGGCGGGCGGAACGCCCCAAGGCGGCCGGCGATCCAATGACCGGGTCTTCCCCTCTCGCCGGCCTAAAAGTAATCCGCTATAATGCGGCAGGCGTCTTCGATGCAGCCGTCGCAGGTCCGCAGCACCTGGCCTCCGGTCAGTCCCTTGATCACCTTGCAGATCGATGAGGTATTCATCTCTTCAAACTTTGCAGTCAGCTCTTTTGCCACCTTGTAAGTCGCCGCTTTCGTGGGCTTTTCCAAAAGCTCTCCGCCGCTGTTTTTCGCTCCGTTCAATATGAGCATGCCGGATACGGCTCCGCAGGTGCTCTGCATGCCTCCCATACCCGCTCCAAAACTCTCCGATACGATAAAGGCCGTCTTCTCGTCCAGCCCAAACAGGTCCGCGTACGCGCAGACCACCGCCTGCGAACAGTTGTACCCCTTGTGATGCAGTTCTACCGCCTTCTCGCTTCTGTTTTCCATCTGTATCTTCTCCTTGCGTTTCAATTGATTTTTCATATATTATACTTCCTTTCACAAGGTTGTGCAAGGCCGCCGGGAGTCCATACTTCAGGACTGAAAAATCGGGGGAGGATGAGGCGCGGGACCGGCCCCATTCTTCCCCCGATCAATTATTCAGAGCGGCTAGTCCTTCCGTCTATTTCGCTCCGTTGTCCCCGTATTTCTTGTTGAAATAGAAATACAGCGGAATACCCGTGACCGGCACGATCAGCCCCATGACGGAACCGGATGGATCTTCGATCAGCGAATTGACCAGCAGCCAGGTCGCCCAGAGGAGAGTCAGACCGGGAAGCACCGGGTAGCCCAGGACCTTATACGGTCTCTTCATATCCGGGCATCTCTTTCTCAGAATGAACAGCGCTAAGATCGCCATGGTATAAAATATGGTCTGAGTAAATACGACCAGAACGGTGATCTGTTCAAAGGAACCGATAAAAATAACCGCTATGCTGACGATCATCATGGCAAACTGCGCTACCACAGGCGTGTGAAATTTAGGATGGATCGTAGCGAAAACGGCGAAAAACCTCTTATCCCTTGCCATGGCATAGGTCTCTCTGGGGAAGGCGAGAATGGACCCGTTGGTGGCGCCCAGGATCGAGATCAATATGGCCACGGTGATAAAAGCGGCTCCCACCTTTCCAAACAACAAAACGGACACGCTCGAACCCGGATTTGGATCTGCTGCCATCTCGGACAACGGCAGCAGCTTCATCAGCACAAAGTTGAACAGAGTGTATATGATGGTGACGCCGCCGATAGCCAGGAACATTGCCTTTGGCAGGTTCTTCTCCGGATCTTTGATCTCTTCCGTGACGAGGGTCACAGAGCTCCACCCGTCGTACGCCCAAAGCGCGGCCATGACAGCCAGTGCAAAGGTGCTGAAAAAGCTTCTGTCCCCTGCCGCTTCAAAGGTTACCGGATTAGCGGCTCCTCCTCCCAGGTGAGAGAGACCAAACACAATGATGACGAAAATCGGCACTAATTTCATCACCATCAGCAGCGACTGAAGCCTGCCGCTGTTTTTAACGCCCAGCATATTCACCACCGATAACAAAACGATCAGCGCCACGGCCGCCAGCTTGACCCCCATGGCGCTGAGGGGGACAAACACGCTCAAATACGTGGCAAAGCCCAACGCCAGAGCCGAAATGCTGGCAGAACAGCTGATCCAAAAGTCCGTCCAGCCCATCATAAACGCGACCAGGGGGCCGTACGTTCTTTTCAGATAGACGTAGGCGCCGCCTGCTTCCGGCATGGCCGCTCCCAGTTCCGCGTAGCACAACCCGGCCATCAGGGCGTAGCAGCCGGCAAAGATCCAGGCGGCCGTGGCGATTCCGATGGAAAATCCCGCCCTTTCAATTACAAAAGAACCTACATAAAATACTCCCGATCCGATCACAATGCCTCCAATGATCGACATTGCTCCGAACACTCCGATTTCTTTTTTCAATCCGCTGCCATCCATCTTTTTTCCTCCATTTCTTCCTCAGTGATAACCCTGTGACAATTCGATCCCCACAAGCGGGCTAACAGCCGCCGTACACGATTTTCCCATCCACGATGGTCTTCAGCACCCTTGTGTCTGGAAGCGTCTCCGGATCTGCGTTGAAAATATCCTGGGAGAGCACGACCATATCCGCATACTTCCCGATCTCCAGCGTTCCCTTCACCGTCTCCTCAAAAGTAGCGTAGGCGGAGCCCGAGGTGAACATCCTCACAGCCTCCTTCACAGTGAGCTTCTGCTCCGGCAGCCACCCCTCTTCCGGCAGACCGTCCCAGTTTTTTCTGGTCACGGCCGCGTAGATCCCGTGAATTGGCTCAAAGGGTTCTACCGGATTGTCAGAGCCCGCCGCGCAGTGGATCCCTCCTTCGAGAAAAGATTTCCAGTTATACGCGTACTGTCCTCTGTCCCGCCCTACTCGTTCCTCTACGATATCGATATCGGACATAACGAAGCCCAGCTCCAGTCCCGCCACCAGATCGTATGTCTGAAAACGCTCCAGAATCTGTGGATTCGTGATCTGGCAATGATCGATCCCAAACCTGTATTGATTCCCCCTGTCTTCCTTCAATACCTCCTCGTAGGCGTCGATCACCATGTTCAGAGCTCTGTCTCCAATGGCGTCGCACACAAACTGACACTTGTTTTCATAAGCCAGACGGACCATCTTTTTCAGCTCCTCCGCGGAAAAATAGATCTCCCCCCGATTCCCCGCCTCATCGCTGTAATCTTCGTCCATGGCCGCCGTCCTTCCACCGAGAGAACCGTCGGTATCCGTCTTGCACGGCCCGATGCGGAAGAAAGGACTCCCATATCCGGTTCTGTAGCCCTGATCCAGGATCTTCTGGATATCCCCGGCCGTAGGCAGATACATCATCAGATTGACCCGAACAGGCAGCTTTTTTTCGCTGTCCAGCTGAAAATACGCCTCCAATACATCCTCCGGCGTTCCGGCTCTCTTGAGTTCAAAATCGTCGGTCTGAACGGAAGTGATCCCCGCCGACACGTAAGCGCTGCAGGCGCTTAGGATCGATTCCCTGATTTTTTTCACCCCCAGTTTGGGCAGCTTCCCATAGATCAGGTTGATCGCCTCCCCGGTAAAAATCCCTGTGGGAATTCCGTGTTCATCCGCGATCGCCGTGCCATGTTCCATTTCAGGCTGCGGCTGAAGCAGATCCAGGAGCTCCAACGCCTTTGTATTGGCAATGCACATCTGCCCGCAGGTTCTCCCCAGTACGATGGGAATTTCTGAAGATATCTGATCCAGCTGAGACCGCTGCGGTATCTCTTTCACATCGAACAGATTCTGATCCCATCCCCGGCCCTCCACCCACTGACCGTTTTCAATGTGTTCCTTTTTTATGTACAGCTTCACCCTGCCCACCAGCTCTTTCAGACTTTTGCATCCGTCCAGATTCACCATCCGCTGACTGTAGCCGTAGGACAAAAGATGCATATGGCTGTCATTGAAGCCGGGTATCACTGTTGCGCCTTTCAGATCTATGATCCTCGTGTCGTCCGTCCGCATATCGAGTATGTTGTCGGTGGTGTCCAGGGCTCGTATGATACCGCCGTCAACAGCCACCGCTTCATAGACGTCCTCCGCCTGGTTCATGGCGTATACTCTGCCGTTTATCAACATCATGTCCATAATCGTTTCTCCTTTCACTTTCTGGTCGCTGCCTTTTCTGCCTTTAGTCATTCGCAACTTCCATGCCAACTTCAAATATGTTGGAAAATGAGCATCTCCGGCACTTCCCGGCTGCATCCGTCGTCACCATTGCCAATTTTTATTCTTTTTTATATGACTTTTCGTCCTTTTTGCAAAAAATATAGGCATTTTTGATAAAACGCCAACTTTTATTGACTTTTTTTCTTTCATGGACTACCCTGATATCATCGAGAAAGTTAGGATGATTCACAGACAGAGGAGGCATCACAACATGCAGTTTCAGATTGCGGATTTTCTGGGCGAGATAGACAGCGTGATGATTATCGACGAAAACTTTATCATACTGCACGCCATGCGGATCAATAACCGCATAAAAAACGGCGCCGCGTACACCAGCAACAGCCACGACCGGTACATCAATCAAAGCATATTTGACATTTTCCCGTCGATCCCCATCGGCGAAAGCTCCTACTCGGAAGCCAGGATCACAAAAAAACCCGTGCTGCGTTACAATCAGCAATACACGGACTGCTACGGCATGGTGTGCAGAACCAACAATATTACCATACCCTTGCTCCGACAGGGCAAGGTCTGCGGATACGTGGGACTCTCCAAGGATATTACCAAAGTGGAGACCATCCTGCAGAAGGAAGACGGCAAAAACTTTTCAGCGGGAAGAAACTTTCACAGACATGAAACGTCGACGACTTTTGAAGATATCATTACCAACAACAAGGATATGCGGAAAGCCATTTCACTGGCTCAAAAACTGGCGGCCAAGGATACGCCGATCCTTATCTATGGGGAAACGGGAACGGGAAAAGAGCTGTTCGTACAGGCGATCATCAATTACAGCAACGTCCCGCGCTCAAAAGTGATCACGCAGAACTGCGCGGCCATCCCCGACAGCCTGATCGAATCTGTACTTTTCGGAACAACAAAGGGCTCCTTCACCGGAGCGGAAACAAAAGAAGGCCTGCTGGAACTGGCGTCGGATGGGATATTATTTCTCGATGAATTAAATTCCCTTCCCTATCACGTGCAGGGCAACCTCCTGCGCGTTCTTCAGGAGGGAACCTTTCGGCCCGTAGGCGCGCAGAATGAAAAAAAATCCACGGCTAGGATCATAGCCGCCATGAACATCAACCCCAGAGAGGCCATTGAAAAAAGATATTTGAGAGAAGATCTGTTCTACAGGTTCAGCAACAGTCTGGTGAGTCTGACGCCGCTGAAAAACCGTACAGAAGATATCGATCTGTACCTGGAATACTTTCTGGAAGAGTACAGACAAAAGAACCAGAGGTTCATTTCGGGCTTTTCCGATCAGCTGCGAATGGTGCTCAATGAATATTCCTGGCCTGGAAACGTCAGAGAACTCAGTCACCTGGTTGAATTTATGGTAACAAACACAGAGGGACAGATCCTGAACGTCTCTGATCTTCCCGCCTATATGACGGACGCGGTGGAGCATTCTGCGGAACACTCTGCGGGACGCTCCTATGAGAGCCGCAAAATGTCCCGGGACGGCCTTCGTGAGACCTGGAGCAGGCGGGAAGCGGACAACCGGGACAGGATCGAAGAAATAGGGCTGGACAGGTATATGGAGGAAATGGAAAAAGAGATCATTTCAAACGCTCTTTACGAATACCACGGGAGTATCGTAAATGCCGGAGAATACCTGCGTGTCCCCCGGCAGACGCTTACCTACAAAATGAAAAAATACGATCTTGACCGGGCCTCATTCAAGCATCCGAAACGATAGGCTGAAGCTCAGCAGCCTGCCCGGTCATACTCCGACTCGATCTCCCGGATCCTCTGATACAGAAAATCGTTGACCGGCGTGGGCACGCCGTACTGCCTGCCGAGCCTGCGAATGGTACCGGAAAACAACTCTACCTCCGTCATCCGATGCGCCTTCGTATCCTGCCGCAGAGAGGGCATGCTCTCCGGCGCCAGAGCGTCCAGCACGTTCAGCCATTGGGTTATCTCCTCTTCGGTGAGCGTCACGCCCTCGAAGGCGGCTACATCCCGCACTTCGCGCATGGCTTCTTTCATCAGTTCCCGCTCTTTTCCGGGATGCTGGATCCCGCCGTAATTGGTCTCAAAGACGGCCACTACCTGGTTGACGCCTACGTTCAGCATCAGCTTGTTCCACAGCTGGTGCATGATATCCTCCGGGACCAGATATGGAATTCTCGTCCTGTCAAACAGATCCGTCACTGCTTTCAGCCGCTCGTCGTGCACCCCCGTCCCGGTCCCCACCTGCAAGACCCCTTCGTTTTGATAATAAAAACGATTGCCCTCTTTCATGGCGTCTGTAGCCTGAGCGATGCAGTAAAGAACCTTTTCGCTGCCGTAGACCGCCGCGATATCCCGCTCGCTTACAATGCCGTTCAGCACGGATATGATCAGCGTATGATCCCCTACTACGTGCTTTACGCTGTCGATCGCTTCCTCTAAGGCCGTGTATTTTACAGCAAAGACGACCAGATCCGCCTTCTCCGCCGCGCAATCGTCCTTATCCACATAACGGAAATCGCATTTCACGTCGTTGCAAAGGACCCCATCCTTTTCATAGCGGCGGATCCGATCCCGGTCCGCAACGAAAAACACATTCTCTCTGCCTAACCTTTCCGTAAACTTTTGTCCGTACACCACGCCCAGCGCCCCCAGACCGATGATGGCCACCTTCTCTATTCTTCTCATTGTTCCTCTCCCTATCTGTGAAATTGCCGTACTTCCGTTCCTCTGAGAATTATATTTTACTATCTGCGGGAGCGATTGTCAAAAATGCCCCGCAGCCCGCAAGCGGGCTTTCGATATTTATCTTGTGTTTTTGAACTCGTGTGGTAAGATGAAAAGGACAAGAAATAAATGTAAGATCAATTTGTTTACACGTTTAAAAGGAGGGATTGAGATGAAATATTCAATTGAAGGGACGCCGCTTCCCGTGGTGATCTGCGATATGGATCCGGGCGAAGTGATGATCACAGAGCGGGGCTCCATGAGCTGGATGACCCCCAACATGAAGATGGAGACTACCAGCAACGGGGGCGTGGGAAAAGCCCTGGGCCGCATGTTCGCCGGCGAAGCGCTGTTCCAGAACCGCTATACCGCCCAGGGCGGCCCCGGAAAGATCGCATTCGCGTCCAGCTTTCCCGGTTCGATCCTGGATTTCGAGATCTCGCCGGGAAACAGCGTCATCGTTCAGAAATCAGGATTCCTCGCGGCGGAATCCACGGTGGAGCTCTCCGTCTTCTTCCAGAAGAAGCTGGGAGCCGGTCTCTTCGGCGGTGAAGGCTTTATCATGCAGAAACTTTCCGGCAGCGGCATCGCCTTCGTTGAGATCGACGGCTATGCCATCGACTACGATCTGGAAGCCGGCGAGTCCATGGTCATCGACACCGGCTATCTGGCCGCCATGACCGAAAGCTGTTCCATGGAGATCGTCACCGTTCCCGGGGTGAAGAATATGCTCTTCGGCGGCGAAGGCGTTTTCAACACTGTGGTCAAGGGACCCGGAAAAATCATACTGCAGACGCTTCCCATCAACGCGGTGGCCGGCTCTCTCCGCCCCTTCTTCCCATCTGCAAAATAATCGGAGGAATCAATTCTCATATTTCCTGACCACGATATAAGACGGGATGCCCCTGGACAATTTCACTGTCCGGTGGCATCCCGTCTTTTCCTGTCATCCAGCGACGGCCCGTTCTTGTATCCCCATCGCCTTTCCCGTCCGTCATGAGAGAGCCCATGGCCGGTCTCCAGCTCTGGTCACAGCCGCTTCGCTTTTTTTGCCTTTGGGATCGGGAGCTCCTCCCAGGTCAGTTCCGTGAGCCGGGCCAAATACTCCGCATCATCCAGTTCCGTGATCAAAAAATACGGTTTAGCTCCCTCATAAGGCGGCGCGTATACCGGCTCTCCCAGAAATGCCGCCCCCTTTTCCGTCGGTTTCACATAGAATTGATCGTCGCATACCAGCGCGAATATTTTTCCCCTGCAGTAAACGCCGTACTCCCCGAACATCTTCCGATAACTGACGCCTTCCACTTCTCTCAGCTGTTCGCAGAGATATTCCATAAAATCCGGATTTGTTGACATATGGTGTCCTCCCGTCTCTTCCTCATCCATTACTGCCCCGCTATGCCGTTATTCTAACAGGAAAAACAGGACAACAGTATGTCATGTTACTTTTTATATTTTTGAAGGATCCCCTCCGCCTCGATCCTGATCCGCGATGCCAGCTCCGCAGGCTGCAAAACCTCCGCTCTGCTCCCGAAGGACAGGATCCACCGCACCATTTCGTCTTCGTTCCCATATGAAAAATCAAATCTCAGTTTCCCGTCGCTGCGCTCAGCAAAGGAATCCGGACCGTATTCTTCAACCAGGCGGTATTTTACTTCCGGTTCAAAGAGCACGGTCATCGGCCTTTCTTCCTCGGTATACGCCTGTGATGCCGGTTTCAGCTCCGGCGCTTCCCGGCCGGAAAACCTCTCATCCTCCAGCCTGAGCTCAGTGAGACGGTTCAGCTTAAACATCCGAAAATCACTGCGCCGCAGGCAATATCCCAGGACGTACCAGGAAGCCCACTGAAACAGCAGACGATAGGGTTCTATAGTCCGCTCCGATTCTCCTTTTGCATAATAATATCGGAAGGAGACCAGCCGCTTTTCCTCGATGGCAGCCTGAAGCATTTCGATCTTGGGAACCAGAGACGCTTTGTAATAAGTGGAGAGATCGATCCTCATGCGGTCGGCCGCGTGCGAAGCCGCCGCTGCGTCCGCCGCCAGCTTTTCGGATATCCGGTCCGTACAGGAAACGCCGGAAACACTCTCCACGCTTTTCAGCCCGATGAGGATCGCCCGCAGCTCCGGCTCGGTCAGGACCCGATGGTCGATCTTGTATCCTTTTGCTATGGAAATACCGCCCTCAAAGCCCGGCCGTGTTACCACGGGAATTCCCGCACGGCAGATGTCCTCGATGTCGCGGTTGATCGTACGGCGGGAAACCTCAAACCGTTCCGCCAGATACGGAGCCGTAACTTTTTCATTTCGCAGCAGCTCCATGATGATCCCGATCAATCTGTCGATCTTCACGACTTCCTTCCCCCTTTCGCTTCCTCCCCATACGCCGTCTCTCCGCTTTCCTTTCATCCCCCATGCCGGCAGCGGACGAGCGCAGCCGGCGCGGCATTTTAGTACTGAGAAAAAAGCGCCGGCCTGCAATGGGATGCAGACCGGCGCCTTCCAGTCATCTCCGCTGTTCTCAAAGCGGACAAACCATATGTAATTCAGTTTGATCTGCGGCCCTATCCGGGCCGTAGGGACCGGGTCCTACAGCTGGCATTCTACAACGTATGAATCGCCCTTGAACTCGTCGTCCCAGACTTCCGCGTAGGAAATACCGAAATCGTTAACGTCGGCGGGAACTTCAAAGACCAGTTTGCCGCTGAGCGTCTTGTCCGGCTCCAGCTCCACGTCGTCCGGATACATGCCGTCGGTGAACTCGGTGTAAGCCCACGTATCTTCATCGGCCAGTTCTTCTTCAGAATCCCACAGGATCGTGAAGTCGTAGTTGCCCACAGGAATATTTTCTTTATCGCCGTTGTTGTTCACGAAAATGTTCTTTACGGTGATATCGGCGATGATGAACTTATTTCCCTCTGTCTGAGGGGTATATCCGTCCAGCTCCTCAGCCGCTTCAACGCTGTTCACAGTGAATTCAAAGAATGAATTGGTGAGCGTGTCCCCCACGCTGCCGGTGACCAGCTCGTCGTAGCTTCTTCCCTGCGCGTTCAGCATTTTGTCCACGCGGCTCACGATACCGCCGTCTCCACCGCTTCCTCCGTCACCGCCGCTGCCGCCGCAGGCCGCCATGCCGAATACAAGACATAAAACCAACAGAACCGTTAAAATTTTTTTCATCTTTCTCTCCTTCCCTATCCTTTTGATAGTTTGAGTACATAAATCGACATTATATTACCATAACTCTGAATGGTACCCCATGTCAAGGACAATATCAATTTTTGATTTCCCTATTTTTTGGAATCAAGGTTTGGATAAACCTGCATGTTAGACAGTTGCTTTTTGTG
>Ga0129308_1001896_pt1 | contig 19660 bp, 9 predicted proteins | sample L827metagenome_FD_94440 | JGI IMG/M metagenome (GOLD analysis project Ga0129308, IMG submission 94440) | Ring-tailed lemur group fecal microbial communities from Wisconsin, USA - L827 metagenome | ecosystem: Host-associated > Mammals > Digestive system > Large intestine > Fecal | place: USA... | reverse complement strand
CGCGCTCTTCTCTGTAGTCAGGCCCCGCTCCATACGGTTTAAGGAAACCATCAGCCCCACGATCTCAACATCTGCCTGAGCCTTCAGAATCGGGAATGTCTCTTCGATGGACTTGCCGGAAGTGGTCACATCCTCAATGATCACCACCCGGTCCCCATCCTTTAACTTGCTGCCAAGCAGGATGCCGGTATCGCCGTGATCCTTGACCTCCTTGCGGTTGGAACAATAACGGATATCCTTTCCATAGAGTTCGCTGATCGCCATCGTCGTCGCGACTGCCAGCGGAATGCCCTTATAGGCGGGTCCGAAGAGGACATCAAAATCCAGTCCGTAATTGTCGTGGATTGCCTTTGCGTAATATTCTCCCAGCTTACGAAGCTGTGTGCCGGTCACATAACCGCCCGCATTCATAAAAAACGGGGATTTTCTACCGCTCTTTAATGTAAAATCTCCAAATTTGAGGACATTGCTGTCCACCATAAATTCGATAAATTCCTGTTTGTATTGCTCCATTATACTCTGATACCTCCGTTTTATGAATTTCCTTATGCCATTTTTTATCTCGCAGCCAGCGCCTGTGCAATATCCTCTCTCATATCCAGTACGGCCTGTCTGGAAGCATCCGCGTAATTGGCCGCTCCGAATTTCGCATATTTTTCCTGCTGATAGGCTGCGATAATGCCGCGGGAGGAATTCACGATCGCGCCCAGCCCGTCCTCATTAAAGAAATGAACCAGATCCGCTCCCTTGCCGCCCTGAGCGCCGTATCCGGGCACCAGAATATATGCTTTGGGCATCACCCTGCGCAGGATCTTTCCCTGTTCGGGGTAAGTAGCTCCTACCACAGCGCCTACATAGCTGTAATTATCTCCCATGCACTCGCTGCCCCACTGTGCGACCTGCTCGCCGACGATCTCATACAGCGGCTTGCCATTGATGAGACGATCCTGAAATTCCCCGCTGCTGGGATTGGAAGTCTTTACCAGAACAAAAATTCCCTTCTTTTCTTCCTGACAAACCTTGATGAAAGGCTTCACGCCATCGGAACCCAGATAGGGATTGACCGTCGCAAAGTCCTCGTCAAACCCATACCAGGACTTGCTTCCGACAGCCACCTTTCCCAAATGCCCTACAGCGTAGGCTTCAGAAGTGGAGCCGATGTCTCCCCTCTTAATATCTCCGATGACCACCAGGCCCTTCTCTTTACAGTAATCCACCGTCTTCTTAAAAGCGATCAGCCCCTCAATGCCGAACTGCTCATACATCGCAATCTGAGGCTTCACTGCGGGGATCAGATCGTATACCGCATCCACAATGCCCTTGTTATACTGCCAGATCGCTTCCGCCGCACCCTGCAGGGTCTCTCCGTATTCTTTAAACGCTGCCTCTCTGATCTGCTCCGGAATATATTTCATCATCGGGTCCAGCCCAACTACAATGGGGGCATTCGTTTTTTTAATGTTTGCTATCAGTTTGTTAATCATCGTTTTCTCCGTTCCGCCAAAAGGTGTCTTACAGACCTTTGACTTCTCTTTTTTGCTTTACTGTGCTGCGCTGCTTGCGCCACACCATGCATGCAGCCATTTTGCCGCTCTGCTTGGCTTCACTCTGCACCGCCGTGCTGCATTCGGGAAAACGAAGTTTTCCCTCATTCGCGGGCTTCGCCCTATCAAAAGCCAATCTGGCAAATTTGTCTGCATGCAGCCATTTTGCCGCTCTGCTTGGCTCCCCTCTGCACCGCCGTGCTGCATTCGGGAAAACGAAGTTTTCCCTCATTCGCGGGCTTCGCCCTATCAAAAGCCAATCTGGCAAATTTGTCTGCAAGCAGCCAATTTGCCATCTTTGCTTTTGGCACGGCTCATTGCCTACGCACATCTTATCATTTTCTGAGGGCGGCTACAAGGCTTTGGGTTAATTTTTCTGCGGGCTTTTCGATCAGGAGATGGGCAAGCCAGGCTCCGACTGCGGTCAGTATCACCGCAATTCCCAGCACCGCGATCCCGCCAAGCTGTACATGCGTCTGCAGCATTCCGATCCCGTCAATGACCACCGCATGAACCAGATAGATCGCATAAGAATGCTCATCCAGCAGATTGAGCATCCGGACCGCTCCGGCCCGCCAGCCTTCTCCTGCCGCCTTTGCCCCCACAGTGACCGGCTTAGTAGGACAATATCTGCCGGAAGCTTCCGTTTTGTCACATTTCCATGAAAATTCCCCTGTCAAAAGAATCACCAGAGCAAAGACCCAGGAAATGCAGGTGAAATAATCGTTTTCCGCACCGCCGATCTCAATTACTCCCCAGATCACTGCTGCAAACATCGAAAAACGCAATGCGCCTCCCACCGGTCTGTAATGATATGCCAGCTGACACACCAGCATTCCCAGCACAAAAAAGTGCAGATAATAGAAATACATCATATAAGAAGACAGTCCGGCGCCCACCCAAAGATAACGAAGCAAAAGCGCTGCCATATACAAAACTGCCGTGCGCAGTATATTGCTCTTTTTTCCCTGACCTCCGGCGATCCGCACCAGAACAGGCGCACAAATATAAAAAACACAGAACAGGCTGACCGTCCACGTAGCACACAAATTCGCCCAGAAATTGCCGGGAGCCGGAATAAAAGCGTTGGTAAGGAAAATATACCTGAACCAGTACAGCCCTGCAGGATCTGCCGGCACATCCTGTAAAAACAGATGATGCAGCAGCACATTATAGAGAACCACTGCATAATACAACGGCAAAACCCGCAGCATCCGTTTACAGTAATAAATGAGAATACTCCGCCAGCCGCTGCCGGGCTGAATATCTTTGGCACGGCAGGCCAAAAAGCCGCTGATCATAAAAAACAGATAGACTCCTGCTGCGCCAAAATTTGCCACGGATGCCGCTCTCCCCGTCACGCCCATCCGGGGCGCAAGATGGGTGATGAACACCCCCAGACAGGCCGCTATGCGCAGGACCTGTATATTATCATATTTTTTCATAATTTCCCGACGCTCTGCATCAGATACTGAAACATCCTGGCATAGGTATCCGCCGTATAGTGCAGACCATCCGCCTGGGCAGGATAACCTGTCAGCGTGAGATAACCGTACAGATCAATCCTTCCTATCGTTGCGTTCAGCCTGCTGTTTAACTGATTGTTGAAATATTCCACCGCCCAGTTGCGCTTTCCGTACTGGTTTTCTCCCACCGGACCCACAGAAGCAAAATAAACCGCCGCACCCTTGCTCTGCCAGTCCTGACTGTATTTATTGATCGTCGCAATATATTCATTGTGCTTGGAAAGATCGTTCACACCATAATTGATGATGATGATGGAGCCCGGTGCCACATAACGGTCGATATCCGCTTTCGCCTGCGTTGAGGACAGCCACTCATTGCCGCCTCCATAGCAGGAAACGAATGCCACACCCGGATAAGCGGCGGAACCGCCCACTGCATTGCCCATCTGGCCGACTCTGGAATCTCCCACAAAAATCACGTTGCCGCTGCCAGGATTTGCTGCTGCCTGAACTGCCATTGCCTGCTGGGCCTGCAGCTGCGCTGCCTGAGCTGCCGCTTCCTGCTGGGCCTGCAGCTGCGCTGCCTGAGCTGCCGCTTCCTGCTGGGCCTGCAGCTGCGCCGCCTGAGCCGCCGCTTCCTGCTGGGCCTGCAGCTGCACCGCCTGAACTGCCACAGTCTGCTTCACAAATGCGGCCTGCTCCGCCAGCGCGGCCGCCATCCCGTCATCCACCGGAACCTGCACCAGCAGCTTATAGCTGACATACCCAATACCGGAGCCATACACCACCTGATACCATCCGGTGTCAGCCTGTCCGCAGGCATTGACTACCTGCCCTTTTTCCAGAACGCCCAGAGCCGGATAGGACACGGCAGGACCCGTGCGGACCGTCGCCTGCGTGGTGGTCACCATCGCCGCCTGAAACGCTGCGATGGGATGCCCGTCCACCTGCTCTGCCGCAGGCGCTGCGAATGCTGTTCCTGAAATAAGCAGGCAGGCGCAGACCACTCCTGCCGCCATGCATGCCAATGTTCTGATCAATTTTCCCATTTCATCCTCCATATCCAAACTGTTTACTGCGGCCGGTTTATTAATGCCGCTCCACGCAGGAACTCACCTCGTCTGCAGAAAAACATTCTCACGCTGTGCCTTTTCATCGTCCGGATAAAGCGCCAGATACTGCTGCATAGCCTGCTTCGCCGCATCAAACTGGCCCAGATATTCATAGGCCACCACTTCGTTGAATTTCAATGACTGCATCACGGTATTGCCTTCAATCGCCAGTCCCGCCTGAAACGCATCCAGCGCCGCCTGATATTCGCCAACTCTCAGCTTGCACAGGCCGAGCTGATTATATATCTCCGCATCCGCCTGCTTCGTTTCCAGATAGCTGCTGTACACGCTGGCCGCATAATTATAATCTCCCAGCTTTTCATAGGTCTGTCCCAAAAGAGAGGCCGCGCTTGCACCGCCAGACTCCTTTGCTTTTTCCAAAGAAAGTCTGGCCTGCTCGTAGTCCTCCAGATAAAAGCTCATCCGCCCCTTATCATAATCGGACAGCTTCAGGGAATCATCTGCAAGAATCTCCTGCAAATAGGCTGTTCCCAGTTCCGAATATCCATACTTACTGCAGCTGCAGAAAATATCGATCCGAAGGTCGTAATCAGACTTACTCACCTGCACTGCCTTGTCAAAATCAGCCTTGGCCTCCTCCTGTTTTCCCTGTTCCAACTCCAATGTGCCCTTCAGATACCAGGCTGTTTTTTCTTCCGGACGCAGATCCGTGATCGCCTTGTAAACCGCAACCGCCTTATCGATCTGCCCTCCCTTATAATAAGCTGTAGCCAGATAGTAATTGATATCATAATCCAGCTGATCCGGCTTTTCATCGCTGAAGGTGAGCGCCTTTTCCAGATTCGCCGCCGCATTCTCATAATCGGTCAGTCCCATGTACGCCAATCCCTGACCGCGGTAAATCATCTGCGAATCTTCCTTATTCACCATGGCCGCTTCAAAGCTCACAAGAGCGCCTTCATAATCCATCTGCTCGATCAGCTGCATGCCCTGCGCAAGATTTTCCCCTTTGACAGCGCCGCATCCCGTGCACACCGATACTGTCAGACACAGCGCCAGAATACCGGATACCTTCCTGTTTTTCATATGCCACCTCAAATTTTGCAAACCCTGATTTCATCCATCTCGATTCCGCTCTCCCCGAAATACAGCTTCACATACATCTCAAGAGAGACATTGACGTTCAACTCCACATCCCTTTCCAGCCATTCCCCATCCGTACCCGTGATCGTGATGGTTTTAAGCAGATGATTGTTGAAAAATACGGACATCGGCATCTGCGCCAGCTGTCCCGCATCGGATCTCATGCGAAAACGCAATACATAATCGCCCCTGTCAGCAAATTCCAGAATATAAACGACGCTTGTTCCCTTTGCCGTGCTCAGACCTGAAATGTCCAGACAGCACTCTTTCTCCACCTTCAGCCGCCCAAGCTCCTGCACGTTGTCATTGGCACCTTCAAATTTATTCACTTCCTCACACACATCGTACTCCCTGTCAAGGAAGCGGTTCATCACCGGCGATTTCATCAAAAACGTACAGATATTGGCCGCATTGCGCACCAACTGGGCCCGGGTAATTGCTCCTTTTTTCAACCCCTGCAGTGTATTGTCGCCGGATGCATTGCTCCGGGAATCCGCTACTACCATATAAACATCATTTTGAGCGCGCACCATGGGAACCGTATTGTTTCTTCTGCCCGCTTCGCCCTCTTCATTGATTTTTGCCCACCAGTCCGTCATCACGATGCCCTGATAGCCCCATTCGCCGCGCAGAATCGTAGTCAGCAGATCATAATTCCCCGCCGTCCAGATTCCGTTCACCGGTCCATAGGTTGACATAATACTATATGCATTTCCTTCCTTTACTGCCATTTCAAAAGCTTTCAGGTAAAGCTCTCTGACTGCACGTTCAGAAACGACGGAGTCCGCATTATGGCGCTCCAATTCCTGATTGTTGCAGGCGAAATGCTTAATTGTTCCTGTCACGCCATATTTTCCCATACCAATCAGCTGCGCTGCCGCCATTTTTCCAGTCAGGTAGGGATCCTCTGAAAAATACTCAAAATTCCGTCCATTTAATGGATTGCGGTGCAGGTTGATGCCAGGGCCGAGCAAAGTGTCAATCCGGTTTTTGCGCAGTTCCATGCCCTCCATCTCATATAATTCCTCCACCAGATGAGTATTAAAGGTACAGGCCAGAAGCGTTCCGTTGGGAAGGGAAAATGCGCTGGTTCCGCAGTCCATACGGATGCCGGAAGGTCCGTCCGCGCAGCAGGCAACCGGAATGCCAAAGCCTTTCAGATTTTCGGTCACACCTCCGAAGGCCGCCGCCGTTCCCGGCGTCACCTTGGGAGAACACATCCCTTCCCCCCTTGTCATACAGGCCAGATCTTCATCAGACAGCTGCGCCAAAAATTCCTCCAAGGTCACTTTTTTATCACAAACATCGGCCAGCTTGTAGCCGCAATCCCCGGTATATAAAGCTTCCTCCGGACGCTCTGTCCGGATTCTCTCCGCCAGATTTCCTGTCCTTAAAGGCACATCCTCCCATGTCTCTTTGAAACTGCCCTCTTTTTCCTCCGGGCGCAGTCTCTGAAAGGGTAATACCGGCGCAAGCGCTTCCTTTAACTGTTTCACTACCCGCAGTTCATCCAGTACAATGCTGCCCGCAAGGCGTGCGCTCCTCACATCTGTCCCGACATAAATGCCGTACTCGCCCGCCTCCAGCACATAACAGGACTTGTGGCCGGTCGCTGCGCTGTCATCATAGGATGCAGCCTCTTCCAGGGAAAAGGAAAATTCCATATCCTCCTTTTCACCGGGCGCAAGCAATGTCGTCTTTCCAAAACGGATCAGATTGCGGACAGGCTTTCCCAGCATGCCCTGAGGCGGACAGACATAAACCTGTACCACTTCTTTTCCCGAACATTCTCCTGCGTTCTTCACGCAGACTTCCAGCACAGCATTCGCTCCATTTGCCGCAAAGCGGATTTCTTCCAATGAAAAATCCGTATAAGAAAGCCCAAAGCCGAACGGATAGAGCACCTTATCCTTTGCAAAAGTCTCAAAATAGCGGTATCCCACATAAACATCTTCCGCATAAAAATTTCGAACTCTGTCCCCGAAATGTTTTGTGGACGGGTAATCTTCAATATCCGCTGCGATTGTATCGCTCAGCTTACCGCTGGGATTCACCTTTCCGGTCAGCACATCGGCAACGCCGCTGCCGCCTTCCATGCCTCCCTGCCATGCATACAGAACCGCCTGGGGCTGATAGCGCTCCACCCACTTCATATCAATAATATTGCCCACGTTCAGAACCACCGCAGTCCGCTTAAAGGCGCTGCAGACTGTGGCGAGCAGCTGTTCCTCTTCCGCCGTCAGAAGATAACTCCCCTCCGCTGCGCTGTTGTCCTTATCCTCCCCCGCTGTCCGGCCAATGACCACCAATGCCAGATCTGACCCGGCTGCCGCTTCCTGAGCCAATTCCCGACTCACCGGCATTTCCTTCTGGCTCCAGGGCTCCTGCGCCCATCCTTCCCCATGGTCAAAAGGATTTTCCGCAATCCATTTCAAATAAGTCTCTTCCAGCTTTTCATTTATCCTGATCTGACCGCAGGCTTTCAGTCCGTCCAGAATCCCCGTCACATAGGGCGCATTTACCATGCCACCGGAACCCGTTCCGCTCTTATAGTAAGTAAACTGAATGCGGCCAAAGACAGAAACCGTCTCATTTTCGCGGATCGGCAGCGCATGATCCTCATTTTTCAGCAGCACGCAGCCCTCTGCTGTCGCTCTCCTCTCCAGTGACGCATATTTTTCATAATCCAGTGTAAATCTCATCTCGATTCCTCTCTTTCCTTATTATAATAACATCTTCCGAAGCCCCTTCGGATAATGATTTTTCATGATGTTTCCGGCAAGCTTGCCCCAGCCTGTGCTGTAGCCGTCCACAGTCACAAGATACCAGCCCTTTTCGCCCTCCGCCGCCAGCGTCATGCCGTTGAGCCAGGCCTTTGCCTCCGGCCCATCCGCCGTCAGCTTAAGCGACCTTACCGCCTCATCCTGTTTCAGCGCAAGCGCAAGCGCATGGGAAGGTTCAAATCGGTTCTTTTTCATCGTTCCCAGATGCAGCCCCGGCCGCAGCACCTTCAGGCCCCGCAGCGCAGGCATATTTTCCGGCGCGAGATAAAGCTGATCCCCAAATTTCAGGAAAACCCCTTCCAAAGCAATTCTCATATTTTCTTTCTGAAATTGCAGAAAATCCTCATATTCTTTCGCTGCGATACCCCTCTCCGTCCCGCATCGGCAGCGCCCACGGTAATTTGCGGGCACATTGCCTTCCTTTTTTAAAACGGCCAGATAGTGGCCTTCTCCCTTTAAACGGTGGGGCCATAGACGAATCGTATGCTCCAATCCAATGGCAGCAATTTCATCCGGCGCCGTTTTTTCATCCGATGCCCATTCTGCCCGTCCGCCTTCCATGCCGGACAGTTTCTGCACCTGCTCGATCTCAAAATCCGGATGGCGCATTAGAAACCTGGCGATACTTCCCTCATCCTCCGCAGGGGCAAAGGTACAGGTGGAGTAGACCAGACGTCCCCCGGCCCGCAGCATCTGCGCCGCACAATCCAAAATCTCATCCTGCCGCTGCGCGCACATCTGCACATTTTCCGGGCTCCATTCCCTACAGGCCTCTTCATTCTTGCGGAACATTCCCTCTCCGGAGCAGGGCGCATCCACCAGCACACGATCAAAATATTCCGGGAAATGCTCTGCCAGCCTGTCCGGTGTCTCGTTGGTCACCAGCGCGTTACGAATACCCATCCTCTCCACATTCTCGGAAAGGATCTTCGCCCGGGCAGGATGGATCTCATTGCACACCAAAATGCCCTGCCCGTCCATGGCCGCCGCGATCTGGGTGCTCTTTCCGCCGGGAGCCGCGCACAGATCCAGCACCTGCTCCCCCGGGCGGGCTTCCAGATAAACCGCCGGCGCCATGGCGCTGGCCTCCTGTATATAATAGACCCCCGCCTCATGAAAGGGATGCTTTCCGGGCTGGTCAGTTTCTTCATAATAAAAGCCGTTTCTTTCCCACTCCACCGGGGACAGTGAAAAAGAACTTTTCTGCAGGAACTCCTCCCTGCTGCCCTTTAAGGAATTGACCCGCAGGGATTGATACTTTTTATGTTCAAAACTCTGTATGAACAGGGGATACTCGTCTTTGAGCATCGCCTGCATTCTGTCCGTAAACTGTGACGGCAGCATAGCATTACCATCCTTCTTTTTAGTTACCTTCGCAACCGCTTCGCTTGTTGCGAAGCAGCGCATATAAGCTCACCTTCGGTTCGCTTTCCGGGAACCTTCGCAACCGCTTCGCTTGTTGCGAAGCAGCGCATATAAGCTCACCTTCGGTTCGCTTATATGCTTTATCATAAACCAGGAAAGCCCGCCGTGCAACAGTGAAGTTGCATGACGGGCTTATTTTGCTGTATTTCAGCATCCTGTTTTTCCGGAATCAGACTCCTTTTTTTCATTGAACTGGTTAAGCACGATTTTCCGGTGCTTCATAAGTACTTTATAGAATGATTCCAAAAATTCCTCATACTGTTTTTTTATTATCCTTTTTGTTTCCTCTTCGTCAGAGCATCCTGCATACCTCTTTTTCATGATATAAGAAACGCATTTATCAACCTGACGGCTCGTCATCACCTTATCTTTTAGCTTATTAAGTACATCCCTCTCTTCCTCAAGACCTGATTTCAATATTCCAACTGAATCACTGTCAAATGGTGAAAGAATATACCACCCTATACAATAGTCCAGATCCGATTCCATATTCCTCCCCTTCCGAAATGTATGGGGAAAACATGGTACCAGCAGACTTTCAAATCGACCATCCGGCTTAAATACCTTTTTCAGCAACGAATAAAAATCAACGCGTGAAAGCTTATCTTCAAATGGATCAAGAGCATTTATATAATCATGCAGACAAGCTCCCTCATTCATCCGGATGGATCTGACTTCATCTCCTGCAGCCTGAAGATGTAAATAATACCAAAGTCTATCCCCATCCTGCCGGATCGCCTTAATATTCACCATGCGATGCGGGAGATGAATGATATTTTCTTTTTGTATTTCAATGGCGGAATCAGTTTTCAATTCATGCTGGACATCAATGATATTTTCTTGTCGCGTTTCAATAGCAGGATCCGTTTTCAATTCGCACTGTACCTTTGCCCAAACGCCCGGCAACACGATCCCCGTCTGAAACAGATTTTCCTGATTCCATAACTCTTCTACATGTATTTCCTCCTGCTCCAGCATGGGATCCATGGAACGAATCCAAGCTATATATGGTACTATGAACTGTTTGAAAAGATCCTGGGGAACATTCTGGTAAAAAAGCAGCACCAGAGAAAAGAAAATTTCCGGCATACTTCTAAAACGCTGTTTCTGTATCTCCATCTTACCCTGTCTGCGATATTGTTCCGCATCGAGTCTGCAAAAATGCTCACACCAACGCTTCAATATTTCTGCGCGCACGGCCAGCAGCTCATCCTCGTCAATCGCCCCGTCCCGAAGCCTGTCCCTGTCAATGTTCATATAGTTCATCGGTTTATCATCCATAATCAGCACATCCAGCTTCAAAAATCCCGCATGCAGCCTTCCGGAACGATTGCGGTGCGCATAAACAGATTCCGCATTGGAAATCATATTGAACTTATAACTGATGTTATACAGATTCGGAACCTTCTCCGGAAGATACAATCTTTTCTTTCCATCCTCCACTGTAATCCTGCAGGGTCTTACCGTCAGACAATAGCATCTAAATGTCTTTTTGTCCCAGAAATAAGCCATATTGTCAATAAAACTATAAGCGCCATCCGAAGTATAGGGAAAATACTGAATGCTTTCTCCAAACCGCCTTCTCTCATACGCCCGCGGATATATATAACTTTTACGCAGACACTTCCGTGGAGCCGTCTCCACTTTCGTACCGTCCTTTTCAATTTTGATTGGTTCATAAAAGACGTTGAAATAGTCGTATTTGGATTCCTTAATTTTATTTTCACATGCGCGGGAGACTTCAGCAAAAATCATATCCAGTTCTTCGCCCGCATCAAATTCGGGATCATAATACACCAGATGACTCGTCTGTCCCTCACCGTTTTTATTCAGGAGCTTTCCGGGTTCTACTGCTATTTTTACATTCGTCCCCGGAATTGCATTGTCATAATACAGCCCGTCAGCATTCTCCGGGACCTCCCGGGATTCTATCTTACCCCGGTTTTTTCCATAGGAAAACAGGGAGATCAGCCGCTCCGGAGCATTGTGCTGTCTTGTATAAAATTCCACGCAATCCGTCATCTGAAATACGGATTGAAGACCGATTCCGAAAACGCCGGAGGGCTTTAGCCATGCGGGCATTTTTTCCATCAATTTACGCACCCGCATGTTTTTCTCCTTGCTGGAACCGATATCCGAGATATACCTCATATCCTCTTCGGTTATCCCGATCCCTTTATCCTTCACCACAATAAACACCTGCTCCCGCAGCTTATCCTCTATCACCTCTACCGTTATATCATAATTTTCAAATATTGACGCTTTTTTCTTATCCAGCAAGTCAAACAGATCAAAACCTTCCATCACATTATTTTTGGATAATCCATAAGAAATGTAGCGATTCTGAATAATATCGTTCCAAAGCTGGAGCAGGGAAGCATCCATCGCATTCTGAACCATTTCACGGATTCCGACGTATTTATCCCTGTAAATACTGGTCCCTTCCAGCAGCTTCATCACCCGCTCCTGAGACATCTGCATTTGGAGCGTCCTGTTCTCGGCCATATATTCTTTTCCATCCACAAATATTTTGATATTCAAATTTGCCGGTGGGCGGCCAAAATCCGGCTGTGTAATTTCATTCCAATGCAGAACCATTTCATGGCATTCTTTGGAAAGCCATTCGGTCCACTCGCTGACAAGCGCTGCCACTTCATAACATTCTTTTTGCGCTTTTTCTATTTCAACATCTTCCTTCTGTTTATTTCCCCCATCCACTCTCTCTATTTTTCTGGAATGGCATTGGGCAATAATTTCAATTCTCTTCGGTGTGATCAGCAGATGGGAAACGGCCTCATGCTTCCTGAAATGCAAAACGGACAGCCTCGGTATGATATTCCGGTTTTGCGCGATTTCACTGACAAACCACATGGGAAACCGCCCGTTATCCAGATCCAGCAAATCCCCGAGCCGCAGCATAGCCGCCACAAAACGCGGATGATATTCATCTCCGATCATTCCGTCTGCTCGAAAAGACAAATTGAACAGTGCATCCATAGCCTGTCCGTGACACATACAGATCTCTACAATTCCTTCCGAACCATATATGAAACGCTTCTTGATATGCCCCAGAAAAAGGCCTTCAAAATCGCTGCGTATATCTGTCACACCCTTCCAGTGTGTCGGGCGCAGGTATAGCTGGATGACCAGCATAATGGAAAAATAAATATCATTCAGAGGAATATGCGGTTTACTTTCATTCAAATAATGAAGCAAATTGTTCACAGCCCATGCGTCCTCTTTTTCCAGCAGGTGCTGATGCTTTTCCTTTTCCCTCAAAAAATCTTCAAATTCACTGCTTCCCAAAATGTCATAAATCTTATTAAACGTCTGCGCCATTCCATAATCATGGGCATAAGTACATGCAAGCAGCATAAAAGTGTCTGTCGCCGAAAGCCGGCTAATTCGTTCCTCCCCCAGAAATCTTTCCACAGCCTGAATGATAGAACGGCTGTGGCTTCCATCATGAAGACTGTAATTGACAAAAACACTGCGGGAATGAATGAGTTCATCCTCAATCCGCTTCTTTAAGAGGATCCAAAGACTATGTATCTCCTGCACCGCCGGGTAAAGCCGGGCAAGATTTTCAAAATGCTTTTCCAGTGTCATCGGCATGTTATAGCTATTGGTATTTTCCTGTATTGACATACTCATTTTCTCCTGTTCGCATGGTCTATTGCCAAACAAATTTGTGACCGGCCATCATACCTGTACGATCTCTACATAGTAATCGTGACAATGATTTTCCCTCCTCATGAATACAATCCCTTCCTTTTCGACATCATTAGTCAGCAATATTTTTATCTTTTTCCTCTGCAGCATGGAAAGGACCTCCTTATTGGGATGTGCATCCTTCGCTTTTCCAAAGCGGCCGTTCTTATGAGAAATAATTGCGGTCTGCGGCTTTATGGCATCTAAAATATCATCCTTCATATTCTTTTTGCTTCCATGATGAGGAATCTTCAGGTAATCAGCGGAAATATCCTTTCCCTCTCTCATTAACCTTCTAAATACCCGGGCGCTCGCATCACCTGTCAGCAAAAAAGAATTTTCCGAATCGCTTACCTTTAAAACCATAGAAACATCATGTGAGGATTTCGTAAATTCACGATATATTTCTCCAAGTTTCTTCCGTGTCGGCTTTTTGTTAAATTCTCTCAGCAAGCTGATATTCTCCACCACAAAATTGACCACAAAGCTTTTCTTTGCATCTTCGATCTCTCTTCCCATCCGCTGCTCTTCCCATCCACGCAGCAGAATTGAATCAAAAAGTGGTTCATCCAATTCATAAAGCCCACGCCAATCATTGCTTACATAGCGTTTCAGGTCTTGCGCAAACTCTGCGTCAAACAGCTCATCCAGAATCTCGAATAACGTTTCTTGCTGCAACTCCTTCCACCACTCATATATCTCCGGCATCATCGGGGGATTCAGACACCTGATATGATCGCAGAAGGCCTTACCGTCATATGCAACGGACAGCTTAGGACAATCGCTGCTGCCCCTCAGCAATTCAGACAAAAAAATCTGGTTATTCACGATTTCATTCAACGCGCTGATAAATTCGCCGCAATCTTTTGAAACGCCTATTCCTTTTAAACTCAAAATAGCTTTTGCAATCAGGGTTATTTCATTTTGATACAAAGGAACCGTTATCTCTCTGATCTGCCGAAATTTATTATGGAAGAAAAATTTCATTCCTCCTACATGATCTGAGTCATGATGCGTGATAAAGATATGTACCTTCTCGTCAGGTCCAATATTCCTCGCTATATTGTAAGAGCCGGGTCCCAAATCAATCAGTATCGTTTCGTCATGGAATTTACAGCCCTTATTCGTCCGCAAAATCATACTGTCACCCTGTCCAACATTTAATACTTTTAGTTTCGCCATAAACTGTCACCTTCTCTCATATTTTATGTTACTATGATAACTTTATCACATTTTTTTAAACATTTCTTACCAAATTTTTTTCGCCATCTTTATCAGTTTTCTCCAATACCATATTTGGCTCTATAAAGCTGTGGAAATGAATCCCCCTGGTTTAACATGTGACCGGGATCATGTTTCCGGCTACGCCTTATCGCGCGCAAACCAAAAAAGATGGACTGTATCATCTCTACAGTCCATCCTCTTTCACTGAAACAGCATATTCGCCATATCCGTATTAAAATAGTCTTCTGTCGCTTTTTGAATCCGCTCCCGCTCTTCTTCATCCATCCTTATATCTTCGATCTTCTCATCGTTTTTCCACGCCTGATAAATCCAGTACGCAACATACCGCAGCTGCTGATAGCCATATGCCACATAGTATTCAGACAGCATGGAACGTTCTGCAAGATATCTGATCCAGCTCTCCGTCGTCACCGGAGTTCTCTCTTCCGTCATCTGGCGCTGCACATAGTCCCTGAACTCTGCAAAGAAAAGTCTCACCGGTATCAAAAGAAAAATCGCAAAAATGTCGGCCACAATCTCCTCTGCATCCCTGGGGCACATCGGCATAATACAATAATCCTCATAATATTCCGATTTGTCATAATGCATGATAAAATGTACTATCTCATGTGCAATCGCGTACCTCTTGGAAGAAGGTGCGGCAGCCTTATCCGTAAAAATTGTCTTTGTCTTTATTCGATTTTCACTAAAATCGTCCTGATCGATCACGATCTGACCAATCTTCCGGTTCATACTCTTTCTGCTTATAAATTCGTTCAGATCTTCCTCCTCGACCTGAACCCCCAGCGCTTCCGCAAGCGCCTCAACATCAATGGGAAATCTCATTCCCTCTTTTCCCACTGCAGTCAGAATCAACTGTTCCGCCTTATAGCTGGCTTCCCAATAGTATCTGATCAGCGCTTTGGAATCCTGAACCTCACGCTTCAATCCTTTGTACAGGAAATCCTTTATTTCCTGCATCAACACTCCCAACCCATTATCTTCTATTGTTGGCATCCTTAAGTCCTTCCTGTCCTCTTCTGTTCAGCTTTCTCTCAATGTCATCCCGGTCTGCGAGCCCTTCCAGTACCCGATACTGTTCTTCCTCCATCTTCCGAAAAAGGCCAAAAATTTCATCCACATACCGCGCCCAGCAGTTCTGTAAGTATTCCCTCCGCAGTACCTCACTTCCCCTGCGCTTTTCAATATAGGTCAGAATCCGCTCCCTCTTTTCATAAGCCAGACCCTGCCCCTGCTCAATCCTCTTCTCGTAGTCTTTCTGATATCTTACCACGTTTCCGGCATTTTGCATATACTGATTTTCCAGAACATAACGCCACGCATTATCGAGAATCTCAATTTTATCAGGCGGATCATTCGTTATAAATAATGGCAAATCCGGCAAATACTCGCTGTTTATTGCCCGCAGAAACAACCAGATACAAATATAAGCCCAATTTTCCGTCGTTTCTTCCAACTCACTCAAAGAAAATGCGGCTTTCCCTTTCCCCTGATTCATCCTGTTTGCAACGAGATTGCGATATTCAGTTTTTACTTTATCAAGAACCCTCTGTGCCCTCCTCCCGTTGTCCAAAAACTCCTTTAAAAATACAGAATATGTGGATTTCAATTTTTCCATAAATCCCGGATTGATCACCTCGGCAGATACACTTTCAATTTTTTCCCAATCATCACTGCTCATCAAAATATCAATCAAAATCCTTCGCACATTCAGCAGTTCCCGCAGTTCATATAACTTCTCGACAGTCATCTGCGCTCCCGGCGGATCAATCTGATTTCTGATTTCACGCATTTCTTCCCCGGAAAACGGGAAAATTACTTTCGAATAAGATTCCTCTGACAGATACCCCCTCTTCACAAAGAAATGCGAGTAAGGCAATTTTCGGCAGCTCAAATATTCCAGCCCCTGCCAGGCCGGAATGGAAAACCGCTGAATCCCATAACGTTCTGACTCCTCCCAAATTCTCTGCAGGATCAGCCTCTTCGTATTATCGTTCATAAAAATAGAGGGAAAAATTTTGCTGTGTATAATATTGACCCGCGTATTCCCATCCTTGCTCATAAACAGCGCTATCGTCGGAATATACCGGAGCAGCCATTTCAGGAAATACTGCTGCAGATACTCCCCCGGACTCATGGCTCCGCTGCCGCCGTATTCATTTATTCCATAGGTATTTGCCCACGCCAACGCATTATCGCCCATCCTGAGGATTTCCTTTTCAATCCTGACCTTATCTCCGGACATGCTGTCCATGATGGAATACCTTTTCAGAAGCTGGATGATGCCCGGCTTTGCTTCTTCCCCGCCCGCATTCTCATTTTCTGATATCTCGATCGGCGTCAGATACTGCTTCCACGGAGCGGATCTGTTTTCACGCCGTGAAACCACCATGAACTGATTCTGATCCGAGAAAATATCCGGAAAGGTAAGGAACCCACTACCTGCAATTTCCTGTTTAATTCCTTTGGTCAGATCCGCACGGGAGCGATGCTCGATATGAAACAGAACTGAATTATTCAATGAACTGTCCCAGAACCCCTCTTTTGTCACTTCTCCATCTTCCTCTATTGTCCATCTTTCACCGCAATAATTTCTGACACATTCAATCACCTCACTCCAACAGCAACGTTTTGTACCTGCGTTTCCGCAGCCAATCTGTATGAGCGGTTCAAAGTTGTCCTTCTGCGCGAAAAAAGCCAGCATTGTGATGGAAATCACGTTTTCCTTGAACATGATCAGCAGTCGGCGCTTCTCCTCCTCAAATTTCTTGATCCACTCACTTTGATCTTCCACCTCCGCTATACGGCTTCTTCCGCAGTTCCAGGCATCTATTTGCTCAGTAAGCGCTTTCAACACCTGAACTTTATCATCCATAGACTGCCGCACACAGCGCACCACCTCATCCGGATGTTTCCTGTTCATCACCTTCAACACCTTCAGGACGGATTCCAGCAACGGTGCGTAAATGTTTTGCAGAAAGTGTTCTTCCCCCTTTTCAGTAAATCCCTTTCTGCTTAAGTTGATATATTCCCGTTCCAGCTTCCCCTTTATATCAATATATTGCAGCAGTTCATTCCCGATTCCCGGAAGTTCCCTTTCCTCAAGCTCAATACCTTTATAATAGATCCGCACGCCGGGCACATTCTTTTCACAATGCTTATCCGGATTTTCAGTCTGCCTCCTTTCCTTGAGCAGAAAATTCACCATGCTGATCAGGCAAAATGTGCACAGCTCATTATCCCAAAAGTACAAATGACCATCCCTGCAGTCCAACAAAGCGACCGCATTTTCTGTCTTTTCAATTACAATTCCATCCTCACCCTTCTCATGATTTTCATAACAAAATGTCCAGGATTTTCCGCTCTGCTCCCACTCCCTCTTATCAAACAGTTTTATCGCCGTTTCTGCCAGTGTATTTTCGAAATTTGACCGGACCACAGCTTCAAATTTTTCCCCTGCCTGTTCCTCCTTTCCCGCTTCTTTTTTCGGATTCGCTCTGACCACAGCTTCAATTTCACTCTCCGCAGTCTCTTTCTCCACCAGCTTGTATTTTAACTTTTTGATCTGGTTTTTTTCTGTCAGATTCAGCGGTATTGTCACATAAGGATTCTCTACTACATTCAAATGCACAGGAAACAGCTGTTCTCCCACGAGTTCATCTAAATACAGCGCCATCTGGGCAAGCAGCTCCGCGGAATGCCTCAGAGGACGCAGAGTTTCATATCCCTTGTCATAAAAATCTTTGCCGTCCCATGCCGCAGGGTATAGTTCATGGCGCAGTTTTTTCTGTACGGGGATGAATACCTCAAAGCAGGTCCCATAGGTTTCAAATTCCTTCACCGGCCGGACGTTGATATACCCCTCATAATAGTTGGATTTCACCGTAGAAAAAACGATCTCATATTTCTCGTTGCTGCGGGTATAAGTACGGCATTTGAAGGCATTTGTCAGAATGAATGCACTCTGAAGCCCGATCCCGAACTCTGCCGTGGGTCTGAGCCACTCCGGCATATTCTGAATAATATACCGCTCCCGCTTTCTGCTGTCTCCTACCCTTGCAATGCATTTGATGCTCTCTTTATCAATTCCGGTTCCAAAATCCTTGATCCGTACCTTAACCCCATAATTCCAGTTACTCTTTTTTCCTGCGAGCAACTCTTCCACATCTTTCTTACCGACAGAAGATATCTCCCTTTCCTCATTCTGTTTGACAATCTCCATCTCAATTTCAATCGGGAAAATATCAGTCGACAAAATTTTACCCAATTTATCAGGAGACATGTTTCTCATATCATCCCTGTTTCTATAATATCCTCTTGTTCTGACACATTCATTCCAATATTGAATCTTGCTGGCATCAATCGCATTCTGAAGAAATTCCCGCAAAAAGACGAACTGATCCTTATAGACATTGGAGCCTTCCAAAATCGAAAATGCCTTTTTCTGAGAAATTTTGAACTGTGTCGTCACTAACTCTTCCGGAATCTGAACCCCATCCAAATACAACTTCACATACTCTATCGTTGGCAGGGAGCCCTTGAAATTCTCCGGACAGATATGAGACCAGTAATAGCCCGCCTCTGTCAGGATTCCCCGCAGCATATCGCACTCCTTTCGGACAAGGCGAAGCGCTTCCTGAGATTTGCAATCTGCTTCAATGGAAATCGTATCCGGCCTGATGTACAATCTCCGAATCGCCTGATGCTTCTCATAATGGCGCTTGGAAAGCTCCGGCAATACGCCGATGCATTCCCTTGTCAGCGGATGAAATCGGTCATTGTCCATATCCAGAATATCCCCAAGCTGTAAAAGTACCGCTACAAACCGGGGATGCAGATAGTCTGAAGCGTATCCATTGTCCTCCTGCGGAAGATCCATGACATGTTGAAAATCATCGTCCGTATGCAGTCCCGCACATTTTGCAATCCACAAAAAAATCCGCTGCGGAATACCAGCCATGGAAAAACCGCTTCCCAGCTTTTCGGATTCCAAGGTCCATTTTTCCAGGCGCTCATTTGACAGTTCTCCGTGCTCCGGCCTTCTGAACGAAGCGATCAGGTGCAAAATGGCATAATAGACAGCCAGCTTATCCGAATACAGCTTTTTCATCTGCTCTTCTTTGCTGTCTTCATCATCATAGCTGTAATCTCTTCTCTGCAGCGCCTTTATGGCACGCTGAAACACAGGATCATTTTCATCTTCCATTTGTTTCACCATATCGATGAACTTATCATTCTGTACGATCTTTTCACGGTCCTCATAGGTAATG
>Ga0129308_1001895_pt1 | contig 19662 bp, 21 predicted proteins | sample L827metagenome_FD_94440 | JGI IMG/M metagenome (GOLD analysis project Ga0129308, IMG submission 94440) | Ring-tailed lemur group fecal microbial communities from Wisconsin, USA - L827 metagenome | ecosystem: Host-associated > Mammals > Digestive system > Large intestine > Fecal | place: USA... | reverse complement strand
CTGGGCTAGCTGGATTCGAACCAGCGAATGCAGGAGTCAAAGTCCTGTGCCTTACCGCTTGGCGATAGCCCAGGAAGGTGGATAAAGGGATTCGAACCCTTGGCCTCCAGAGCCACAATCTGGCGCGCTAACCAACTGCGCTATACCCACCATAAAGAAAAACTGACTGGTTCTATCAATTCTTCCAACGTGCCCGAAGGGATTCGAACCCCCGACCCACGGCTTAGAAGGCCGTTGCTCTATCCAGCTGAGCTACGGACACACATTGCGGCGTATCGCCTGGTAATATGGATGACAGGACTCTTCCTGACAAAAAAGACTGCTTTACACAGTCAAAGCAGGTGATGGGAATCGAACCCACGTATCCAGCTTGGAAGGCTGGTGTTCTACCATTGAACTACACCTGCATACATATATGATCGGGGTGACAGGATTCGAACCTGCGACCTCCTGGTCCCAAACCAGGCGCTCTAGCCAAGCTGAGCCACACCCCGCCGCTTAACTCTCGCCTCATCCGTGACGCAAGAATTATTATATATAAAGATCCCCTATATGTCAACCATTTTTTTCGATTTTTTTTATTTTTTTCAGACCGCCATTTGAGAGCATTCCATCCGGCCTATACACCGGCATTTTACAGATAATTCAGGTGATAATGCGCCTTTCCCTCACGATCCAGTTCCATCAGGATATAGGACGGCCTGCGCCCCTCCTGGCGGGGATAGGACAGGCTTCCCGGATTGATCGCCGTCACATCCATCGGTTTTCTGCCCAGGTCGATCACCGGTTTATGGGTATGCCCATACATGACAATATTTGCGCCCCTTGACTGCGCTTCGTCTTTAATCGTCTCATTTCCCATGGAGACATAGTAGTTATGTCCGTGGGTGAGCCACACCTTATAAGAGCCGATCATAAACTCTTCCTCTCTGGGAAGATCTGAGAAGAAATCATTATTCCCCAAAACCATATGAACGGGGCAGCCGGCAATCTCCTTAATGAACTCCTCGCTGCCTTCCACATCTCCGCAGTGAATCAGCATATCCACCGGCCCCGTTTTATCCAGCACCCAGGTGAGATTCCCATCCCGTCTGTGCGTATCGCTGACAATCAATATGCGCATCTCATTCTCCCCTTTTAAGTATCTCTTTGATTTTACGCAGAGCCTTTCCCCTGTGACTGATCTGATTTTTCTCCTCAAAAGATAATTCAGCCGTAGAACGGTCATTTTCATACAGATAAAAAATCGGATCATAACCAAAGCCGTTTTCTCCCCGCTCTTCCCAGCCGATATATCCTTCAATCGTGCCGCGCACCACCTCGCTTTTTCCATCCGGCAGGGCTGCCGCAATCGCGCAGACAAAGCGCGCAGTTCTGTTCTCTTTTGCCACTCCCTCCAACCTGGAAATGATATTGGCATTTTTCTCCCGATAGGAAGTGTCATGCCCCATGTAACGCGCCGAATAAACCCCCGGTTCCCTGTTCAGCCAATCCACCTCCAGACCGGAATCATCGGCCAGAACAATGAAATCCGCCGCTGACTTTCCGGGGCATCCGGGGACGCCGTTCTCTCTGCACCACCGCGCAATTCCTTCCGCTTTGATCAGAGCGTTTTCCTCGAATGTCGTGCCGTTCTCTTCCACATCCGCTTCGATCCCTGCCTCCTTCATGGAAAGCACCTGCACGCCCAGATCGCTTAAAATCTCCCGGATTTCCTTCATCTTTCCTTCATTTCCCGTTGCAAAAATAATATCCTTCATCTTTCCTGTATCCTTCTCTCCTGAACGATTCGATTCTGTTTCGGCGGCTTCGGTCCCTGAAACTGATAAAAGTAAGTCTTCATCATGCCGTTATATATTTTCCGGTTCTTATCCGCTTTCCTGCCGATATCCCTCTCCGCATTCTCATAGGAGGTGATCATATACAGTGACCAGCTGTCCAGCTGCATGTAGCGCTCACCCAGCGTCTGATAGAGTGCAGGAAGATCCTTCTTTTCCTCCAGCCGCTCTCCGTAAGGAGGATTGGTGATGATAAATCCGTATTTTTTCGGATGGGACAATTCGGACACCGGCCTGCGCTGAAAATGAATCAGTTTCTCCACGCCGGCCAGCTTCGCGTTTTCCCTGGCGATCGCCACCATATTATCGTCTATGTCATATCCCTGAATATCCGTTATGACACTCATGTCAAGTAAATCCTGCGCCTCATCGATACCCCTGTACCAGTTCTTTTTGTCGATGATATGCCCCCAGCTTTCCGCCGTAAACTCGCGGTTCATTCCAGGCGCCATATGTGCGGCCATCATCGCCGCTTCGATCGGAAATGTTCCGCTGCCGCAGAACGGATCCACCAGTATGCGGTCTGCCCGCCACGGCGTGAGCATAATCAGAGCCGCCGCCAGGTTTTCTGCGATGGGCGCTTTTGCCGTCAGCTTCCGGTAGCCTCTCTTATGAAGAGATTCTCCCGTCGTATCCAGGCCGACTGTCACCTCATCCTTCATCAAAAACACCCGGACCGGGAACTGCTCGCCGTCTTCTGCAAACCAGCTGACCTGATATTTTCCCTTCAGCCGCTCCACCATCGCCTTTTTCATGATGGACTGAATATCGGAAGGGCTGAAAAGTCTGCTCTTCACGCTGGCCGCCTTAGCCACCCAGAAACGGCCGTCGGCCGGAATATAGTCCTCCCAGGGAAGCGCTTTCGTTCCCTGAAACAATTCCTCGAATGTCTCCGCATGAAAGCTGCCCACTTTAATTAAGATGCGCTCCGCCGTCCTCAGAAAAATGTTCGCGCGGCACACTGCTTCCTCATCTCCGGCAAAAGTCACCCGTCCGTCTTCCACGCAGATAACCTCATATCCAAGATCCATGATCTCCCGTTTCAACACCGCTTCCAGCCCAAAATGACAGGGAGCGATCAATTCAAATTTTCTCATAAAAACCTCATTTCAAAGCGTCAGTGACTAATCTCCATTCCTGCACAGCTGACGCCGCACGTCTTTCAACACCTAAAGCTATTTTACGTTTCCTCTTTTCCGCTGTCAACATCGAGTTATCCGGGGATGACAACCAGGCAAAAGAAAACCCCAGGGAACGCACCCCTGGGGTTTTCAATGTGTAGCTAAGGAACTCGTTGCACCATTTGCTTCAGCAGGTGATGCTTTACTATTATTGGTTTAAACAGCGCTTCTCGCATTTCAATGTTTTCATTGATTCAATCTCCCCTGCCTTACATTTTCTTCGCAGCTGATAAACTCCTGTTTTACAATTTCGATCCTATCCACTTTTCTTTGCGCTTCATAAAAATAAATCCCCTGTTTCGGAATTACTATCGGGAAATACAAACTCTGGAACAGCTGACGGTTTAGTCTCATAATATCTGCTATAAATTTCCTGTCTTCTATCGATAACGATTCTTGTCCTGCCATATGTGTATGTAAAATCCCACATAATGAAATGCCGCTATCATTCCACTTCTCCATGAAAGCATCCAGCCTCATGCTGTCGGGCTTATATATACCCCTATTTAATTGAACGATTCCCGAATCAAATTCAAATTCGCAGACAAGATCATCTCGTTTGCCAAGAAACCCTCCTGTTTCCGGAGGAACAGGAGGGCACAGCCGCATTATCTTTCCTAGCACTTTTTCATGTATTTTGACCACAGACTGCATGTTCATCCCTTAAAGCTAAGACAGCCCTGACGCTCGCGCGGATAATAATATGTGCTATACCAGCTGCAATATTGTCTTCCACTACCGTCTTTATCATACGGATTCCAATAAATACAGCCATCCGCACAATTATGACCGCAGAAATTCCCTTCCGGCATTACAAACGCTTTCTCACTCTTGTTACAATTCATTTCTCTTTTCCTCCGTTTCCGCTTTTTCATCTAATCTTCACCAAAAACAGTGACAAAATCATCACAAACCGTCTTCACAACGCTGCCCACGCCTCTCCCATTTACGCCATATTTTGCACATCCGTTTTCATGACTGAAATATTTGCAAAAACCGCAGGAGGTAAATTCTTCCATGGGATCTCCTGAAGGGATGTTTCTGAAATGCGGCGGCTTTACCTTATATGTGATTAAAATCTCATCATCATCCCTCCATTTTATGTCCCCCATTGATTTTTCAGCAGAATCAGGTTTTGATCCGGACGGAAGTATCCAATATGCTACTCCCAATACTACCAAGACAACGAGTATAATAATTACTGCAGACATTAGTGACATGAACCATTCCTCCTCTTATTTCGCATCCTGCTTTCCTCATCACTCATTTCGGATTATGTATGTAAGAAGCGTAGTTCTTTTTTATATTTGCAATAATCTCGTCCACCCGCTTTTTCCCTCCGGGCAGGCCGGATTGCAAAAGGCTGTTCAGCCTTTTCATCGCCTTATTGCTCTCCTCTGCGGCGTCTACATGAAGATATGCGCAGGAAAGCCAAAACAGGCCTTTCTCCAGCGAATACTGATACCCCTCGTTCATAATATTCAGATCACCCAATTCCAGCTGTGCGCCTGCATGTCCCTGCTTCGCTGCTTTCTCATAATATTCTGCCGCCTTCTGCTCTCTGAACAACATCCCGATCTGTCCTGCATGATATAAAGATCCAAGCATATATTGTGCGTCTGCCACTCCCGCATCAGATGCATTCTTCAGATACTTTGTACCTGCTGCTTTGTTCTTTGAAGTGCCTATCCCGTTTAAATAGTCTATGGCCACAAGAAACGCTGCTCTGGAATGTCCTTTATCTGCTGCCATTTTATAATATAGGTGCGACATCGATGCATCCTTTTCCGTATGAAACCCACGATTATAGCAGTCACCTACCATGACCATGGCCTCAATATCGCCCTGTTCCGCTTTCACTATCAAATTCTTTAATCCTTCATCCATCTTTTCATGTCTCCATTTCGGTTTATTCAATATTCATTGATCACCGGCGCCATGCTCCAGAATGATCAATATACTCTTCTCCCGGCCGTCGCCAGCCTCCGGATTCATCAATATACTCATCATCAGCCTTACGCCATGCTCCTGAAGCATCCACATAATCATCGTCACACTTTCTCCAACAGCCTGCGTAATCAATATAGTCCTCTTCAGGGCTGCGCCATGCTCCCGAGGCATCCACATAGTTCTCTCTTTTCCAGGCTGGCATAAATCCTCCCATCAGGAAATCCAAAAATGATCTGCTGACTTCCAAGTCCTTTTTATATTTTGGATTAATTTTATAACAATTTGTTATTTATGTCAATATAACATTTTGTTATTTGCATAATAAATATCATGGAGGAAGAAAACATGATATATACAAGAATCCGTGATTTGCGGGAGGATCATGACCTCATGCAAAAAGAATTGGCTGATTACTTACATTGTTCCCAAGTCTGCTACTCATATTATGAACGGGGCAATCGCGACATCCCAACAGAAATATTGATCAAGCTTGCTGATTTCTATCATACAAGCACTGATTATCTGCTGGGACGTACAGATGAGCGCCGCCCGTATCCTTTAAAGTCCAATCGTCCAAGAGGGTAAAGTTTAAGTCTTCTATTCTGCTTTGCACGCAAAAAGCCGGAGCCAAACGCTCCGGCCTTTTGTATGCTTTTTGAGAAACAGCGCAGCATTGCTCACTCCGTTCGCAATGTTGCTTAGTTGTTGCTGTTCTTGCAGTTGCTGCTGGAATCCTTGCTGCTGTTCTTGTTCTGATTCTTCTGCGCGTTCTCAGAAGTATTCTTGGAGCTGTTTTCCTGATTCTGGTTGTTGTAATCGTTCTTAGCCATTTTAAAATCCTCATTTCTGTACGGCTTTGTCCTGTCCTACAGGACTATGCATCAAAGGATCTGCGGATGCCGCACGGACGCAAACCCCATGGAGAAGGGCTTTTGCATCCCTGCCTCCCGTATTTACAAGTTACAGGAGTAGTATTTGCTGAAAACAAAAGTTTATTCACAGCCGTTTGAAATTTTCATATCGAAATTCAGCCAGACATATAACAACAATATTTTCACAGCTGATCCATCCCCCGCCCTTCTTCAAAGCGTTTCAGATACTCTTCCGGATTCTTTTTCATCTGCGCCATTGTCTCAAAGGCCCGCAGCACCATATCCACCTTCCGGCACTCTGCCGTATTTTTGCCGGTATCGTGCAGGAGGTTATATTTATCCATCTGCCATACAAAAAGATCGATCAGCGTATATCCACAGCAGGTAAGCCTGTCGTTTAACGTATTATGCTGCATGTAATAGAGCATTTCTTCATACAGCCCCTGATCCAGCATCAGCTCCTGCCAAAGCACATCGCACCATTCCTGGGATTCCCCCGCGAAACGGCACAGCGCCCCGAGGTTTTCATAAACCTTCAATCTGCTGTTATCAAAAATGATCCCTGCCATCGTATTTTCAACCGCCTTTCGTATCTGCATATTTAACATAACCCTCAGTAAATGGAGTGCGTAACAGTTCAGCGTTGCCAAAAAAAGCCTGCAGAAATCTGCAGGCCTCTAAGCGTGCGCGAGAAGATTCGAACTCCCGACCTTCTGATCCGTAGTCAGACGCTCTATCCAGCTGAGCTACGCGCACGTATTCAATTTGCTTGGAACACTCACATTGTTCCTGACAACGAAGTTTATTTTATCTTCTTTTTTTCAAAAAGTCAATAGTAAATTCACATTTTCCGAATTTTTTTCAAGCACCTGGGAACAGCTTGCCGCCGGCTCTGCCTTATCGCGCAAAACGGCGGCAGGATCTCCTCCTGCCGCCGTGGCCATTCTTAATATCTGAATTCCTGTGCGAAGTAATAAACGCCGCCAACCTTGTAAATAGCGATGGAGCACTTGGTAAATTCAGGGTACATGATATTATCTCTGTGTGTAGGAGAATTCATCCATGCTGTCACTACTTCATTCGCGGTATTATAACCGTAAGCCAGATTCTCACCATGCATGATCTGCGCATTTACAGTATACCAGTCAGATCCATCCGGTCTTGTATGGGAGAAGGACTGTGCGCACTCCGCTGCTCTTACTGCAGCTGCAAGCTCCAGATCGTTATCCCATGCAAGTGCCGGTAAGCCTGCCTGTGCACGCTGCTGATTTACCAGATCAAACGCGCCCTGTGCCAAATTACGAAGCGCTGCCATCTCTGCCGCATCTGCATTGTTCACAGAGGAACCCAGAGGTGTCTCCTCATCCAGAATCGTCACAGTATCAAAGTCAATCGTATCATATGCTCTCACTACCGCATCATCCGAAATCGCTCCGCTTGCCTGCTCATCTGCGGTCTTTCCGCATCCACCAAACATCATTGCTACCATAGCCACAACCAGACATCCTGCCCATGTTTTCTTCTTCATTGATTTTCCCTCATCTTTCTTAATGGTTTTCGTAATATTCATTTGTTTTCCTTCGTTACTTATAACATAGCAGAAGAATTCTCATTTGTCCATAGGAATTTTAAAAATTTAACCTTTTTTTTCACTTTTTTACTGAAATCATACAAAAATCCAACTGCATGAAATTTTTTTGTACATTATGCCTTAAATGTTTTCTTTTCAGGAATACAAAGGTCTGTTCATCTTCTCCAAATATTCTGTCATTCGCATAATAAATTCTGAATTAGTAGGCCTTTTTCCCTCTCCGAAACCATATCCGAAGACCGCCCTTTGCTCTCTCTCATTGCCTCTCGCCCAGCATACCTCAATCGCATGACGTATATCGTGTTCCACCTTTCCCGCCGTGGTTGCGTGCTTCCTGGCAACTGACGGATATAACCTTTTGGTAATCCCGTCCAATTCCTCTCTGTCATCCAGGCACAGCTTTAACGCTGTCCTCAAAAACTGATAGCCTTTCAGATTTGGGCGCATTCCAATTCTGACGAGCAAATCTGCTGCCTTCGCATCCATGGAAACGCGTCTTGCACCAAATTCCGGCGGATTACAGGAAAGTATTATCTGCAGATCCTGTTCCTTTCTGAGCAATTCTGTAAGCTGAAAAAGCTCATCCCGATTGCACTCCTGTGCTGAAATCCATATGCAACTCATTATTATCCTCCCATGCGCTAAATTGTTTGACAATTTCTAACACAGAGTATATTTTATCAGATAATTTACAAAAGAAAAGTGCCTGAACGGCACCGCATTCAAATTTTTCCAATTTTTATGTGCCGTTTATGGCCTTCTGTGGAATATATCATTGTCAGATAAATGTTCTATACTTTGAACAAAAATGGAAAGGTGATGACTGATTTGAACGAAACGACACATAACAAACTGGACAATCAAGAGTTGACGGATACACTGATTGACAATATCTGCGCGCAGCTTTCCCAACGCGACTGGTCTTTAAAAACGCTGGCAGACAGAGCAGATCTCCCCTATGAGTCTGTGAAGAAACTGGTCAATCACAAAATCCAGCGTCCTTCTTTTTTCAGCATCTGGCAGATTGCAAATGCCCTGGGCTGCTCTATGGATAAACTGACGGGAAGAGAGGATCCTTCTGCCGCAGCCCTTCATCAGATTTCAGAGAACGCATCGGAAATCTACCATATATTAATGGATATAGAAAACCGCAGCGACAGCATGTTTCATTGAGAACTCTTTTCCAACACGTGTTCGCATAACCATTGAACAGTAACTCCACCTTGCCTCCGGCCGCGTTTGGCGGAAATGTTTTCTTTACGAGCTTCCTTTTTTATGGTACAATAAAGCGTACGAACGAACCCAAGTGTGAGTTCATACGCGCAGCTTCTCAATAGGCAAAGCGTTTGAGAAGGTACCGCATGTATATTCCAGAAAGGAAACTTGTTCTTATGAAAAAAGCCTTCATCATAGGTGCCGGACCTGCCGGTCTGACAGCGGCCTATGAACTGTTAAAGCAGACTGATGACATAGAAGTCACCGTATTTGAGGAAAGCCAGCACATGGGCGGCATTTCCAAGACCGTCAATTACAAGGGCAACCGGATGGATATGGGAGGACACCGCTTCTTTTCCAAGGTTCCCGAAGTCAACGAATGGTGGGAAAACATGCTGCCGATGCAGGGAGCACCTGCCTACGATGATATCAAGCTGAACAGAGTTCAGGACTGGAAAGCAGGCGGTCCCGATCCCGAGAAGGAAGACCGGACGATGCTGAAGCGCAACCGCGTTTCCCGCATTTTCTTTGAACAGAAGTTTTATGACTATCCCATTCAGTTGAAGCCTGAGCTGTTTATCAACATGGGATTTTTGAACACAATGGAAGTAGGCTTCAGCTATCTTGCCTGCCTGATTCATAAGCGCAAGGAGAACTCTCTGGAGGATTTCTATATTAACCGCTTCGGCAAGAAGCTGTATTCCATGTTTTTTGAACATTACACCGAAAATCTCTGGGGACGTCATCCCAGCGAAATTGATCCCAGCTGGGGCGCGCAGCGTGTCAAGGGCCTGTCCATCATCGCGATTCTCAAGGATGTATTCAGCAAGATGCTTCCCAATAAGGAGAACCGTCATGTGGAGACATCACTGATTGAATCCTTCAGCTATCCCAAGCTCGGCCCCGGCCAGTTATGGGATGTGACTGCCGCCGAAGTGGAAAAGATGGGCGGTAAGATTTTAAAGAACTGCAGAGTCATTTCCTTTGAGAAAAATGCGGACAACCATATCACTTCCCTGACCTACGAACACGATGGCCGGCAGATTAAGGCGGAGGCAGATATCTTCATCTCCTCCATGCCGTTAAAGGATCTGGTGGGCGGCATGAACGATGTTCCTAAAAAGGAAGCGGAAATTGCCAAAGGACTGCCTTACAGGGATTATAGGACGCTTGGCGTTCTGATTCCCAAACTGAATTTAAAAAACAAGACCAAAATCAAAACCATCAGCAATATCGTTCCGGACAACTGGGTTTATGTCCATGACCGCACCGTCAAAATGGGACGTTTTCAGATTTATAACAACTGGTCGCCCTACATGGTCGTGGATCTTGAGAACACGGTATGGATCGGGCTGGAATACTTCTGCAATGAAGGTGACGAATTCTGGAATCTGTCCGATGAAGAATTCACCAGACTGGGTATCCGTGAAATGGTACAGATGGGTCTGATTGACAATGAAACGTGTGTGCTGGATACTCATGCTGAATCCGTGAAAAAAGCATATCCCGCTTACTTCGATACTTACGAGGAAATCGATACCCTGATCGCCTGGCTGAACACGATCGACAACCTGTACTGTGTGGGCCGCAACGGTCAGCACCGCTACAACAATATCGACCACTCCATGTGCACCTCCTTTGAAGTGGTACACAACATCGTCAACGGAATTTCCGACCGTTCCAACATCTGGAGCGTCAATACGGAAAAAGAATATCATGAATCCAAGTGAGGTTTCACAGGCAGAACCGAAGCAAATCACGCCGTTACGCAGGACGGCCCGCCAGAGGCGGGCCGTCTTTCTTCATACGATAGGAAACTTCGTGTCCTATCGTACAAAAGTCTCCGACGGATCGCACTGCGGCGATAAGGAAATTGTCGCTGACGCGACCCGCCGCAGGCGGAGAATTTCGCAGAGCGAAATTCTTTTTTATTTCTTTGCTGTTTCATACAGGTAGATCGTATAGGGTGAGCTGTCATCCGAATAAACACCATGCAGGTAAAAGCCCAGCTCCGCCATATTTTCAAGTTCATACCGGGAAAAAATATACCTTCCGCCCATTTTCCTGAACTGATCGCCGTCGATATAAAGCTGTGCATCGGAAAGCTGCTGATTCCTGTACGGATTATAAATGCTCTCTCCGCTGCCCGCATACAGATAGGCCCTCGCGCCCCATTCGCCATAATAGGTCTGCCAATCGGGCACTCTTTCATAAGAAGGATAGATCAGCTTTGTAAACTCCTCCTTATAGCTCTGGGAATAAAAGCCCAGATAACCATCCAGAGTCGCGATCCCGCTGTACTCCAGAACGGCCGGATTAAGCCCGTAACCGGCTGAATATTCTCCGCTATAATCGATATCCTCTTTGATTTTTTCCATCAACGCTTCACTGTAATATTCCCTGTAATTGAGCAAATTCACTTCCGTATGCTTCACAGCGCGATAGGCCTGATGATAGCAGGTCCAGTAAAACTCATTGTAAACTGCAGGAGTCAGAAGGATGACCGCTGCCGCAATGCAGGCGAGCAGATTTGCCGCCCTGCTCCACAGCAGTTTTTTCCGGTCATAGCAGTATTTCAGCACCAGGAAAAAAGCTGCATACCACAGAAACGGATTGAAGAAGGTGGTACGGTTAAACTGAAATCCCTTCAAAGGCGGCACCAACGTCTCAAACAGCCGTCTGAAACCTCCCCAGAAGTACAGCCCGTTCACCAGACAATTAAACACAATGAATAAAAGTACCCATAAAATGCCTTCCTGCAGAATCTTTTTTCCCTCTTTCCGACGGATCAGCTCTGCAATCCTCCAGAGCAGAAACGCACAGCAGACCGGGAGCACAAAAACTGCATGATCAGAGGACGCATGAAACACCGGCGTCAGAAAAGCCTCCCGTATCTGTCCGAGCACCCCTGCAAAATCCAGATCCGCATCCACCATGCTTGCGCGGATCGTCTCCACATCCGAAAACAGCATCTGTCCAAACAGCCGGTATTCAAAACAAACATAGCCTGCCGCCAGCACAAACAGCGCTATGATCAAACGGCCGCACACTTTTTTATCCCGTACAGAGAGAATAATGACCGCGCATACCAGATAAGCCAGCAGGAAAAAACCAAAATAAGAAAAATAGGACAAAAGCGGATAGGCAAAGAGCGCGAAATACCATCCCTTTCCGGCCCTCTCATATATTTTTTTCAGGATCAAAACTGCCAGCGGTATGGAGGCAAAGGCGATCCCGTAAGCGGGAAACAGCGGCAGCATTCCATAGCACAGACCCATCACCCAGGCGATCCCTCTGTAGCGTTTAAAATTTTCTCTGTAAATATCCTTTGCCAGCAGTACAAAGGAACCCATTCCAATCAGAATTTTCAGGAAATAACCCACCATGTAAGCTACAAAGGGCGGCAGAAATGTGAAAAGAATATTATACAGATTCCATTCGCTGCTCAGAAGATCCCTGTTAATGCCTCCCAGCATGGGCATCACAGCATCATGGGAAAACCAGCCGTCCCAGTGATTCATCACCTGAAAGTGCGCTACGAACAGATCCAGGTTGTCCTGTACTGTAATATAGCTGTCCTGCCCGTAAATCAAAAATACCAGCGCCTGCACGCCGATGCAGCCGCCAACTGCTATCACATACCAGTATCTGTCCAGCCATTCCAAAAACCGTTTCATCCCAATCCTCCGCCCGCCAAGGCTTCCTTCCGCCTAAAGGACAATGCAGCCTTTGCGTTTCTTTTACAAAAGCCGGAGAAAACCTGGGCTTTCTCCGGCTGTACATTCTGATATAAACTTAAGCTCAGTTCTCGTAAGGAACTACGGAACCCTGATATTTCTCATTGATGAAGTTCTTAATTTCATCGGATTTAAGAACCTCCACCAGCGCCTGAATCCCTTCGTTGTTTTCATTGCCCTCTTTGACTGCAATGACATTCACATACTGCTGAATCGCTTCGGAATCCGCAGTTTCCAGAGCAACCGCATCGGAAGTGGACAGATTTGCCTGCAGCGCATAGTTGCCGTTGATCACGCCGAACGCAACATCAGGGAGGGTACGGGGTACCTGCTCCGCAGCAAGAGGAACAATTTTAATGTTGTGGGGATTCTCTATGATATCCAGCTCTGTAGCGGTGATGCCCGCAGCAGGATCCAGCTTGATCAGCCCCTGCGCCTCCAGCAGAAGGAGCGCTCTTGCACCGTTTGTCGTATCGTTGGGTACTGCAATCTCCGCGCCATCGGAGATGTTTGCCAGATCGCTCTCCTTGCCCGGATAAATTCCGAGAGGCTCATAGTGAATCTCACCCGCATTTACCAGATGTGTTCCCTTTTCCCCGTTATAGCTGTCTAAGTAATTGATGTGCTGGAAATAATTCGCATCGATATCGCCGCTTTCCACCACCTCATTGGGCTGCACATAATCCGTAAACTCCACCACTTCCAGAGTCCATCCCTTTTCTGCCATCAGCGGGATCGCCTCGTTGAGAATCTCCGCATGGGGAACAGGGGTTGCTGCCACTGTAATCGTCCCTTTGGACTCAACTGCAGCTTCTGTAGCTGCTGCCTCTTCCTCCTGTGCAGCATCGCTCTCTGCTGCCTGTGTTTCTGCTGCCTGTGTCTGGGCAGGCTCTGCCGCAGCCTGTTCACTGCTTCCGCACGCGGTCAGCAGCGCTGCGCCCAGTGCCAGCGTGCACACCAGTGCCAATACTTTCTTCTTCATAATGTTCTCCTCTTTTCTCCGGAATTCATGCTCCGGCTCATTTATTTGCTGCCGTTCACGCTGTGACCGGCAACATTTTATCACCAAACAGGCCGTCCGGCATCAATCCGTCAAACGCCTGTCCAGTTTCTTGGATAATCTGCTTCCGACCACCTGAATGAACTGCATCAGGATCACCAGAAGCACTACTGTGGCGAGCAGTATTTTCATATTCCAGCGGTTATATCCATAGCGGATCGCCACATCCCCCAGGCCGCCGCCGCCGATCGCGCCGGACATGGCCGTATAGCCCAGCACCGTTCCCAGCGCTATGGTGGAGCCAACGATCAAAGACACCCTCGCCTCTCCGATGAGCACTTTTGTCACAATGGACCAGGTGCCTGCGCCCATGCTCTGAGCTGCCTCAATCACACCCTTGTCCACCTCCAGCAGGGAGGACTCCACAAGCCTTGCAATAAAAGGCGCTGCGGCCAGCGTCAGAGAAATGATGGTCGCATTGGCGCCGTAGGATTTGCCGGTGATTGCCCGCGCAAGGGGTGTCGCCAACAGCATCAGTATCAAAAACGGAATGGAACGCGTGATATTCACAATAATGTCCAGCACCTTAAAAACCAGCTTCCTGGGCTTTAAGCCGCCGGGCGCACAGACCACCAGCAAAATTCCCACGGGCAGCCCTATCACATAAGCCATCAGCGTGGAAACCAGCGTCATATAAACAGAGGTTCCCGTCGCCTCCAGCAGCATGGAAATTTCCGAACTAGTCAACATAATCCTCTAACTCCTCCACCGTAAGATTTCTTTCCCTCAGATAGGCGATCATCCGTTCCGCAACCTGCTCGTCTTCGGGAAGCTGCAGCACCATCTGTCCTCTGGCAATGCCGCCGATATTCTTCGTGTCCGCCAGCAGAATGTTGACGCTGGCCTTACATTCCAGAACCATGTTTGCAATCACGGGTTCAAAGGAGGAATTAACCGTAAAAACAATGCGGATACAGCGTTTGCTCTTCATCAGGGAAACCTTGCGTTCACCCTGGAACACCAGCTTCCTGGCCGCTTTGGATCTGGGAGAGGTAAACACCTCTTCCACCGTTCCGTTCTCCGCCAGTTCCCCTGCATCCACAATCGCAACCTTCGTACAGATCTCCTGCACAACCTCCATGGAGTGCGTGATGATCACGATCGTGATCCCGTATTTCCGGTTGATTTCTTTCAAAAGCGCCAGAATCGACTTGGTCGTCGTGGGGTCCAGCGCGCTCGTCGCCTCGTCACACAGCAGGATCTTCGGATCCATCGCCAGCGCCCTGGCAATCGCCACACGCTGCTTCTGACCCCCGGAAAGCTGAGCCGGATAAGCATTCTCCTTCTCTGAAAGATCCACTATTTTCAGATACTCCCTCGCCTTTTCCCTGGCCTCGCTCTTCTTGACACCCGCAATTTCCATCGGAAAACAGATATTATCCAGCACCGTGCGCTGCATCAGCAGATTGAAATGCTGAAAGATCATCGCCACCGACCTGCGCATCTTAAGCAGTTCCTTCCCGCTCATGGCAGAGAGATCTTTTCCTTCCACGTAAACGGTTCCTTCCGTAGGGCGCTCCAGAAAATTCAGACAGCGTACCAGCGTGCTCTTTCCCGCTCCGGACATGCCGATGATTCCGTATATATCTCCGGCATTAATATCAAGCGTAATACCTTTTAACGCTTCCACCGTATTTTCTTTTCCGTAGAATGTCTTGCTCACATTCTCAATTCTGATCATCGGCTCCATGCATCTTACCTCGCTGCCGGCGCTTTTGCTTCCGGCTGTGTACTTCTCCAGGCTATCCGCCTGTCAGCCCTTATCATACCACAGTTTCCGTTACTCTGTAAATACCGGACTTTCCGGCAATCCTATGCCCCAAGCGCGGTGCAGAGCGCCCCGATCATGATCGCAAAATCCGCCAGATTAAACACCACCCGGTCAAGAGCGCCGATCCCGGTGCGGAAGCTGAAATAATCCACCACATATTTGCGCCTCAGCCTGTCATAGGTGTTGGAAAAAGCCCCTCCCAGAAGAAGCGACAGTCCGGCCTTCAGCAGATGACTTCCCTTTTGAGTCAGTGTTGCACAAAACAGGATCAGCACTGCAGCCGTCAGGCCCAGAGAAAGGGCGCTCACAAGCAGGCTTTTTCTTTCTCCCAGATTCAGAAACGCTCCTCTGTTGTGATAGCGGCGCACAACCGCTTTTCCGCCTACAATGGGCTTCTCCTCATGCATTTTCTTCGTCTTCTCGATATGATTTTTTATCAGAAGTTCCCCGAAAAAAATACCTGCGGCAATCAAAATATAAATCATTTCCTTTGTTCCTTTCTGCTATCCCTTTCATCCCGGGAATCTTCCCGCGATCACATCAAAGGTTCCCTGAAGATCCAGCCTTCCGTATCCCCATCGCCTGTCAGGATAGGTATAGGCCGCTTCCTCTCTCGCCCCTCTGCTCAAATAGCTCCGAATTTCCCTGCCCGATACAAAGGGCACATTTTTTTCCACAACGCACCACTGCATCAGCTGCAGCGCGGCTCCCGCCGTCACGGCGGCCGCTACAGCGCCTCCGCTGTAAGGCCCATTTATGGTGCTGACGCTCACGCCCGGCGCGGCCAGATCCGGTTTAATGCGCCCGGTTCTGGAAAATCCCTGCCCGGAATTGAAGTAAAAGCTGCCGTTTGCTCCATTGTAAGAGGTAACCGTCACCGCATCCTCCACATAGGAAGGCATGGTCAGCGTAATCTCCGGTTCGGGTGTCAGGAAAAAGACCTCTCCGTCCTGAAACTCCTTTCCGGTCAGCCAGATGTCGAAAGGCACCTGAGGCGTCGATCGGATCCCCTGCACAAAAATCGTCCATACTCCCGGCGTGGGCGCCTCAAGGCGCATGACGATCAGATCGTCCCCTGTATTTCTTTCATTGTGCAGGTAATTCATCGTCACCCGCGTCTTTTCATAGACAAATGTATAATCCAGATTTCTGGCAATTCTGAAATCCACATTCGGAATCACCTCCCCGCCCGGAGAGCGCAGGCTGATCCGAAATGCCGACGGACTGGTTCCCCAAAGTTCCGCTACAAACCCTCTCGTATTTTCTCCCACACGGATTTCCACCGGCTGAAATTCTCCGGTCAGCATCGCCCTGAAATGCCCGGCCGAATTGCCCTCATTGCCGCCGCTGATCACCGCTGCAACGCCCAGCTGACCGATCACCCTCTGCAGATAGTCCGCAAAAATGGAACCCCCGTTATGGCTCCCAAGCGAGGTTCCCATCCCCAGACACAACACCACCGGGCGCTGCAGGGGAACTGCGAACTGCTGCACATATTTGACTGCAAACAGAAGATCATCCGTGCTGTAGGCGGGAACCCCTTCTTTGACCATATAGTAATCCCGCAGATACTGTTTGGCCGGCTGTAACTTTACTACCACCAGTTCTGCATCCGGCGCCGCCCCGGTGAACGTCACACCGCCTCCAAGACTGCTTCCGGCGGCAATGCTGGCAATCGCCGTTCCGTGTCCGATCTCATCTCGCTGCGGCACAATCTCATGGGGATTCTCTGCCATGAGCGCCTCATTGATCCTTTCCCTGGTGTACTCCGTCCCGTAAACGAAGCCTTCCGGCGGTTCCCCGCTCTGATCCGTCTGATCCCAGAGGGCCAGGATCCTGCTGCTGCCGTCAGAATAGCGAAATACCGGGTTTTCATAAGAAATCCCGGTATCTATCAGCGCAAATATGGTTCCTCTTCCGGTCAGTTCCAGAGGCGGACGCTGCTGCGATAGAATGCCGGAAATTTCCAGAGAACGGGGATCAAACTCTCTTCCCCCCGCGGCCGGATACCCCTCCAGACCATAGAGCTGCGGAATATACCGATACAAAAACTGCGTCGCCGACAGCTGCGGACGTCTTGCCCTTTCTATATAAATCACTCCCAGCGAACCGTCCACAATCTGATAACAGATGTTTTCATCCGGCGAAAGCAGCTCCTCCGGAAGCAGATAATCCAGAATAACGCTTTGAAAATCCTCAGAAACAACCATTTCCCTGCAATCCATATATATACCTTTCAGATAGCCTATTTCCATCGGGCAGCTATCTTTTTTGTTCACTATATGAACGCAGTTTTGTCCTTATTCCTGCACGGTATTGAGATTCTCCATATCCTCCAGCATATAATTGTTGCCCCTGATGTCGATGATCGGACCGCCGGTTCCCTCCAGATATGCCCTCGTGATCGTCACCCGTCCGATATTGTCATCTTTGGGAATCTCGTACATGATGTCCAGCATGAATTCCTCTATGATCGAACGGAGGGCCCGGGCTCCGGTATCCTTCTTTATCGCCTTTTCCGCAATGGCTTCCAGCGCTTCATCCTCAAATTCCAGCTTTACCTCATCCAGCTCCAGAAGCTTCTGATACTGTTTTAAAATGGCGTTCTTCGGCTCCTTCAAAATCCGCACAAGCATCTCTCTGGTCAACCCCTGCAGCGTGCAGATCACGGGCAGACGCCCGATAAACTCCGGAATCATTCCGAAATTGCGGATATCCTCCACCGTCACTTTGGACAGGATATTTTTCTCCTTATCCCATTTGTCCCTCAGCTCCGCATTAAAACCGATAGATGACTGCTTGCGCAGTCGTTCCTTGATGATCTCTTCCAGATCCGGAAAAGCGCCGCCGCAGATGAACAGAATGTTCCTCGTGTTCACAGTGGCCAGCGGCACCATAGCGTTTTTGCTGTTCGCGCCCACCGGCACCTCCACCTCTGCGCCCTCCAGAAGCTTGAGCATTCCCTGCTGCACCGATTCCCCGGAAACGTCCCGGGAAGTGGTGTTCTTTTTCTTGGCGATCTTATCGATCTCATCGATGAAAATAATGCCCTGCTCCGCCTTATCAACATCATTATCCGCTGCCGCCAGAAGCTTGCTGACAACGCTCTCAATATCGTCGCCGATATACCCCGCTTCTGTCAGGGAAGTGGCATCTGCGATGGCCAGCGGCACATCCAGAAGCTTTGCAAGAGTCTTCACCAGATAGGTCTTTCCGCTTCCGGTAGGCCCGATCATAAGAATATTGGATTTTTCGATCTCGATCTCATCCATGGTTCCGGTGGCAACCCTTTTATAATGATTGTACACCGCCACTGAAATGACCTTCTTGGCATATTCCTGACCGATCACATACTGATCCAGCTGCGCTTTGATCTTATGCGGCGCAGGAATGGATTTGATATCAAAGATGGGCTTTGCCTTTTCTTCCCTGCTCTTTTTCTTGATTTTCTGTTTGTTCGGGATGCCGTCGTTGGCAAAATCCGCCAGATTGATGAAGCTGATGTTCGGGAAGCCTTTGGAGACCTTCTCCTCTTTATCCTCTTCCTCCCTCTTATCTGCCTTATTCTCAAACTGGTTGTTGAGCATGTTGAAAACCGCCGGGTTGCTCAGCATTCCCTGATAATCGTACTGGCTGACCGCATCCATGGTCTTATGCATGCAGTCATCGCACACACAGATATTATTGGGCAGATGAAACATCTTGCCCGCCTTGCTCTCCGGACGCCTGCATATGAAGCAGACATCTTCGTATTCCTTTTTGTTATCTTCAGACCCGTTCTTTTTTTCTTCCGGATTGCCGTTCATTTCTTCCGGGTCTCTGTGGTCCATATCGCTCATGTTTTCGTCTCTCCTCTCGGAATCCTGTCAAATCAGTGCGCCCGGAACCTTCGCAAACGCTTCGCCCTCAGGCAAGATTGCCTGAGTGACGCGGCGCTCGTCAACTGGCCATGCAAGCATGCCCGCTTGACTCACTGCTCGCGCATTTTGCGAAGTAGCGCACCTTCGGAACCTTCGCAAACGCTTCGCTTTTTGCGAAGTAGCGCACAGGAACATCCTTTTAGGATGTTCCTGTGCTTCATTATAAAGCATCTTTTTTCCGCAGACAAGTAAACTTTATCTAAACATATGCCGTCGGGCGGCAACCGCTAACCGTTGAGCAGCACCGTCAAATCAAAGTTTTTTGCCGTCAGCGGCTTCCGGGCTGCTGTGACTCATTCTTTTGATCACTCCCCACTCGTTCTTTTTCTTCTTATAGCCGATAAGTGCAGTCATACGGACAAAGGACAGCACATAGCGGATGAAATAGGGAATCCGGCTCTACATTCCTTTTTCCTCCCATAATAATCTTCGTTTTTCTCTTGTTAACTCGCTTTTTCTCACATTTTCTTTTTTCATAGAAAAGCTTTCTAAGTCTGTGTCATTCCCCTTGGCCTAAAATCATGGAT
>Ga0129308_1001893_pt1 | contig 19670 bp, 14 predicted proteins | sample L827metagenome_FD_94440 | JGI IMG/M metagenome (GOLD analysis project Ga0129308, IMG submission 94440) | Ring-tailed lemur group fecal microbial communities from Wisconsin, USA - L827 metagenome | ecosystem: Host-associated > Mammals > Digestive system > Large intestine > Fecal | place: USA... | reverse complement strand
TTCACCTTCCCCAGCGTGGTGGTATAGAGCCCAATGGTGTGGGCCTCAAAAGTGACGGATGCGTCACGTGCGGGTCACCTGCGTGAAAGTGCGGCCTGTCATTGTGGTAGGCGTCAAGTAATTCCCGCCTCGTGATGAAAGGTAGATCATGGACATACTCAACATCCAGCACCTCACCAAGGTGTACGGCAAGGGGGACTGCGCCACGCGCGCCCTCGACGACGTGACGCTTTCGGTGCCCGAGGGGCAGTTCCTCGCCATCGTGGGCTCGTCGGGCTCGGGCAAGTCGACCCTGCTGCACCTCATGGGCGGCGTGGACCGTCCCACCTCGGGCAGCGTCTACCTGGCCGGCAACGACGTGTACTCGCGCAACGACGAGCAGCTTGCGGTGCTGCGCCGCCGCGAGGTGGGCATCGTCTACCAGTTCTTCAACCTCATCCCGACCCTTACGGTTCTTGAGAACATGACGCTGCCCGTGGCGCTCGACGGCCGTCCCGTCAATGAGGGCCGCCTGCGCGAGCTTGTGAAGACGCTGGGCCTGGAGGGCCGCGAAGACCACCTGCCCAGCCAGCTCTCGGGCGGCCAGCAGCAGCGCGTGGCCATCGGCCGCGCCCTCATGAACTCGCCGGCGGTGCTCTTGGCCGACGAGCCCACCGGCAACCTCGATTCGCGCACGTCCGCCGAGATCATGGCCATCTTGCGCGACGCTAACAAGCGCCTGGGGCAGACGCTCGTGGTCATCACGCACGACGAGTCCATCGCCCTCACCGCCGACCGCATCGTGGCCGTGGAAGACGGCCGCATCGTGCGCGACGAGGCGATTCGCTAATGGGAGCTAAGAAAACCGAACAGGCCGCAGCGGGCACGGGCGCGGTCCGGCCGCATGTGGTGCGCTCCTTTACCCTGCGCAACCTCGCCAAGAACCGCGCCCGCTCGATTGTCACCATCGTGGGCATCGCGCTGTCGTGCGCGCTGCTTGCGGCCGTTCTTCTGTGCGTGAGCAGCCTCACCGCCTACATGCGCGACGTTGAGCTTGCCCGCGACGGCGCGTGGATGGCAAGCGTCATCACGACTGATGAGGACGCGATTGCCCAGGCTCGCGCCGACGGGCAGGTAAGCGGCCTTACCGACCTCACCTATGTGGGCCAGATGCAATCCTTCGACGCTGCCAAAGAGGACCCCGCCGATGCGGTGTCCGCCCAGCTGCATATCCAAGCCATCGACGGCAATCTTGCGCAGCTCTGTACCATCCAGCTCAGCGACGGCCGCCTGCCGCAAAACTCGCACGAGATCGTCCTCAACAAGAAGTACCAGGGAACGACCGAGCTCACCGACCAGCCCTGCGAGCTCGGCAGCACCTTCTCGGGCGAGCTTGCCCTGCGCGGCCTTGCGGGCGACGAGGCGCGCCGCTTCGACTTGGGCACGGGCTTTGGCGCTTTTGGCGAGGAAGGTCTGGTGCCTTCGGGCGTCGAGGCCACATACACGGTGGTGGGCTTCTACGACACCGACTGGTCTGTGACCCTCACCTGGTGCACCGACTCCGCGCTTGTCCTTGAGTCCGGCCAAGTCGTGGCCCCCTCGCAGGCCTATGATGGCACCGTTGTGGCGGGTATCCAGGCGTTTTCGCCCGCATTCACCTATGCCGACTCCGACCTCGTGACGGCGCAGGCCGCTCTGGGCGAGGAGGTCGAGCACGCGGTGTACCTCGCGACTCAGGGGATTTCCACCGTCGGCGACCTTTGGACACTCGTGGAGTCGTACTTTGGGAGTGACACCGCCATCTCCACGCACGGTGAGCTTCTGCGCTGCCTGTTCATGACCGACAGCCGTTCTGTTTGGGCGACGTTGTACCAGCTCGCGGGTATCGTGTGCGCGATCATCGTCATTGCCTCGGCGTCGCTTATCTTCAACGCCTTTGCCATTTCGGTCGCCGAGCGCACCCGCCAGTTCGGCCTGCTTTCCTCCATCGGCGCGAGTAAGCGCCAGATTCGCGCCATGGTGTTTTGGGAGGCGCTGGCGCTTGCGGTTGTGGGCATTCCTGCTGGTCTTTTGCTTGGCGTGGCCGGATCGGCCGTGGTGCTCGGTTCCATTTCCGGCCAGCTGGCCAGTGTTTTGGGCGCAACCACTGATTCCCCTGTTCCCTTCACCCTCAGCGTTGACGCGTTCTCTCTTGCCCTGGCTGCCCTGCTCGCTCTTGTGGTCGTGATGCTGAGTGCCTGGGTGCCGTCGCGTCGCGCGGCCAACGTGAGCGCCGTCGAGGCCCTGCGCAACGTGAACGACGTGCGCCTTTCCCGCCGGCAACTGCGCCGCGCCCGCTCATGCGCCTCTGACCCTTGGAAGCCGCGCGCCTTTGAGGTGGGTGCGCACATCCTCGGGGTGCCGGGTGCCCTGGCGTCACGCTCTGCTTCTCGCGGCCCTGCCAAGGCGCGCGTTGCCTCGGCCTCGCTTGCCATCGCCATCGTGCTCTTCGTCACGGCGGGCTCCTTCGGCGATGCACTCAAGGCGATTGCAGGTGCCACGACTGAGGAATACGATTACGACATCTCGGTCTCGGCGTACTCCGACCAAGACGGTGACGTTTCTCGTGCACAAGCCGTGTACCAGGAGCTTTGCGATGTCGGAGGTGTGCAGGGTAAAGGCGCTATTGCATTGGTAAGCCTGCCGGCATCAATGCCTGTTTCCATGGCCGGCGACGATGCCTATGGCTATGACGACGGTACGGGTGCCTTCCAATATCAAGCCTCTCTCGTTTTCGTTGATGACGAGGCGTACCGCACCTATCTCGATCAGCTCGGTTTGAACGCCGATGAGTATCTCGATGCCTCGCATCCCAAGGCGCTCGCGTACAACGAGACCGGCCATAATGGCGGCGTGGGCTACGCGAATCTGCATGAATACGCAGGTACAGGCACGGTGAGCCTTCTTGCCTATGACCTGCCGGCCGAGGCTTCCGCGCGTGGGCCGCTGTACGAAAGCCTGTACGCAAGCGACGGCTCGTATGCTGCGGACGCAGCCGGTGTTTGGGAGATGGTTGCGTCGGAGTACGAGTATTCGGGTTCCTCCGATGAGGGTGCGTCTTCTGAGGGTTTGGGGGCAGACTCGCAAGCCAACGCGTCTGATACCAGCCAAACCGTGAGGTACCCCCGCTCCGAGTACGCCAAGCCCCTTGCCGACATCGAGGTGGGCGCGGTTGTCGACGAGAAGCCCCAGGGCATGTCGCTCAATGTCCAGGCGGGTCTCATCGTGCCTATGTCGTTTGCAAAGACGCTGTTTGGGCAGGACAACCTGGCTGCCGCTACTATCGACGGGGGCTCCCTTGGCTTTGCCGCCTACTTCGACGCCGACGACCCCGCCCAGGCGACAAGTGCGATGTACAACGTCATGAACGACTCGGATTTCCTGGGCTACAGCGTCTTTAACGTGGACGAGCAGGTGAAGAGCCAGGCCGACATGGTGACGGTCGTGAACACGCTGTCGTACTCGTTTGCCATAATCCTCGCGCTTGTGGCTGTGGCAAACGTCTTCAACACGCTTGTGAGCAGCCTGCTTTTGCGCCAGCGCGAGTTTGCGGTGCTGCAGTCGGTGGGCATGTCCCGTGCGGGCGTGCGTCGCATGGTGATGTGGGAGTGCGTGCGTTTTGGCGCCCGTGGCCTCATCTTTGGTATGGCGGTGTCGTTTGTGGTGGCGCTGCTGCTCCACCGCGCCATGGAGCTCTCGTTCAGGGGACTTGGTTTTACCATGCCTTGGGCATCGGTGGCCATCGCATTCGCCGTCTGCATTCTGATAACGCTTTTGGCCTGCGCTTACGGTCTCAAACACGCCAAGACCGACAACGTCGTGGAGGCTCTGCGCATGCAGTAGCTCATGCGTTGCGCTGAATCCATCTGATAGACAAAGGGCGAGCCCGCAGCAATGCGAGCCCGCCCTTCATTGTGTGCCTTGGGTTGCGCAGTCGAGGACGTTGTGGAGCCGCCGCTGTATGGCTAGCGTTCTTGCCTACCTCGGAACCACCGTGCCGCCGGCGTCCACCATGGTCTGGGCGATGGCGCGGCCGATCATGTCGAGGTAGGCCTGCTCACCCTCGGGGCGCAGGTGGGTGTTGTCGGCCCACAGGTAGATTTCCTCGTTGCCGGCGCACACGCTTGGCCAGTCGATGTAGTGCACGTTGTCGTGGGCGTCGGCCACCTGCTGGAGGTTGGCATTGGCCGCGTCCTGGAAACCGTCGGGGTTGACGGTGCCCACGAGGAAGGCGTGCGTACCTGCAGGAAGCGTCGCCACCATGCCTTCGAGCTCGTCGATGCCAGGGGTCGTGTTGGAGAAGCAGGCAAACACGACGACCTTGCCCACCACGCCCTGCGACACGTAGTCGGCAAACACGCTGAACGCCTGGAAGGGCATGCGTCCCACGTAGGCATCCTCATAGCCGGTGGGGAAAATGTCGTAGAAGCCGTCCTCGGGCGGTACCGAGTCGCCGATGAGGATGGGGGAGTAGAGCCCCGCCGCGCTGTCTTGCTCGGACTGGTGCAGCGAGAAGGACATGATGCCCTCGGGCAGGGAAACAGGCGCCGGTGCCTGGGCGGCTTGTTCTTCGGTGCCTGCGGCGCTGGCGTCGGCGGTCGGCGCAACGTCTTGCACAACGGGCATGTCGCTGGGCTGATTCGCCGTGGCGACCGGAGCAGCTACCCCGTCTCCCGCCTGGCCTGTGGTGCCTTGGGCGTTCGTGCGGCCGGCCGTAAGGTCGCGCGCCTTGTCCACAGCCTCGCCGGTGGAGGAGATGGCGTCCTTGGGCACAAGGGTGACCTCGGGTACTGCGATGCAGCCTACGGCGGCAACTACCAGCAGCAATGCGCATGCGCCCGTGCCAGCCACCTGCGGCGTGCGTGCGAAGAACGCGGGACCCTCCTGGCGGATGCGGGCCAGGAGCTCCTTGTTGCCCAGGGGTTTTTCGATGAACCTCCAGGCCAGCTCGGCCACACCCAGCGAGACGGCTGCTGCCAGGAGCTTCAGCCACCATGCGGCCCCGCCGGTGGCGCCCATGAGCACGATGACGGGGTAGTGCCACAAATACAGCGAGAACGACCTGCTGCCGAGCCACTGCAGGGGTGCGCAGGAAAACGCGCGATTGAGCAGCGTCCCAGGCGACAGCAGGCTCATCATGAGCATGCACGTGAGGATTGTGGCGAGCAGCATGCCGCCGTAATAGAAGAACTGCGAGGTGGGGGGCACAACCACCATGATGACGACGAGGCCCACCAGGCCCACCCAGCCAAAGACCTCGACGGCGGTGGAGGGGACAAACACAGGGCGATCGACAAAGCCGCGCGGTGAGGCGGGGTCGGCGACGCGGCGCACGCCCACCTGCTCCACGAGCAGGTTGCGACCAATCACGGGCATGTAGCCCAGGGGCCACATGAACGCCAGCAGGGCGCCTGCCAGCACGGCAAAGGCGCGCGTGTCGCAACCATAGTACACGCGGCTCGGATCGGTTCCGGGCACGTAAAGCGCTGCCATGAGCACGGCCGAGACGAGGGTGAGGACGCCTGCGACAATGGCCATGGCGCCCTTGTTATTGTGCGAAAGCTTGAGACCCACTGTGAGGATGAGCGGCCACAGGATGCAAAGCTGCACGTCAACGCCCAAATACCACAGGTGCGTGAGTGGAGAGACGCCGCCGATCTTGTCGAAGTACGACAGGCCGTTCACGATGTAGTTCCAGTTGTCGAAGAACAGAAGGCTCGGCAGGATGTCGGGGCGCATCTTGGTGAGGGCCACGTGATTGAAGGCGATGCAAGCCACGCAGACAATCAGAATCATCGCCGCCATGGGAGGCCAGAGTCGCTTGAGGCGGCGACCCCAGAAGCTCGGCAGATTCACGTCGCCCGTGCGGTCGAACTCGCGCAGGATGGAGTTGGTCACCAAGTAGCCCGTCAGCACGAGGAACATGACGACGCCCATGTGGCCGCTTGGTAGCCAGTTCACCTCCAGGTGGTATGCCACCACGGATGCAATTGCCAAGGCGCGCAGGCCCTCGATTGACTTCACGCGTGCGTTTGCCATGTCTGTTCCGTTTCCTGTTCCCCATCAAGCCGGGTTCCCGGCCCGGCTGAAACTGTTTTCAGCGCGGGATTATCGCCCAAAACGCCAGTTGCTACAACGTCCAGCCTCGCAAACATGCTGCGTACCATATCTTTTCAAGCGTTGCCGGGCGTGCAATGCACATCAACCTGGATTTATCAGGTAGAGAGGGCCTTGAGCACTGACTTGCGCGCATGTCGCGTTACACTTATTGCGAGTGTGTCTTTGAGTTTCTTTGAATCTTTCATCGCGAGGCGGGAGCTGACGTGAGGCTTTTTGGCGATAACAGCAAGTACGGCGACACCGAGATTGCGCTTGCCGGTGGCAAGCGCACGGTGGGTGTGAAGGTCGAGGACGGTAAGGCTTTCCCCGAAGGCGTCGCCGGTCTCATCCCCGTCGTCACCAAGCGCAAGAAGGGCGGCACCAAGACCGTCTATGCCTTCCCCACCAAGGAAGGCGATTCCGGCGAGCTTGAGCAGACCGACGAGCTTGCCGTCATCACCGACGGCGTCGAGCTCATCAACCGCCTGCTTGCCCAGGCCGCAGAGCTTGCCCGCATCGAGCTCGGCCAGATTTTCGGCGTGACCATGGCCATCACCCCCGAGAACTACAACTTCACGCGCGTGGAGATCGTCCCCATCGACGCCCACAACAAGCCTAGCGAGACTCCCGTGCACCTGCACATCGAGACCTCCGAGGAGCCCTGTGAGCCCGGCAGCCTGAGCTGCGTCATCGAGCTTGACGGTGAGGGCGTGCCTGCCCGCGTGCTCATCTGCGAGTACAACGAGCGCAACGCCACGCTGCGCATCAACGTCAACGTCAACGAGAAGACCGGCAAGCTGAGCGTCCAAAAGGTCGAGGACATCATGGGCAGCGAGGCGCGCCTGCTGTACAAGCGCGGCTGGACTCCCCAGGGCGCTCAGTACGTCGCCGCTCGCAAGGAAGGTCGCGAGGGTGGCGAGCGTGGCGGCAAGTTCGTGCGCAAGACCGGTCGCGCCGTGTCTCGCGACCAGCGCGATTCCTTCGACGGCGAGCGCGAGGGCCGCTTCGAGAAGAGCTCGCATCGCAACCGCTTCGATGACGAGCGCGACGGCGGCCGCGGCGAGCGCTCCCGCGGCGGCAAGCCTGCTCGCCGCGACGAGGTCCCCGGCATGAGGCGCATCGACGGCTCTCCCGCCAAGCGCGGCGGCACCCATCGTGACCGCGATGACCGCCGTTCCCGCGATTTCGACGACCGTCCCCGTGGCGAGCGTCGCTACGACGATCGCGGGGATCGCGATTACAGCGAGCGTCGCTATGATGACCGTCGTCCCGGTGGCCGCGATTACGACGACCGTCGCTCCGGTGGCCGCGATTACGACGACCGTCGCTCCGGTGGCCGCGATTACGATGACCGTCGTTCCGGCGGCTACGACGACCGTGGCAGCCGTGGCGGCGAGCGCCGTTACGACGACCGTTCTCGTGGCGGTCGCGACGGTGGCTCCAATGGTCGCCCGCGCAGCAACGGCGGCAATGGCGGCTCTCGCGGTGGCAACCGCGGCAATGGCGGCTCTCGCGGTGGCAACCGCGGCAACGGAGGCTCTCGCCGCTCCTACTAGGCCGAGCCGGGCTCGCTGCCTATAGTTCTGCAAGCATACGGCGGGCTTTGTTTGGATGCGGTACTTGCCGTGCCCAGCAAAGCCCGCCGCACATGTATACGGTTCGTCTGCCCTGCGCCTGGGCGATTTTGCGCGCGGGGCCTGTCTGATTTGGGAGCACGTTGCACATGCAAGCACCCCATAAGACCGGTGTGCCCCTCTCTGCCTATGCAAAGGCGCTGGAGGCGGCAGGCGTTTTGAACGAGGTGAGGCTGCCCCAGGGTGGCCAAGAGCCCCTGGTCGATTTCATCACGGCTGACTCGCGCGAGGTTGTGCCCGGCACGCTCTTTGTGTGCAAGGGCCGCGCGTTCAAGCGCGAGTACCTGGAGCAGTCCCTTGCGGCGGGGGCATTCGGCTATCTTGCCGAGCAGCCTTTCGATGGCATCGAGGCGCCGCGCGTGCTCGTGAACGACGTGCGCCGCGCCATGGGCGTCCTGGCCGACGTGCTCTACGACCATCCCTCGGGTCGCATTCAGACGTGCGCCTTCACAGGCACCAAGGGTAAGACGACCTGCGCTTTCTATCTCAAGAGCGTGCTAGACGCTCGAGCCCGTGCGCTCGGCGCTCATGCCACTCCCATCTTCTCCACCGACATTCTCGACGACGGCGTCACCTGCGCGCCTTCGAAGCTCACCACCCCTGAGGCCCTCGAGCTCGAGGGGCACATCGCCAACGCCGCCTCTGTGGGCGCACACGAACTGGTGATGGAAGCCTCGAGCCAGGCCCTTAAGTACGACCGCACCTTTGGGGTCGACTTTGCCGTCGCCGGCTTCGTCAACATCGGCGAGGACCACATCTCGCCCATCGAGCATCCCGATTTCGAGGATTACTTTACAAGCAAGCTCAAGATATTCTCCCAGGCACATTGCGCCGTGGTGAGCCTTGACATCGACCATGCCGCCCGCGTGCTTGAGGCTGCTCAGGTGTGCCCGCGGGTCATCACGTGCTCCGAGCATGATGAGAAGGCCGATGTGTTCCTTACCTCATCCGAGCATGTCGAGGGCGGCATCGCGATGTACGTGCGCACTCCGCGCGGCGAGCTTGAGTTCGTCCTTCCCACGCCCTCGCACTTCAATGCCCTCAACGCCCTGCTCGTCTGTGGCATGGCGGAAGGTCTCGGCGTCGAGCTCACCTTTGTACGCGAGGGCCTCGAGCAGGTAAACGTACCCGGCCGCGTGCAGATGCTTGCGAGCCCTGTGCCCGGCATCGTGCCCGTTGTCGATTTTGCCCACAACGGTATGAGCCTCGAAGCCGTTCTGCACGAGCTGAGGGCAAGCTATCCCCACCACGAGCTCTGCGTCGTCTTTGGAGCGACAGGCGGCAAAGGCGTCGACCGTCGCGACACGATGGGCATTGCAGCAGGCAGGCTGGCCGATCGCATCGTCATTACCGAAGACGACCCGGGCCCCGAGTCCGTGGAAGACATTTGCCGCACCATCGCCCAGCGCGTAGAAGAGCAGGGCAATACCTGCTGGAAGATTGTCTGTGACCGTGAACGGGCCATTCGTACCGCTCTTGCCGATGCGCACAAACCTGCTGTGGTGCTCGTCTCAGGCAAAGGCAGCGAGGCCACCATGGTGCGCGCGAACGGACCCGAGCCTTGGGAGACCGACGCCGTCGTGTTTGCCCGGGCACTCTCCGACATGGCCGCAGGGAGGCTCAATGTATAAGTTTTCCACCCCCAACCTGCTGCAAGGCACCGTGGCCGCCGTGAAGGAAGGTGCCGTAAACGGCGTCGTCTCCATCGAGACTCCCGCGGGCTTCATTAAGGCCGACGTCTCGATGGCTGCCATTCGTGAGCTTGGCCTGCGCGAGGGCGCGCGTGCCGCTGCGCTCATCAACGCTCCCGATGTGCTGCTCGAAGTGGAGGACGGCTTTGGCTTCTCCCTTTCGGCGGGCAACGGGTTCTCCGGCAAGGTCACCCGCATCGAGCGCGGCGTGGTGAGCGCCCACGTGTGGGTTGAGCTGCCCTGCGGCTGCGGCCTTGTGAGCGACGTCACCCTTGACGATGTCGACATGCTTGGCCTGGAGGCGGGCTCTGCCATCTTCGCTGCGGTGAGTTCCAACGACGTTGTCGTGTTATGCGAGGGATAAAGGGTATATAGTGGTGCAAGATAGCGTTGCCGGGCAGTCCTGGCAGCTAGGTCGTGAGTAAAGGAGTTGCACCATGCTGTACTCGAAAATCATGGTTCCTTACGACGGTTCCGACCACGCCAAGGAGGCCGTGCGCTACGCCAAGGAGCTCGCCGCCCTCAACCCCGAAGCCACCGTTGACGTAGTCCAGGCCCTCTCCGTTGGCGCCATGGATTTCCAGGCAACGTATTCCGACGGCGTCTATTACGGCCAGATTGATTATGAGCAGTACAAGCAGCTGCTCGATGCCACCGTCGCCGCTGCCAAGAAGGCCATGAAGGACAGCTTGGGCGACAGCCTCGACGAGCTGGGAGAGCGCGCAACTGTTGAGGTCGTGCCTGGTAATGCCCCTGCCGCCGTGCTTGCCGACTATGCCAAGCATCACGACATCGACCTGATTGTCATGGGTCGCCGTGGTCTGGGTGCCATCCGCGGCATGCTTGGCAGCGTGAGCTACAGCCTCCTGCGTGAGACCGACATCCCGGTTCTCACGGTGAAGTAGCTTGCGTGCAGCGCAAGGCCGCGCGAGTTTGATGTGAGATTGAGCCGCCTAGGCTTCCGTGTGGAGGTCTGGGCGGCTTTTTTGATAAGAAAGTTGTGACCCGAGGCGGCCACAGTCCGTCAAAGAGGGTGAAGGGAGGCAGTTTGGAGGATTCGGATATCGTCAAGCTGTATTGGAAGCGCTCGGAGCGCGCCATCGGCGAGACGAAGACAAAATACGGCACGTTTTGCCGAGGGGTCGCGTTTCGCATCTTGCGCGACTCCCAAGATGCCCAAGAATGCGAGCAGGACACCTACCTGCGCGCATGGAATGCCATGCCGCCTCAGCGCCCGAGCGTGCTGCAGGCATTTCTCGGCAAGATTGCACGCAACGCCGCACTTGACCGCTGGCGTGAGAGCAAGGCGGAGAAGCGCGGACAGGGCCAGGTCCCCGTACTGATTGACGAGCTTGCCGACTGCCTGCCCGACGGAAGCGGTGTTTTCGCCGGGACCTCGGAGGTGGAGCTCGTGGCGCTCCTCAACGCATTCCTGGAGCAGGCTCCCCGCGAGCAGCGCCATTTCTTCGTGCGCCGTTATTGGTATGGCGACACGGTCGCGGAGATTGCCAGCGCTTATGGGGCAACCGAGAGCAAGGTGAAGATGACGCTTGCGCGTATGCGTGAGGAGCTCAAATCCGTTTTGACACGTGGAGGTGTTGCTCTGTGACGAGCGAAGAGAGGGATGAAAGATCGCTTCGCCTGCTTGCGGCGCTGGGTGACATCGACGACCGCTTCGTAATGGAAGCGGCGTGTCCCGAGGCAACGGGTTCCGTTGGTGAACGAGCGGATGCAATCAAAGGCGACAACGAGACTGAGCTGGTACAAGAAGCTGACATGCAAAAAGGCGTGGCGGTTGCAAAGGTCCAGGTCAATATGCCTGCCGACGTGACTTCTGATGCGATGTCGGAAGCCGAAGGATGCGACGATGTGCCTGCTGAGAAAGTGTCCCGCAGCGCGCCCGACGAGAAGGCGCCTGTTGACGCCGCCGCCGAGAAGGCGCCAGGCAAAGTCCTGCGTTTCACGCCTGAGCGTGTGCGTGCTTTGGCAGGCGTGGGAATTGCGGCGTGCTTGCTTGTTGCCGGTGCAATTGTGTTTGCCCGTCCCGAGATGCTTGGCCTCAACAACCTCGGTCCTAGTGAGCCCGCGATGACGAAGGACCAAACGACTGACACCGCGGCACTTGAGGAGGCAGCGTCCGAAGCCGCGATGCCCGAGAATGCCGCAGCCGATAGCGAGGATGCCGGCGTGATGGCGGCCAGCGAGTCCGCCGTCATGGCGCTTTCCGACGACGGGGATCAGGGGGCTCCGCTGGCCCGTGCCGTCCAGGATGCCGACGAGGGCGCGGTTGCGCAGGATGCTGTGGCAGCATCTGGTGCCATGGCGACCCTTGCCAACCCCTGGCAGGAGTGTGCGAGCATGGCGCAGGCGGAGTCGCTCGCGGGATTCTCGTTTGCCATCAGTGACTCTGCCTTGCCGGAGGGGTATGGCCCTAAGGCCGCATACATCCAGGTCATTGCGGGTGCCATGATTGAAGTAGATTATACAGGTGAGCACGGAGGATCGGTTTGCCTGCGCAAGGCCGTGGGTACCGACGATGTGAGCGGCGATTACAACAGCTACGACCTCACGCAAACGAGCCGTGTCGCGGGACAAGACGTGACCCTGCGCGGGGCAGAAAACGCCTGGTACGTGGCTACCTGGGCGCGCGACGGGTATTCCTTCGCCGTCGTTTCCACGTCTGCTCTCACAACGTCCCAGGTTGAGGCGTTTGTGGCTGGGATGAGGTAAGACTTTCGCCCCGCGAGTGACATGGCGGGCTTTCTTCTCTCGGCAAAAGGGGAGTATCATCGTGCCCAACTTTTGCCAACAAGGAGGCCTGCCATGTCTGCTGTTGAAAGCCAGTCCCTGCATCCTTTTTGCGCCGTGCCCCTGTGGGAGTGCAACCGCCGGCTTGCACGCGTGGCGCAGGGATTTGAGCCGGCCGACCTTGTGATTCGCGACTGCCGTCTTGTCGATGTGTGCACCCGCGAGGTCCTCGAGCATACCGACATCGCCATTGCTGCTGGTAGGATTGCCTATGTGGGTATTGCGCCCCATACCGTACAGCACTGCGTGGGGCCCGACACGCGCGTGATTGACGCCGCGGGCGATTACGTGGCACCGGGCTTTCTCGACGGGCACATGCATGTCGAGAGCTCCATGGTGGGGCCTTCCGAGTACGCCCGCGCCGTTGTGCCGCACGGTACCGTGGGGGTCTATTATGACCCGCACGAGGCATGCAACGTGGCGGGTCTGGCTGCGGTGCAGCAGATGGCGGCCGACGCCGAGCGCGTGCCGCTCAAGTTCATGCTTACCACGCCCAGTTGTGTGCCTGCGGTGCCCGGCTTTGAAGACACGGGTTCAGACGTGGATGCCGCCCAGGTGGATGATTCCATGACCTGGCCGTACACGGTGGGCCTGGGCGAGATGATGAATTACCCCGGCATCCTCGCGGGGGCCGACAACCCCGTGGACGAGGTCTGCGCAACCTTGCGTGCAGGCAGGGTCGTGACGGGGCATTACTCCGTGCCCGAATGCGACCGCGGGCTCAACGCCTACATCGCCTCGGGCGTGAGCGCCTGCCATGAGTCGGTGCGTGCCGAAGATGTCGTGGCCAAGACGCGCCTGGGCATGTATGCCCAGATTCGCCAGGGTTCTGCCTGGCACAACCTGCACGATCTCGCTCCCGCCATTGTCGGGCGCGATATTGACACGCGTTTCTGCTGCCTCGTCACCGATGACTGCCATCCCGATACCCTGCTGCTCCATGGCCATCTCGACTATATCCTGCGCCTGGCGGTGGAGGAGGGCATCGATCCCGTCGAAGCCATCCAGATGGTTACCATCAATGCGGCCACGTGCTTCCAGATGCAAGGCGAGTTGGGCAGCGTTACCCCTGGCAAGTGTGCTGACCTGGTGTTTCTCGAGGACTTGAAAGACTTCCGCGTGAAGCGAACGATTATTGACGGGCGAATCGTGGCAGAAAGCGGCGTGCCTTTCTTCAATCCCGGCCCCTTCGCCTGGCCCGACTGGATGACCCAGAGCATGCATGTGGGCGAGAAGATTTGCGAGGAGACGTTCCATATCCCCGCAAACGACCCCGAGGCTTCGACTGCCCGTGTGCGTGCCGTTCGCCTGCGCGGCGGCGACACCATTGCCTACGAGGAGCATGTGGAGGTGCCTGTGCGCGACGGTGCCCTGCAGGCCGACCCGGCACGCGACATTCTCAAGGCCTTCGTGTTCGAGCGCCACCATGCCAGCGGCACGCACGCTGCGGGATTTGTGTGCGGCCTGGGTATCCACGGTGCGCTCGCACAGACGGTTGCCCATGACGCCCACAACCTGCTTGTGGTGGGCGACAACGACGCTGACATGGAGATTGCGGCAAATGCCCTCGTAGAATGCGGTGGCGGCGCTGTCGCTGTGGTGGACGGCGAGATTCTCGCAAAGGTCGCGCTGGAAGTGTGCGGCCTTATGAGCACGGGTGAGGCGGCCGAAGTGGCGAGTCAGGTATGCCGCATGGAGCAGGTTTGGGCCGCCATGGGATGCAAGATGCCCTCGCCCTTCATGACGCTGGGCCTGCTCAGTCTCGCCTGCATCCCCGAGCTTCGCCTCACCAACCGCGGCTACGTCGACTGCACCCAGTTCAAATTCGTCCCGCTCGAGGTGGGGGAGTAACAGCGGTGTAATTGGGCAGGGGCGCAGAAGCAAAGGGACGAGGACTGGTTGGCGGGGCCGTCGTGGGTAACAGCGGGGCAATTGGGCATGGGCGCAGAAGCAACCCAGTACCAGACTGACTGTTTTGCGATTTGTCTGTTGAGTCGCAGTGTCGGGGTATGATGTGCCTGGTTTGTTTTGGTGGTTTGAGGCGCGTCGTGCGCTGAGACTGAGATGAAAGGTGGGCGTGAACATGGGCGTATATCTCAATCCTGGTAACCAGGCCATGGCCATCGACCGCCGGGCTCGCATCTATGTGGACAAGAGCGGCCTCATCACCCATCTCAACGATCGCGTGTTTGCCGGTGGTGATCGATATGTTTGCGTCAGCCGTCCTCGGCGTTTCGGTAAGACCATGGCGGCAAGCATGCTGTGCGCATACTACCAGCGCGGAATCGACTCCCATGGCCTGTTTGATGACCTCGCTGTTGCTCAGGGCCCCACATACGCCGCGCACCTCAATGCCTACGACGTGGTGTATCTCGACATGCGCCAGTTTCTTGGAGAGGCGGGTTGTGCCGCCGCCGTTCCGGCTCTCGTCACGAGCAAATTAGTTTCTGAGCTGGCCAAAGCGTTTCCTGGTGCGATTGAGGCGGGCTGCAACAGCCTGTTCGAGGCTTTCTCTCTCGCCGCCGCGTCGGAGCCTGGTCATCCGGGCTTTGTCTTTATTATTGATGAGTGGGACGCGGTGTTTCGCGAGGCCCAGCATGACGTTGCCGCCCAGGAGGCATTCATCGGATTCCTGCGCGACCTGCTTAAGGACAAGCCCTATGTTGCGCTTGCCTATATGACGGGTATTCTTCCTATCAAAAAGTACGGCACGCATTCGGTGCTCAACATGTTTGATGAGCTTTCTATGACGGCACCAGGTGATCTGGCCTCGTATTTCGGCTTCACTGAAGACGAGACACGCGCATTGTGCGATGCGTGGAACATGGACTTTTCCGAGGTCAAACGCTGGTACGACGGTTATCTGCTCAGTGGCATGCATATGTATAGCCCGCGTTCGGTGGCGTTGGCTCTAACTAAAGGGCGCTGCTCGGATTATTGGACCTCCACAGAGACGTACGAAGCGCTGCAGACTTACATCGACCTTGACTTTGACGGGTTGAGGCAGGCTGTGGTTTCAATGTTGGCCGATGAGCCCCAGAAGCTCGACACCACGACCTTTGCCAACGACATGACAACATTCAAGCGCAAAGACGACGTGCTTACTCTCTTGGTTCATCTCGGTTACCTTGGGTATGACGAGCAGGCAGAGCTGGCGTTTATTCCCAATGAGGAAATTCGCCGCCAGTATGTATCTGCCCTGGTAACGGGAAAAAGAACGAGGCTTGCTCAGCTGATACAGAACTCTGACCATCTGCTACAGGCGACGTTAGCCGGTGATGCCGATCGAGTTGCCCTTGCAATCGAGGAAGCGCATGATTCGGCGGCTTCACCGCTCTTTTACAATAACGAGCAGGCTTTGCGTGCGGCGGTCAAGCTCGCATACATTTCAGCTGTCGATGAGTACGCCACCATCGAGGAGCTTCCCAGCGGCAAAGGCTTTGCCGATGTTGTATATATCCCCAAGCCCTCGTCGCAGCTCCCGGCCTTGCTGATTGAGCTCAAGTGGAACAAACCTGTTGATGGCGCTGTTGAGCAGGTTAAGCGACGCGATTACCCCCAGGTTCTGCGCGACTGGGGCGGATTGGTCTTGCTTGTTGGCATCTCGTATGATGAGAAGACGAAACGACATGAGGCGAACATTGAACGTATGTGATTTGAGGTGCGATTCGGCGCTAGCTCGCGCGGACTTCGATGCGATGGCGGCTATGGAGGCGCGCTTTTATGGCGAGGACCTCATCACGCCTGCTGAGGAGTCGTGGAACTGGTACGAGCGCTACCCGTTTACCATTGTTGCTGCGCGTGGCGAGCGGGGAGAGATTGCGGGGTTCGTCAACCTGTTCCCAGTGAGCGGGGGCGTGCATATGGCCCTTCTCGCCGGTGCCTTCAATGACGCAAACCTTACGACAGACGACGTGGCTGACCCTTGGGCGCAGAGGGCGGACTCTGCGCCGCTGCATATGTTCCTCAGCTGCGTTGTGGTTGATATGCCCTGGCAAGGCAGCGGCCTGGCGTACCGCCTTGTTGCCCAGGCAGCTGCGCAGTATGCTGAATTTGCTTCGCGCATTGCCGGCGTCACCATCGACACCGCCACTCCCGACGGTGCCGGCCTTGCCCGCAACTTGGGCTTCACCCTTGTTTGTCCCTCCGACCACGGTACTCAAATTTGGCAATCTACCTGGGAGAACTTCGTCGCGCATATCAGGTGCTAGAGGAGGGCTGCAACCTCTTGTTCAGGGCACTGAACGTTCGGTTACCCCTCAAACCATTGTCGCTCTACCTTCTCGTGCGCTAGAGTCTGTCTTGTCCCACGGGCGGTGCCCTCAAACGCAAAAGCCCCGGGCCGCGTGTGCTTGCGGCCCGGGGCTTTATGCTGGGAGGAGATTGCTAGGCTAAGAGCGCCAGGGGGTTGCTGTTAGGCGTTGGCCAGAGCGTCGTTGACGGCGGAGAAGATGGCCTTGGAGGTCACCGTGGCGCCGGCGACAGCGTCGACACCGTCGGTGCCGTTGGCAGACACGATGGCGTCGGGGAGCTGCTCGATGGCCTTAGTGCCGATGCCGTCGGTCTCGGAGTTCTCGCCAACCTCGACGGCGGTAATCTTGCCGCCCTCGACGGTCACGGTCACAGGCACGTCGCCGCCGATGCCCTTGCCGGAGGCAGTGTAGGTGCCGTCGGCAACAGCGCTGGCGTCAGCAGCGTCAGCAGCGTCGGCCTCCTCGGTCGCAGCGGCCTCAAGATCGGTCTGGCCCGTAATGCTGGGCTTGACGGGATCGGACTCATAGGCGCCAGCCACGGCGTTCTCGGCGGAGATCATGCCGAGGGCAGCGCAGGCAAGCAGGCAGGTGCCGGAGCCGTAGTAGAAGTCGCCCAGCCAGCCGGCGGAGCAGTTACCAGCGGCGAAGAGGTGAGGGATGGGGTTGCCAGCGTAGTCGATGACATGGCACTGCTCATCGATGACCATGCCGCCGAAAGCTCCGGTGGTGCCCATGATGAGCTTCATGGCGAAGTAGGGAGCACCAAAGCCGTCGAAGGCGTCAGTGCGGCCGAAGCGAGCGTCCTCCTTCTTCTCGCAGCAGGCTGCCCACTCGTCGAGGGTCTCCTGAAGAGCGGCCTCAGGCATACCGGTCTTCTCGGCCAGCTCGGCCACGGTTTCGCCCTTCACCAGGGTGCCGTCGTCGTACCAAGCCTGAACCTGGGCCTCATCCTGCAGCGAGGAGTTGTCGGCGAACAAATCCTCGCCGAAGACGATCCAGATGTTGCCGTCCTGGCCGCACTCCTGACGCTGCTGATAGTACAGGCAGCGAGCCCAGAAGCCATAGGTGGTGTCCTCGCGAGCGAAGCGGTAACCACGCGGGCCCACAGCGATCAGGTTCATCATATGCTTGTTGGTGCCGATCCAGAAGTAGCTGGGGTTGTTGTCGGTACCATGGAAGCTGGTCTGGGCGCCCAGAGCCATACCAGCGAGGATGCCCTCGCCCGTGTTGGCGTCAACGCTGGCGATGCCGCCGTGGGTGATCTGCCAGTAGTGATAGGGGTTCACGCGCTTCGCCATAGCCTCGTTGTGGTCGATGCCGCCCGTGCAGCAGATGACACCCTTCTCGGCCTTGTAGCTGGTGCCGTCGAGGCACTTGACACCGGTGACGGTGCCGTTCTCGTCGGTAACGAACTCGATGACCTCGGCATTGAAGACAATCTTGCCGCCCTTGTCCTCAACGGCCTTAGCAGCGTTGTCCATCCAGACCTTGCCGCCGTGACCATCGGTGTTCTCAACATCGGCGGGATCGACCAGGTAGTGAATGCGGTCGGCGACGGTCTCAGCGGGCACGAAGGGCACGGGGCGGTTGCCGGCGGTGCGGGAAACGCTCAGGCCGAAGCTCGACTTGATCCAATCAAGAGACTCAGCGGACTTGGCGATGAGGGTACGAATCAGGTCCTCATCGCAGTCGCCGTCTGCCATGGCGAGCCAGTTCTGGCACATGAGGTCAACGGAGTCGTTGGGCGTCGCGGGGTTCGTGCCGTCATCGAGAGCAAACTCGTCCTCGGTGCCAGCAGCCTGGAAGGCACCCTCGGAGAACTGCAGCGTGCCGCCGGTGAAGCCGGCCTTCTCAAGGACGATGACGGTGGCACCCAGCTCGAGGGCACGATAGGCAGCGTTCAGGCCAGCGCCGCCAGCGCCGCAGACAACGACGTCAGCGGCGTCGGTCCACTTGGGCTCAGCGGCGGCCTCGTCGGCCCAAGCAACGGAACCCTTGTAACCGCAAGCGGCGAGCAGGCTGGCGGTGCCGGCGGCACCCAGGAAACCACGGCGAGAGACAGTAGCGTTCATAGTAGAAACCTCCTGAATCAACGTGCACCTTTTAGTAATAGCGACTTGATGTTTGCCAGGTTCTGTGCCATCCCCATGGCCCAGAAGCATCTCGGCGCATGTGCGTGCCCGTCTCACGTCTGAGACGTCGTGCCTTGCATACACGTGCGCCGGATGGTTCGACCGGCCCTGGCGGCCGGTGGTTGTCGCATGCGATGCGGTGCGTGGGGTTCGCGCTTGCCTCGCTGCGACTGATTCGAACTCTAGGCGGCAGGCGGCGGCTTTTCGAGGGCAAACGGGGGTGTTTGCGCCCTCACCCCTGGGTGATTCAACAATCACCCCACCGTCTAGCTGGGATGTTAATGTTTTTTAATCCTCTAGCCCTGATATGGGTCAAACGAGTATCATTGGCGCGGTTGAATTTGAGAGTGCGTGCAAGGGAAGTCTCGTTTTCTATTTTGGTTCGGCCGGCATCGGTCGTGTTCCATGGGGGCGAGGGTGGGGGAAGGACGGTCCATGGCAGCGGGGCGACTTGGGGCTCAGGGGACGCTTGGGACATCGGGGCGAGGCAGCTTGGGTGAGAATCACCCCGCCATGTCGTCCGGCAGAATCGGCGCCATCGTGCTTGCCACCCTGGCGTGCGTCTGCAGCTCGGTGGACGTCTGGGTTCTCATGACGATGGCGCTGCCGTTGATGGACTCTTTGAACCCGGCGGCAACCACCATTCAGGCCGTCGCCGCGGCGGCAGGTTATGCCCTCGTTGCCCTCGTTGCCCTCAAAGCACCGCGTCTGGTGTCTCCCATCGTGTTCGGCGTTGTCTCCGTCGTCATGATCATCACCGGCTCGTTCGCCTGGTGGTGGGGAATGGACTCCTCCAACGCCGTGGTTGCCACGGTGGGTGTGTGCATGGCGCATTTCGGTTGTTCATGGCCGCGCATTCTGGTGGGTGCCTCTCTGTGTGCCCTGGGCAACAAGCGCGACCTTGTTCTGGCCGCCTTTTAATATGAGCAGAACATTGTCAAGAGGCAATAATCGGCCAGGCCCGGCTTTTTGAGTCGGACCTGGCCTTTTAATATGTATCGTCGCCCGGTGTGCCGCCCGCTGAGTCGCGTGTCT
>Ga0129308_1001892_pt1 | contig 19671 bp, 13 predicted proteins | sample L827metagenome_FD_94440 | JGI IMG/M metagenome (GOLD analysis project Ga0129308, IMG submission 94440) | Ring-tailed lemur group fecal microbial communities from Wisconsin, USA - L827 metagenome | ecosystem: Host-associated > Mammals > Digestive system > Large intestine > Fecal | place: USA... | reverse complement strand
TCCCTTGTCAAGAACTTTTTTCGAGCTTTTTCAAGCTCTTTCGTTCCCAACGAACCGCTGTGTTCCCTCGCTTTCCGACCGGTTTTGCCCTCTCGCAAAGCGCTTGCTTATATTATCAGAACCACCCCCTCTTGTCAACACCTTTTTTCATCTTTCTCCGACTTTTTTCTCCGATCACCCTGGGGAGCCGCTCTGACTTCCAGCTCAGGTATTCATCTACATTATAGATAGAGCAAAAAACTGCCGGAGCGGACACATTAACGCATCCGCTCCGGTCCTCTCTCATTCTCCCATATTAAGTGTTTGTCCTTACGCCGCCCAGTCGCACCGAAGTGTGAAACGGCTTCTGCCTCCATAGGTGCAAGTGAACAGCGTCAGCGGCTCCTCCCCCGCTGTCATCTCCTCAATTGCAGTGGGCGCCAGCACCTCTCGCTCCGTCACCTGGTAGCGCAGCACATCGCCTCCCACGGTCTCCAGGATCACGTCACTGCCCTCGGGCAGTCGTTCCAACGCACCGAAGTGACACCTGTAATTGTGCCCCGCGATGACCAGGTTTTTCTCCTGGACCTCTCCCACATAGCGACAGGGCGCTCTTTTCAAATTTGTATCGCTCCAATCGGCCATCACCGGCAGCTCCAGCCCAAGAGCCGGAATAGACAACACGCCCAGATAGGCCTCCCCGTCCAGTTCCAAGGTCTCTGGCTTCTCCTGCTCTGGCTCCTCCCGGTCCATTTTCCCTGAGTCAGTCTGTTCCGCCCGTACCTCGGCAATCTGGAGCTTCAGCTCTTGGGTCACGGCGGTGGATCGTTTCTCCGCCTGATTTTCTTCCCAGGCATTGCGCCCCACCAGAGCGGCGGCGGCCAGCAGCATCACGATGCCCGCCACCATCAGCGGCCGTCCTCTGTGTTTTCGTTTACTTTTCATCGTTAGATCCCCTGCGCTCCAGTACCCAGCCTAAGCTGAAGGTCAGCATTCCGCCTACCACCAAGGCAAAGATGGGCCACCGGCTCAGCCCAGTCTGCGGCAGTTCCTCGCCGGGTACAGGCGGCTCCTCAATGTCCACGGGCGGTTCTGAGGAATCCGGAGGCTCCACAGGGGGCTTATCCGGCGGCTCGGGCTCGTCGGGCGGCTCAGGTTCCCATCCTCCAGGCTCCATTTTTGGCGAGGCGTCCACCTGATACCGCCAGCCCGTCCCCGACCCGTTGGGTCTGGGCAGGGCCACTAGGAAGGAATTGATCCGCTCATACCCCTCGCCTCCGCCGGTCTGGACCACCAGGTAGAGCCCCAGCTCCAGCTCCTGGAACTGAGCCTTGCCCTTCTGGTCGGTGGCGATAGGTCCCGCGGACCACAGCGTCTCCAGCTTGCCGGATTCCTCCAGCTTTCCCACCAGGCGGCGGCTGGCCGCGGCGGTGAGCTTACCGTTCATGTCCTCCTCCAGATCCTCCAGACCGGAGGCCGGGTGAAACACCAAGTCCTGCTCCGCCACGCCGGCGTCAGCCACCCGGTAGATGGTCAGCTCCACCCCGGCCAGAGGCTTTGTTCTGCCATGCTCCTTGCAGGTGATTTTCACGGCGATCTCGCCCGTCCGGTCCAGGTCCGGCTTGGGCAGCGCGGCTGCCGCCGCATTCCCGGCCAGCGCCATAACGCAGACCAGAGCGGTCAGCACCATTCCGATCCTTTTTTTCATCGTTTCTCTCCTTCTTTTTTGCCGCCGCGGTAGCGCAGCAGCAGCCAGATGAGCAGCAGTGCCAGCAGTGGCGCGGCCACCAGCGGGGCCACCAGCAGGGTATCCACCAGATATGCATCCGAGGGGACATGGATCAGGTTCGGCCCTTCCTGGTTTTCGACGCGGTGTCCCCGGACCAGTAGGCGGTGGGTATTGATGCCGTAGGGCGTGCAGGTGATCAGTGTGCAGTAGTCCTGGCTGGCCTCCAGCTCCAGGTCTGACAGGTCTTCCGGCTCTACGATGCGGATCTGATCCACCTCATAGGTCAGCGTCCGGTCCAGAATGGTCAGCAGGAAGGTATCTCCCACCTCCATCTGGTCGATGTCGGTGAACAGCTTGGCGGAGGGCAGTCCCCGGTGCCCCGACAGGGCAATGTGGCTTCCCAGCCCGCCGGTAGGCAAAGACGAGCCCTCGATGTGACCCACCGCCACCTGGAGCACTGCCGGGTCCGTCCCATGGTAGATGGGCAGTGACACATTGATGTCTGGAATCTCAATGTATCCCATAACACCGCTGCCGGATACGTCCAGGGCATTCAAATACTGCTTATGGAACAGATCGTCGGGGTTATAACGATTGGTCTGCCCGGGCAGCGCCCTGTTGTAGGCCTCGGCCTCCGCCCAGATGGCGTCGTACCGCTCGGTGTCCAGTTTGGCCACGCTCTCTGTATAACTGGCAATGGCCCTGGATTGGGTTCTCGCGTTCCATCGGTCCGCAACGGTGGGATACAGCAGCAGGGAGAGGCCCACGACGAAGACCAGGACGAGAAATATGGTCGATTTATTCTGTTTCATGCGTCTCTCTCCAATGCTGTGTCTTTGGCCCTTTCACAAAAGGGGTATAGGACGGACGGGGCCCCCCTCCGCCGCCCTGTAGGCGGCGGAGGGAGCGCAATGCCTAAGTTTTGTTACTCATTCTGCCAGCCCCAGCCTCCCCCTCTGGGGGCCGACTCCCCCTGTCAGGGGAGAGATGGGCGAAGCCCAGAAGGGGTAGGGCGGTGGCCCGAAGGGCCGGAGGGGGTGACTTCATTCTGCATACTGCATTCGTTTACCGGCTGCTCATCTTCTTCTTGGTGACCAGCAGGACCACGGCCAGCACCATCAGGCCAGCGCCGCCCACGGTGAACAGGGTGGTACCCATGCCGCCGGTCTCGGGCAGACGGTTACCAGTCAGGTTCTCAACTTCAACGACCTTGTCGTCATCAGCCTCGCCGTCAAACTTAACGGCACCCTCGTCATCGATCTCGACCTTGATGGAAGCTTCCAGACCATTGTAGCCAGGAAGAGTCTCGGCCTCTTCCAGGTAGTAAGTACCGGAATCCAGGCCCTTCAGAGTGAGCTTACCGCCATCGGCAGTAAAAACTTCAGTGGTGTGGGTGGTGTTTTCACAATTCGCATCCTGGCAAACCTGGTAAACGCCGTCTTCCAGTTTATCAAAGGCAATCACAGCACCATCGGCGGTATCAGCATGCAGCTTAAACTTAACGCCATCCAGATTAATGTCGGCGGTCGTAGCGTCGTCATCGACACCAACCTTGTGGACGCCAAACTTCCAAGTATAGGTATCAGTCTCGTCGTCAGGGCCGGGCTTGCCATTGATTTTCAGAGAGGCGCTGTTCTTGTTCGTATCGGCCTCACCACCGACAAAGGCATTCTCATTCAGAACGGCCTTATACTCAACAGTGATAACATCGTTAACTTCCAGGTTGTAGAACTTCAGTGCAAAAGTCTCGCCTGCATCGGGATTGATGTTTTCCCAAGCCTTAGCACCTTCGGTGGCAGGAGCGCCTTCAGCAATCTCAATTCCGTTAATTTTAACCACAAGCTCACTGGGGAGATAGGTCAAACCGGAACCCATGGTATCATGGATCTCGTAGCCCTCAGGCTCGCCCTCTCGAACGGTAACAGTGACCTGATAGGTAATGGTGTCGCCAATATCGGCATCGTTAGCATCTACCCAGTTAGTACCATTCCAAACCTTCTTTACCAGGCTGGAATCGGCGTTCTTTTCCTCGATTTCCACGTCAGGATCGGTGGTATCAAGTGAACAAATGGCATCGTTCTTCAGGTCGGAAACCATCAGATAGTAGCCCAGTTCAAGGTTCTCAAACTTCAGAGCCTGGCCTGCAACCTTCTTTCCAGAATCAACCTCTGTGATCTTCTTAGTATCAACATATTCTTTTGCCGCCGCCGCAAAATTAGCTGCGCTCTTGCCGTCGACCCAAGTTACATAGCCACCTTCATTAATCTCGACGTATTCAGCACCAGCCTTTCCCTCTTCGAAGAAGCCCTTCCAATCCTCATTCACCTCATACTTATAGGCATTTTTATCGGTGTCGTAGCTCTTCAGATCAAAAATACGATAAATCTTGTAAGTAACATTATCCACCGCATTTTTAACGGTAATAGAGCCCTTGGTCTCCGGGCTTTCGCCAGTCACTGCGGACGCGGTGACGGTGAGTGTCAGTGCCATGGCGGCAGCCATGACGATGCTGAGCAGTTTACGCATCTTTTTCATGAAATACTCCTCTTTTCTAAAATTTTTTGAAAACGAAATTGGTTTGGGTCGGGTGGCCGCTTACTCAGGACGTCTGCGCCGTCCCTCCTTTCCCGGCTTGACCGCCGCCGCCAGCCCCATGGCCAGCACCAGCGCGCCCGCGGCGCGATACCACGCCGTCCCTATTCCGCCGGTCTCCGGCAGTTCATAGTAGGTCTCCTTCTGGTTCTTGATGGTAATGAATCCGCTCGTCACTCCGGGCATCTCCCCGGGGCTTTGGGCAGTTACATCCGTGTAGCTTCCTCCGTTGACCAGATAGGTCGCTTTGAAGCCTTCCGTCGCCAAGGTCTCGATCACGTAATAGCGGTAATAGAGCTTCTCATCATTCGTGCCAACCCCTTCGACGGGAAGCTTCGTCCAGGTGTAGCGCCACGGGTCATCGGCACCTTCAATAGGTAAGCTGACTGTTCCGAGTTCACCGCCAGGCGGACTTTCTACCTTTTCCATCCCGCTCCAGTCAATGTATTCAGCGGTGGGACGCTCGGTAAAGCCTGCGGCAGGGGCGGTTACACCAACCTGATTGTCTACTGGGGCAACAATGATTTTATGCGTGCCCTCCGTCTGCTTCAACACTAACACCTTGTTTCCGTTGGCTTCGGAAATTTTTCCGGTAATTACAGCAGGTTGTGCATACCCTGAACTCGTAGTAGAATCCTGATACCCAACAGATATTCCATATTGTTGCTCGAATTTCATTTTAGCGGTACCGTCCAACAGTTCCAGGATCGGATAACTTCCAGAAACACCCGCCTGATACTGTCCATCATACCAGTAAGAAATCGACACATCCACATCGCTGCCAGGGAAATAGCGGTACGGTTCTCCAATTTTGGTCCCGTCCTCCAACTGTACTGTGATGGTTGGAAGACCACTAAAGTCGGTCTTATCCTTCATAGTACCGGACTGCTGATAGAGGGAAACCGTAGCGTTTGGATTCAGGGCATTCAAATCCTCGCCTGTGATGGGATTACCATTCTCGTCGTACCAGAGCTTTTCGACCATCAGAGAATTGGGTTCCACCGGGTACTGCTTGTTATAGAGGATCACGACCCCATTCTTTTCACCTTGCGTCTCCTCCGCACCGAAGCCGGGCCAGGCTTTGATCTCCTTTACTGTGTACTCATACGCTGCTCCGTCCGCATCTGCCTTTGGCAGTCCGGACCAGACATAGGACCAGCCCTTTTCCGTGCTCAGAACAACCGGCTTCTTATATGCCACCCCGTTCTGATACAGCTGGAGTTCGATCTCCGCATTCTCTGGAGCGCTGATCTCTTTTCCGGTATCGTCCAGCCACTTCTTGTTGACGGCATAACTGGTATAACTGCCCTTTGCGTAGTGGTTGGTGATGCTTACCGACACCATTTCTCCGGATTTCACAACCAGGACCGTGTTTTTATCAAAGAAGAGAGCCTCGCTGAGTCCATGGTCCTGCCAAAATTCGTCACCTGGCTCCAGATACACTTTTGTTCCATCGTCCTGCTTTTGGTAAACCGCTTCTTCGACAATACGGTACTCGCCGGGGGTAATCCCGTTAATGACCCAATCCTTTCCATTCATGGGAACATCCGGTATCTTCAACCTGATGGTCGAGCTGTCAGCGGCCTCCACCGACTCCAGGGTCACGTCAACGTAGTAACCGGCCCACCGATCATTTCCTTTTCCATTTTCAGCTTCGATGAAGCAGTCCGTATCTTCCTCTTTCTCCGCGGTATCACAAAGTACATTCTTTGTCCATGTGATCTGACTGCCGGCAATGAAGGGATTATAAATGATGGAACTATTATTGCTTTCTTTATCGCACTTAAGCCCCTCCAGCACCACTGTACCCTGAATGTGAATATTTGCGGTTTCCGGTACATGCAGTTGTGCATTCGGTCCCATAACCGAGGCATACAGATAATACCCCGCAACATCAGCAGTTACAATCTCAACCTCAGGGTCGAAGTTGACTAGAACTCGCTGGGTCTGTGTGTAATTATCGTTGTGGGATTTATCCGCAGGCTGATCGATAAATTTATTGTTGCTGTCCTTATACCGGAGCAGAGGAGCAAAGCTGTCAATAGTTGTGTCCGTTAATGTTCCATTCTCGTCTCTATCCCCAATAATATTGATAACCACATAGCTGCCAAATGGAACATCCAGGTACACATTGCGCTCTTTGCCGTTTACCGCGCTGTACTGTTCTGGAGTAAGATTGAAAACATTGTAGAATGGGTCGCTACCAATCAAGTACAAATCCGTCTCTATACCCGCAACATTTGTATCGGTAAACTGTTGCTTATGAGCTTCATAAAACTCAGTTGTCAGGTAATTTACAGATCCAAGGTGCGTATCGCCTTTTTGAAGCCCTGTCGCGTAATCGAAGGTCGCCTCATTTCTGTTTAACAGATCCGTTCGTGCCTGTTCAAAGAATGGGTCAAGATTCTCCTCTTTTGAAGCCACGATATGGCGGTGGTCCTCGTCCAGACCAATATCCATATCGATTCCAGCATTACCTGCCGCTGTGCTGATCGTACTGCCGTTTCGGACTGTTACAGCAGTTTTACCAGCCTCTCTCTCCCCGCCTAAAATCAAGCCGACCTCATATTTTGGCGTCACATAAGCGGAATAGTCGTGGAGCGACCCGGCGTCATAGGTGATGTGCTGGTTCGTGCCATTGATATTGCCCCAGATCGCCGCGTTGCCGTGGACCTCGCCCCAGTTGGTCATATCGCCAAGGAGGAACAAATTATATTCCTGGGCAGTGCCAAAGGGGTTGGTGCCAGTAGGCGTTACCCAGTTAGCCGGGTCAATTTTCGCATCCAGTGCGCAGTCTGATGGGCACCCATTTGTCGTCGCGGCCGCATAGACCTCGATATCATAAACCGGCTCCGTCTCGGCATCCAGTGCCCTCATGACCACGGGGCTGTCCGGGTCGGTAACGGTCCAGCCGCCGGCGTTATCAGTGGCCACGTCCACCGCCTTCTCCGGGACGGTGACGCTGTTGAGCTGGGTGGAAGCAGTCTCCTCGGTTTTGACCGTCTCCAGGGCCTCGCCGTTCTGGGCGAACCACAGGCACTCAGGGGGCAGGCTTTCGGACTCCTCCGCGCCCTCCACCGTCATGACGGCGCAGGGCTGTCCGTCCTCGTCCAAGCCTTCCTCCATGGTCACATACTGGACGTCCATACCGTCCTCGCCATAGGATACAAGATAGGGCGTTCCGTCTCCATCCCGGCCCACCAGAGCGTAGGCAGTGCCGGTCTCCAGCTGGGACAGATCGTCCACCCGGCGGTACCGTGTACCGGTGAGGGCCTCCGGCTCTTCGGGGGCCAGGCATTCCGCGGTGTGGGCGTGCTCCTCCAGACCGCAGGTCAGGGCTCCGTCCGCGTTGCAGCAGGCATCGGTGTGAGTATGTTCCTCCAGACCACAAATGTACTCGGGCGCGGCTTCGGCGTCCAGCTCGGTCTCCGGCTCGGTCTCGTCCATGTGGTAGCACTCCTCGGTGTGGACATGCTCCTCCTTGCCGCAGATCAGCACCCGGCGGTAGCAGGCCTCGGTGTGCTGGTGGGCCTCGGCTCCCTCAGTCGGAGACGCGTAGCAGGCGTCGGTGTGGTGGTGGGCGGGGCGCTCCTCCTGACCGCAGACGTAGGTCGGGGCTGCCGAGCGGGCAGAGCGGAGGCTCTTTGTCTCCACCGCAGGCGCGGTGGAGACTTCCTCATTTCCGTCCTCCTGGAGGTCGGAATCGCCATTCTCCGTTGAGACGGCCGCGTCGGTGTCTTCCTCAGAACTTCCGTCTCCGGCGGGGACCGGGTCAGGCTCCGGAGCAGGCTCTGACGGGACCTCTTCAGGCTCGTCAGGGGGCGCTTCGGGCTCCTCGGACTGGGCCAGACAGGCATCGGTATGGGTATGCCCCTCCGTCTCCTCCTGTCCACAGATCAGCTCCCCGCGCGGGTCGGTACGTTCCGTGCAGACCAACTCCCAGGCATAGCACTCGTCCGTGTGGACATGCTCCTCCTTGCCGCACTGGGGTGTGCGCTCCAGCGTGATTGCCGGGAGGATCAGCATATAGACTGTGACGAAGACCACCACAGCCGCCATGGCCGTGAATGCCCTGCGCCGGTTCCGACGCCGGTGCTGACGCTGTACCATCGCTGCCGCTTGGCACAAAAACGTACGATCCACGTTCACACCCTCCTCCATATTTCAGAACCGCGTCAGCTCATCTCGCCAAAAGCGCTGAGAGGCCACACACGGAACACCAATCGTCCCACGATCTGTTCCTGGGCGACACAGCCCACCGTGGAACTTCGGCTGTCCACCGACACCGAACGGTGGTCGCCCATGACAAACCATCTGCCATCCGGCACCTGATAGGGCAGCTCGATATCGCACTCGCCCAGAGATTTTTCGGCCAGATAGGGCTCGGAGAGGACCTGACCGTTGACCGAAACGGTGCCCTCCTCATCAATGTCCACCCAGTCGCCGGCGGACGCAATGACCCGCTTGACCAGGATTTTATTATTATAGTAAAAGGCCACTACTTCACCCTGGTGGAAGTCGCTTCCCTTCAGGGAGACCACAATGTCGCCGTCCCGAAGAGTGGGCGTCATACTGCTGCCGTAGATCCGCAGGACAGGCAGCCACAGGGTGGCTACCAGGACCGAGACGGCCGCCACGATAATCAGCGCGTAGATGGTGCCTCGCAGAGCCCGGCGGTAATCCCGCCGGTATTTCACTCGCCGCAGCTCGGTCTCGACCTGAGCCGCGGTGGGGCGGTCTTCCATTTTCTTAGCCACAGGGAGCCTCCCCTTCCGGGGCGCAGCCCTCCAACAGCCCGTCCAGACCCGGCACGGTCTGGCCCAGCGACTCGATCTGCTGGAACAGCTTCTGACGCCGCTGGTCGATCTGGCGGTCAGCCTCGGCCAGCATCGCGTCGCAGCGGCGCTGTGTCTCCTCCAGCATACGCTGGGCCTTTGCGCCGTACTCCTCCTCCTGTGCGCGAACGCTGTCCAGATACAGGTCCGCCGCCGCTTGAGCCGCCTGGAACACACCGCCGACAGATATGGCCGCCTCCGCGATGGAGCCCGCCTTCTCCAGGTCGATCCGCCGCCGCTTTGCGGCGGCCTTCAAATCCTCCACCTGTTGGGTGAGGGCCTCGTTCTCCTTGCTCAGTGCCAACAGCAGCTCCAGCAGCTCCACCCGAGTCAATTTTCTCAATTCCCGCTCCGTCATGTTCTGCCCTCCGCCGTCGACATTGTTCGTCTATTTCGCGCATATATCCATATTTCATTCCTATATCATTTGTGAAAATTATATGAAAATATGCCGTTGGAAACGAGGCTTTCCCTTGCCATAAATTGCACCTGATTGCTACTTTTTTCCTCTCGGCCTTTGCAGGCGCGGACAGCTGCCGTTCTCTCGTGCGCCGGACCTATTTCTATACAAAAAACACGGTCAAAGGTTACTCTTTGACCGTGTTCTTGCAGGTTTTATCTATTTTTGTCAAATTCAATCAGACTTTTCCCCTTCAGCGCGTCTTCCAGCAGAAGGGGCAGTTTATCGGGCGGGCAGGCGAAGCAGGGAATGTCCATGTTGGCAATCCGCTGGGCGGTCTGGGCGTCGTAATATGCCTTGCCCCCGTCAGCGATGGCCAGCAGGGCCACCACCGTCACCCCGGAGTCCTTCAGCTCCTCCAGCCGCCGCAGGAGAGCCGCCCGATTGCCCCCCTCCTCCAGGTCGGAAATGAGGAAAAACAGGGTCCTGGTCGGACTCTCCACCAGCTGCTGGCAGTAGGCCACGGACTTGGCGATATCGGTGCCGCCCCCCATCTGGAAGCCGAAGAGCAGGTCCACCGGGTCCTGGCACAGGGGCGTCAGGTCCATGATTTCGGTATCGAAGGCCACCACATGGGTCTGGATGGCGGACATGGAGGCCAGAATGCAGGCCATCACGGAGGAATAGAGGATGGACTGTCCCATGGAACCGCTCTGGTCGATGTCCAGGATGACGTTCCAGCGGTTCACCCGGCTGGAGCGGTCAAAGAAGTAGACATGCTCCGGGATGATGGCCCCCAGGTCTTGGTCGTAGTGCCGCAGATTTCGGCGGATGGTGCTGGGAAAGTCAATGGCGGCGGCTGAGGGCAGCGGCGAGTGCGCCCGCCGGTTCAGGGCCGCCGTCACCGCCCGGCGCATGTCGCTCTCCAGCATTTTGTTGATCTCTTCCACGATCTTCTGAATGAATTTCCGGGCGGACTCCTTGGATTTTTTGGGAATCTGGTCCTTCAGCATCAGCAGCGTAGAGGCCAGGTTCAGGTCGGGCTCTAAATTGTCCAGCAGCTCCGGCTCCAGCAGGAGCTGCTTTAACCCTTTGCGCTCCACAGCGTCGTTCTGGACCACCGCCACGATTTCGCTGTCGAAGAGAGTGCGCAGGTCCCCCAGCCACTTGGTGATGTGGGGCGAGGAGGGGCCTTTCCCGCCCCCGGAGTCGAAAGACTCCCCGGGTCCTCCGTAGATGGCCGCCAGGGCTCCGTCCATCAGCAACTCCTCCTGGGAGAGGCCGCCGCCCCCCATCTGAGAAAAAGTGTCCTGGCTCTCGGAGCCCAGAATCAGCCGCCAGCGGACCATCCGTTCGTTCTGTGTCATGGGCAGCCTCCTCTTAAATGTCGTCAAAGTCGAAGTCCGCCAGACCGCTGAGGAGCTCCTTCTCCTCGGCGGTGGTCTCCTTCATCAGGGCCTCCGCCGCTTGGGCGGGCGAGACATCCCAAATTTCCCCCAGGTTTTCCGCGATGTCGTTTTTCTCCCCCGGCGAGAACTCGCAGAAGGCGCGGCGCAGGAAAACCAGGGCCCGGCGGAAAGCCGCTTCGTCCAGACTGCTTAAATATTCGTCCAAGTGCCGCCACAGGGACAGCCGGGCAATGAGGGCATAGCGGTTTTTGGCGGCCAGCCCCTCAAACCACCCGGCCCCTAGATCGGCGGGAACGCCGGGGGACAGACGGCGGGACACCTCCCGGGCCAGCAGCGCCTCGTCGGCCGCCCCCCGCTCCAGCAGGGTGGCCATGGCATAGCCGGAACAGCGGGTGTTCAGATCGTCCCGGTTGGAAATCCGCTCCAGCAGGGATAGCCAGCGGTCCTCCTCCAAAAATTCGTGGTTCAGCTGGATGGCGTTGATCCGGCCCATGGCCTCGGTGACGGCGGAAGCGGTCTGGCTGTCGCAGACGCAGGCCTCCTCCATGGTGAGGCAGGCCCGGAGGTAGAGCTGCTTGACCAGTGGAATCACCGGAGCCGGGTCGAACCGGCGCAGGTCGCCGTACCGCACCACCAGGGACAGCCGTTCCGCCGCGGCCGCCACCTCGGTGAGGGCCGCGGCGTCCACCGACAGGCTCTGTAAGACCTCCAGAGCGTGGGCGGCCGCCCCGGGCATCCCGCACAGGAAGGCGTCCTGGAAAATGGCGGCGGCCTGAGCGATGGTGGCGCTCCCCTCCGCCCGCTCCTTCAGGGCAAAGGCGGCGGCGCCCTCCACGGTATCGCCCAATAGGGCGCACTCCACAATTTCAATTTCCGCCTCCGGCGTCCAGCGCAGGGCCCAGTACTCCCCCCAGTTGGCGCTGTCCTGACGGGAGGGCAGCGGCTTTCCAAAGCTGACCCCCAGCACCCGCAGGCGGTGGAGGAAAAAGGAGCGTCGCAGGTCCGTCAGCGCCGCCTGCTCCAAACGGACGGTAAGCTTTTCCCGCAAATCCAGGGACAGCTCCTGTCCCTCCAGGGAGCGGTACTTCTCCAACCGCAGGTCCTTGAGCTGGCGGTAGAAGTCCTCCTGGAGGGAGGTCCGGGACACCCCCTCGGGCAGAGCGCCGATCGTGGTCCCGATCTCCGTATCCGCGGCGGCCGCCGCCAGCTCGGAGAAGTTCCCGTGGCCCATGGCGGCCACGGCGGCGTCCCGCAGGTCCTGGTGGCAGGGGTAGGCACTGCCCCGCAGGACACACAGGGTCTTCGCCAACCGGACCGCCTCGATGACCTCGGCAGAGGACACCAGGTTTCCCGCCTTCCGGTGGGCAGCGGCCAGACGGGTAAGATAGAGGTAGGCGGTCTCCTCCCCTCCCCCGCCATTCAGCGCCTCCCACAGCAGTTCAAAGTAGGCGGGGGCCTTGTTGCCCGCGCCGTAACCCGAGCGGGTGGACAGCCGGTAGTAGGAGTAGGGCATCAGGGTGGCGGCGCAGTCCGCCCTTGGCAGAGTGCGGAGCTCCTCCTCCGTCATGGGGGCATTGGTCTCCAGCCCGGCCACGTGGAAAGCGCCGCAGACGCAGAAAATTTTCTCCGCCGGGACGCCGCCCTCTATGGCCTGTTGGATGACCCGCTTCATGTGGGCCTCCCGCACCAAAGTCTCCGCCCGGCGGCGGGGGGCCTCGTTGGAAGCCGCCCGCAGCTCCGCGCCGAAGGTGTTGCAGGCGGACTGGAACTGGACAGAGTCGGCCATCTGCTCGAAATTTCGCTCCCAGAAGGTGTCGTGGTCCTCGCCGGTCAGCTTCTCCAGCCGTTGGTAGACCGACTCCGTGGTCTCCGACTCCTTCTCACACTCCTCCGTGGGCTGGGCGTCGTCCATGGCCAGAAAGGCCCCGGAGGGCAGGTCCATGAAGCGGCACTCCACCCCGTGCTGGTGGGCCCAGAGGATGGCCTGGATCTCGGGGGAGTAGCAGGCGAAGGGGTAAAGGATGGTGCGCACCGGGGGCTCCTTGGTGTAGGCCAGGATGGCCACGGGGTACTTGGTTTCGGGATGGCATAGCCACTCCATCTGACCGTTCAGGTCGCTGGGGCCCTCCACCAGCACCAGCCGGGGCTGGGCCGCGTCCAAGGCCCGGCGCAGATGGAAGGCCGCCCCTGGGGACAGATGGCGCACGCCGAACAGTACCGGCCCACCCATCACTCATTCAGCTCCCGGCAGGCTTTGTACAGGGGCAGCCACTCTCTCCCCCGCTTTTTCATCACGTTTTCCAGATATTCCTTCCAGCACAGCTTATCCTTGTCCTCGTCCTTGACCACGGCCCCCTGGAGAGCGGCGGCCAAATCGTCGGAGGTGATGTCGCCGCTGCCGAAGCTGCCGGCCAAGGCCATGGAGTTGGCCAGCAGAGAGATTGCCTCAGCGGTGGACAGGACGCCGCTGGTGGTTTTCAGCTTCTGCTTGCCGTCCAGGGTGGCCCCGCTCCGCAGCTCCCGGAAGATGGTGACCACCTTCTCCACCGTGTTGGTATCCGGCTGGCGGGCGTTCAGGTCCAGGTTCCCGGACATCTGGGCTACCCGGGTCCGGACGATGTCCATCTCGGTGGCCATATCCGCCGGGGTGGGCAGGACCACAATGTTGAACCGCCGTTTCAAGGCGGCGGACATGTCGTTGACCCCCCGGTCCCGGGTGTTGGCGGTGGCGATGACTGAGAAGCCCTTGGCCGCCGGGACCTCCAGCCCCAGCTCGGGCACGCTGAGCCGCTTCTCCGACAGGATGGAGATGAGGGCGTCCTGAACCTCGCTGGCACAGCGGGAAATTTCCTCCACCCGAGCGATGGTCCCCGTCTCCATGGCCCGGTAAACGGGGCTCTTCACCATGGCCTCCGGGCTGGGTCCCTTGGCGATAAGCATGGCGTAGTTCCAGGAGTAGCGGATCTGCTCCTCGGTGGTGCCGGCGGTGCCCTGGATGACCTTGGTGGAGTCGCCGTTGATGGCCGCCGCCAGGTGCTCGCTGAGCCAGGACTTGGCGGTGCCCGGCTCACCGATAAGCAAAAGGGCCCGGTCCGTCACCAGGGTGGCAATGGCGATCTCCACCAGGCGGCGGCTGCCCATGTATTTTGGTGTGATGGGAATTCCCTTTACAGTTCCTCCGGTAACATAGGTCAGCACCGAGCGCGGGGACATCTTCCAACCAGTGGGGATGGGATCGGTCTCCGCCGCGATGAGGGCGTCCAGCTCCCGCCGGTAGAGCTCCTCTGCCGGGAGCCGCTGTACGTTATGGTCCGCCATAGTAATCCTTCCTTTCTGATCTTACTGGGAGCGGCCGCTGGGATCGGCCTCCCACGCCGCAATCAGTTGTTTGACCTGTTCGGTGGGCCAGCCGCCGTAGGCCGATTTGAGTCGTTTCACGCCGGTGGTCAGTCGATCCAGCTCCCGCAGCTGAACGGCCTTCTCGCCGTTTGTCAGAGGCAGGCGGTCCAGCATGGATTTGCAGCGGTAGAAGCTGAGCTCCCCTGTCTTTTCCGCCCGCTTGCGCAGGTAGCCATCCCAGTTTTGCCACCCCAGGCGGAGGAGCAGCTCAAAGCAGACCTGTCCCTGACCGCCGCTGTCCAGCGACCGCTGATAGAGGTAGTACCCCACCCGCTCCGGCACCTCCGCGCCCTCGGGCAGGGTCCGCAGCAGGGTCAGCAGCACCTGATCCAATGCGCCGTTCCCGTCCATCAGCAGGCCGTACCACCTGGGACCCGGCACCTGGCGCAGGGGCTGCTCATACACACACAGGGTGTCGTCCGCCGGGTCCTGAACGGCCAGTCGGAGCACGCAGCCCTCCTCTTTCCAGCACATGGGCTCCAGTGCGGCGCGGAACGGCTCCAACGCATCCTTCCGCGCCGACCGTCCAAAGATGCCCCGCTGGTAAAACCGCTGCTCGGCCCACTGCCAGCACGCCTCCGCCTCCTGGGTCAGCAGACGGGCCGTCAGGGCCGGAGCCAGAAAACTACCGCCCCGGCTCTCGTACAGCTCCAGAGCCAGATCGGTCAGCTCCCGGTCGGGCAGGACCAGCAGGGCGGTATGCAGGGCCTCAGCCACCGCCCGGCTAAAGGGTCTGTTCCCCCTGTGCCAGACGAGAGAAGAGACGTTCCAGGTTCCGGGCACACCTTCCAGCGGGCGGTCCAGCGCAGTCCCCAGGGCGGCGGCCTGCCGAAAGCAGTTTTCCACCTCCGTCCCGGTTTTTCCGGGCAGCGCCTGGAGCAAACTCTCGATCAAGGCGGCCTGCTCTTTACTAATGGGAGTATCCGGCGCCGCCGCAAAGGGTTCCAGCTGTTCCGTCAGCAGGAGGGCGGACAGTTTACCCGCCCCGGGTTGCTGGGAGCCCACCAAATATTTGGCTGTCTGCTCCGGTTTTTTTGCCGCCCGCACCGCCCAGAAATCCCAAGCGGCCGGATCGTCGGACCGGGCCAGCGCCCAGAGTACCATCTCCTTGGCCTTGCCCCGCTCGGTCTGAACAAGCTCCAGCAGTTTTTCCGTGTTGCCGCTGTGGTGGCGCAGGGCGTAGATCAGGGCCTCCCGCACCTCTTTTTTGGCCTCGGGCAGCTGGGCCAGATAAAAGTCATTTTCCGCTCCGCCCGCCAGCTTTTCCAGCAGGCGGACCCGGCGGACCATCTCCCGCTTGCCCGCGGGGTCGAAGTTCTCCTTGAGCAGAGGGACCGCGGCGGGGCCGATCCGCTCCAGGATGGAGGCGGCCAGTTCGGCCAACTCTCCATAGCTGTCCCCCAGCCCCCGGACCAGGGCGGGCAGCACCCGGTAGTCGGCAAAATAGTCCGGGTGCTCCTCCCAGGTAGCCTTGATCTGCGCCATCCGCCCGCCGCCCGTGCCCCCCAACAGCTCCAGCAAGGGGTGCAGTTGGCCGTAGGACGCCTCCCAGTACGTCCCGCTCCCCGGCGTCAGGGGGACCAGTTCTCCCTCCACACCGGTAACGCCCTGGGTATAGGCCACGGCATCCACCAGAGCCAGCACGTCCAGCAGCAGGCCGCCCCGCTCCTCCGCCGGGGCCCCCAGCAGGACCTCCACACCGGCGCTGATTTTGGCAAAGACCGGACTGGCCGCCGCCAAAGGAGACAGGGCCTCCACCGCCCGCTTCAGGCGGAAATCCTCGTCCAGCAGGCCGGTGCCCGCGATGGCCGCATAACTCAGGCGCTCTTTCACATCATAAAGTGGCTGTAAATCCATCCCGCGCCTCCTTAAAATTGCAGCCGGACGATCCGCTCCGGCGTGACCAGGCTGTACGGATGCAGACAGATCCGCCGGTCCCGGTCGTCGTAAAACATCAGTCCAAACAGGGCGCTGCCCTCGGGGATCTCCCCGGGCAGCCCGGAGAGCCGGGCGGTGGACGCATGGTCCGCTCCCTCCTCTTGACGGTCCCGGAGAACCAGGCGGTTCCCCGCTCCGTCCTCCATCACAAATTCCTGCCCCACCGTCCCCAGGCGGACCAGGGGTACCAGCACGGCCCCAAACTTGGGGGCCAGGGTATTTTTGATCTGACCCTTGATCCCCTTCACCGCCGTCGGGATATCCGGCTGGGCCAGGGCGGGCAGCAGGGAACGCTCCTGCGCGGAAATGGGCCGGGTGGCGCAGCTCTCCCAGCGGACCCGCCGGGTGCCCTCCCCGGGGTAGCGGTACAGCAAGGGCACCTCCAGCAGATCAAAGCAGCTGTCCGTCCCCTTCACGTATTTCAGAGCCTTCACCGGGCGCAGGTTCAGGGTCTGGCCGATCTCGCCGCTGTCCAGATCCAGCCAGAAGCCCCGCTCCACGTACTCCCGCTTGGCCTGGTCGTAGGATACATCGAAGGACAGCTGGACCAAACGGGCATTTTCCCGGAAGGCGCCGATGGCGTGGAGGTCCTCCAGCCGCCACACGCCGCCCAGGGCCTCGAACAGCGCGGAGTCCTCGGGAGAATACTGCCCGGCCTCCAGCTTCTGCTGGAGGAACACCCGTGACTTCTTAATGGTAGAGCGCAGAGCAATGAGAACGCGCAGGGCTTCGGCATAGGCCCGTTCTGACTGGCCGGGGTCGTTTTGGATGGCCCGCACGGCCAGGGCGATGCGTGCGAAGGCCGTCTGGGGCCCCGTGAGGTAGTAGGCCCCCAGGTCCTTGGCCAGCTTCTCATAGGTCTGGGCCGAGCTGCCCGCCAGGGTGCCGACGCCGGCGGAGAGAAGATCGTTCACCATCTTCTCCGCCCGGTCCAGTCCCTCCAGCTGTAAATTCAGCTTTTTGGCCTGGGCGGCCCCGTTGGGCTTTTTGGGCTTATCCGAGGAAGCGGACTCCTTTTTCGCCGCCCGGGCCGCCTGCTTGGCCCGCTTGTCCAGAATATCCTGGGGGATCTCCGCCTCTTCAAAGGATCTGCCCGACAGCATCTCGAACATCAGCCCCAGGGCATGCTTGCAGGGAAACTGCCGGCTGGGGCAGCTGCACCGGCACACGGGGGCGTCGGAAACCGTCCAGTCGATGGAGGTGTGGTAGGGATTTTTGCCGCTTCCGGTGCACTCCGCCCAGTAGAGGGCGCCGTCCGCACTTTTGCGGCGGACGGAAAATTTTCCGCCCTTGGCCAGCTTCCGCCCGTTTTCCGCCGCGGCGGGGTTGGGGGCCTGAAGCAGGATAAATTGTTCTGTCAGCGCCATGGAACCGCCTCCGATCTCGTTGCCTTGTCCAGTCCTTCAACTGACTCTCTATTACCCAAACTATACCATGTCCCCTCCCCCCTTTCAAGCCGTCAGCGGTCCAATCCACGTTTCCTGTCCAAATTCCGCATGGAAATGGGTCAGTTTTGGCATTGACTTTTACGCAGCGCTTTGTTATGATTAAAACTCACGAATTTTGAACGATTTCGTCGTTTTTTCGCATTTTCTGTCTTTTCCGTATCGTTCCGGAACGATAGTCCTATTCCGTATTCATTTAAGGAGGTCCTAACATGCGTCAGACACGCAGGGACATCTTCGTCATCGGCTTCGCCCTCTTTTCCATGTTTTTCGGGGCGGGAAACGTGATATTTCCCCCATATCTGGGTCTCGAATCCGGTTCCCAGTGGTTTTTAGGCTTCGTCTGCTACTATCTGGCGGATATCGGTCTGGCTCTGCTGGCCCTGTTCGCCATGCTGTACCGGGGCAGCACCGAGAGCCTCATCAAGCCCATCGGCAAGACCGCCTCCACCCTTTTGATGAGCGTCATCATCCTGTGCATCGGCCCCATGCTGGCCATTCCCCGGACGGCGGCCTCCACCTATGAGATGTCCCTGGCTCCCCTGGCCCCGGGCGTCAGCCCCGTTCTCTTCTCGGCGGTGTTTTTCCTGCTCATTTTCCTGCTGTGCGTGCGGGAGTCCGCCGTGGTAGACATCGTGGGCAAGGTGCTGACCCCTGTGCTGCTGCTGGGGCTGCTCATCATGATCGTCAAGGGCGTGCTGTCCCCTATCGGCCCCGTGCCCGATGTTCCTCTGGTGGACAACGTGCCCGCCACCGGCATTGAGGCTGGTTATCAGACCATGGACGTGTTGGCCTCCGTGGTCTTCGGCATCATCCTGCTGAAAAGCGCCGAGGACAAGGGCCACCTCCATCCCAAGGCCAAATTCCGGGTGGTGGCCGGAGCCGGCGTTATCGCCGGTACGGCCCTGCTGGTGGTCTATCTGGGCCTGACCTACCTGGGCGTCACTACCTCCCAGTTCTTCGATCTGTCCGTGGACCGCACCTTCCTGGTGGTATCCATCGTCCAGAAGCTGATGGGACACTCCGGCATGATCCTGTTCTCCGTCGTGGTCGCCCTGGCCTGCATCACCACGGCGGTAGCCCTGGTCAGCGCCTCCGCCGACTTCTTTTCCAATCTCTCAGGAGGCCGCCTGTCCTACCACCTCCTGGCCGCGGCAGTCTGCGTATTCAGCGCCGTGCTCTCTAATGTAGGCCTGGAACAGATCGTCTCCATCTCCGCCCCCATTCTGGAAGTGGTATATCCCCCTACGCTGGTGCTGATCCTGATGGCCTTTCTGGGCAATCACATCAAAAGCGACTGGGTGTTCCGTCTGGCCGCCCTGGGCGCTTTGTGCACCAGTCTTTTGTCCGTTATCAGCAAGCTGGCCGGCGTGTCCATGCCCTTCCTGAACGCCCTGCCCCTGGCCGCCCTGGGCTTCGGCTGGCTCCTGCCCGCAGCTGTCGGCGGCGTCATTGGTTTTTTGGCCACCTGCAAGAAATAACGAAAACGCGGAAGTCTTATCTCCTAAGACTTCCGCGTTTTTTATCATTTTTCGAAGCAGTCCGCCACTTCTTTCAGGTGTTGGATAATGGGCAGATGCTGGGGACAGGTCCGCTCGCACTGGCCGCAGCCGATACAATCGCTGGCCTTGCCGAAAAAGGCGGTCAGCCGGTCATAGTACTCACCTTGGGGCGTCCAGCTCTTCCACTTCGCCTCCAGCTTCTCGGTATTGTACAGGGAGAAGTACTTGGGAATGGCGATCTTCCTGGGGCAGCCGTCGGTACAGTAGGAGCAGCCGGTGCAGGGGATGGCAATGCTCTCGTTGATCACGTCGGCAGCTCTTTGGATCACGGCCCGCTCCGCTTCGTTCAGCGGAACAAAGTCCGACATGTAGCCCATATTGTCCTGGAGCTGTTCCATGTTGCTCATGCCGCTCAGCACCAGCGCCACGTTGTCCAGGCTGGC
>Ga0129308_1001889_pt1 | contig 19717 bp, 20 predicted proteins | sample L827metagenome_FD_94440 | JGI IMG/M metagenome (GOLD analysis project Ga0129308, IMG submission 94440) | Ring-tailed lemur group fecal microbial communities from Wisconsin, USA - L827 metagenome | ecosystem: Host-associated > Mammals > Digestive system > Large intestine > Fecal | place: USA... | reverse complement strand
GTGAGATGTTCCATATAATGCACGAGATTCAGCATCGCATCTTCGCCGGCATCGATATCCGTTTGGTAGGAAATGATGTTGAGATTCGGAACCTTGCTGTAGAACAGATCACATTCTGTATGCTTCAGGGTGGCGAGGCTTTCATCCTCTTCTGTCTGCAGTGCCTCCATGAAGAACTGTGATAATGTATCATTGGATGTCCAGGTGATTTCGGGATCGGAGTCCTGATATTGGATATCGCAAAGCCCGGAAATCGTCAGGAATACAGTGGACATTTCGTTGAGTACATCTGAGTCCAGACTTCTGGCCGGAAAGGTGATTTTAAACTGATCATCCTTTGTTGATACAGAAGCAGTATCAGCAGCGGAGATGATTCGTCCGCTGTCCTCGTCCTGCTGATAGATGCCTGTTTTCATGGTGTACATTAAGCTGATGATATTGTCGCTGTACTCCGTGGAGATAACCGTATCCGGCATGGAAGTTTCCGTCATCGTATAAACAAAATCGTCATCGAGCTTTTTAAATTTCTTTTCGACATTTTCATAAGATTTGTCGAACCGTTTGAGAAATGCTTCTACGTTATTCTCGTCGATTACAACCACAGCAGTGGCAGAGCTTGGTACATATCCGTTCTGTGTTTCGCAGGAGAATGATGCCAGTTGAAACAGTCTGCCGGAGCTTTTTGCACTGGCCAGCAGGCTTCCGATGGTTTCAATTGGATTCGGATAGTGACCGTCAAAGTTAAAGGCATCGATATACTGCGGAATAGACATATTAATGGAGTAGGCCTTGGAATAGGACGGCTCCGTACGTTCCAGCGATGCGGTCATTGTTGCAGTAAAGCTTTCAGCACCTGAGGTATAGAGCTTTGTCTTATCACGGTACTGCAGATTGATAAAGTTATCCCCCTTACAGTATTTTGCATCAACGGCTTCAGCCCCGATCATCTGTCCGCCGTTGGCTTCGGTTACGATCAGACTGATCTTGCCATGAGATTCCGGCCCCAGTAAAGCCGTCATACCGATGGCAAGCGTTTCCAGGGAATGCTTGAAGTCAGAAGAATCGATGCTACATTGCAGCACGGTTGATTCCGCATCTTTGCAGTCTTTTGTCGCGGAATTGCGTAAAACGATTGCGTGTTCCTGCATGGATTTTACTTTGAGATCGTTTTCTTCGGCCCAGGAATTCAGATATTCGGCGACCATGGAATATTGTCCATCGCTTTCAGAAAATGTATCGGTTAAGGCTTCATATGTAGTATTCAGGATTTCCTTTAATTCGCCTTCACGATCCGCAGTTTCAAAAGAACAGCTGCAGAGTAACGTTGTAAATAATAACGTGAGAACCAGTGCAATCAGGAAAAAACGTTTCATAATTCTATATTTCTCCTTGTTTCTTATTCGAATTCCGAATATAATTAAACATATCATATCATACCACAGAAAAGGAATAATTTGTAGAGATTCGGTGAAACTTAAATTAAATCTGTGAGGAGAAAAACATGGAAACCCGAAACTTTTTGATTCGTGAAACGGAATTTTCCGATTATGAATATTTTGCACGCTGGGAAAACGATCCGGAGGTAATCCGTTACCTCAGTTTTGATGAGGATCGAAGCTATGAGGAAGTTGTGACGGAAGGATTTGCAAACAGAGCAGACGATACCAAACAGGATTTTACAATTGTGGATCGTGAATCAGGAAACCCGGTAGGAAGAGCCTATCTTTCCAGAATCGATACACATGCGGATTCACTGGATATTACGAAGTTCTACATTGGTGAGAAATCTGTCTGGGGAAAGGGCTGCGGCAGAGAAGTCATGGATGAATTGCTGCGCTACTGCTTTACATTTCTGCATATGGAACGTGTTACCCTGGATTATTACACCGGAAATAAGCGGGCTGCGGCTTTATATGAGAGTCTGGGCTTTAAAAAAGAGGGTGTTGCCAGAAATGCGACCAAAAAGGATGGCCGCTATTATGACCTGCATCTGATGTCATTGCTGCGGTCGGAGTATTTCGGCGAGAAAGATAATTGAACGGACGGGCTGCAGAAACCATATGCAAAAGCGGTTCTGCACTGGAAAGAATTTGAATAAAACGGATGAAAAAGGAAGGGAAACCTTCTTTTTTTGCTTTATTTTCAGATTTCAGCCCCGGAGGGGCGCATCAACGCGCGTTCTTTCGTTTCCGCGGAAACGTGCAGGTTTGTCCGACAGAATTTATACAAAAAGTTCCGGTATCGATACGGGCGCGGAGATTTTATGGTCGCAAATTGACAAATGCTTATTGACTGACTCATGATTTAGTGTATAATTTTGTGTATATTGAAAAAATAGAACAAGATATTGTGGAGGGTGATTATGGAGCGGATTGAACAGATTATCAAACGTGATGGAAGGACAGTTGCTTTTGATATTGAAAAAATTGCAGAAGCTATTTACAAAGCTGCCGAAGTGTTGGGCGGCAGAGATCGCGACATGGCCAGATTTCTGGCGCGGCAGGTAGAGGTATATCTGATTGAGATCTGCCATAATGAAATTCCGACAGTAGAGCAGATTCAGGATGCAGTTGAAAAAGTATTGATTGAAAATGGACATGCCAGAACGGCAAAGGAATTTATTCTCTACAGAGCAGAACGTACCAGAGTGCGGGATATGAATACCCGTCTCATGAAAATATACGAGGACCTGACGTTTTCCGAGGCAAAGGACAGCGATACCAAACGTGAAAATGCCAACATTGATGGCGATACTGCCATGGGGACGATGCTGAAGTATGGCTCAGAGGGTGCAAAGCAGTTTTATGAAATGTTCGTGCTGAAGCCGGAGCATGCACAGGCCCATAAGGATGGAGATATCCATATTCACGATATGGACTTTCTGACCTTGACGACAACCTGCTGTCAGATCGACATTGAAAAGCTGTTCAAGGGCGGTTTTTCTACGGGGCACGGATTTTTGCGTGAACCGAATGACATTCAAAGCTATGCGGCTTTGGCCTGTATTGCAATTCAGTCCAATCAGAATGATCAGCATGGAGGGCAGAGCATCCCGGATTTTGATTACGGCATGGCTGCCGGAGTTAAGAAGAGTTACCGAAAGCTTTACTGGACCAATCTTGGGAAAATGCTAAACCTGCTGTTTGATATTGAAGACGGTGTGGAAAAGGTGAAAGCGATTGGTGCTGAGCTGATGGAGACCAAGAATTTGTATCCGGTGCTGGCGGATGACAATGGATATAAGGCAGAAGAACGTGAATTTCTGAAAAATATTATCGAAGAGAAGTTTATCGATAAACTGCAGAGCAAGGCGACAAAATATGCCAATGATGAAATCAGACGTGCTACCTATCAGGCAATGGAAGCATTCGTTCATAACCTGAACACCATGCATTCCAGAGCAGGTGCGCAGATTCCGTTTTCTTCGATCAACTACGGGACGGATACTTCTCCGGAGGGGCGTCTGATCATCGAAAATGTTATGCTGGCAACGGAGGCAGGACTCGGTAATGGAGAAACACCGATCTTCCCGATTCATATTTTTAAATTAAAAGAAGGGATCAATTATAATCCGGAAGATCCGAACTACGATATGTTTCAGCTGGCCTGCCGCGTTTCTGCAAAACGGCTGTTCCCGAATTTCTCGTTCCTGGATGCACCGTTCAATCTGCAATATTATAAGGAAGGGGATCATAATACGGAGGCTGCTTATATGGGCTGCAGAACGCGCGTGATCGGCAATTGTTATGATCCGTCCCGGCAGGTGACAGGCGGCAGAGGGAATCTGAGCTTCACCTCGATCAATCTGCCGAGAATCGGTATCAAGGCACATGGTGACATCGATTGGTTTTTCGAGGATCTGGAACGCAAGATCAATTTGTGTATCGATCAGCTGATGGAGCGATATAAAATACAGGCAGCAAAGAAGGTTAAGAATTATCCGTTCCTGATGGGACAGGGAATCTGGCTGGATTCCGATGATTTGAAACCGGAGGATACGGTAGGAGAAGTGCTGAAGCACGGAACATTGACGGTCGGTTTTATCGGCTTGGCTGAATGTCTGAAAGCGCTGATCGGTGCGCATCACGGGGAGAGCCAGGAGGCACAGAGTCTCGGTCTGGAAATCATCGGTTTCATGCGCAAGAAGATGGATGAGGCTTCTCAAAAAACAGGATTCAACTATACGCTGATTGCGACTCCGGCAGAGGGACTTTCGGGTCGTTTCGTCAAGATTGACAGGGCAAAGTACGGTGTGATCGAAGGTGTTACAGATCGTGATTATTATACGAATTCCTTCCACATACCGGTTTACTATAATATCAATGCCTTTGACAAAATCAAGCGGGAAGCACCATATCACAATCTGACCAATGGAGGGCACATCACCTATGTGGAAATGGATGGTGATCCGCTAAAGAATCTGGAAGCCTTTGAACAGGTTGTGCGTTGCATGAAAGAGAGCGGTGTCGGTTATGGTTCCATCAACCATCCGGTTGATCGCGATCCGGTTTGCGGTTATACCGGCATCATCGACAATGAATGCCCGCATTGCCACAGGAGAGAAGATGATGGCGATCAGGGATTTGAGAGGATTCGCAGAATCACCGGATATCTGGTGGGAACGATGGATCATTGGAACGATGCCAAGACTGCAGAAGAAAAAGATCGCGTGAAACATGATCTGAACAGCGGTCTGGAGACGTTATCATGAGTGAGGGGAAACAAATTCGGGCGGCCGGCATCATCCGGGAATCCATTGTAGATGGACCGGGGATCCGTTTTACGATATTTTGTCAGGGCTGTCCGCACGGCTGTCCCGGCTGTCACAATCCGGAAACACATGATTTTGACGGAGGGCAGGACTGCAGCCTTGCGCGGATTCTGGAAGAGATCGATAAAGATCCGCTGCTGGCAGGTGTAACCTTTTCCGGAGGAGAACCGTTCTGTCAGGCAGAGGCTTTTGCGGCGCTCGGCAGAGCAGTAAAAACACGGGGACTTTCGATAACGGTGTACAGTGGATACACCTATGAGCAATTGCTGAAGCTGGGTACAGAAAACAGTTCGGTTCTGGAGCTATTGGAGCTGACAGATATTCTGATCGACGGGCCGTTTGTACAGGCGGAACGTGATCTGACGCTGCAGTTTCGCGGCAGCAGAAATCAACGGGTCATTGATATGAACCGGACACGCGCACAGGGAGAGCTTGTGCTGTGGAGCAGCGGTTATTCCATGAAATAGGCAGATCTGATCAGCGGGAGTGGAAAATACCGGTATCAATCATAAAAAGTGCTTGTATTAGAACTTTTCCTGTGCTATAATGTCATTTGTTCGAGCCTAATATGGCGTAGTTTTGTGCGCTTGAATTGGATGTGGACCTCGGACAGAATAAAGAAACTACGAAGATTTGAAGATACTGAAGATATAAGGAGGTGCGGTAAATGTCAAGAAAGTGCGAAATTTGTGGAAAGGGCCAGGTTTCCGGAAACAACGTATCCCATTCCAACAGACACACTAGAAGAAAGTGGAATGCGAACATTCAGACTGTAAGAATCGACGATAACGGTACAGTCAGAAAAGCAAAAGTATGCACAAGATGCATCAGATCCGGCAAAGTAAACCGTGCCATCTAATGGAAATACAAATGAAAGAAAGGCGCTCATCGATTGATGGGCGTTTTCGTTTTTTTTGCGGCGTATGATTTGGCGGCAGATTACTTTCGTATCAGTAAAAATCCGCACACGATCAGCACCAGACACAGAAGGAGCAGCCAGCATTTCAGCGGCAGAAGGAGTGTCAATATGGTGATCAGCCCCACACCCAGCAAGGCAATTCCAATTTTTTTACAGTCGCATTTTCGTTTTTTCTTGCGCGGGGGCGGATAACAGCGATAAGTCGTTCTGTTCATAGTACTTCACCTCATGAATATAATATGCAGCAACAATTTCAGGTGTGCAGAAGGCAGCACTTCATGGTATACTAAAAAAGAAATTCATTGCAGTGCATGATATTGCAGAAAGGACGCCATCGTGTTCAAACAGGAAACTCAATTGGGAGAAGTTATTTTTTCACAGGACATCATCAATCAAATTATATTGAAAGCTGCAGAAAGCTGTGAAGGCAAGGTCGGGATTCTCAATTTCAAGGGGAAATATGCCAACGTCGTGCCGGGACTGGCATCGAAGATGAATTTGTATCATGAGGAAGCCGGCGGAATCCAGATCACCGAGACGGAGGAAGGTCTGGAACTGCAGATTTATATTGTTGTGAAATTCGGCACCAGCATTAAGGAAGTCACGGAAAAAATGTTGGATTGCATTTATGAAGATATGGAGAAAATATTATCAGAAAAACCGAAAAAGGTTACGATTACAGTGACGGGAATGGTTTCTAAAAATATTGCCAAGCGTCATATTGAGGTGAGCCGATAAATGGAACTTCAGGATCAGATGAGCAGTCTTAAGGGAATCGGTCCCAAGAAGGCAGAAGCTCTGAAAAATCTAAATTTGCATACGCTTGAGGATTTGATTTATTTTTTCCCAAGAGATTATGAAAATCGCAAGAACATCGTGGAGATCAGCAATTTGCAGGAAGGAATTTCTTCGGTGATTCGGGGGACGGTGCAGCTGATCGTACCGGGTGGCAGCCCGTATAGCAGAAAACGGCTTTTGAAGCTGCTGGTATCAGATGACAGCGGTTCGCTTGAGGTTGTTTTTTTTCATGCGAAATATTTGATGAAAAGTTTTCAAAAAGGAAAGCAGTATATATTTTTTGGAAAGGCAGAACGTAATTATGGGAAGCTGCAGATGGTTCATCCGGAATTCAGCAGGGAATCGGAAGGGCAGGAAGGCATTCTTCCGATATATCCGCTGACAAAGGGGATCAGTCAGCGTGAAATGCGCAGCTGGCAGAAAACGGCAATGCCTTTATGGCAGGAAGTGGGGGAGCTTGTCAGCGAGGAACGATTAAGGCAAAATCGGCTCTGCAGCATTTCGTATGCCTTGGAGCACATTCATTTTCCACAGGAAAAGCAGAAACTTCTGGAAGCCAAATATCGCCTGATATTCGACGAGCTGTTGGTGCTGCAGACGGGACTTTTTTTAGCAAGGCAGACCGCGAAGGAGAGCGCAGAGGGAACGGCATTTTCGAAAACGGTTTCGGTGCAGCCTTATATTGATGCGCTTCCATATTCCCTGACCGGAGCACAAAAACGCTGCATGGAAGAAATCACGAAGGATTTGGAAAGCGGCAGCGTTATGAACCGTCTGGTACAGGGTGATGTTGGTTCCGGCAAGACAGCTGTTGCGGAAATAGCCATGTATAAAGCGGTAAAATGCGGGTATCAGGCGGTGCTTATGGCACCAACGGAAATTCTGGCGCGACAGCATTACGAGGGATTACGAACGTCGTTTGCAGCACATGGAATAAAGGTTGGATTTTTAACAGGCTCCATGAAGACCGCGGAAAAGCGGCAAACGCTCGAGCAGCTGGCAGAGGGGACGATTGAAATTCTGATTGGAACGCATGCGGTGATCCAGCCGGAAGTTGCTTTCCGCAAACTGGGTCTGGTAATTACGGATGAGCAGCATCGGTTCGGTGTCAACCAGAGAGTCCGCCTGAAGGAAAAAGGGCAAAATCCCAATGTGCTGGTTATGACGGCAACGCCGATTCCGAGAACACTGGCTGTTGTTCTTTACGGGGATCTGGATGTATCGGTGATCGATGAACTGCCGCCGGGCAGACGACCGATCAGGACGAAAAATTTTGACGGAACCAGACGAAATGATTGTTACAATTTTGTACGTCAGCAGCTGGAGCAGGGAAGACAGGCGTACGTTGTCACACCACTGATCGAGGAGTCGGAGATGTTGGATGCGAAGTCGGTTCAGCAAGTCGCGGAAGAGCTGGCTGCGCGTTTTTCTGAATATCGGGTGGCGCTGCTGTACGGCAGCATGAAGCAGGCTGAAAAAGATGAAATCATGGAGCAGTTTTACCGTGGAGAGATCGATATCCTGGTGGCAACCGTGGTGATCGAGGTCGGTATCAACGTGCCGAATGCGACGGTAATCGTTGTTGAAAATGCAGAACGGTTCGGTCTGGCGCAGCTGCATCAGCTGCGTGGACGTGTTGGGCGAGGTGTGCATCAATCCTATTGCTTTTTGATTACCGAGGGACAATCTGAAATCGCCATGCAGCGTGCCAGCATCATGGAGCAGTCGAGTGATGGATTTTTTATTGCAGAAGAAGACCTGAAGCTGCGGGGTCCCGGTGAAATTTTCGGCACGAGACAGCATGGGCTTCCGGATCTGAATCTTTCCGATCTGGCAAAGCATTTTAAAATTTTAAATCATGCAAAGGAACTTGCCAGGGAGATTCTGCAGGAGGATCCATTGCTGAATGCCGTGGAAAATCAACCATTGAAGCGGCGCGTCACAAAATTTTTCGGCGAAGATTTCAACTTGAATTTGTAGCTTGGGAAAACACGGAAAGGAATGAAATAATTACATATCATACTTTTGTCACCTCAGGTTAAATTATAAGTACAGGAGGTGAGAAGATATGTCATTACAGGATAAAATGGACGTTAATGCAAAGCCTGCATTAAAGAACCTGAAGACAGAGGTTGCAAACGAACTGGGTCTGAGCAATTATGAACAGACTGACAAGGGCAACCTGACTGCTAGACAGAACGGCTACGTCGGCGGATATATGACGAAGAAGTTAGTCGAAATGGCTGAAAAGCAGCTGTCCGGCAGATAAGTCAGGTAGGATTTGAGAAGTTAACGTAAGAAAAGTAAAAAGAGAGATATTTGCTGGAATGAGTAGATATCTCTTTTTTTTCGTGCTAGAATGAGACGAGTTTATAACAGGAGGAACAACATGCGCATCATAGCAGGAGAATATAAAGGAAGACGCTTGACGCCGCCGGCAGACCGCTCGGTCAGACCGACGACGGACAAAGTAAAAGAGGCTCTGTTCAGCATTCTGGCAGACAGAATCTGGGGCAGCCGGGTACTCGATCTCTTTTCCGGTACGGGAAATCTGGGGATTGAGGCGCTCAGCAGAGGCGCGGAACTCTGCGTGTTTGGGGATCATTCCAGAGAAAGCCTGAAACTGATTCGCTCCAATATCGCGCATTGCAAGGCAGAGGATGGCGCGCGCATTGCAGCGGGAGATTACAAGAAGACCTTGATGAATCTGGGTGAAGAATTCGATGTAATCTTACTGGACCCGCCTTATGGAAAGGGTTATCTGGAGGAATGTTTTTCTTTGATTCGCGAATATGGTGTTCTGGCAGAGGATGGGATCATTGTTGCGGAACATAGAAAAGAGGAGGAGCTGCCCGAGGAATTCTTCGGGTTCCGGAAGATCAAAGAACGGCGCTATGGCGTGATTCTATTATCGATATATAGTTGATAGACGAAAAAAAGCGTGCTATAATAAACAAGTACTTGTGGAGGAATTGACATGAAGAGAAAAGCGCTCTATACGGGCTCTTTTGATCCATTGACAAATGGGCATTTAAACATCATAGAACGTGCAGCCAGACTTTACGATGAGCTGACTGTAGGGATTATCGTAAATCCTTCCAAAAAATCAATGTTTTCTCTGGAAGAAAGAGAACAGATGATTCGGGATGCGCTGAGGCATCTGGATCATGTAACAGTAGATCATTTTTCAGGACTTCTGGCAGACTATGTAAATGCGGGCGGCTTCGATGTCGTTGTACGGGGGCTGCGGGCTACGGTGGATTTTGAATATGAGATTCAGATGGCGCAGATGAACGCGAAGCTGTTTCATGAAACGGTTGAGACTGTTTTTCTGATGACAGATCCGCAGTATTCCTTCATCAGTTCCAGCGTTATGAAAGAGGTTCATTCACTGGGCGGAAGCATTGAAGGACTGGTTCCTGATGAAATCTTAGAACGAATGGATGCAAAAAAGGTGCAGAAGTAGGAGGAAATTATGAGGGTTTTAGAACTTTTAGAAGAAATCGAAGAAATCGTGGATACGGCTGCAGGATTTCCGCTGACCGGAAAGATCATGGTCGATTCTCAGGAACTTCTGGAAATCGTAAGAGAGATCAGGGCAGAATTGCCGGATGAGATCCAGCAGGCACAGTGGATTAAAAACGAGAGAGAGCGGATTATTGCGGAAGCGAAAACGCAGTATGAGGCGGTGATCGATGATGCACAGAAGCAGGCGGATACTCTGGTGGAAAACAATGATATTACGATTAAAGCGAAGCTGCGTGCAGATGAGCTGATGCGCGTGACGGAAAATACGGCTAAGCAGCTGAAGATCGGTACATACGAATATCTGGACAGTATTTTATACAGCTTCCAGGGCAAGATGGAGCATCTGAGTTCTATTTACTTCGGTGAAATGTTCACCAGCATCGAAAAAGCATTCGATGATATCAATTCGGCATTGGCGGCCAACCGCGATGAGCTGAAGGATATGGCTTACAGAACGCAGGTTGATGCAGATGATCTTCCGGGAACGGCGCCGCGGACGGATGAAGCAAACCAGGAATAAGATTACCCTTATGGTTTTGAGATTCCAGATCTGAATACATATATCCATGACATGATGAATAAATTATGTCATGGATATTTTTTATGGACGAAAAAAACAGATTGTCATTGCAGGCATCATTACAACGCTTTGCTGTTGTTTGATGGTCGTGTTCCCGACCATTGCTTTGTGTTCTGCGCGAAAAGGGATTTCCCTGTGGTTTCGAAATGTGCTGCCGGCGCTGCTGCCGTTTTTTATCTGTGCAAATTTCCTGCAGAATATCGGCGTGATACGATTTTTGAAATCCGGTGTGTTTCCGTTTGCTATGAGCGTTTTGTCAGGATACCCGATGGGCGCCAAAATTATCGGAGATTTGAAACGCAGCGGGGAAATTTCAAATACAGAGGCAAAACGGCTGATCAGCTTTTGCAGCACTTCGGGACCGGCCTTTATGGTCGGCGCTGTAGGCGCCGGAATGCTGGGTTCCGGGGTAATGGGTGCAATCATTGCTGTTGCACATTATGCGGGAGCGCTTTGTAACGGTCTGCTGTACTCCCGACTGCTGGGCGTGGAGAAAAATGACGGCAGAATTGATCCGGTCTGTGGAAGTGAAAGTATGCAGGAATCCTTTACGGAGGCAATTCTTTCCTCCTTCCGTTCTCTGGGAATTGTGCTGGCGTATATCGTCCTGTTTATGTTTCTGACGGATCTGCTGCACATGAGCGGCGCCTTTTCCCTGGTGGACAGTCAGGCTCTGCGCGCACTGACGAAGGGATTTTTTGAGATGACCGTGGGGTGTGGAGCGGTGGCGGAGTGTCGTCATATTTCAAATGCAATGCAGTGCATTCTCTGCACGGCGATCCTCTCCTGGGGAGGACTTTCCGTAATCGGACAGAATATGAGCATGCTTTCCGGCTGCGGAATATCGATGCGATTTGTCATACTCAGTAAGCTGACGCATAGTGTTTTTTCTGCGGTCTGCGCTTTTCTAATCGTGATGCTTGTGTTATGATGAACATATGAAAGTGATGGGAATTACAGCGGAATATAATCCGTTTCACAATGGACATTTATATCATTTGCGGGAGTCGAGAAAGCAGATTCAACCCGATTATACCGTTGCCGTGATGAGCGGAGATTTCACGCAGCGCGGAGAGCCGGCTCTGCTGAATAAATGGCACAGAAGCAGACTGGCGGTGGAGCAGGGCATCGATCTGGTGCTGGAGCTGCCGTTTTTATATGCCTGCAATCGTGCGGAAATTTTTGCACGCGGCGCTGTCGATGTTCTGGCAGGCATTGGAGCAACGCATATTTCATTTGGTAGTGAAAGCGGAAATCTGTCAGATTTACAGCATCTGGCGGAGGCCCTTCTGGAGGAGACTCATGCGCTGACGGAACTGCGGGCAGCGGAAATGAAACGGGGATACTCCTATGCAAAGAGCAATCAGAAGGCAGTACGGGAATTATTCGGTCCGAAAGCAGAGGCTCTGATTCTGCAGCCCAATAATATTCTGGCACTGGAATATCTGAAACGTCTGGAATACTGGAGAAAACAGGGTATCTTCCTGAATCCTGTTACGGTGGCGCGCCATGGAGCGGGCTATCATCAGGAAAATGCAGAAAGCGGGTTTGCAGGAGCGAGCGCAATTCGAACGTTATTGTGTGATTGTCATGCAGCATGTGAAAACCCTCGAATCCGGCAGTATCTGCCGGATTCCGTATGGTCTGTTCTGCAGGAGCAGGACTGGCAGACGGTGATGAGAAGCCGTGAGGACAGATTGTTTCAGCTTCTGCGGGCAGAAATTGTAAGAGCGGAACCGGAATGGCTGGCAGGTGTCTATTGTCTGGGGGAAGGGTTGGAATACAAGCTGAAAAAGGAAATCATAGCCGCCAAGTCTCTGGACGAGCTGACAGCCGCAATGGTTTCCAGACGTTATCCGGAAGCGGCGATTCGCAGAATCTTCGTTTACCTTCTGCTGGGGCTGCGGGAAACAGATCCGCCGATGCAGCCGTATGCCAGGGTGCTGGCGGCAGGAACGAAGGGGCGGGAGCTGCTGCGCATGATGAAAAAGCAGGAACGGACAAGTATTCCGGTTCTGACGAACGTCAACAAAGAGCTGCCGCAGTATCCGGGTCTGGAACGCTCGCTGCGCTACGATATTCTGGCTTCCGATATGTATCATCTGCTGGTCGGGGAAGATCTCTATCAATGGTCTGATAAGGTCGTGACTGCCAGCATGACAGAATGATTTTGCCACTTTAAAAAAACGGTCAAAACTCTTGAAAACAACAGTTTATGAGAGTATAATAGTATAGCTATGTATAATCTAGAAAATATGGAGGAATCGTAAATGAAAGTTTTAGTAATTAACTGCGGTAGCTCTTCCTTAAAGTACCAGGTTCTGGACATGACCAACGAAGTACTGATGTGTAAGGGTTTAGTTGAAAGAATAGGAATGGACGGATCTGTTATTACTCATGAAAAGATCGACCACGATAAGTTCCAGCATATCGTACCGATGAAGGATCATAAGGACGCAATCGGACACGTGCTGGATGCGATTCAGGATGAAGATCACGGCGTCGTAAAAGAAATGAGTGAAATCGGAGCGGTTGGACACAGAGTGGTTCACGCAGGCGAAAAGTTTGCACATTCCGTACTGATTACAGATGATGTGATCAATGTTCTGGAGGAGTGCGTTGATCTGGCTCCGCTGCACAATCCGCCAAACCTTCTGGGTATCGCTGCCTGCCAGGCTCTGATGCCGGATACGCCGATGGTAGCCGTATTCGATACAGCATTCCATCAGACGATGCCACCGGAATCTTACATTTATGCGATTCCTTATGAATACTATCAGAAGCACGGAATCAGAAGATATGGATTCCACGGAACAAGCCACAAGTATGTAGCAGAAAGAGCTTCTGACATTCTGAATGTAAATCTGGACGACCTGAAGCTGATCACTTGCCACCTGGGCAACGGAGCATCCGTATCCGCAATCAAGAGAGGTGTCTGCATCGATACATCCATGGGCTTCACGCCGCTGGAGGGTCTGGTAATGGGTACGAGATCCGGAGATATTGACCCGGCGATCGTTACATACATCAGAGAAAAGGAAGGTCTGGAACAGGGCGAAGCCAATGAGATTCTGAACAAGAAATCCGGCGTTCTGGGTATTTCCGGAGTTTCCAGCGACTTCAGAGATCTGGAAGCGGCAGCAGAAGACGGAAATGAAAGAGCATTGCTGGCGCTGAAGGTGTTCGCTCACAAAGTAAGATTCTATATCGGCGCTTATATTGCTGAAATGAACGGCGTTGATGCGATCGTATTTACGGCAGGTGTCGGTGAAAACGACATCGCGATGAGAGATATCATCTGTAACGATCTGGGCAATCTGGGCATCAAGCTCGACCTGGTAAAGAACAAGGTAAGAGGTAAGGAAATGATCATTTCCAGAGACGATTCCAGAGTTAAGATCATCCTGATTCCGACAAACGAAGAGCTGATGATCGCAAGAGATACTTTCAATATCGTAAAGGCTCTGTAAATCTGGTTTTTTGCAAAATAATGGTTGACAAGATATGCCGAAAACAGGTATACTTTAGAAGTTGCAAATAATTTGATTTTATCATGTAGAAAATATCGGCAGAGCCGGTATGATGAAATGTAACAAAGCCTGATTCTGAAAGCAATCGGTGGAATCGGTTTTGTTCGATACACAATGTCGCAAAAGGAGGTGTAGAGCATGGCAGTACCTAAGAGAAAAACTTCAAAGGCAAGAAGAGATAAGAGAAGATCTCCGAATATGAAGATGAAAGCACCAGGACTTTCTATTTGTCCACAGTGCCACGAGCCAAAGCTTCCACATAGAGTTTGCCCGAACTGTAACTACTACGATGGCAAAGAAATCGTTGCCTCCGACCTGTAGAACAGACAAAAACGTGGAAAAGAAAGAGATCATAAAAAGCGGTATCATCATGATACCGCTTTTTGCATACTGTGAAACCCCTTTATTTGTTTGATTCTGCAAAGATCATTTATCTCTGCGGCAGGAAAACTGTGATTCTGGTTCCGATCTCCTGTCTGGAAAGCACATCGAAATATCCGCCATGGCGGTCGATGATCCATTTGGCGATGGACAATCCCAGTCCGCTGCCGCCGCTTTCCTTGGTGCGTGCAGGGTCGGAGCGATAGAAGCGTTCAAACATATGGGTAATGTCCTTGCCGGCGATGCCGATTCCTTCATCCTGAATCAGAAAATACGGACAAGGTTCTGCATTGGCAGAAGGTTCCGGTTTTTGCCCGGTTTTCAGTGTGATCATAGCATCTTCTGCCGTATAGCGGGCTGCATTGTCGATGAGGATGCGTGCTGTCTGTTTCAGCATGGAGAGGTCACCGGTGATGGTGATATCTTCAGTGGCTGGCTGGAAAGAGTACTTGTGCTTTTCATCGATCATCGCAGATTCTTCATAGACCTCCTGCATCATCTGATTCAGAGAAAAAGTTTCCCTCGAAAGCTTGGTACGTCCGCTGTCTCCGCGCGCCAGAAAGAGGAGCTGCTCGACCAGTGTTTTCATATGTTCTGTTTCGCTTTTGATGGCCTCGATCGATTCTTCCAGAATGGTTTCGTCTTTTTTACCCCAGCGATCCAGCATATTGACATATCCCTGCAGCACGGAGATTGGTGTCCGCAGTTCATGTGATGCGTCGGACACGAAACGGGACTGCTGCTGGTAGCTGTCGCGCATCCGTTCCAGCAGATGATTGATGGCACGTTCCAGCTGTTCCATTTCCGTATTTCCGGTATGGAGTCTGGCTCCTTCTCCGGTCGGGCTGATGGCATTGATCGCCTGCTCCAGTTCGTTGAATGCCGCCTGATCGAATTCTGTCGTGCTGCCAAGCATCTTTGCTTTGAAGGCCAGCTCATCCAGCGGCGCCAGATGGCGGCGGATCTTGTGTGTTCCCCAGAGAAGGTTGCACAGCAGGATCAGCAACTCCAATCCAGTGAGAACCGTCAGACAGGAGGACAACTGCAGAAGTGCGCGTCCGGCGTAGGCGTATTGCGTGGTATGAGTGGGTGCGCGATAGCAGTAAACGGCTTCTGTAAGCGTTTTTCTGAGACTCGGCGGCTGTGATAGCTGCCATTGGTCTTGTTCGATGCTTTCATACTCCTGTATGATTGTGCGGGTATTTTCCGACTGCAGATTCTGCTGTTTTAAATCGTGAACCGTACTGAGGGTGCGTTGTGTTCGGATCATGTGAAATGCGGTGCCGTTTTCCGTTTCCACGCCGTAGCACCACATTCCCGCAAACAATGTGATCATGACCAGATCGATCAGCAAAAAGGTTCCGAACAATTTAGACAGGTTATGTCGGTTGATTTTCCGCGAGAGGGATTTGCTGCGCCGGTTATCCGGCTTTATCATCGTTTCTTGTCTGCTCATTTGATGACATACCCCACTCCCCGAACCGTTTCGATGATTTTTCCATCCGCGGCCTGCTCCAGTTTGCTGCGCAGATAGTAAATATAAACATCGACAACGTTGGTCTCACCGATGTAATCGTAGCCCCAGACGCGTTCCAGCAGGGTGTCGCGGGAAAGCACGATGCCGCGGTTTTCCAGCAGCGTCTGCAGTAGTGTAAATTCTTTGCTGGTTAGATCAATCGGCACATTGTCGTAATCGACCTGATGGGCATTGATATCTAATGTCAGCCTGCCTGCAGTCAGTTTGTCTGTGGGCGGCAGGACAGCTCCTTTTCGTTTCAGCGCGACACGAATACGTGCCAGCAATTCCTCGATGGCGAAGGGCTTGGTGATGTAATCGTCTGCACCCATGTCAAGTCCGGATACCTTATCCATAACGGTATCGCGTGCTGTGAGCATGATGACCGGGATCTGGGATGTTTTGCGCAGACGGCGCAGTACCTCCAGACCACTGAGCTCCGGCAGCATGATATCCAGCAGAATCAGATCGAACTGGCCGGATTCAGCCAGTTCAAGACCTTCTCTGCCATTAAAAGATTTTCGGATTTCATAGCCTTCGTGGATCAGTTCCAGTTCTATGAATCTTGCAATTTTTTCTTCATCTTCAATCAGCAGTATTTGTTCTGTCATGTGATGCTCCTGTTTGGTTTGTGGATTTATTGGTCTTTTTCGATGGTCTCATTGATCTTATCGTTCATTTCATTTTTGAATCCCTCGGCAGCTTGGGTTGCTTTCGCCATAGCTGCATTGACGTCATCGCGTCCAAGGTCAGGACCTGCAAAACGGTAGCTGAAACCGAAGAAGAGACTGATGCCCATCAGAATCAGCAGGAACCAGAAGCAGCAGAGCATAATGCAGATCAAAAGAATGACAGGGATTTCGATAATCTGTTCATTGTATCTGCGTACGATAAAATGGTTTTCCCAGCTTTTGTGAAACAGATACTTACAGAGGTTCCAGAGCGTGCGGAAAAATCCGCGGTCTTTTTTCTGCTGTTCTTGCTGATAGCTCTGGTAGCTTTCTGCAACCTCTTGGGGATTTGTCGGTGCGCCGGTTTCTTCCGCGGAACCTTTCGTGGAGTAGGAGGCAGCGGCGTCTTCTTTCATTTTACCTTGTGCTTCCAGCTTTACCACGGCGTCCAGCAGATCCCAGTCGCATTCCTCCAGAATCGCTTTGGCTTCTTCATAGGTGATATTCGCTTTTTCCTTTAACTTTTCAACTTTTTCAAGATTTTCCATGATTCAATTCCTTTCTTTCGCTTCCAATAACAGTTTGTTGATGATGTTATCGTACGATATGGACATTAGAGTGTCATTGAAGGAAAATTAGAATTTGATTAGAATTTGATTCTAGTATACCATAGATTTCACTTTTTGAAGAGGTTGCACTTGGAAGGATGTTGTTCTGGAAATGAGGGAGACATTTGGATCATGTTTTTCGGCAGATGGATTGGAGAAAGCAAGTTTTAAAAATTTAAGAGGTACCTCTTGACAATGGCGGGAAACAGTTTCTATAATTGAATTTGTTGGAGAGATTTTTCAGTTGGCATTCGAAACAGCGTATGCTTTTTTCTTTTGCTGCGGAAGAAACCGGGAGGTGATAGGGTGCTGCATCGTAAAGATGAGATCGTGGAGCTTTTTTATGACGTAATTCGTAAACTGCAGAAACAGTCGCGGGATCATGATGTGCGTCCAAATGCGCGAAAAGGACAATCTTACTGTCTTTATATGATCAAGATGGCAGGAGAGATCAATCAGAGAAGATTGGCGGAGCTTTTAAACATCCGACCGACTTCTTTAAGTGAGACGATTAAACGTCTGGAAGAAAAAGGGATGATTAACAGAAGAACGGACGAGAAGGATCGGCGTACCTATATGGTATCGCTGACGGAAAAAGGCGAGGCGGAGATGGAGCAGATACGGAAATCCTATGCTTCGGAGCATAAAGAATGGCTGGATGATCTGACGCCGGAGGAATTGAACATGTTTTTTGAAATTCTTACAAAGATCGGAAAGTCTCTATCATGAAAAAAGAGAGAAAGGCGGGCAAAATGTCTGTAGAACTGAATCACAAACAGAGAATGCGTATCTTTATTAATTTGATGATTACCGGAGTTGCGACATCAATGCTGGCAACGGCAATGACAACGGCACTTCCTCCCGTGGTGGAATATTTTGAAATTAGTATGACAACCGGTCAGTGGATGACAAGCGGTTATTCGCTGGCGATGGGAATTGCAATGCCCTTAACGGCTTTCCTGGTAAAACGGATTCCGACGCGAAAGTTATATATTTCCGCTATCATATGTTTTATCATTGGCGAGCTTGCTTGCATCGTTGCTCCCGATTTTAGCATCATGATGGTAGGCAGAGTCCTTCAGGCCATTGGAAATGGCGTGCTTACCTCGATGGGGCAGGTGATCATACTATCGGTATATCCGACAGAGAAAAAGGGCATGATGATGGGCTGGTACGGGCTGGCGGCTACCGCGGCACCGATTATTGCTCCGACCATAGCCGGCGTGCTGGTAGACACGGTTGGCTGGAAATATATTTTTATCTATACGATGGTCATTATGCTGATTTCTCTCGTGATGGCTGTTGCCAATTTTACCGATGTACTGGAATTACAAAATATTGCATTCGATGTAGTTTCTTTTGGGCTCAGTATTTTAGCGTTTGGCGGAATCACACTTGGAATTGGAAATATAGGGAGCTATGGCATTGTGAGTTTGTTGTCGGGTCTTCCGCTTGTGATCGGTATTTTCGGAGCGGTATTCTTTGTGTTTCGACAGCTGAAACTGGATAAGGCATTTCTGGATATCCGCATTCTCGGAAAAAAGGAATATTCCCTGGCTGTGATCGCAAGCATGCTGCTGTATTTGGTGATGATGGGCGGCTCCGTGTTAATGCCTTTATATGTGCAGTCGGTTTTAGGATATTCTGCGGTAACCTCAGCTCTGGTAACATTACCGGGCTCCGTTGCCACAGCATTTATGAATCCGCTGGCGGGACGGATCTATGATCGGATCGGTATCAAAAAATTATTTGTAGCAGGTTCCATTTGTTTGCTGGTCAGCAATGCAGGGATGTATTTTGTTACATTAACCACGCCTCTGATCGTTGCAGCGGTATTGAATATAATTCGAAATGTATCCATCGGATGTTTGATGATGCCGCTTCTCACGTGGGGAACAAGTCAGGTATCGAGAGAAAAGGTTGCGGATGCTTCTACGTTGCTGACATCTCTGCGAACGGTCGCGGGATCTATTGGCAGCGCCATATTTGTGGCGATCATGTCGTTTGCAGCAGCATCTTCGAAGCTTGCCGATGGAGCAGCTGCGTCTATGTATGGTGTAAATATTGCATTTGTTTCCATGTCGATCAGCACGTTGCTCATGATTGGAATTGCATTGTTCGGCGTGAAGAAAGCGGCAAAAGCTGATGTGCTGAAATCGTAAGCAGATCAAAGAAGCAGAAACGCTCCGAAATGATAAATTTGGAGAGCTTCCGTTCCCTTTTCCATTTCAATCAGTGGATTTTTCAATGCAGAAAGTCAAAAAACTCTTCTGGACTTTGATCCGGCGGCCTCAGATGGCGTTTCAGCTGATACAGGCAGTCCGGATCGCCTTTTTTTATGGTGCTGACGCCTTCTGTACAGCCCAGAGTTGCTTGAAAGCCCAGACTTTTGATGATGTCGTCGGTATTGTCATT